>Ga0307378_10000755_pt1 | contig 54867 bp, 49 predicted proteins | sample UN1MG_FD_202238 | JGI IMG/M metagenome (GOLD analysis project Ga0307378, IMG submission 202238) | Soil microbial communities from Risofladan, Vaasa, Finland - UN-1 | ecosystem: Environmental > Terrestrial > Soil > Coastal area > Acid sulfate soil | place: Finland: Risofladan, Vaasa | collected... | reverse complement strand
TCAGACCTCAGACCTCAAGCCTCAAGCCTCAAGCCCCAAGCCTTACGCCTCTTGACAATCCTCGCCGGTTCGTGGTACTGAATGAATGTTCATTTAGGAACGCCTTGGGGGGCGTGATCGGGGCCGGGATGGCCCTCGGGTTCGAAGATGTCTTCTGATCGTCAAGGTCCCAAACGCGACCGGATTCTGGAAGCGGCGGTGCGGGTTTTCGCGCGCAAGGGGTTTCACAACTCCCGGATCGCGGAGATCGCGGATGAGGCCGGGGTCGCGAGCGGGACGATATACCTTTATTTCAAGAGCAAGGACGAGATTCTGATCAGCGTTTTCGAGGAGAGCCTGGACAAGATCATCCGTGACATCGAGGCGGAGCTTGAAGTGATTGACGACCCGCGGGAGCGGCTGCGGACGTTCATTCGGCGGCACCTGTGGCTGCTGCGGGAGCACCGGGAGCTGGCCGAGGTTTTGCAGGTGGAGCTCCGGCAGAGCCACAAGTTCATGAAGGAGTACGAGCCGCGGCACTGGGTCGAGTACCTGAACATCATCGCGGCGATCCTTAAAGAAGGGCAAAAGCGCGGGCTGTTCCGGCCCGACATCAGCCTGGGCATTTTCAAGCGGGCGGTGTTCGGGGCGCTGGACGAGATCGCGCTGCACTGGGTGATCACGAAAAAGAACGAGGGTTTCCTGGACCGCGCCGCGGAGCAGCTCTCGCGCCTCATTCTGGACGGGGCGACCTCGGGCGCGAAGGGTATGGAGGCCCGGCGCGCGGAGCCCAAGCTGAAAAGGGCGCGGCTGGCCTGAAAGGGCATGATTTGAGTAGAAATGGGTCAATTAATTCGCCGCAGATGAACGCGGATGAACGCGGATAATTTAATTAACTTGTCCGGATCAATCCGCGTTCATCCGCGTTCATCTGCGGTTCATAAAAAAACATGGTATGAAAGCGGTCGTGTTAACCTTTTGGAAGGCATAATATTAGAAGGAAAGGAGGACGGATAGTGAAAATCGCGGTATGTATGAAACAGACCCCCGACACGGAAGCCACGATCAAGATCGCGGGGGACGGCAAGGGCATTGACGAGCAGAACATCAAGTGGATCATGAATCCCTATGACGAATATGCCACGGAGGTTGCGCTGCGGCTCAAGGAGAAGTTCGGCGGCGAGACCTGGGTGGTGACCATGGGCGGCGACCGGGTGGTCGAGTCCATGCGCACGGCGCTGGCCATGGGCATTGACAAGGGCGTGCACCTCAATGACCCGGCGTTCGCGGGCTCCGACGCCACCGGCGAGGCCAAGGCCATCGCGGCGGCTCTCAAGTCGCTTGGCCCCGACATCATCCTGTGCGGCAAGCAGGCCATTGACTGGGACATGTCGCAGGTCCCCGCCATGGTGGCGGAGTTCATGGACCTGCCGCAGTGCACCCTGTGCAGCTTTCTGGAGATCGCGGCCGACGGCAAGTCGGCGGTGGTCAAGCGCAAGATCGAGGGCGCGGAGGAGACGTACGAGATCAGCCTTCCCGCGGTCATCTCCATAGACAAGGGCAGCTCGGTGCACGGGTCGGACCCGATCCAGGAGGCCCGCTACGCCTCTCTGCCCGGCATCATGAAGGCGAAGAAGAAAGAGATCAAGAAGATGGGCATGGCCGACGCCGGCCTGTCCGCGGCGGACGTGGGCGCGTCGGGGGCCAAGGTCAAGGTGGCGGCGTACGAGCCGCTGCCGGAGCGGGCCGCCGGCAAGGTCTTCAAGGAGCAGGAGACGGCGGACATGGTGAAGCAGGTGGTGAAGCTCTTGCGCGAAGAGGCCAAGGTCATCTGACCGGGCGCCAAGAGATGTAACTGCGTGAGCGACAAGGAGAGGATAAAATGGCAAGCGGTGTAATGATAGTGGCGGAACATAGGGACGGGAAACTTCGGAAGATTTCCCTCGAGCTTCTGGGCGTGGGCAAGAAGCTGGCCGGAGAGCTCGGCGGCGGGCTCTCGGCCTGCGTGATCGGCAAGGGCGTGGAGGGTCTGGCCAAGGACCTCGGCAAGTTCGGCGCCGAAAAAGTATTTGTCTGCGACGCCGACATCTTCGCGGCCTATTCTCCGGACGGCTTCGCGGCGGCGCTGGCGGCGGCGGCCAAGCAGGCGGACCCGGCGCTCATCCTGATGGGCGCGTCGGTGACGGGCAAGGACCTGGCGCCGCGGGCGGCGGCCAAGCTCGGCACCGGGCTGTCGTCGGACTGCGTGGACGTGAAGGTCGAGGGCGGCAAGGTCATCTGCAAGCGGCCGGTTTACTCGGGCAAGTGCTTTGCCAGGACGGAGGCCGTGAGCTCGCCCGCCATGGTGAGCGTCCGGCCCAACGTGTTCCCGGCCGCCGCGGAAGTGAACGCCGCGGGCGCGGTGGTCAAGGTTGACGCGGGCGTGTCATCGGTCAAGGCCAAGGTCAAGGAGCTGAAGGTGACCGCGACCGGGCGGCCGGAGCTCACCGAGGCCGAGCGGATCGTGTCCGGCGGACGCGGCATGAAGGACAAGGCCAACTTCAAGATTCTGGAGGACCTGGCCGACGCGATCCACGCCGCGGTGGGCGCCTCCCGCGCGGCGGTGGACTCGGGCTATGCCGACGTATCGCAGCAGGTCGGGCAGACCGGAAAGGTCGTCAACCCCACCCTCTACCTGGCCTTCGGAATCTCCGGCGCCATCCAGCACCTCGCCGGAATGCGGACCTCCAAGGTCATCGTCGCCGTCAACAAGGACGCCGACGCCCCCATCTTCCAGAAAGCCGACTACGGAATCGTGGACGACCTGTTCAAGGTCGTGCCCGTCATGACCGAGGAGCTCAAGAAAATGCTCGCCGAATAACGCGTCGCCCCCCCCAAGAGCGGAAAACCCGCCCCTGTTCTCCATCGAGCAGGGGCGGGTTTTTTCAGCTTTAAGCAAATTGAGATCAGCATTGACAAGGATTCTTCAAGAGTGTAATTAAAGAGCAATGATGCTCAAGCCAAAAATCTACCTGGACACGACCATCCCCAGCGCTTATCTTGACGATCGTGCTCCTGATCGGCAACGGCTGACCAAAGCATTTTGGGAGCGCCGCATCAAAGATTATGATCCCGTCATTTCCGAGATCGTGATCAAGGAGATCCGTGACACTCGTGATCCCGGCAAGCGCGAACGGATGGAGAACCTGGTCGTGAATTTTACTGTGCTTGAATTCGGAGATGAAGCCCGTGATCTGGCCCGGGAATACGTCAACTACGGAGTGTTCACCGAACGAAATATCGCCGACGCCAACCACGCGGCGATTGCCGTGGCCAACGGGATCGGCTATATTATTAGTTGGAACTTTCAACATCTGGTCAGGATTAAGACCCGTCGCGAGATTAATCTCGTGAATTCACTTCGCGGGTTCGGACCGGTTGAGATTGTCTCTCCTCCGGAATTATAGGAGGCCTCGGAAATGATTGAGATAACCGAAGAGCAGAAGAAGCAACTCTGGAACGAAGTCCGCGAGGAATTCCCCGACGATGAAATGATGCAGGAAATCCACTTCGTGCGCCTGATGCACTACCTCCAGACCAAGGACCTGTCCCCGGAGGAGCAAATCAAATTTTACCATGACCGCGAACGTTCCCGCTCCCATTAACCTGTGGCCTCTGTGCGCCATCGAACAGGGTCGGGATTTTTTCCGCATTATGCCTTGCCATTTCATTGACACCTTTCAAGCGCCCGTGATACCCTTATGATATGGAGGCGCAAAGGACATACGATTGGACGGTAACGCCGGAAAAAGTTGAGTCGGCGGTCCGGAGAATCATCGAGGCCGCGAAGCCGCTCCGGATAATCTTGTTTGGTTCCTACATGCGAAAAACGGCCGGCGCCGACAGCGACCTGGATATCCTGGTCATTACCGGCGATGATGTTGACAACCCGCGCAAGGAAAGCGTCCGCCTCCGCCGGTCCTTGCGCGGAATCTCCATGCCCATGGATATTCTGGTGGTGCCCCGCTCGCAATGGGAGCAATTAAAGGACCGGCCGGGCCTGATCTATCGCGAGGCCGCGCGCGCGGGAAGGCTCGTTTATGAATCCTCACCCTGAAGGCCGAGTCCCGGGTTCGCCCGAGGAGTGGATGAGCCACGCGTAAAGCGACCTGCGACTGACCCGTCTGGCAGCCGGAGATAAATCCATCCGCCGCGGGCTCAGGAAGGCGGTCTCTCGCCTTTTTCATTTTGCACCCGGTCACTTGGTTCGGAAGGCTCTGAATCTCCCACAAATCGGCCTTTGTATTTTTTTCCCAGTTGCCGGTAATAATCCACTAACGCCGCCGTATCGTGGCCAAATTCTTCCGAGATTTGGTGGCGCACGGCCCTGATTTCATCAATGAGCACGTCTTTCTTGCACTTTCTTTTCTTCATAGCTTTGAGTCCTCTGCGTCTCCGCGTTTAATTATACCTCAATGTGCGGCAAAAAACGCCTTTGCGCCCTCCAGGATGAACTGGACGGCGACGACGAGGATGATGAGTCCGGAGATGCGGGTGAGGACGTTGACGCCGGTGGCGCCGAGGATGGAGGCTAGGCGGGAGGACGCTCGGAGGATGATGAAGGTGGCGGCGAGGGCGAGGGCGGCGCAGAGGATGACGAGGAGCGGCGGCGCGGGAGGAGGGGCCTGCTGGGTGAGCGCGATCACGGCGGTGATGGCGCCGGGCCCGGAGAGCAGCGGGATGGCCAGCGGCACGATGGAGATGTCGGCCTTTTCCTCTCCTTCCTCTTCCTCGCTGGGCAGGATGCGCGCGCCGATCCTGGCGGCCGCCAGCATGGGCAGCGCCGTCATCGCGAGCACGATCCCGCCGGCCACCTCGAACGCGGGCACGTCCACGCTGAACAGTTGCAGGATCCGGTCGCCGAACACCGCGAACATGGTGAGCACCGCGAGCGCCACCACGCAGGCCTTGCCCGCCATCCTTCGCCGCGCCTTCTCGTCGTCCCGCGCGGTCATGCTCAGGAACAGCGGTACGCTGCCGAACGGGTCAATGATCGCGAAGAGTAATATAAAAATCTTGGCCCCGCTGACTATTACCTCGCTCATGATTTTTTCGCTTCGGCTTGAAGCCCTCCATATTTAAATTATAAGATACGCTATGGCGCGGGGCAAAGGAGGGCCGGGATGAAAACTCTGGTGACCGGGGCGGCGGGCCTGATCGGGTCGGCGGTGGCGCGGGAGTTGCTGGCGGACGGCCAGGCGGTCAAGGCCATGGCGCACCGCCGCGACAACCGCAACTTGAAGGGCCTGGACGTGGAGATAGTGCAGGGCGATCTCTTGGACCCGGACTCGCTCCACCGCGCGCTGGAGGGCTGCGACAAGCTCTATCACGTGGCCTCGATCTACGCGCACTGGCACCCGAAGGGCGCGGACTTCATCCGGCGCGTGAACATCGAGGGCACGAGGAACATCATGGAGGCCGCGGCGAAGCGAGAGCTAAGCCGGATCATCCACACCAGCTCCATCTCCGCGGTGGGTTTTTTCCCGGACCGGCCGAGCAACGAGGACGACTATCCGCGCGAGGAGGACCTCAAGCGCCAGCCCTACCGCGAGAGCAAGTACCGGAGCGAGCTGATCGCGAAGGAGTGGTCGAAAAAGCTGCCGGTGGTGATCGTGAACCCGTCGTCTCCCATCGGGGTGGGCGACTGGGTGCCGACGCCGACCGGGCGCACCATCCTGGATTTTCTGAACGGCAAGATGTTCGCGTACGTGGACGTGGGCATCAACGTGATTGACGTGGACGACTTGGCCCGGGGCTTCGTGCTCGCCGAGAAAAAGGGCAGGGTGGGGGAGCGCTACATCCTGGGCAACCGTAACCTCTATCTCAAGGACTTCTTCACGGCCATCGCCCAGATGACGGGCCTTGAGGCCCCGCGCGTGAAAATGCCCAAGCTGGTGGTCCGGCTGGTGGCGGAGGTGAACGAAGCCATCGCCAACGTGACCAAGAAGGAGCCGCTGGCCGCGGTCGAGCAGGCGCTCCACCTCTCCTACAAGGAATTCGCGGACCTGACCAAGGCCACGACCGAGCTGGATCTCCCCCGGAACGACTTCCGCATCGCCATCGGCAAGGCCGTGAAATATTATTTGGACACGGGCGCGGTCAAGCCGGAGCGGGCGAAGCTGATGACCCTCAACGAGGCGGCCTTGGGCTGAGCCTTTGGCCTCGGCTGACCACGATCCGCGATCATCCGCCGGGGAATTTGATGGTCTTGGTGAACGGCGACGGCGGCGCGGGGTGGACGTCGGCGGCCGAGTGCTTGAGTCCGCGGTCGGTCTTTTCATAGATGTAATAATCGGGCGGGCCGGTGGGGTGCTCATTTTTCTTGATGACGAGGTCGGCGACTTGGATGCTGTAAGTTGCGACCGGGTGCTCGTAGCCCTTGACCTGCATAAACTGGGGTTCGATGGATATGTTCACGCCCTCGAAGAAGATGCGCTTGACTTTTTCGTAGGTGTTCTCGGTCATGCGGACGTGTCCGATCTCGGCGGCTGACTCCATGCGGTTGGCGAGGTTGGTGGTCTCGCCGATGGTGGTGTATTCGAGCTTCATGTCGGAGCCAATGGCCCCGGCGATGACGTCGCCGGAGTTGAGTCCGATCCTCATTTCCAGTATCGTCTTGCCCTCGTTTTTTCTTTTTTCATTGATGCGGCGAATGGTGAGCTGCATCTCGATGGCGGCGGCCACCGCGCTCTCGGCATGGTTGTCCAGGACCACGGGCGCGCCGAAGATGGCGACAATGGCGTCTCCGATGTACTTGTCGGGCAGCCCTCCCCACTTCTTGATGACGGGGATCAGCTCGTTGAAATAATCGTTGAGCATGCCCACCACTTCCTCCGGCCTCATGCGCTGGGTGATGAAGGAGAAGCCGGCGAAGTCGGTGAAGAGGTTGGTGATGTCCACCCGCCGGCCGCCGAGCACCAGGCCGTGCTTGGCCACCTGCTCGGCCAGCTCCTTGGACAGGAGCTTCTCCAGCGTCTGCTTCATGTTGAAGCGCTCCTTGAGCCCCTTCACCATGTCGTTGAAGACCGCGATCAGCTTCTGGAACTCGGCGGCGCCCCCGCTGGTGATGACGTGATCGTAATCCTGCCGGATCACGGCCTCGGTGCCCTCCACCAGGCCGCGGATCGGCTGCGAGATCCGCCGGCTGAGCGCGCTGGTGATCAGGGTGATGATCAGGCCGGTGAGCAGGGCGATCACGATGATGGCGCCGCCGACCTCCCACATCATGCGCTTGACGCGGCCGGCGTCGAGGTCTATGGAGAAGGCGTTATAGAAGCCGCCGGCCTCCGAGGCGAGCCACACCGTGAACCACGTGCCCCACTGGTCGGTGTCGAACTTCGGGAATACGCTAAGGTAATAGTGGCGCGGGTTATTGTAATAGCCGGGCCCGCTTTGCAGGTATCCTCTCCAGTACTGGTCGCCGTGCTGGTTCACGTCGTAGGGATAGCCGGGGTAGGTGCTGTCGGTCCAGTCAAAGCCGTCAATCAGGAAGGCAAAGGTCTTGCCGTCGTCCACCATGACGTAGATGTCGGAGAGGTCGAGCCCGGCCCGGCGCGAGAATTCCTTGGTCTCGATGATGCGGGCCTTGTATTTCCGGAACAGGTCGAGCAGCCCCGGCTCCGCGGCGAACCGCGCCCGCCAGAAGGCAAACGCCCCGCGCGCCTTGCCGTAATCAAAGTCGGCGGTGTCCGCCTCCGCTTCCGAAAGCGCCTTCCTCATTTCCTCTTCCGGCGGCAGCTCGTTTTTTTCGAGGAGCAGGTTAAACGTCCAGATCAGGCTGTCCTCGTCGTAGCCCTGGGCCGCGGCCGGGATTTGCAGGGCGAAGCGGTCCATGCGCTCGAGCTCGGACTGGGTGAAGCCGCTCTTGACGCCGGCGAGCACGGTGCGGGCCTGGCCGATCAGGGAGTCGAGGGCCTGCCACGGCCTTCCCACCTCCAGCACCAGCACCGGCAGGGCCACGACCAGGACCAGGATCACCCCGAACACCGCGAGCTGGGTCCGAAAGGAGAGCCCGCTCTTTTCCTCATTAATGTTGCACTCGCTCATCCTTGAATTTCTCCGATTCCGATTGATGGTCACGGCCTCTCGTACCAGAAGGCCACGCTGCGATAATCGTCGCCGCGGCTGTGCGACACGTTGGCCAGCGAGCCCGGGTAGCGGTCAACCCAGCCGGTGGTGTTGCCGAGCCGCTCGTAGGTCACCTTGATCCGCTCGCGGAACGGCACCAAGTCGCCCGGCCGAAAGCGGTAGAGCACGTTGTATCCCAGCGTGGTCTGCGCCGCGCGCATCTTGAGATGCGGGCAGAGCAGGGCGCCCGAAACCGGATACCGGTTCTCCTCGAACCCGAACGACCAGTTGAACTCGTCCTCCGTGCCCGTGCCCCGGATCAGCGCCTGATCGCCGCCGTCCACCCAGATCATCTCGTCGCCCTCGCCCCACCACAGCGTGCCCAGGCTGCGCACGAACAGAAAGCAGCCCACGTAATACCCCATGCCGCCGCGGTCCAGCACCACGTAATTCGTACTCTGGTCCACCTGGTAATTAAGCCCATACACCTTGTCTTTGGTCAGCTCGTCCGGGTAATCGTTCTCGCGGTAGAGCGCGTGGAAGCGCATGGCGTTTTGCGGCAGCATGTCGAACGCGCGCCGGCCGGCCGACACCCGGATCCGCCGGTCGCCGCCGCCGGTGTTCTCGAAGGTGAGCTTCATGCCCTGGGCAAAGGGCATGGGCCAGCGGGAGGAGTAGCCTTGGGCGGTGGCCGAGACCGCGATCAGCTCGTAGGCCCCGTCCCTGCCGTTCTTGCGCGGGTCAAAGCGGTTGCCGAAGAAGGCGTCAACCGGCGAGTCCACCGCGGCCTCGTTCGAGCCGTCATGGAAGACGCGCATCCGGACCTCTTCCAACGTCGCCATGGCGTCGTCCGCGTCCACCACCTTCAGCTCCGTAATCATGCCGGCGCCGTCAATGGTGATGGTTTCCGGCCGGCCCGGATGGAGCAGGAGGAGCGAGGAGTTTTCCATGGCCGTGCCGCCCGGGTCGCGCGCGGGCGCATGGCCGGCCGAGCCCCAGAACTCACGGGCCGCGGCCAACTCGTCCGGGTCGCCCGCCGGGCCCGCCGCCGTGACGGTCTCGATGCCGGGCTCCTGGTCGTACGTCATGTAGGTGATCTGGTAATACGCGCCTTCCGGCTTGAACTTCTCCGCGGTGACGATCAGCGATTGCTTGAAGGGCACGGGGGTGTAGTTGGCGTAGCGGCCCACGGCGAAGGCCTGGTCGGCCGCGCACTCGCCGGCGAGGTACTCCTTGAAGCCGCACGCGACCACCGGCTGGTCCGCGCCGTCGGCGTAGAACTTGAGCGTGCCGGTGGGCCCGGCCGACCAGATACGATAGACCACTCCCGGGCCCGTGATCCGGGCCAGGACCTTGCCGCGCTTGTAGGTGCCGTGGAAGTGCATGAGGTCAATGTTGCGGTCATTCTCGTCGTGGGAAGACGATTGTCCGGCGTGGAGCCCGTCGTGCCAGAAGCACAGGCCGAACAGGTCGCCATAAGCCTGGAGGCCCACGCGCGGCCCGCTGATGCCCGCCCCCGGCGGCGCCGCCGCGCCCATCAGCGCCACCATGATCGCCGCTGCCAGCACCACTACCATCCGCCCATGCCTCATGATTTTTCCTCCTTGCCGGAAATGGATCGCCGTCCCTGATTATTGCGCATCCGGCGCATGGCGTCAACGCTATTTTATTTGCTTCCGCAAAATTCATTTGCTATGATTTTGACGGGGACCACGCGGGAGCGATGTTTCAGGAGTCCTTGTTTTGACAGTAACCATCCGGGAGGAATGACATGAGTGGAAGAGCGGCCATCGTGGCGATGGCGCAGACGCGCTTTGAGCCGAAGAAGGGCTCGGAGCGGGTCCAGGAGATGTTGTGGGAGGTGGTGAAGGAGGTCCGGGAGCAGACCGGTCTCGACTATCATAAGCCGGGCCACATTGACAACGCGGTGACCTGCTCCGACGACTTTTTCGACGCGCGGACCATTTCCGACGCCTGCGCGGGCGACATCGTGGGCGCGCAGATGAGCGGGGAGGAGAAGGTGTCGCAGGACGGGCTGCAGGCGCTGTTTTACGCGGCGGCGTGCGTGCTCTCCGGCCACAGCGAGATCACCATCGTGGCCGCGCACAGCAAGGAGAGCCAGTCGGCGTCGCGCAACATGATCACCCACGCCGCCTTTGACCCCATCTTCCAGCGCGGCGTGGGCCTGGACTACCTGAACGCCGCCGCGTTGCAGGCCCGCTCGTATCTGCACCACAGCGGGTCCAGCGAGGAGCAGTGCGCGGCGGCCGTGGTTCGCGACCGCAGGCACGCGGCCAAAAACTCCAAGGCCCAGGAGCGCCAGCCGGTGACGGTCGAGCAGGTGATGGGCTCGCGCTACCTGTGCGATCCGCTCAAGGACCTGGACGTGTACCCGGTATCCGACGGCGCCATCGCCATGATCGTGACCACGGAGGAGCGGGCGAAAAAGATCACCAGGAAGCCGGTGTGCATCGAGGGCGCGGGCAACTGCTACAACTCGTTTTACCTGGGCGACCGTGCGCTTCGTGACGACGCGGCGTTGCGGGAGGCGGCGCGCAAGGCCTATCGCATGGCCGGGATCAAGGACGCGGCCAAGGACCTGGACCTGATCGAGATCGCGGCGCAGTACAGTTACCAGGAGCTGCTCTGGCTCGAGTGCCTGGGCCTGTTCCCCGACGGCACGGCCGGCAAGCGGATCGAGGCCGGGGACACGGACCTGGGCGGGGTCATGCCGGTGAACGTCTCCGGCGGCATGCTCTCGGGGAACCCGCTGATGCTGGGCGGCCTGGCCCGCGCGGCCGAGTGCTTTCTGCAGCTCCGCGGCGAGGCCGGGCCGCGCCAGGTGGCCGGCATCAAGCGGGCGCTGGCGCAGGGCGCGACCGGACCGGCGGCGCAGCACCACTCGGTGATGGTGTTTTCCGCGTGATGCGCTTCGCAATACAATCAGCGTGAGAATGGGAGAAGAAAAATTTTAGCCGCAGATGAACGCAGATGAACACAGATAAGAAAGATAGAAGAAATCATTTATTAGAGAGAGGCCGACTTGTTGCTTCCGGTTTCTTTCTTTTTGATTGTCTTTCATCCGCGTTTATCTGCGTTCATCTGCGGCTAATCCTTTACCGTCGTTTTTTGTAATCAGTAGCCACATAAAAGGAGGAAGGTAATGAATAGAAGGGTCGCCGTGACGGGGGTCGGGCAGTCCAAGCACCGCGGCCACCGCTCGGACGTTAACGAGCCGGAGCTGGTGTGGGAGGCGGTGGCGGACGCGCTCAAGGATTCCCGCCTGGCTTTGAAGGACGTGGACTGCATTGTCCACGGCAACATGGAGCTGTTCGAGGGCATCCACCAGCCGGACATGTGGCACACCATGGGCGACGGCGGGGCCATGAAGTCCGGCTTCCGCATCACCACCGGCGGGAGCACCGGCTCCACCCTGGCCTGCTCCGCCGTCAACTTGGTGGCCTCCGGGCTCTACGACACCGTGATGGCGGTGGGCTTCGAGAAGCAGGAGGAAGGCCAGACCACCACCGGCATCACCGCCATGGCCGACCCGCTGTGGGGACGCGAGATCCAGACCGGGGCCATCACCGGCGCCACCGGGCTGATCTGGGTCAACGAGTTTGGCGAGCGCGCGGAATGGGCCGCGGCCAAGACCAGGGTCAAGGCCGCGAAAAACGCCTGCCGCAACCCAAACGCGCACCTCCGGCTCAACATCACCGAGGAAGACGTGATGAACTCGCGCCTGCTCGCGTATCCTTTGCGGCTCCTGCACATGTGCCCGGAGTCGAACGGGGCGTGCGCCGTGATCTTCACCTCCGAGGAAAAGGCCAAAAAGAACCCGCAAAAGCCGGTGTGGGTCAAGGACCACGTCACGGTGCATCGAGAGGAGACCTTCCACCGCGGCTCGCCAAGGCCCCAGTCCATGACCCATTCCGTGGCCGCCAAAAAGCTCTACGCGCGCAACAACATCACCGATCCCTTGAACCAGATTGACGTGTTCGAGATGTACGAGCCGTCGTCGTGGTGGGAGATGGACTGGACCTGCGAGTTTACGGGACTGGCCCGAAAGACCGTGCTCGAAATGGTTGAGCGCGGCGACTTCGGGATCGAGGGCAAGTGGCCGATCAATCCGTCCGGCGGAGTGACCAGCACCAACCCCATCGGGGCCACCGCGCTGATCCGGGCGGCCGAGGTCTGCCTCCAGGTGCGCGGCGACGCCGGCGAGCACCAGGTGCCCAAGGACGTGAAGACCGCCATGTCCTCCGGCTTCGGCGGAACCCTCTGGACCGTGATGCTGCTTTTCACGAAGGAGTTGTGACCATGAGCGACAAACCGGAAAAAACCGTCGAGCTGATCGTTGTCCCGGAGCTGTGCTCCATCCCGCAGACGTTCTCCACCGGGCAGACCATGGGACGATTCCTAACCGCGCTCCGCGACGAGAAGAAGATCATGGGCAACAAGTGCCCCCAGTGCGGCCGCACCCAGATCCCGCCCCGCATCGTCTGCGCCGAGTGCGACGTCGAGGTCAGCGAGTGGGTCGAGCTCGGCCCGGGAGGCTACGTCACCTCCTTCGACGTGGTCTATATCCCGACCATCAACCCGCTCACCGGCAAGATGAGAGAGGTCCCCTACACCACCACCAGCATCGTCCTCGATAATGGCGACGCCACGCTCATGCACTTCCTCGATGAGACCGACCCCAAAAAGATCAAGGTCGGCAGCCGCGTCGAGCCGGTATTCCGCCCCGACGGCGAACGGTCCGGCTCCGTCCTCGACATCCTCTATTTCCGGGTCATCCCCGGCCAGGTCCAGGAGGTCAAACATGCCATCTCAATGTAAGAACGCCTACGAGGTGCTGGGAAAGCTCGAAATACCCTATAAATACACCGCCGGCAAGACCGGGTCGCTCTTCCTCACCACGCTCCGCGACCATAAAAAAATCATGGCCACCCGCTGCGAGAAGTGCAAGACCGTGTTCGTACCGCCCCGCTCCGTCTGCGACCGCTGCTACCTGCCCGTTGACAAGTGGGTCGAGGTCGGGCCCGCCGGCACCGTAACATCCTTCACTGTGGTCCGCTACTACGAGCCCTACCTCCCCATGAAACCGCCCTTTGTCATGGCCCAGATCAAGCTCGACGGCGCCGATACCTCGCTGACCCACCTTCTCTCCGAAATCAAACCCGAAGACGTCCGCATCGGACTCCGCGTCCAACCCGTCTTCGCCGCCAACCCCCAAGCCCGCATCACCGACATCGCCTACTTCAAGCCGCTCGCCAAGGCCGCGCCGGCCCGAAAATCTCCCGCCGCGGCCCCCGCCAAAAAAGCCAAGGCCGCCAAGCCCTCCAAAAAAGCCGCCAAGAAGGTAAAGCGAGCCGCCAAGCCGGCAAAGAAAGCATCCAAGCCGGCGAAGAAAGCCCCCAAAAAGGCCGTGAAAAAATACGTCAGCAAACCGGCAAAGAAAGGTCCGGCGGGCAAAAGCCGGGGGAAGAAGGCAGGAAGGAAGGGGACGGCGCGCAAGAAACGTTGATTTTATAGTCGGCGCCAATATTTGAAGACTTCAGTGCTTAAGGCGCGACAACCTCTTGCCAAGTGCGTGAATGCCAAGGCGGGTAAATATGACCGGAAATCGGAATCGCTTGTGAGGGATAGGATAGTTGCCTTGTTCCATTTCTAAAGAGATCGCAGTCAACTTTTCATTACCACGAAGCCATTTCTTGACTCGTAACCATGCCTCTTTCTCATCTCTCTTATTTTTATCAGATTTATCATAATTATATTCGTTGCAATGGCCGCAGAGAAAGTGGGCTACTTCATGCAGGACAATAACAATAGCATTGTTCATTAGCTGTAAATCACCATTAAATAAGATGATGACATCACGGCCTTTAATATATAGGCTAGGTATAAGCATACTTGTTGAACCCATTGTCGTGAAGTAAACTCCTCGTAGTTCATCGCCAATTTCTCTGCCTTTTCTTATTATTTCCAGTCCTTCTTCATCCCAGCCCAATACTTTATCAACCTCCCCCCTGTCGGGATATATGAGGGCTTTCGCTAAAATATTTGTTAATCGCGGTTCATAATATGCCACCAAATTATCCTTAATTTCCGTTTCGCTATAATTCATCTATCATTCCTTATATTCCTATATTTTAAATTGAGGAGAAAAATATATCAAATAGTTCCTCGGGAGCTGCGATCATTCGATCCTGATCTCCAGTTGTTTCCCGAGTGCCGAGGCGACGCGGTCGAGGGTGGAGAGCTTGATGTCCTCGGCGTGGTTCTCGATGCGGGAGATGGCGGTTTTCTTGGTCTTGAGGCGGCGGGCCAGTTGCTCCTGGGTCATGCCGGCGTCGAGGCGGGCTTGGCGGAGCATGGCGCCGAGCTTGAAGCGCTGGTAGCCCTGGTCATAGCCCAGGGCGAATTTCTTGTCGCGCTTCTTCCTTTTAGCAACGTATTTTTTCAGATCGCTCATTTTTCTTTCCTCCGCTCCAGATAATCCTTTCTGTAAGCCTCGGCCCTTTCTATTTCTCTGGCCGGCGTCTTGCGGCTCTTCTTGGAGAACCCGTGAGTGAGAACCACAAGGTCATGTCCCGTGAAGAAGCACAAGATCCGATATGAGTTGGAGCCGAAGGTGACGCGGCATTCCCATATGCATATGCCCTGCGATCCATGAAGCTTCTTAAAGTATTCCGCGGGGACGATATCAATTTCCTCCAGGAGCTTCAGGACCCAGGTCACTTTCCGCGCGGCTTTTACCGAAAGAGAGTCCAGAAACTCCTCCACCGGGCATTTGCCGGCGGCGGTGCGATAAAAGATCACATTCCTCATGATCGTATGTTAACTTGCGTGTTAACCGTTGTCAAGAGGGAACGCGGCGTGGGTTAAATATCCCCTTCGGGGAACATTATCGGTTGGACGCGTCGCACCCAGGGTAGGCCGGGGACGGCCAACCCTGGGCTTTGATAAATGGCCCCTTCGGGGCGGGCGGAGTTCATGTTTTGCAAGTTGTCAGGGCTTGGGAGGAATGTATAATAGGTGGCGGGAGGGATTTTGATAAGCAGCGGCGCACGGGTGGAGATCGCGCCGGAGGAGATCATCAAGGCGGTGAAGGGGATGAAGAAGCGGGAGCGCGAGGCGAAATTTTCGGCCCGGCGGAGTCCGCGCGCGCCGGGCGGATTAAACTCCCCGCTGTCGGCAAGGGATGATAGACTGCCTGGCCCGAGAGGAATATAGTAGTTTATTGACCTGTAATTTATTAACGGGCTGTGCTTCAACCCCTAACCTATTTGAAGGAGGAATGACCATGAGCTTCTTCCAGACCCGGATCACGGAACTCTTCGGAATCAAATACCCCATTATGCAGGGAGGAATGGGCGCCGGCTTCGTGTCCACCGCGGAGCTGGTTGCGGCCGTGGGCAACGCCGGCGGACTCGGCTTCATGAGCGCCATCCAGTGGGACAAGGACATCTCCAAGTTCGAGGACGAGATCAAGAAGGTCAAGGACCTGACCGACAAGCCCTACGGCGTGAACATGACCCTGTTCCACGAGGTCCCCAAGTCCTTCTTTTCCAAGGCCATTGACATCATGGCCAAGCACCGGGTGCCGGCGGTCGAGTCCTCCGCCCGCAAGCCCGATCCCTGGATGGGCCTGATGAAGCAGGCCGGGATCAAGGTCATCCACAAGGTCGCCCGCGTCCGCGACGGCGTCACCGCGGAGCGGCTCGGGGCCGACGCCATCACCATCATCGGCACCGAGGAAGGCGGCCATCCCGGGGCCGAACGCGTCTCCACCACCGTGCTCGGACCGCTGATGGTGGACTCGGTCAAGGTCCCGGTGTCCATCGGCGGCGGCTTCTGCGACGGCCGCGGCCTGGTGGCGGCCCTGGCCTTTGGCGGCGAGGCCATCACCATGGGGACCCGCTTCGTCTGCTCCCGGGAGTGCATTGTCCATCCCAAGGTCAAGGAGGCCATCGTCAAGATGGAGCACACCGATACCGACTTCATCTTGACCTCCATCGGCGACCCCGTGCGCGCCTGGCGCAACCCGGTGACCAGGCAAATCCTCAAAACCGAGTACCAGGACAACAAGACCGAGCTGCTCAAAGTCCTCATGCCCATCAAGCAGCAGGCCGACGAGGACCGCATGGCCGTGAACACCGGCGAGATCGAAACCGGCATCGTGCCCGCCGGCCAGGTCGGCGGCCGCATCCACGAAATCAAGACCTGTAAACAGATCATTGACGACATCATCGCCGAGGCCGAAGTGGTGTTGCAAAAGCTCTCCCAGCGCCAGTACTGGAAGGCATAAGATTGCTTATTGGCCGCGTCATTGCGGTGTAAATCATAAAGGAACTGACCATGAAAACCCGAATCACGGAAATGTTGGGCATCAAGTATCCCATCCTCTGCGGCGGCATGATGCGGCTGGCCAAGGCCCCGCTCTGCGCCGCGGTCTCCAACGCCGGCGGGCTCGGCAACCTCACCGCGGCCAACTTCGCCAACAAGACCGAGCTCACCGCCGCCATCCGCGAGGTCCGCGAGCTTACGGACAAGCCCTTCTGGGTCAATATCACCATGCTCCCGGCCATGAGGATCGGCGACCAGCATTACCGGGACTACTTTGACGCGGTGATCGAGCAAAAGGTGGCCGCGGTCGAGATCGGCGGCCGGCCCCTCGACAAGTTCGTGAACGGCGAGTACGTGAAAAAGCTCAAGGACGCCGGGGTGAAAATTTTCCACAAGGTGGGCGCGGTGCGCCACGCAATGCACGCGGAGAGCGCGGGCTATGACGGGGTTCTGGCCGCGGGAGTGGAGGAGGGCGGCCATCCCCTGGATGACAACGTCGCCACCACCGTGCTCACGCCCCGCATCGCCGAATCCGTGAAAATTCCCGTGGTGACCGTGGGCGGCATGGCCGACGGCCGCGGCCTGGCCGCGGCCCTGTGCCTCGGCGCCGAGGGCATCATGATGGCCTCCCGCTTCATCTGCACCAACGAGTGCGTGGTCCACGATAATGTCAAGCAGGAGATCATCCGCCGCCAGGAATACGAGACCGTGCTCTATGGCCGCTCCATCGGGCTCCAGGGACGGGCCCTGCTCACCGACTCCATCAAAAAAGTGCTGGAGATCGAAAAACGCGGGGGCGGCCTCCCCGAGATCCTCCCCCTGATCGCCGGGACCCTCGGACCCGACATCTGGGAAAAGGGGATCATCAACGTCGGCTCCATCAACGTGGGCCAGTCCATCGGCCTGATCCACGACGTGGTCTCGTGCCGGGAACTATTGGACCGAATGGTAGCGCAAGCGGAAGAAATATTGGCCCGGGTCCAGGCCAAAGTCGCCAACGCATAACAGGCGGACGGGGCACTCTCCCGTCCCTGAACTCAGAGTCAATTCCACTGTTTATAGGGTGCAGGCCAGAGGCCCGCGCCACAATCAGTCCCAAAGCCATCCCAATCCTATTGAAACCGCATTCTTTCGTGATAAGATATTGCGGTCGCTCATGAAGTTCTTGCCTCTATCGGAAATCATGAAAATTCGCGCCCTGGCTACTGGCTACGGGCTGCCGGCTACTACTTATTAAGGAGGTATGGGAAGATGGCGGAGACGATGAAGGGAGTAACGCTTCACGCGGATTGGGACCCGAGGCCCGGGTTCAAGCTGGGGATGAAGGACATCAAGGGCCGGCAGACCTACCTGGGCTCGCAGGTGTGGCGGCGGCCGGAGCTGAAGATAGAGGAGCACAAGATTCCGAAGCCGGGTCCGGGCGAGGTGCTGTTGGAGGTGAAGACGTGCGGCATTTGCGGCTCGGACGTGCACATGGCGCAGCAGGACCGGGACGGTTACATCTGGTACCCGGGGCTGACGGGTTTTCCGTGCATCCTGGGCCACGAGTGCGCGGGCGTGGTGGTTGACGCGGGCAAGGGCGCGTTCGACAAGATCACGCTGAAGGCATTCAAGGGCGGGGAGAAGGTTTGCACGGAGGAGATGGTGTGGTGCGGCAAGTGCCGGCCGTGCGCGGACGGGTGGCCGAACCACTGCGAGAAGCTGGACGAGATCGGGTTCAACGTGAACGGCGCGTTCGCGAAGTACATCGTGCTGCCGTCGCGGCTGTTGTGGAGCCTGGAGGTCTTGGAGGACCGGTATAAGGGGAACGAGGTGTTCGTGGCGGGGAGCCTGGTCGAGCCGACGAGCGTGGCGTATAACGCGGTGATCGAGCGGGGCGGCGGGATCAGGCCGGGCGACAACGTGCTGATATTGGGCGGCGGCCCGGTGGGGATGGCGGCGTGCGCGATATTAAAGCGCGCGGGCGCGGCGCGGGTGATTCTGTCGGAGCCGGAGGCGGGTCGGAGGCAGATGGCCAAGAAGATGGGCGCGGACTACGTGATCAACTCGAAGCAGGAGAGCCTGGGCGAGGCCGCGCTGGATTACACGCGGGGCGAGGGCGCGGCGCTGATCCTGGAGGCGACGGGCCTGCCCACGGTGGTGTGGCCGGACATCGAGCGCGTGGTGTGGGAGGGCCGGACGCTGAACACGACGGTGGTGATCGTGGCGCGGGCGGACGCGAAGGTGCCGCTGACCGGCGAGGTGTTCCAGGTGCGGCGGGCGCGGGTGATCGGGTCGCAGGGCCATTCGGGCCACGGCACCTTCCCCCGCGTGATCAACTGCATGGCCACGGGCATGGACATGACGCCGATGGTGACCAAGCGCATCAAGCTCGCCCAGGTGCCGGAGAACATCGTGATGCTGCGCGACGACCGGAGGAACTGCAAGATCACGTGCCTGATGTGAGAAGGATCGAGAAGCGTAATTCCGTTCATTCTGCGGCGGAGCCGCCCACGTAGCAAGCTATGTGGGCCATCACGCTTGAGGACCTGATTCATGGCCCGGGAGAGCGACACTCTACGACAGGCTTGCGCCCCATCCATTTTCTCGCCGGGCCACAACTGCTGGAAGACGGCGGCCGCGGGCCGGGCCGCTTTTTTGATTGACGCGGCCTCGTACTTTGACGCCTTCATGTCGGCGGTGGAGGGCGCGCGTCATTCCATTCTGATCGCGGCGTGGGATTTTGACAGCCGCATTCATCTTCGGCCCGGGCGGCCGGCGGGCTATTTCCCGGACGAGCTGGGGCCGCTCTTGAACCTCACGGTGAAGCGGCACCGGCGGCTCACCTGCCACGTGCTGGTGTGGGACTTCGCGCGGGTCTTCGAGCTGGAGCGCGGCGTGCTGCCCCTGTTCCGTCACGACTGGCCCACGCAGCGGCGCATCAAGGTCCACTTCGACGGCAACCACCCCATCGGCGCGGCCCACCACCAGAAGATCGTGGTGATTGACGATTCCATCGCCTTCTGCGGCGGCATTGACCTGCGCAACAAGCGGTGGGACACGCCCGAGCACCTTCCCGACGACCCGCGGCGCGCGGACCGCTCCGGCCGGCATCATCCTCCCTTCCACGACGTGCAGATGGCGGTGGACGGCCCTGCCGCGGCCGCGCTCGGAGACCTGGTCCGTGAGCGCTGGTTCCGCTCCACCGGCAAAAGGATCAAGCCGCCGCCGCGCGAGCCGCACGATCCGTGGCCGGCGCAGCTCGCCGCCGACCTGTCCAACGTGGACGTGGCCATCGCCCGCACCGACCCGCTGGCCGTTGGCGGCGAGGCCGTGGAGATCGAGCAGTTCTTTCTCGACGCCATCGCGATGGCCCGCCGGTCCGTGTACATCGAGAACCAGTTCCTCTCCGCCGGCAAGATCGGCGAGGCCATCGCGGGAAGGCTGGGAGACGAGCGCGGGCCCGAGTTCGTGATCGTTCTGCCGCGGGTGGGCGCCGGCTGGCTCCTGAAAAGCACGATGGGGCCGCTGCGCGATAAGATGATGCAGCGGCTGCGGCGCGCGGACCGCTATGGCAGGCTGCGCGTGTATTATCCAACCAACACCGGCGGCGACGGGCCGGGGATTTACGTGCATGCCAAGGTGATGGTGGTTGACGACGCTCTGGCCATCGTGGGCTCGGCCAACCTGGCCAACCGCTCGCTGGGCCTGGATTCGGAGTGCGCGCTGGCAATCGAGTCGAGGGGAGACGGCCGGAGGGCGGGGGCCATTGCCGGGCTGCGCGATCGGCTGCTCGCCGAGCACCTGGGGGCATCACCGGAGGAGGTGGGGCAGAGGGTTGACGGCGCAACGCTGATCGGCGCGGTCGAGTCTTTGCGCGGCGGCCGGCGCACGCTACGCGACCTTTATGAGGACCTGCCCGCCGCCGGCCCGGATGAGCCCACCCACGAAAGCGTGTTCGATCCGGAGCATGCCATAGACCTGGAGCCGCTGTTGGAACAGATTCTGCCGGAGGTGGTGAAGGAGCCGGTGAGGGCGACGATGGAGCGGGCGGCGGTGGCGCTGGCCGTGATCGCCGGTCTTGCGTTCCTGTGGGTGTTCACGCTGCTCTGGGACTTGGCGCGTCCGGACCTGATGATTGACTACGCGCGGGCCGCGCTCTCGAGCCGGTGGCAGCCGTTGATCGCGGTGGGCGCGTTCATCGTGGGCGGTTTCATGATGCTGCCGCTGTCGGTGCTGGTGGCGCTGTCCTCCGTCATCTTCGGGCCGCTCAAGGGCTTCATCTATGCGCTGGCCGGGGCCATGGCCAGCTCGGCGCTCACCTTTTATGCGGGCCGGTTCGAGGGCCGGAACATGGTGCGCCTGATCGCGGGCTCGCGCTTGAACCACATCAGCCGCCGCATCGCCGGCCACAGTATCATCACCGTGGCCACCGCGAGCCTACTGCCGCTCGCCACCTTTCCCGTGATCAACCTGGTGGCCGGGGCCTCGCGGGTCAGGTTCAAGTACTTCATCGTGGGCACACTGGCCGGGATCATGCCGGTGCTGGCCGCATTCTCGGTGCTGGGCCGCGCGGCCGAGACCGCCATCCGCCGGCCCACGCCGCTGAACCTGTCGGTCCTGGCCGCGCTCGTCATCCTTTTCGTCATCGTGATCGAGTGGGTGAGGCGGCTCTTGCTCGGACCGCCCGCGGCCGGCAAGCGGCCGTAGACTGCGCCATGAAATAGTGGAAAATATTTTTAGACAGGATTAACAGGATTTACAGGATGAATAAGAAGTGGTAAAAATCATCTTCAGGCGATCTTGTAAATCCTGTCAATCCGGTCGGATATTTCTATCAGGAGGTCATGTGATGGCTTTGATGAAAAAACGGCCCGCCGGCTTGCCGGCAATTGCGGCGCTTTCATGCCTCGTGTTCATATCGCTTCTGCCGGCCGTTTCCCGGGCGCAAATCCGCGCCGCCAAGGACCCGGCGGTCAAGCAATACCTCAAGGCCTATGACGAGCGGGTCAAGTCGGAAAAAAAGGCGGAGCAAGAGGCCCGGCTGGCGGACCCGCACCGGAAGCTCCGGCCGTATCTCACGCTCGACGAGATTTACGCGGCCCTGGACGCCGCGGCCAAGAATTACCCGAACCTGGCGGCGGTGAGCGAGTACGGCCGGAGCGTCCGCGGCCGGCCGCTCAAGATGCTGAGCATCAGCACGGGCGGAGGCGACAAGCCGCGCGTCCTCTACTCCGCCAACATCCACGGCAACGAGATGGCGGGCAACATGATCTGCCTGGAGCTGATCCGGCATTTCACCGAGGGCTACGGCCATGACCGGGACGTCACCTATCTGCTCGACCACGTTGACGTGTTCGTGATCCCGGTGCTGAACCCGGACGGGATGGACCGGACCGTGGAGCAGCAGGTCAAGATGGGCGCGGTGCTCACGCTCACGCGCAAGAACGCGCACGGGGTGGACCTGAACCGCAACTTTCCGTTTCCGGCGGACTCGCTCGTGCGGCTCAAGGACTCGGCCGGCTCCAACCGGAAATGGATGCCGAACTTCCGCGGGACCGGGCCGCTCTCCGAGCCGGAGACGCGGGCGCTCGACGCGCTCTTCGACCATTACCGCTTCACGGTGCATTGCAACTACCACACCAGCGGCGGCATCATCCTGTCTCCGCCCGCCACTCTGCCCGAGCCCGGGCCCGACGACGCGCTCTTCACCCGGATGCGGCGGGACTACCAGGGCAAAATGTTCGACCCCTACGTCGAGCACACCGAGCTCGAGTTCTATCCCACCATCGGCTCGCTCGACGACTACCTGTACCACCGCCACGGCACGCTGACCGTCACCATGGAGGTCGGCAAGCACGCCATCCGCCGCGCGCTCCGGGGCTGCCACCACGGGACCTGCTCGCCGGTGTTCTGGGCGTCCAATGTTTACAGGATCGAGCGCGAGATCGCGAACAACCGCGAGGGCGCGGTGGGCCTTTGCTGGTGGGCGCTGCGGATCCACGATGATCCGTCGCTTCGGCAATGGCGGCCATCATCCGAGCGGTGGGTGGGGGAGCCGGAGCGTGAATAGAAAACATCCCGCGACCGCGGTGCGCCGGGCCGAGCTTGCCGATCTCGAGGCCATGTCCGAGATCTGGTGGCAGCTCCTGGCGGAGCATGAACATAGGGACGGGGATTACTGGGGCACGATCGTCGAGGCTGAGGCCCGGGCGTCATTCGTAAAGTCGCGCGCGCAGTGGCTCTCCGACGGCAAGCACGTCATGCTGGTGGCCGTTGCCGGCGGCAGGGTGATGGGCTTCATCCACGGCCTGGCCAAGGAGCGCCACGCCATCTATCGGCTGCGGGTGGTGGGATACGTGAATGACGTCGTGGTCCATCGCGACTTCCGCGGCCGGGGCGTGGGCCGGACCTTGCTCGCGGCCCTCACCGCCGAGTTCAAGAAAGCCGGATTGACCCACGCCGAGCTGATGGTGGATGAGCTCAACGCCGGGGCCCGCGGCCTCTATAATTCAGACGGCTTCCAACCCCGCCAGCTCCACCTCATAAAAAAACTATGAGCAGTTCCTCGTGCCGCGAGGCGTCGCGCGGAAATCATGAGATATTTTTAAGACAGGATTAACAGGATAAAAAACAAAAGGTGTATTCCGAAAATCCTGTAAATCCTGTTAATCCTGTCTGAAAATTCTCTGCTCCGAGGCGCCTACAGCTCCGCCTTCACGCCCACGTGGGCGAAGGTGAACCGCTCCGGCATGGCCGCGGCCAGCCTGGCCTCGTTGAAAAATCCCGTGCAGTGCGCCGTGCCGATCCGGTCAATGTCCAGGCCGGCGAGCGCGGCCAGGGTGGCCTCCACTTCCTCCGGCTTGCGCTCGACCAGGTGGGTGCCGCCCCAGACCGAGTGGACCTGGTCCACGCCGAGCCGCGACTTCAGGTGCCGGATGGTGTTGATCATGCCGCGGTGCGCGCAGCCCAGCACCACCGAAAGTCCGCGCTCCGTGACCACCGCCAGCGCGGCGTCGTCCTTGAAATCATCGTCGCGCCGGCCGTCCTTTCCGTCCACGAAGAACCCCGCCTCGATCGTCTCGAACTCCGTCACCTGGGGGATGGCCGTGAAAAAATGCACGCCCGGCGCGAGCTCCAGCGAGTCGGTCACGAACTCGAAGCGCGCGCCCATGGCCTCGAGCTCGCTTTGCTTCCACGGCAGGCCGATCGGGACCTCGATGACCTTGCCGAAGAACTCGCGCCGCGTCTTCTTGTTCTCGAAGCAATGCGGCTCGCACACCACGCGGCCGCCGCCCGCCGCCGCGAGCGCGTCCTTCAATCCGCCGGTATGGTCAAAGTGGCCGTGCGAGAGCGCGATCGCGTCCAGCTTTTTCAGGTCCACCCCCAGCGCGGCGGCGTTACGGGTGAGCGCCAGGCCCTGGCCCGTGTCCCACAAGATCCTCGCGCCCTCCGCCTCGATCAGCGCGCAAAAGCCGTGCTCTCCGACCAGGCCCTTGCTCAGCCCGACACGGTTTTCACAGACCACGGTAAGCTTCACGGTCATGATTGCACCTTTTCATTTCGCGTCCGAGCCGCGTTTTCCCCTGCAAGCATCGGGGGGAGCGGCAGTCGGGTCATAGGGTTCAAGATGAGTGACCACGTCCACCACGTTGGGCCCTTTTTCGATCAGGCGCTTTTTCACGTCCATGGAGATGTCGTGTCCCTGCTTGACGTTCAGAAAGCCTTCCACCTGGACGTGCAGGTCCACCTGGAGGCCGTAGCCCAACTGACGCGTGCGGACGCGGTGGACGGACCTGACGCCGGGCGTGGAAAGGCTGATCTCCGCGATGGCGTTGCAGATTTCGGGGGGCGCGGCCGAGTCCGAGAGCTCCTTTAACGCGGGCCAGGCGATTTTCCAGGCGGCCTGCAGGATGAACGCGGAAACGAGGATGGCGCCCAGGTGGTCGAGGAAGGTCCAGCCCGGAAAGAAGCGGGCGCCGGCGATGGCCGCGGCCACCGGGACCGAGCTGAGCGCGTCGGAGCGGTGGTGCCAGGCGTTGGCCACGACCGCGTTCGACTTGACCCGCTTCCCCACCAGCACGGTCCATTGATAGAGGGCCTCCTTGCTGATGATGGAGGCGAGGGCGGCGATCAGGGTGATCAACCCGGGCGGGCTCGCGTGCATTTCGTGGAGCGTGGTAATGGCCTTGTAGCCGATGCCGATGGCCACGATGGCGAGGGCCAGGCCGATCAGCATGGTGATGATGGTCTCGATGCGGCGGTGGCCGTGCGGGTGCGAGTCATCGGGCGGGGCCGTCCAGTAATTGACCCCGACCAGGACGGCCACGTCGGTGGTGGTGTCGGAAAGGCTGTGGAAACCGTCCGCGATGATGGCCTGGCTCGAGCCGATGATCCCGCAGAAAATCTTGAAGCCGGAGAGCAGGATGTTGATGACCATGCCGGTCCAGGTGACCACCTTGACCTGCTTCACCTGCATGGCACCGCCGGCCGGATCGTTGGCCGCGGATGGCAGCGGGTCTGTCATCTCGGTCCCCCTTGCATCAAAATCCCGGGAATAAGAACCCGGACGCGCGGACTTGAAGAATGGCCATGAGTTGCGGGGAGAAGTCAAAGATAAATGCGCTCACTCATAAAAAAGGATAGGGCATGGGATGGCTGCAATCAAGCAGTCGTCGTCCCGCGCGGCGCGGCTCCGAGACCCCGCCGCGCGGGGAAACGCTGGAACGGTCTTATTTCACGGTTTGATGAGCCGATACTTGGCGGCTTTAAGCGCGGCTTCCGCCGCCGCGACGGCCCTGGTCCCCACGATGATCACGCTGTCGCAGCCTTCCGGGCCGCAGCCGCAGGCGTCCTCGCCGCAGGCGCAGGTGGAGGCGTAGAGATACTCCACGTTGATCTTCCGGGCCTTGAGCGGAGCCAGCATCCGGGCCAGCGCGCCGGGCCGGTCCTTGACCACCACCGCCAGCACCGGAGTGCTGGACACGGGAAGGCCCTTCTTCTTGAGCTCCTTCACCGCCCTGGCGGGGTTGTCCGCGACCAGGCGCAGGAGCCCGAGGTCAGAGTTCTCCACCACGCTCGCCGCGCGCACGTTCACCTTGGCCCGGGCCAATACGGAAAGCGCGTCCGCCGCCTTGCCCGGAGAGTTCTGGATTACCACCGTGAGTTGTGTGATCGCCATGTCTTCCTCCTTTCTTTCATGCTAAGCAAACATAATACACCGGGATTGCGGAGTCAAGATGAAAGAGGGGAATGACGCGCCGTATTCCGTACGTACCGGGTCAGAGCTTCAGTTTTCAGTTATTTATTTCTGTAAAAGTAATGCCGCCACAAAAGGTGGGGCCGACACTCCTGTCGGCCCGGGCGCGGGGACAAGAGTGTCCCCGCCACCGCGAGTAAGCATGGCATTCTGGCACGCCTTCCGGGCTGAAAGCGTACTTTTATTAAAATAATTAATTAAATAAATTAATGTTTTTTCCATAATTTTCTTCTTGACAGGAATTAATTGGTCTGTTATATTTAGTAATAGCTAATTCCTATAGGACTAATCGGAATTAGAAAATTTTAATGATTACCGCACCATAAGTTCCACACCACTCATCTTGACGCTCACCGGTTAATCCGCAAGGGACAGGCGGTTTTTTTGAAAACGGCGGTCGCAATCCCATGATAAATTCAGAAAATAGTAGCCAGGAGCACGTAGCCGGTAGCCAGGGAAGAAGGTCACGGGTGCTGAAAGAGGATCGCGGAACGAGGATCGAGGAGCGAGGTTCCCGGAAAATTCCCTTGATCCCCGCTCCTCGCTTCTCGCCCCTTTTTATGGTCATGACATGAAGATATCCACCCGCGCCAGGTATTCGATCAGGTTGATGATCTACCTCGCCGACAACGGCGGGACGGAGGTCCCGATCGGCCTGTCACATGTCGCGGAGAAGCAGAACCTTTCCATGCGCTACCTGGAGCAGCTGGTGGTGCCGCTCAAGAACGCGTCGCTGATAAAGAGCGTTGCGGGCAAGCACGGGGGCTATCTTTTGGCGCGGGATGCGCGTGAGATCAAGATCGGGGAGATCGTGGAGGCCGCGATCGGGCCGATCAAGCTTTTGGAATGTCTGGACCCGGATACCGTTTGCGGCTTCAAGGAGCAGTGCAACTCGCGGCGGATGTGGGGCCTGATCAACACGCGGATCACCGACGTGCTCTACGATTACACGCTCGATGACCTCTCGGAAAAGCGGATGATGGAGGCAGGGAAGGGCGCGGCGGCGGAGCCGGCCGTGCCGGGGTGCTGAGGGGATGGGACGGGATCAAGATACTGGAACCACGGATGAACACGGATAAACACGGATAATATTCTTTTTCATCAGTGTTTATCTGTGTTCATCCGTGGTTAGGAAGAAAACCTTCTGCACCGCGCAAAATTCGACGGGGTTGAACGTTATGGCGTTACTAGGCCGAAATAGAAAGGATCAAGGAGAGGAGCAATGAGCAGTATGTTTCCGCACTTATTGACGTACGCCGCCGTCCTGGCCTTCGCGGGGGTGGCGGGGTACCGGTTTTTCCGGATTTACAGCATGCCCATGCACCTTCGGTGGGAGCTGTACCCGGTGGCGCACGAGCCGGGCAAGAAGGCGAGTTACGGCGGGTCCATGCTCGAGGAGGTGGGCTGGTGGAAGAAGCCGCGGGAGACCTCGTGGATCAACATGCTCAAGGTGATGGTCCCGGAGATGACGCTCCTGGTGGCGCTGTTCGAGCACAACCGGAAGATGTGGTACCGCTCGTTCCCGTTCCATTTCGGGCTTTACATCCTGGCGGGGATGATCGGGCTGATCTTGCTGGGCGGGGTGATGGAGCTGTTCGGGGTGTACGTGGGACCGGGCGCGTCGCCGGGATCGGCGGTTTATTACCTGACCCAGGCGGCGGCGCTGTTCGGGCTCGGGCTGGCCACGGTAGGGGCCGCTGGCCTTCTCCATGCCCGCCTGTTCGACCCGGAGCTCAAGGGCTACACCTCGCCGGCCATGATCTTCAACCTGCTCTTCTTCCTGGCCGCCTTTGCCGCGGCCTGGCTCACCTTCATTTTCGTGGACACCGGGTTCGCGGCCACCCGCTCGTTCGTGCAGAGCCTCATCACCTTTGAGCTGAACGCTGTGCTGGGCGGCGGCCACCTCTCCTGGGCCGGCCGTCTGGCCATGACCGTGGAGATCGTGCTGGCCATGGCGCTCCTCGCCTACATCCCGATGACGCACATGGCCCATTTCTTCGTCAAGTGGTTCACCTGGGACAAGGTGAGGTGGGACGACGAGCCTAACGTCCCGGGCGGCGAGATCGAGCAGAAGATCGGGACCTACGTGCAGTACCCGGTGACCTGGGCCGCGCCCCACCTGGCCGCGGACGGGAAGAAAAACTGGCTGGACATCGCCACCGAGGGAGTAAAAGGAGAGCAGGGAAAATGAAGAACGTAAGAGTTGAGGACATCGGCAAGCCTTCGGACCAGCTCACGCACGTGGACCCGGCCGAGTGTGTTCCGCTTCCCGCGCCCTACAACCTGCCGGACGCGGCGCCGAAATGGCCGCCGCTCTCGGACAAGGCCAAGGCTGCGTACGAGAGCTCGCTCGACGACACCATCGCCGTCTCCATTCCCAAGCCCAAGACCAAGGAGGAGGAGGACGAGCTGGTGGCGAAATTTCTGTCCGGTCTGCAGAAGCTCTTCACCAAGGAGAACAACTGGACGTTCCTCCAGCCGCTGGTGCTTTCCATGGAGCATTGCGCCAAGTGCCAGACCTGCTCCGAGGCCTGCCACATCTTCGAGATGAGCGGTCACAACCCGGTGTACCGCCCGACCTACCGCTCCGACGCGCTCCGGCGCCTTTACTTCAAGCACGTGAAGCCGGGCGGCTCGCTGCTTTCCAAGTGGCGGCACGGCGACATTGACTTGAACTGGACCACGGTGGCGCGGCTGGCGGAGCTGTCGTACCGGTGCAACCTGTGCCGCCGCTGCGCGCAGACCTGCCCGGTGGGCGTGGACAACGGGCTGATCGCGCACGAGCTCCGGAAGCTGTTCAGCCAGGAGATGGGGATCAGCGCCAAGGAGCTGCACGACCGGGGCGCGGTCTTGCAGCTCAAGGTCGGCTCTTCCACCGGCATGAACCCGGAGGTGGTCAAGGACAACATCGAGTTCATTGACGAGGACACCTCGGAGAAGACCGGCATGACCGTCAAGACGCCGTGGGACAAGAAGGGCGCCGAGCTGCTCTTGATCCACAACGCCGGCGAGATCATGGCCTGGCCGGAGAACCACGGGGCGTTTGCCGCCATCCTCAACGCCGCCGGGGTGGACTGGACCATGTCCTCGGAGGCCCAGGACGCGCTCGGCTACGACAACATCAACTACGGGCTGTGGTACGACGACTTCATGCTGGCCAAGGTCGCGATCAAGCACGCCAAGGCCGCGAAGAACCTCGGGGTCAAGAAGATCGTGCTCGGCGAGTGCGGCCACGCCCACAAGGCGCTCACCGTGATCGCGGACCGGGTGCTGACCGGAGACTTGAACATCCCGCGCGAGAGCGCGCTCCCCATCCTCGAAGAGATCGTGTTCTCGGGCAAGATCAAGTTCGACCCGTCCCGCAACGACTTCCCGGTCACGCTGCACGACCCTTGCAACTACGTCAGGCTGATGGGCATCGTCGAGCCGCAGCGCCGCGTCATCCGTCACCTCGCGCCGCGGTTCCGCGAGATGGAGCCGCACGGCGTGTACAACTACTGCTGCGGAGGCGGCTCCGGCTTCGCCATCATGTCCGGCCACAACTTCATGGACTGGCGGGCCCAGGTCTCCGGCCGCAAGAAACTCCAGCAGATCCTGATCGCGTTCGAGGGCCAGCTCGACCCGTCCATACCCAAGTACGTGTGCGCGCCCTGCTCCAACTGCAAGGGCCAGATCCGAGACCTCTTCCAGTACTGGAACGTCTGGGAGAAGAGCAAGATCCTCTACGGCGGACTGGTCGAGCTCATCGTCAACGCCATGGCCGACGTCAAGCCCGGGTTCATCGAGTGGGAATGGCGGTGACGGGGAAGTATGTCGTATGGCGTATGTCGTATGTCGCCGGACGGCCCACATAGCTTGCTATGCGGGCGCCGCAAGGCGTGGGATGGAATGCTGATGGGGATGAGGTCGTCATGACCGATGGCGCGAAAAAAATTCTGATCGTGGACGACGAGCCGGACCTGGGCACGTACCTGGCCGTGCTGCTCGGCGACCAGGGCTACCGGACCTACCAGGCCCGGAGCGGCGAGGAAGCGTTAAAGGCCGCCGCCATGTTCTTGCCCGACCTGATCTGCCTGGATATAATGATGCCGCGACAGTCCGGGATCGCGCTGTATCAGAAGCTTAAAAAAGACCCGCGCTTCAGAAACGTCCCGGCCGTCTTCATCAGCGCCTTCAGCACCGCGCGCGACTTCACCGGCCCGGGCTTCCGCAAGCTCATCCCCGACGCCGGCGTGCCCGAGCCTGAAGCCTACATCGAGAAGCCGGTGGACGCGGCGCGGCTGCTCGAGGTCATCGCCGGGATCATCGGATAGGGAATTATGCCGGAAACCGACCTCAGAAATTGGCTCCACACCCAGCTCTTCGAGCGGGTCCCGGCCAACATCGCCATCATTGACCGGGACTACCGGATCGTGGAAGCCAACCAGAACTTCGCCGAGACCTTCGGCGAATGGAAGGGAAAGCACTGCTACGAGGTTTACAAGGGCCGGAGCGAGCACTGCGAGACCTGCCCCGCGGACCAGAGCTTTAATGACGGCAAGCCCCGCATCAATGACGAGCGGGGAGTGGACCGCTTCGGCAAGGAGTCCTATTACGTGGTCCACGTCGAGCCCATCGTCCGCGACAACGGCGACGTGCCGTTCGTGATCGAGATGTCGCATGACGTCACCGAGACCCACAGGCTCCAGCGCGAGTACGGCTTCTTTTTCGACCGGGTCCCATGCCTGGTGTCCGTGATCGACCGCGATTTCCGCATCGTCCGCAACAACGAGCTGTTCCAGCGCACCTTCGGGGATGCCATCGGAAAACAATGCCACCAGGTCTACGCCCATGCCGGGAGCCCGTGTCCGGACTGCCCCGCCCGCGAGACCTTCGCCGACGGGGAGATCCATGCCTCTCCGCTGGCGGGAGCGGACCAGCAAGGCAAGGTCCTGCATTATATCGTCACCAGCGCGCCGATCAGCCGGGGAGAGAAGCGGCCCTCCCACGTCATCGCCATGGCCCTGGACGTAAGCCGTGCCCACGGCCTTGAAGACCAGCTCAAGCAGGCCCTGGCCTTCCAGGAAAAAATGATCGAGAACGCCATTGACGGCATCATCGCCGCGGACGCGGAGGGCCGGGTCATAATTTTCAATCCCTTCGCGGAGCAGCTTTTCAAACGGAGCGCGGAGGAGGTCGCGGGCTCTCCGATCGCCGATTTTTTCCCGCCCGAGTTCGCGGACGAGCTCAGCCGGGGGGGAACGTCCATTGTGCTCATGGAGACCAAGGTGCGCGACCGGGAGGGGACGCTGATCCCGGTGCGCTTCCACGGGGTGGCGCTCATGAGCGACGGGAAGCGGCTGGGCACGGCCTGCTTTTTCCGCGACTTGAGAGACCGCAAGAAGCTGGAGCAGGAGAGGCTGGACGCCGAGCATCTTGCCGCCGTGGTGCAGACCGTGGCGGGCATGGCCCATGGGGTCAAGAACGTGCTCATGGGCCTGGAAGGCGGCATGTACGTGGTGAGCTCGGGTCTGAAAAAGGACGACAAGGTCCTGGTCGAGAAGGGCTGGGTGATGCTGGAGAAGAACATCAAGCGCATCTCCGGCTTTGCGCGGGACTTCCTGAATTTCACCAAGGTCCGCCAACTGGCGGCCAAGAGGGTGGACCCCAACCAGGTCGCGCGGGACGTGGTCGAGCTGTATCAGGATGCGGCGCACCACGCCGGGATCGAGCTCCGGGCGTCCTTGCCCCAGGGAATTGCCGAGGCCAGCCTGGACCCCGATGGCATTCACGCCTGCTTGTCCAACCTGGTGTCGAACGCCATTGACGCCTGCGCGGCCGCGGACCAGAAAGAGGGCCTGGTGGAGGTCCGCACCCGGGAGCGCGGAAACGTGCTGGTCTACGAGGTGGCCGACAACGGCTGCGGCCTGGACGACGAGGCCAGGCAAAAGGTTTTCGCCACGGTCTTCTCCACCAAGGGGTCGCAGAAAGGGACCGGGCTCGGGCTGCTCGTCACCAGGAAGATAGTCCACGACCACGGGGGCACGGTGACCTTTGAATCGTCTTACGGAGAGGGTTCGCTGTTCCGGATGGAGTTTCCCCGCGAGCGCCTGCCCGCGCCGGCCAACAGCGATGCACGGTGAATCAATAGGCCGAATGGAACGCGAGGTGAAGCCATGACGCGACCGGAAGACAAGACCATACTGATAGTTGACGACGAGGACGACGTGAGGCTGTATCTTGAGACCGTGCTTACGAACGCGGGTTTCAAGGTGGAGACCGCGGCCGACGGATTGGAGGCCCTGGAAAAGGTGAAGGCCTCTCCTCCCGATTGCATCTCGCTGGACCTGGTGATGCCCAGGAAGTCGGGCGCGCGGTTCCTGGGCGAGCTGCACAAGCGTCCGGAGTGGAAGAAGATCCCGGTGATCATCGTCACCGCCCACGCCCGCGACGACCTGGGCAGCCGGGACCTCAAAGAGATCCTGGAAAACAGCACGATCCTGGGGCCGGAAACATATCTGGAAAAGCCGGTCACCGCCCTGGCCTATGTCAACAGCGTGAAGAGGGCGCTCGCAATGCCGATCACCCCGGGACCGGAAACCGGGCAAGGCGCGGACCTGAAAAAAGAGGTGGGGAGCCTGCTCGAGACCGCGGGGCCGGACACCTTGAACAAGGTCTTGGAAGTCCTGCGCAAGAAATAGGCGATGTGAGCTTGAAGCATGAAAGCGCAAGGTACAATTGATTCTAATTACTGTAAAGGAGGAGGTCGAAAAAAATGGCGAATAAGGACGCCGTGAAGAAACGGATTCTGGTGGTGGACGACGAGGCTGACGTGGTGACCTACCTGGTCGCCCTGTTAGAGGACAACGGTTACGCCACCGACACGGCCAAGGACGGCAACGAGGCCATGGCCAGGGTCAAGGCCAACAAGCCCGACCTCATCACCCTGGACCTATCCATGCCCGAGAAGTCAGGCGTCAAGTTCTACCGCGAGATCAAGGGCGACCCGGAGCTCGCCAAAATCCCCGTGGTCATGGTCACGGCCGTCACCGGGTACGCCGACAGCTCCGAGGTCTATAAGAAGTTCATCTCCTCCCGCAAACAGGTCCCGCCGCCCGACGGCTTCATCCCCAAGCCCATTGACCAGGAGGAGATGCTAAAGGCGATCCAGGGCCTGCTCGCCAAATAAACTCCATTGTCGCGAGGGCCCCCGGGACCGGGGCAGGGCCGGGAAAAATATTTTTCGCGCAAAGGCGCAAAGAACGCAAAGAAGAATTATTTTTATTCGGAACTCTTCTTTGCGTTCTTTGCGCCTTTGCGTTTAAATAAAACCTCTTTTGTTCGTAACGCTTGCCGCCGGGGGAAGGCCATGGGCTATCGGATTGAAAAAGACTCGATGGGCGAGTTCCGGGTGCCGGAGGATGCTCTTTACGGCGCGCAGACGGCCCGGGCCGTCGAGAATTTCCCGGTCTCGGGCGCCGGGATCGGTCGGGAGATGATCAAGGCCCTGGGCCTCATCAAGTACGCGGCGGCCGAGGTGAACCGGGAGCTCGGCAAGCTCGCGCCGGAGATATCCGACGCCATTCAGCGGGCGGCGCAAGAGGTGATTGACGGCAAGCTCGACGCGCATTTCCCGGTGGACGTGTTCCAGACCGGTTCCGGGACCTCCAGCAACATGAACGCCAACGAGGTCATCGCCAACCGCGCCATCCAACTGCTCGGCGGCAGGATCGGCTCGAAGACGCCGGTGCATCCGAACGACCACGTCAACATGGGCCAGTCATCCAACGACGTTTTCCCCTCGGCCATCCACGTCGCGGCGCTTATCATGATCGAGCAGCGGCTGCTGCCTTCGCTCACCCGGCTCCAGGCCGAGCTGGAGAACAAGGCCATCCAGTTCGACGCCATCGTCAAGACCGGCCGCACCCATCTGCAGGACGCCACGCCCATCCGCCTGGGACAGGAGTTCTCCGGCTACGCCTCCCAGGTCGCGCACGGCATCGCGCACATCAAGGACGCCGTGCCGCACCTTAGCGAGCTCGCCATCGGCGGCACCGCCGTGGGCACCGGCATCAACACCCACCCCGAGTTCGGACGGCGCATGGCCCAAAAATTGAGCGCGCTCGCCGGCGTCTCCTTTATCGAGGCCGGGAACCACTTCGAGGCGCAAGCGGCCCGCGACGCCGCCGTGCAGATGAGCGGCGCGCTCAAGACCGTGGCCGCGTCCCTCATCAAGATCGCCAACGACCTCCGCTTCCTGGGCTCCGGCCCCCGCTTGGGCCTGGGCGAGCTCATCATCCCGCCGGTCCAGCCCGGATCATCCATCATGCCCGGCAAGGTCAACCCCGTCATCGCCGAGTCCCTCATCATGGCCGCGGCCCAGGCCATCGCCAACGACGCCGCCATCACCCTGGCCGGACTCTACGGAAACTTCGAGCTGAACGTCATGCTTCCCCTCATCGCCAAGAACCTCCTCGAACAGATCTCGCTGCTTGCCAACGCGTCCCGCAACTTCGCGGACAAGCTCGTGGCCGGGCTCCAGGCCGACCGCGCCCGCATCGCGGACCTGAACGAAAAATCCCTGGCCCTCGCCACCGCCCTGGCCCCCGTCATCGGCTATGACCGCGCCGCCGAGATCGCCAAGCAAGCTTACGCCGCCGGCAAGACCGTGCGCGAGGTCGCCCGCGACAAAAAAATCCTGCCGGATGACGAGCTCGACGCCATCCTGGACCTGAAAAAACAGACCGAGCCGGGCGAATAAAGATTCATTAAAAAATAGTTGCAGGCCCCGAATCCAGTATTATATTCACTTAGGCGCAACCTGATGCTCCGCGCTATTCCTTATGCTCTATACCAAGACATGCAAGGAGGTTTCATGAAAGGCACGCTTGCTTCCAAGGTCCTCCAGGACCACCTGGTGGAAGGGACCCTGGAGCCGGGCCAGGAGATCGGCATCAGGATTGACCACTGTCTGTTGCAGGACGCCACCGGCACCATGGCCGACCTCCAGTTTGAGGCCCTCGACATCCCCCGCGTCAAGTGCGAGCTCGCGGTCTCTTACGTGGACCACAACATGCTCCAGACCGGCTTCGAGAACATGGACGACCACGTCTTCCTCCAGACCTTCGCCAAGGCCCACGGCATCATCTTCTCCAAGCCCGGCAACGGCATCTGCCACCAGGTCCACCTCGAGCGCTTCTCCATCCCCGGCAAAACGCTCCTCGGCGCGGACTCGCACACCCCGACCTGCGGCGGCGCCGGCATGATCGCGATCGGCGCGGGCGGGCTGGACGTGGCGGTGGCCATGGGCGGCGGCCCGTTCTACACGGTGTGTCCGAAGATCCTGGGCGTGCGTCTCATCGGCAAGCTCCAGCCCTGGGTCACGGCCAAGGACATCATCCTCGAAGTGCTGCGCCGGATCTCGGTCAAGGGCGGCGTGGGCAGGATCATCGAGTACCACGGCCCCGGCATCGCGTCGCTCCACGTGCCCGAGCGCGGGACCATCACCAACATGGGAGCGGAGACCGGCGCCACCTGCTCCGTCTTCGCCTCCGACGACGTCACCCGGCGCTACCTCAAGATGCAGGGCCGGGAAAAGGACTACCGGCCGCTCGCGCCCGACGCGGACGCCGAGTACGAGGAGCTGATCGAGATCGTCCTCGATAAGCTCGAGCCGTTGGTGGCCAAGCCGCAAAGCCCGGACGCCGTGGCCAAGGTCAAAGATACCGACGTGCCGGTGGTCAGGCAGGTCAACATCGGGTCGTGCACCAACTCGTCATTCCGCGAGCTCATGGTCTGCGCCAAAATGCTGGAAGGCAAAAAGGTCCCCGAGCACGTCAGCTTCAACATCACGCCCGGGTCCAGGCAGGTGCTGCGCATGTTGGCCGAGAGCGGCGCGCTCGCCATTTTCGTCGCCGCCGGCGCCCGCATCCTCGAATCCGCCTGCGACGGCTGCATCGGCATGGGCAGCGCGCCGGGCACCGGGGTCCACTCGGTGCGCAGCTACAACCGCAACTTCCCCGGCCGCTCCGGGGTCAAGGACGACCACGTGTACCTGGTCAGCCCCGAGACCGCCGCCGCCACCGCCATCCGGGGAAAGCTCACCGACCCCCGCGAGATGGGCGAGTACCCCAGGGCGCCGTGGCCCGACTCGTTCATCATTGACGACGCCATGCTGGTGCCTCCGGCCGCCGATCCGAAATCCGTGGAGATCGTGCGCGGTCCCAACATCCGGCCGCTGCCGCTGAAGACGCCGGTCAAGGACTCGGTGGAGGGCGAGGTCCTGCTCAAGGTCGGCGACAACATCACCACCGACCACATCATGCCGGCGGGCCCGAAGATCCTGCCGTTCCGCTCCAACATCCCGGCCATCGCCGAGTTCGTGTACGTGAACCTGGACCCGACGTTCGTCGCGCGCTGCAAACAGGCCGGCGGCGGCTTCATCCTGGGCGGGTCCAACTACGGCCAGGGCAGCTCGCGCGAGCACGCCGCGCTGGCCCCCATGTTCCTGGGCATCCAGGCCGTGTTCGCCAAGAGCTTCGCCCGCATCCACAAGGCCAACCTCATCAACTTCGGCATCGTGCCCCTCGAGCTGCCTGACGATGACTACGACGCCATCGAGCAGGGCGACAGGATCAGGATCGAGGACGTGCGCAAGGCCCTGGAGGCCGGCCGGGCGCCCAAGGTCGTGAACGTGACCAGGAACAAGGAGCTCAAGCCGGGCGTGGCGCTGACCGCGCGCAACGTGAAGGTGCTCCTGGCCGGCGGGCTTCTCAACTACATCAAGTCCCAGGCCAAGTGAGATGGCGGCGGCAAGCGACTGAAGCTCGGCCGCGCCGAGAAAGGATGAGGAGTTCCCATGGCGGATGAAGCGAAAAGCGTGGTGGTGCGCGGACTCGAGGGAGTGATCGCGGGAGAGACGCGCGTGGGTTACGTTGACGGCGTGAACGGCCACCTCTACTTCGCGGGCTACGAGATCAACGAGCTCGCGGGCAAGGTCTGCTACGAGGAGGTCGTCTATCTCCTCCATCACAACGAGCTGCCCAACCAGAAGCAGCTCACGGCGCTGCGCAAGGAGCTGATCGCGGAGATGGAGCTGCCCGCGCCCATGCTGGAGTGGTTCAAGCGCGTGCCCAAGAAAACCCATCCCATGGCGCTCCTTCGCTCCGCGGTTTCCGACCTCTCCATGTACGACCCGGACGCGGAGGACCCGTCATTGGAGGCCAACAAGCGTAAGGCCCTGCGCCTGATCGCTAAGATTCCCGTCATCATCGCCGGCTATCACCGCATCGCGGAGGGCGCGGAAATTCTCAAGCCCGACCCGAAAAAGTCCCTGCCCGAGAACTTCCTGCGCATGTTCCTGGGCCGCGAGCTGGTCAAGGAGGAAATCGAGGCCATCGGGCTCATGTTCGTGCTCCATGCCGAGCACGACTTCAACGCCTCCACCTTCGCCGCCCGCGTCACCGCTTCCACCCTGGCCGACGTGTACGCGGCCATCACCTCCGCCATCGCCACGCTGCAGGGCCCGCTGCACGGCGGGGCCAACCAGCGGGTGATGGAGATGCTCACCGACATCGGCTCGCCCGACGACGTGGACGAGTACCTGGACGGCATGTTGAACCGCAGGGAAAAGATCATGGGGTTCGGCCATCGCGAGTACAAGGTGGAGGACCCGCGGGCCCGGCACCTGCGCAAGGTCTCGGCCCGGCTCTGCGAAAGGGACCGCGCCTGCCACTATTACAAGATGAGCGAGCTGATCGAGCGCAAGGTGGTCAAGGAGAAGGGCATCTTCCCCAACGTGGACTTTTACTCCGCAACCGTCCAGCACGCCCTCGGGATCCCGGTCCGCTATTACACCACCATCTTCGCGGCCTCCCGCATCGCCGGATGGACCGCCCACGTGCTCGAACAGCTTGCCGACAACAAGCTGATGCGGCCGCGGTCCTTCTTCGCCGGCGCCTGGCCGCGAAAGTTCGTGCCGCTCAACAAGCGCAAGTGAAGGAACTGGGTCCGGGAGTAAAAATGGAAGAATATTTTCACGCAAAGGCGCAAAGAACGCAAAGAAAAAAATATGTAAAAATTCTTCTTTGCGTTCTTTGCGCCTTTGCGTGAACAGAAAGATCTCATCGCAGATTGAGGAAAGAACATGACCAAGGAAAAACGCCTCTACCTTCCCTCCGAGTCCGAGGATTTCCAGGCGACCATCCGGGCGCGCCAGGTGGAGCAGGACGTGTACTTTTCCACCGACCCCCGCGACCTGGGATGGATCGCCGAGAACATCCCGTGCCAGGCCGCCTGCCCCGCGCTCACCAACGTGCCCGGCTACATCCGCACCATTTTCGAGGAGCGCTACGGCCGGAGCTATGAGCTGAACCGCTTCGTGAACCTGCTGCCCGGGGTGCTCGGCCGCATCTGCTCGCGGCCGTGCGAGCCGGCCTGCCGCCACGGCTGGGAGGGCAACGGCGAGCCGGTGGCCATCTGCCGGCTCAAGCGCTCGGCCGCGGACTTAAAGCCGCTCGGGCACCGCATCACCGAGGAGATGTTCGGTCCGTCCGGCAAGTCGGTGGCGGTGGTCGGCTCCGGCCCGGCCGGGCTCGGCGCGGCCCACGACCTGGCCATCCTGGGGCACAAGGTCGTGATGTTCGAGTCGCTCGCCGAGCCGGGCGGGATGCTGCGCTACGGCATCCCGGCTTTCCGGCTGCCGCGCGACGTGCTGGCCACCGAGATTGGCAACCTGCTCCGCCTGGGCGTGGACCTGCATTGCAACACGCGCGTGGGCAAGGACGTGGACATCGAGGACCTGATGAAGCAGCACGACGCCGTGATCCTGGCGGCGGGGACCTTGAAGCCGAACCGGATCAAGATGCCCGGCGCCGGCCTCCCCGGCGTGTACACCGGCCTCGAATTCATGATGCGCGTGAACGCCGGCGAGAAGATCGCGGTCGGCGACGTGGTCCACGTCATCGGCGGCGGCTACACCGCCATGGACTGCGCGCGCACGGCCATGCGGCTTGGCGCCCGCCGCGCCATCATCAACGTGCTGGGCACCGAGGACTTTTTGCAGGTCGAGAAGCATGAGCTGTTCGAGGTGAAGCTGGAGCGGGGCGAGGTCCGCGGCCTGGTCAGCATCCAGGCCGTGCTCGGTAAGGACAGGGTCGAGGGCGTGCGGTTCAAAAGGAACCGCCTGGGCGGCTTTTTGCCGAACGGCGAGCGCGACGGCATCCCCATCGAGGGCTCGGATTTCGAGGAGCCGGCCGGCGCGGTGATTCTCGCCATCGGCCAGCAGCCGGACGCGGAGTTCATCGGCGCGGGCGTCAACAAGAGCGAGCGCGGCCGGCCCACGGCCGACCCCAAGACTTTCATGACCAGCAGGCCGGGCCTGTTCCTGGCCGGCGACTTCATGACCGGCGCGGCCACCATCATCAAGGCCATCGCCTCCGGCCGGCGCACCGCGTGGAAGGCCGATGAGTACATGATGGGCAGGCAGCGCAAGAAGCTGGTGACCCGGCACGAGAAGGCCGGGATCCTGCGCGAGCGGAGCTGGGACTTCATCGCCCGCCAGGAGGCGCCCACCTTGAAGCCGGCGGAGCGCGGCCAGGGCGACGGTTTTGGCGAGGTCGAGCAGGGCTATGACTCGGCGCCGGCCAGGGAGGAATCGAAGCGCTGCTACCTGTGCTACCTGAAGTTCGAGATAGACGTCGGCCGCTGCATTTACTGCCGCTGGTGCATTGACGTTGCGCCCAAGGACTGCATCAAGCTGGCGCGGGGCGTGAAGTTCAAGGAGGACGGCAGCTACGCCGGCATCGAGGCCACTGAGGACTGGCGCGAGGTCGCGGCCATCGCCATTGACAACAAGGAGTGCATCCGCTGCGGCGCGTGCCTGAAAATCTGCCCGGTGCAGTGCATTGACGTGGTGAAGGTCGAGCTGATCGAACAGCCGGTGGCCGAGCGGCCGAGGAGGTGAGCATGGAGCATTACGTCATCATCGGCGGCGGCACCGCCGGCAACGTGGCGGCGGAGACCCTGCGCCAGGGCGATGCGCAGGCCCGCGTCACGCTGATCTCCGCGGACCCGACCCATTACGTGTACCGCCACCGCCTCGCCGATTTCGCGGCCACGGAGGAATCGTTCGATTCCCTGATCGTACATGACCCGAAATGGTACGAGGACCGGAAGGTCCAGCTCCGCCTGGCCCAGCCCGTGGTCCAGGTCCGGCCCTCCGACAAGTCCATCCTGCTGGCCCACCGCGAGCGCATCACCTACGACAAGCTCCTCATCTGTTCCGGCGAGCGCCACCGCCTCCCCGAGTACCTCTCCCCCTTCGATAAATTCATCAACAAGTTTTCCTCCGGAAGGGACGCGATCATGCTCAAGGCCAGGATGGACCGGATCGAGCACGTGACCCTGCTCGGCGGCGACAGCATCGGACTCCAGCTCATCTCCGCGCTGCTGCCCGCCGGCAAGAAGGTCACCCTGGTCATGGACGAGTACCGGTTCTGGCCCTTCGAGTTCGACGACAAGCAAAAGGACCGCATGGCCGAGGCGCTCAGCAAGAAGGGCGTGCAGGTGCTCAAGGACGATTTTGTCACCGACGTGCAGAAACAGAACGGCGGCCTCCTGGTCAAGACGCGGGGCGGGGCCCGCATCGCCACCGACGAGGCCATCCTCTGCTCGGGCATGGTGCCCAGCCTCGAGTTCCTGGCCGACTCCGGCATTGACATGCAGGAGGGAGTGCTGGTCAACGAGCGCCTCGAAACCAGCGCCGGCCAGGTCTGGGCCGCCGGCGGCTGCGCCCAGATCTATCACCCCGAGCTCAATGACTACCGCTGCTCCACCGGCTACGTTAACGCCCTGGTCCAGGGCGAGCTCGCGGCCCGCAACATGATGGGGGCCCTTGAAAACGCCCCGCTGTGCGAGCCGGGAAAGTTCCGCATCTCCGGCGAGGAGTTCACCACCTACGGATGGAAGGGGTTTTCCCTGGATGAGAAAAATTGACCTGACCATTGAAATCTGCGGGAGCTCGGGCGACGGGACCCTGGCCGCGGGCGACATCCTCGCCATGACGCTCTCCCACCTTGGCTACCACACCCTGAGCTTTGACGTGTACCCCGCCGAGATCCGCGGCTTCGGCAAGTGCGTGGCCCACACCCGGGTGAGCGACGCGCCGCTGTACAGCGTGGGCCGGGGCGTGGACGTCCTGGTGAGCTTGAACGACCCCTACTCCATCGAGCAGGCGCCGTCACTGAAGGAGCGCGCCGTGGTGCTCTTTGATTCCTGGCCGCTCAAGGAGGTGGGGGAGGGGGAGTGCGTGGCCGGGCACCTGAAGCCGGGCAACTATCTTTACGGCGTGCCCATGGGCGAGCTGTCGCAGCGCTCGACCCATGGCTGGCGCTCGCGCAACATCGTGGCGCTGGGCGCGCTGGCCGGACTCTTCGACATGGACGTGGACGGCTTCCTGGAGCGGCTCACTTCCAAGTTCAAGAAGAAGGCCGGCGTGGCCGAGCAGGTGGCGGCGGCCTTCAAGGCGGGAGTGGATTACGTCCGCGAGAACCTGCTCAAGATTGATCCGTTGAGCCTGGCCCTGGACAAGAAGCCGGAGCAGAAGGGCTATGCCCTCCTCTCCGGGAACGAGGCCGCGGCGCAGGGAGCGCTCGACGCCAAGTGCCGCTTCTACGCCGGCTACCCCATCACCCCCGCCACCAAGATCATGGAGATACTGTCCGCGCGCCTGCCCCGGGAGGGAGGAACCGTGGTGCAGACGGAGGACGAGATCTCGGCCATCGGCATGGTCACCGGCGCGGCCTTCATGGGAAAGCGCGCCATGACCGCGACCTCCGGCCCCGGCCTGTGCCTCATGTCCGAGTTCATCGGCTACAACGTGATGGCGGAAAACTCGGTGGTGATCCTGGACGGCCAGCGCGGCGGGCCCGCCACCGGGCTGCCCACCAAGACCGAGCAGTCCGACCTGATGATGGCCATGTTCGGGACCAACGGCGACGCGCCGCGCATCGTGGTGGCGCCGACCAGCGTGGCCGAGTGCCACTACTGGGTGGCCGAGGCCTTTTACCTGGCCGAGAAATACCAGGTCCCGGTGATCGTGCTCTCCGACCTGTTCCTGGCCACCTGCAAAACCAACGTCATCCTCGCCAAGATAGACCCGAAAAAGCTCGCGGCCAACAAGGTCCCGACCGCGGAGCAGATGAAGGATTACCGCCGCCAGCTGGTAACCGACGACGGCGTGTCGCCCCGGACCATTCCGGGAACGGTCGGCGGCGAGTTCGTGGTCTCCGGCCTGGAACAGGACGAGGAGGGAACGCCGGCGTATGACGCGAAAACCCACACCATGATGACGGAGAAGCGTCACCGCAAGATGCGGACGGCCCTTGAAAACGACGTGCCCCGGCCGGAGCGATTCGGGTGCAACGGCAAGGCCAGCCTCGGCGTATTGAGCTGGGGCTCGACCATGGGCGCGGTGGTGGAGGCGGTCGAGCGCGCCTGTGAAAAAGGCCACAAGGTCGCCGCGCTCAAGCAGGTGGTCCTGAACCCGCTCCACGTCGAGGACCTCAAGGCCTTTTGCGCGGACTGCGAGACGCTCCTGGTGCCGGAGCTCAACTACGGCGGCCAGTTCGCGAACTGGCTCTCCATGCACGTCAGCGCGCCCATGCGGCGGCTGTGCCGCGTGAACACTCGCCCGCTCAGCTACCAGGACGTGCTGGAGGAGATCGAGAACATTTCAGGGGATGGAAAATGAACGAGACAGCGGCCAAGCCGGAAGTGTTTTACCTGGACGAGGAAATCTCGCGGGTGCGGGGCAGCGGGATGCTCTCTTACCGGTCGTCGCGCCTGCCGACCTGGTGTCCGGGCTGCGGCTTCTTCGGGATCGAGCACGCGCTGACCGAGGCGATCCGGGAGCTGGGGATCAAGTCCCACGAGCTGGTGGTGGTCTCGGGCATCGGCTGCACCGGCCGCTACCCCTTCTTCATCAATGGCTACGGCATCCACGCGCTGCACGGCCGCGCGCTGCCGGTGGCCACCGGGGCCAAGATCGCGCGGCCGGAGCTCAACGTGGCCGCGCTCACCGGCGACGGCGACTGCATGGGCATCGGCATCGGCCACCTGCCCCACGCCTGCCGCCGCAACACCGACATCGTCTGCGTCCTCTTCGACAACAACATCTACGGGCTGACCAAGGGCCAGACCTCGCCCACCACCCCCACCCGGCAGCAGACCAACTCCCACCCCTTCGGCAACCCCGATGTCCCCCTTGACCCCGTCCGCTTCGTGCTCGGCGCCGGAGCGTCATTCGTCGCCCGCGGCTACGCCGGGCGGCCCCGGGACATGCAGGTCCTCTTCCGCGAGGCCTTCCTCCACAAGGGCTTCAGCTTCGTCCACATCATGAGCCCGTGCGTAACCTTTGACAAGGTCAACTACACCTACCAGCGCCTGAACGAGCTCATCATGCCCCTGCCCAAGCGCCACGATTTCACCGACCTCAACATGGCCATGGAGCGCGCGCTGGACCGGGAGCTGTTCCTGGGGCTCTTCTACAAGGAAGAGCGCCCGACCTTCGCCGAGCAGATGCGCTCATACGCGGAAAGGGCGGGCGGGGAAAAGTGATCCCGGGAGTTAAACCGCGGAGACGCGGAGAACGCAGAGGGTATTGGTAAAAAGAACAGTGCTGTCCAAAATAAACGGACCGGAGAACCGCCAAGACGCCAAGAGCGCCAAGGATTATTTTTTAACACGATTTTAAGAGGGCTTGAGTGCGAATGTTTCTTGCTTGGCGCTCCCGTCGGCCGGTTCGCCAAGCCGGTTGGAGCCAACGCTGCGGAGCTATTCTTTGCTGGGCCGCAAAGAAACATCATTATTTACTTGGCGATCCTTGGCGCTCTTGGCGTCTTGGCGGTTTTCTTACGGCCTATTTTGGACAAGAGTGTAAAAAGAAATAATATTTCAGTGCCGAGGGCGGCAACATCCCCGGACACTTTTTAAATATTAATTGTTCCTGATCCGCGCTCTCCGCGTTTCCGCGGTCCCACCAGCTTTTATTTTTCCATCACGACCCTAGGGCGCGAGCGGCGCGGTCACGGGCATTCCCATCAACGGCCAGACGATCCAGATAAAGAGCGCGACCACCACCATCAGCAGGATGCTGGGGATGATTCCGGCCTTGAAGAACTCGCCGGAGGTGAACTGTCCGGAGCCGTAGGCGATGGCGTTGGGCGCGGCGCCGACCAGGAGCAGGAAGGGCATGCCGGCCGCGACCAGGGATGAGAAGAAGATGACCTCCTGGGCCACGCCCAGGTACTTGGCCAGGACCAGGGCCACCGGCAGGGTGATGGCGATGGCGGCCACGTTCATGATGAAGTTGGTGAGCAGCATGACGAAGAAGGTGATGGCGAGGACGAAGACGAACCAGGGCGCGGTCTGGAACATGACGATGAACTTGACGGCCATCCATTCGGCGGCGCCGGTTTGCCACAGGCAGAAGCCGATGCTCATGGCGCCGCCGAAGAGCAGGATGATGTTCAGCGGCAGCTCCTCCAGGTCCTCCAGCTTCAGGATTTTCAGGGCGAAGAAGATCACGGTGGCGGCCAGGATGATCCCGCTCTTGTCGAGGTTTTTGAAGAGCTCGACCCTGGGGAAGAGGGACTTTAAAGCCAGGATGGCGATGGCGGAGAAGACGATGACCAGGACCAGGATCTCGTTTTTGCTCAGCGGCCCCAGCCGGGAATACAGGACCTTGACCCGCTCGCGCAGTCCCGGGATGGTCTTTTTCTCCGGCGGGTAAAAGAGCATCATCAGTCCCCAGATCAGGAACATCATGAGCCAGCCCACCGGGAACATGTAATAGGTCAACTCGAAGAAGCCGATTTCCTTGTCCGCCATCTGATTGAAGAAGCCGATGGCCACGGCGCCTCGGGCCGCGCCGAGCAGGGTGATGATGCTGCCGGCGCCGGCCACGAAGGCCATGCCCATGAACAGGTTCTTGCCGAAGCGCGTGGGCTTCTCGCTCTCCTCGTAGAGCGAGTTGATGGCCATGAAGAGGGGGAACACGGTGGCGGCCACCGCGGTGTGCGCCATGATGTGGGTGAGGATCACGGTCATGATGAAGCAGCCGAGCAGGATCATGCTGGTCTTCTCGCCGACGATGGCGAGCATCTTGTAGGCCATGCGCTTGGTGAGCCCGGTCTTGGTGAAGACCATGCCGATGACCAGCGAGCCCAGGATGAACCACACCGACGGGTCCATGAAGTCCTTGAAGGCGTCCGCCGGCTTGCGGATCAGGAACAGGGCCTGGACCACTCCGATCAGGATGCTGGTCACGCCGATGGGCACGACCTCGAAGACCCACCAGGTCCCGGCCAGGGCGAAGAGGGCCAGCGAGGCCTTGCCCTGCGGGGAGAGGGGAAAATGTTTTCCGCCCGGGTCAATGGCGTCGGAGAAGCCGGGGGCGAAGTAGATAGCGAGGAAGAGGGCGATGCCCAGAAACATGAACGCGATCCTCTTCCAGTCAATTTTTATCGCGGGCCTGGCCAGGAGCACGGTTTCCGGCATGGGCGGCAGTCCGCCGCGCGCCGTTTTGTCTTCACTTCCCTTGCTCGTCATTTTACTACCAGCCTTTCAACGGGTCGCGATCCGATGACGCCTACAGCAGTAACTGCGCGATCTCGTGGAGCAGGTCCACGGACCGCACCACTCCGGCCACCTTGCCGGCCTTGAGCACGGGCAGCAGGCTCACGTTGTTGCTCACCATCTCGTAGATGGCCTTGCCGATGTGGTCCTCGTAATCCACCGTGGCCTTGATCTCCTGCATCACCTCGTTGACCGGCCGCTCGGCCTGCTCCTGGATGCCCCGGAGCATCTTGTCGTAGGAGATCTCGGAGAGGTTGGGGTCAATCTTCACGTCGAAGAGCTTCTTCCGGTATTCGAGGGGCTTGCCCACCAGGTTCTTGGGTTCGAGGCCGCGCAGGATGTCGCGGCGGCGGACCATGCCCATGAGCTGGTATTTCTCGTCGAAGACGAGCACCACTCGGGGCAGGGACCGGCGGCCGCCGACCTCGAGCTCGTGCTTCTCCATCTCGACCACCGCCTGGCGGAGGGTGAACCAGTAGGGGATGTGCGGGTAGCTGTCGAGCGGGATCATCACGTCACCGGCCCGTTTAATCTGTTCCATTTATCCTTCTCCTTTCATGCTCAGAGAATTTCAAGACAGGATTAACAGGATTTACAGGATTTTCAGAATACGCTTCTTGTTTTTTCATCCTCTAAATCCTGTTAATCCTGTCTGAAAATATTTTCATGATTCCTGGGGGCCGCTCGGCGATATGAGCGACGGTGCTGGAAATCGCCGGCTCCCTTCAGATCGTGGCCTCCACGTCCGCGACGAACGGGACCACCAGGAGCGGGACCGGGACCTCGCGCCTTGAGAGCTCGGCCAGCACGCTCTGCGTGGTCGAGCCCATGGCGTGCCGGTCCTCGAAGGTCTGGCCCTTGTCGCCGAGCACCAGCACCCAGATGTCCCTAAGCTCCTCCAGCACGTCCACGATCGCCACGTGGGGAAGCTTCTCCGACTCGCGCAGCAGCTTGACCACCGTGCCCCCGTACTGCCGCGCCACGCCCTCGGCTTCCTCCAATATCTTCTGGCCCGCCGCGAACATTTCCTTCTTGAAGTGCGAGTCAATAAAGGCCCAGTAGCCGACCTTTTTATAGCTCACCGCGTGGAGGATGACCAGCTCGGTGCCCCTGCGCTTGGCCAGGGCCGCGGCGTACCGGACGGCCTGGGTCCCGGCCTTGCTGCCGTCGCTGGCCACCATGATCCGTTTTTTCTTGTCGGCCATTAATGCGCTCCTCCCTTGAAGATGTTGCCCACCAAAAGGCCCGTGGACAGGGCGATCAGCACCGCGACGATCCCGTAGGCCTTGGGGTAATGGTTGGCCCAGCGCACGATCTTGGCTTCCAGCCCGACCTTGCTGACGTTGATCGTGTCGGAGGACTGGCCCGCCAGTTGGCCCTCCCGGAACAGGAAAGTGTCAACGATGTAGTCGCCCTCCTTGGCCGCCGCCGGGAAAGTGAAATAATGCTTGAACAGCTTCCGGCCCTTGATGCTGATGCGCTCCTGGTCGTCCACCTTGTAGAGGTTCTGCTTTTTCTTGAGCTTGACGAGGCCGTTGAAAATCAGCTCCTCGTCGGCGGGGTCCGGCAGGCCCTTGATGGTGTGGATTTTCAGGTGGGACCGGATGGAGTCGAAGCCGATGCCCAGCTCCTTGGCCTTTTCCGCGCTCATGATTTCAGCCAGCGGCCGGGAGGCGTGGATCTTGTACATGAACGGCACGTTCTCGACCTCGTGCTGCTTCACGCTCATCCAGACCGGCCCCACCCGGCCCTTCTGGTTGAGCTTCACCTTTTCCACCGGGCTGCGCAGGATCACCACCACCGCGTCCGCGCCGGTGTCGCCGGTGGTGCCGAAGAACTCGATGATGTCGCCGTGGTAGGTGAGGCCCACCGAGATCTCGGCCTTGGAGCTGTCGGTGACGCAGCCGTCCGGGACGTGCGCCGGCGTAGCGGCGGGAACGTCGGCCGCGTTTTTCGGTTCCAGGTTGACTTCATAACCGGCCTGGGCCCGCACCATGACGGCGGTCCCGAGCAGCGCCAGCAGCAGGATGAGCGATCCGGCCCTGGCCCTGCCCCGTTTCTTTTTGGCCCTGGTTTCCATCAGTGTCCTCCCCCGCCCTTGGCGAAGCTGATCAGGTCAGCCGGCGTGAGCACCAGGTCGAGCAGCAGTTTCACCATCATGATGAGGACGATGACGGAGAGCAGCACCCGGATCTGCTCGCCGCGGAAGAACTTGCTGGCCCGCACCCCGATTTGCGCTCCGAGGGTGGAGCCGATGAGGAGGCAGAGCGCGAGCACGATGTCAACGGTGTGGTTCTGCCAGGCCTGCATGAAGGTGACGTTGGCGGAGGTGATGACGATCTGGAAGAGGTCGGTGCCGATGGCGGAGATGGTGGGCATGCCGATGATGTAGATCATGGACGGCACCATGATGAAGCCGCCGCCGACCCCGAGCATGGCGGCGAGCACCCCCACCGCGAAGCCGATGAGGAAGGGGAAGATGAGGGAGGTGCGGATGCCGGACTTATCGAAGTTCATCTGGAGAGGCAGGCGCGAGAGAATCCCCTCCTTGGGCTTGGTCATCTCTCCCCCGCCCGGCGCGGCCGTGGCCGCGGTCCCGCGCGACTTCAGGACGACCTTGAGGCTCTCGACGAACATGGCGCCGCCGACAAGTCCGAGCATGAGCACGTAGAGCAGCTTCATGTAGAACTCGAAGTTGCCCACGGCCCGCAGGTACTTGACCAGTTGGACGCCGACGGTCCCTCCGGAGACGCCGCCGAGCAGGATGATGATCCCCATCTTGAGGTCAACGTTGCCCAGGCGCCAGTGGCCGAAGGCGCCGCTGGAGGCGCTGGCCACGATCTGGTTCGAGTCCGAGGCCGCGGCCACCGCCGGCTGGATCCCGATCATCATCATCAGCGGCGTGAGCAGAAAACCGCCGCCCACCCCGAACAGCCCGGACAAGAACCCCACCAGGCCGCCGATCCCGACGACCAGGAAGATGTTGATGCTCATGTCCGCGATCGGCAAATATACATTCATGGCATCCTACTCCTTTTTTGAATTCATACTTCCCGACCGCCCCGGTTCAGGATTTCCGCGATCCGCTCCGGAGACAGTCCCGACTTCTCCGCCATTTCCTTTTGGTTCCCGTCGTGCCGCTTTTCGAGCCTGTTCGCGTATTCGAGCTCGAACACGCCCTGGGCCGCGCGAAACGGCTCCGTCTCGAAGATGGCCGCCAGGCGCGCGACTTCCCGCCGCGAGCGCTGGTAGCGCATGACCCGGTCCACCGTGAAGATGATCTGCTCCTTCTTGAACGGCTTGGTGATGTAATCGAACACGCCGCGCGACAGGGCCTCGATGGCCGACTCGAGGGACCCGAAGGCGGTGATGATGATGACCTCCTCCTCGCGGCCCTGGTCGCGGATCAAGCGCAGCAGGTCCATGCCGTCCAGCCCGGGCATCTTGAGGTCGGTGATGATGAGGTCGAATTTCTTTTGCTCCAGGATTTTGGGGACTTCGAGGGAGTTGTTGGTGATCTGGATCTGGTACGGCGTTTTTTCCTTGATGATGCGTTCCAGGAGCTTGAGCATATGCAGCTCGTCATCCACGGCCAGGATACTCTGTGTCATCCTTCTCCTCCCTTGCCCGGTCGTTGGTCCTTGGGCGCCGGCATGGACACGGTAAACGCGGTCCCGGTGGGCCGGTCCGGATGGTCTTCGGCGGCGGTGCTCACGAAGCTCATCCGGCCCCCGTACTTCTTGACGATGCCGTAGCAGAGCGACAGTCCGAGGCCGGTGCCCTCGCCCACCTTCTTGGTGGTGAAGAACGGGTCGAAGATGCGGGGCTTGATCTTGTCGGGAATTCCCATGCCGGTGTCGGTCACGCTGACGTGCACCCACCCGTCCTCGTCGTGCGCGGAAATCGTGAGCACGCCTCCCTGCTCGCCCATGGCGGCGACGGAGTTGTTGATGAGGTTGAAGATGACCTGCTGGAACTCGCGGGCGTCGCCCTGCACGCAGGGCAGGCTTTCGGGGACCTCCATGCGGATGTCAATTTTCTTGGTCATCAGGGTGTTCTTGACGATGTTCATCACGGTCTGGAGGCTGTGGGGAATGTCCACGGTGTCCTCCAGCCCCTCGGTGATGCGGGCGAAGCCCAGGAGGTTCTCGACCACCTTCTTGGCGTGGTTGGCGTTGTAATCAATGACCTTGAGGTCCTCGAGCTCGGGCGAGCCTTCCTGGAAGCGCTCCATGAGCAGGTCGGTGAATCCGAGGATCACGGCGAGCGGGTTGTTGATCTCGTGGGCCACGCCGGCGGCCAGGGTGCCGATGGAGGCGAGCTTTTCCGTGTTGTAGATGCGCTGGTCCACCTCCATCTTTTCGGTGACGTCGCGCGAGATGCCGAGCAGGTAGTGGACCTCGCCCTTGTCGTCGCGGATGGGGATCAGCTTGGTGGAAAGCGTGATTTTCTTGCCCTTGATGTTGAGGTAATGCTCGTAGGACAGGCTCTTTTTGTTCTCCAGCACGCGGTCAACGCGGCTGCGCATGAAGGCGACGTCGGGTTCGCTGAAGAGCTCATCAAGGCGGCGGCCGATGTAGAGCTCGGGCCGGCTCAGGTCGGCGTCGTCCGAGATCTTGTCTTCGATGGCGGAGGTGACCACGAGGTTGGAGAAGGTCTCGATGGCGAGCTGGTTGAGCAGGACCACGCGCATTTCCAGGTCCAGGATGTAGATCAGGTCCGTGGCCTGCTCCACGATCCTCTGGTAGATGCGCTCGGTCTCGTGCAGGTCGGCCTCGGTGCGCTTCACCTTTTCCTTGAGCGCCTGCGAGATGCGCTGCTGGTAGAGCGCGACCAGGAGCCCGAACACGAACATGCCCAGGATCAGCGCGGCCTCCGCCATGAAATGCCGCACGTAGACCCGGTGCACCGTCTCCGCGACCTCCGAGATCGGCGCGGCCACCGCCACCGACCAGGCGTGGCCCGGGCCGATGGCCCGGCTCTTGACCGGAGTGAACGCGATCAGCTTGGTGAGCTCGCCCTCGATCCCCCGGTGCCACCCGGAGACGTAAATCCCGGTTCCGTCCTCCCCCCGCAGCATCCGCTCCTTCATGATCGCGTTGATCTGCTTGAAGCTGATGTAGGGCTTGCGCTCCTTGCGCGCCGTGAACGCGTTCTTGCCGATGAACTCCTTTTCCGGGTGATACAGGAACGTGCCATCCTCGTCAATCACCCAGGCGTACCCCGTTTTCCCGGAGCGGATGTCGCGCGTGACCTGGGAGACCAGCCCGGAAACGTCAATCTTGGCGAAGAGCACGCCCGGCGACCCGTTGTCCTGGGCCGCGGGCGCGCAGATCATCCCGGTCACGATATTGTGTCCGCCCGGCGCCGGCTCCACGCGCAGCGGCCCCAGCTCCAGCCGGCCGGAAGCATCGGTCCGGCAGTCGGCCTCGATCCGCCGCGCGTCGAATATTTCCCCGATGGCCCCGTCATATATTTCCACCACCCGCCCGTCCGGGTCCGTGATCCCGATCTCGATGAGGCCCTTCATGCGGTTGCGGTCAAGGCTGGCGCGCGCGGCCTCGCCGAAGGGATAATCCTCCGCTTTTTGCGCGCGCAGCCGCCTCAAGTGTTCGAGGTCCAGGACAATGTCCTGGAGCAGGGCGTCAATCTGGGACGCGGCCTGCCAGGCCAGGATGAGCTGCTGCTGGTTGAAGTCCGCGTTGATCTGATCGTGCATGACCTTGGCATTCTGATAGACCAGGAAAAAGGCTATGCCGATGACGATGAAAAAGATGGCGGAGCTGACCAGGACCATGTGGCGGAGGTTGAGGAGCGAGTCCGCGACCCTCCAGAAGATGTTTTTGACGGGGCTCATGAGGGCGGTCCCCCGGGGTCTTTGAGCCCCAGTTTTTTTCTGATGTCATCCGTGTACCACTGGGCGATGGAGTCGTTGGAAAGGGCCATGTCCAGTTGCTTGGTCAGGATGGTCATTCTTCCGAGCAGGAAGAGCCGGTCGAGGATCACCTGGGGCCGTTCGTAGGAGAGGCGGGTGTCGAGAAAGTCCCCCTTGCTCACGTTCTCGAAGCCCGCGCCCTTGAGGACGTCGGTGATCAGCCGGATACGGCGGATGCGGCGGTCCACCGACGAGCCGCCTTCCTTGAACTGCATCCGGATGTAATTCTTGCTGGGCTCGTCCGTGCACATGGCCTCGATGGTCATGAAATGGTAGCCCATGCGCAAAGAGAGGATCATGTATTCCTTGCTGAGCACGGCGAAGCTCTGCTCGGAGAAGTCGGGCTTGCCGCCGGCGGCCACATTGGTGGCCATCACCGCCATGAACCCGCCCACGTCGCCCACCGGCGCGCGCTTGGGCCAGCCTTCCTTGCGGAGCCCGTCCCAGAAATGCTTCATGGGCGGCGAGTCAATCTCGTCCTGGTCCAGTACCTGTCGTTCCCCGAACTCCTCCGGGTCCTTGTCAATGAAGATGATGTTCACCTGGAGCGGGATCTCGGTCTGGAGCCTGAGCCCGACCCGGTGCTTGTGCCGGATGCTGGAGGCCTTGTCGAACATCTCCTCCATGGCCCGCTGGTGGCAGAAGCGGGTGAGGTCATGGAAGGTCCGGCAGTTCTCCGGCCGGAAACTCTCGTCCGCGGGGTGGAGCAGGTTGAGCGGCGACACCTTCTTCAGGATGCCCTGGAGCAGCTCGATGACGGGCGCATCGTCCATGGCCCTTTGGTCGAGCTTGCGCGCCCTGATGACGTCCTCCCTGATGCCCTGGTAAATCTTCGCGTCGGTGGCGCACACCGTGACCGGCGCGCCCGCGGGCAGGGCACTGGCGTTCATCACTCCCGCCAGGGTGGGGATGCGGTACTCGCGGGCGATGGTGGCCATGTGGCTGGCCACGCCGCCGACCTCGGTGACCAGCGCCGAGATTTTTCCCATCACCGTGATCAGTCCGGGGAAAGGGTGGGGCGCGACCAGCACCGCTCCTTCGGGCACGCGGGCGAGGTCATGGGTGGAGGACGCGTGGAAGACCGGGCCTCCGCCCGCTCCCGGGCACACCGTGACGCCGTCGGCGATGATCACGCCGTCGGGCGGGAAATCGGGGGCGCCGCGCGACGCCTGGGCCTTGATCACCCGGAGCGGCCGGGTCTGGAGCAGGAACAGCTTCCCGCCGCGGTCGAGCGCCCACTCGATGTCCTGCGGCGAGTCGTAATGCTCACCCAGCTTGAGCGCGTAGCCGGCAAGCTCCTTGATCCGCTCGTCGTCCAGGGAGGCGCGGCTCTGGTCGGCCTCCGGCACGGCCTCGTCCACCGTGCCCCGCTCCGGGCCCGCGGCCAGGCGCCGGGGCTTCGCCGCCGGCTTCGCGTCCTTGATCCCGCGGCCCCGCCGGTACACCCGGAACACGTCGGGGGTCAGCGACCCGTCCACCAGGTACTTGCCCAGCCCGAAAATCGAGTTCACCACCATGCACTCGCCGTCGGCGCCCGCCGGGTCATGCGTATAGACCACGCCGGAGGCCTCGGCGTCAATCATGGTCATGCATCCCACCGCCATGGCCAGGTCCGACTCCGCGAGCTCGTGGCTCAAGAAATAATAGATCGCCTTGGGCGTGAACTTGCTCGCGATCACGTCGCGGTAGCGCTCCACGATCTCGTCGCCCTGCACGTTCAAGAAGCTCTCATACTGCCCGGCGAAGCTCAGGAGCGTGTCCTCCCCGATGGCCGACGAGCGCATGGCCACCCGCGGGTTCCCCGAGCGCTTGAACAGGGCCGTGTAGCCGGAGCGGATGGCCGCGGCCAGGTCGTCCGGCACCGGAGACGACGCCACCAGCGCGCGGATCTCGGAGCTGGCCCGGGCCAGCTCCTCATAACTCTTGATGTCGAGGGACTTGAGCCGGGCGCTGATCCGGGCCTGCAGGTCGTTCGCGTCCATGAAATGCTGATACGCAAAGGCCGTGACCGCGAAACCGTCGGGAGCGGGCAGGCCGATCTTCCTCATCTCGCCGATCTGCGCGTTCTTGCCGCCAGCGCTCGGCGCCCGCTTCCGGTCAAGCTCGGAAAAGGGGACGGTGAAGTCGTCGCGCACAATGGCGTGCCCGCCCGGGAGCGACCGCGCGATGTCGGCGTCAATCTCCTGGAACCGCTCCTTGAGCACCGCGTACTCGTCGCCGCCGAGCTGGACCATGCACTCGATGACCGTCTCCACCCCCGAACGCGCCGCGGCCAGCGAGGCATTGATGTAGTTGATGTCGAAAAGGTACTCGCCCTGCGCCTTTTCCTCCATGTCCGCGATGGTCTTAAGGGTTTGATTGTTGTTGTCGAGCAGGGAAAGGAAGCTTTCAAATTTCTGCTGCACCGCCTTGAGCTCGGCCTGAGACTCTTCCTTCTTATTGCGAAATATGTTCTGGTACCATTTCATCAAGATTTCCCCGCTCCTCATCGAAGGGGAAGGAGGATCAAGTTAAGGCGGCTAATCATGGAGCCTCGGGAATTTCAGGTACCGACATGGATGAGCCCTCAATGCTGATTGTACTATCGCACGATTATCAGGTCAAGCGAAATCTTCACGGAACCGCTTGAAAAATCATTAGAAAACTTAATTAAATCCGTCTAATTTCCGGGCGATTCTATTCACCCTCGCTCCGACTTTGCTTTCCGGGCCAGGTATTGAATATAATTACTGATGCAATCAATGGCTCAAGGGAGGTGCCCATGTCCCGCGCTTATAATCAGTTGTTTCGCGCCCGCCATTTTATCCTGTCCGGTCTGATAATTTTTTTGGTCCTCGCATCGGGCCCGGCCGGGGCGGCGGGCGCTCCCGGGCCCGTTCCTCACGGCTTTGTCCTGGGCGTTTCGCAGGGCGACGACAAGATCGTCCCGTACCTCCAGGAGCTGGGGCTGGGCTGGAAGCGGATCGCCATCCCGCTCAGCCGCCTCACGCCCGAGCTGATCGAGCCGGGTCTCAAGCTCTCCGACGTCATGGGCAACGCGTCCAAGGTGCGCGAGCTTTCGCGCCGGGCCGACTGGGCCCAGACCGACCGGCGCATCCGGTCGCTGCTCGACGATGGCATCCGGCCGATTCCCATCGTGGGTCACGGCTACAAGCAGTTCCACGCGAGGATCGGCGGGGAGGACGCGTTTCCCGACCGCATCGGCCGCGACCATTACCTGGCCCAGATGTACTGGTCGGTGCGGGCCACGGTGGAGCGCTACGACGGCGACGGGGTGGACGACGCGGACGGGATCGTGCTCAAGGTCTGGCAGCTCGAGAACGAGCTCAACCAGGCGGGCCTGACCGCCGCCTGGGGCTGGCGCGAGCCGTCGTGGCTTTCCGGGCTCCACTGTGCGTGGAACGACTGGGGCTTCCTCACCCGTCTCCTCGACACCCTGCACCGGGCGGCCAAGGACGCGGACCCCGAAGCCCTCACCTTCATGAACTTCCACACCGACGTTCCGGACAACATCTCCCGCCTGATGGGCGCGCGGCCGTGGCTGGACGCGGTTCGGGAGTGGAAGGGCCTGATGGAGATCATCGGTTTTGACGCGTATCCGAATTATTATATCGCGGACCCGGTTCGGGGGGAGGTGGTGGGCGGG
>Ga0307378_10000754_pt1 | contig 54905 bp, 56 predicted proteins | sample UN1MG_FD_202238 | JGI IMG/M metagenome (GOLD analysis project Ga0307378, IMG submission 202238) | Soil microbial communities from Risofladan, Vaasa, Finland - UN-1 | ecosystem: Environmental > Terrestrial > Soil > Coastal area > Acid sulfate soil | place: Finland: Risofladan, Vaasa | collected... | reverse complement strand
CAACAGACGGTGGGATGCCTCACGGTACGCCAGTAACACCGATCACTTTGCAGATAGGCGGTTCTAGTAACAACGCCCGTGTTGTAACCGAAATCACCGAACTCAAAATAGGTGACGAAGTAATCGTCGCTCCCTAACGCTTAAGAGACCTACCTTTAAAAGCCTTGGAGAATTAAATCATCTCCAAGGCTTTTCTTTGTGCCCCCAGCTAACTTATCTTTAAAGCATACGGTAATCTCGGAGGTTGGTTGATGTTTAAAGATATGGTGTGCGTTTTTGTAGGGCCTAATGACTTTTTGTCTTACAACAAAACCGTCGCTGCGTTGTGTTCCGACTACCGGGTGACCGGGAACGCTGGGGTTCACCTAGAAGAATCCCGCAGGCTCACCGATGATGAGATCGGAAATCTCTTACAACAAGTCGAGAAATTGGGCGAAGAGATCGAAGAGCGCCCACCCAACGACGAAGAAACCGAAATAATTAACCGCATCCAAACCTTACACCCAGAAGTGCGGTATATTATACAATCTTTCCACACCGTCGAAGCCAAAGAAGATGAAAAAGGCCCAGGGTATCGGGTCAAGTACAAGGACAAACAGGAAGGCGAAGAGCCGGAGGAAGAACCGGAAATAAAAGATCCCGATACGCCCGACGAGCCAGAGCCGAAAGCAGAGCCGAAAGAGCCGAAAGCGCCGAAAGGTGGCGCAACGGATGGCTTGGATTGGACCGACACGCCCGACAGTGGAAAGGAAAGTGGTGGGTGGGTGGGCATCCTCAAGAATATGTTTGACTGGTGGAAGAACCCGGACCTTACCAAGGAAGAGCGGGCGCTTTTGAAGGAAGAATTACAAGATGAAAAAGACGAGTTGTACAAGTTGTACAAGAAAAACAAGTCGGAATTTGAAAAGCTGGACAAGGTTTTTAAAAAGAACGAAGACCTGTATGGTTATATAGGCAAGATGGTAGACGCCGACCAAATAGATGCTGGTAGTCTTTCAGCTTTTACCGAGCTTGTGACCCAAAACCCCGAGCTACTAGACACTTTGAATATCTCTACCCATTCTTCCGGGCAAGGCAGTAGCGGCGGTATCTCAGAAATATTGTATGACATCCGAGATTTCGAAGATCACATACCCGAATTAAAAGATCTTCTAGCGGAACGGGATAAGAAGAACACCAATAAAATCATGGATCTCTTCGAGGATTACTTCGAAAAGCTACAAGGTTTTGACCACGCTGAAATAAAAAATATGCGTGTGGATATTGAAAACGAAGTCTTGAAGATTGATGCTCTTTTGAAAAATGTCTTAGATCTTTATGAAGAAACCAAAATCACGCCCTACACATAAAGAAAGTAGTCTATGAGTATTGATGATGCACTGAAAGGCATAGGAATAGCGGCCCAGGATGCGATGAAAGCCCTGGAAGATTTTTCCAACGCCAAAACCGACGCTCTGAAAGCGGGCGACTATAATGCAGTGCGTCAAATTACTGAGCTTGAGAAGGTTACTCGCAAGTTAGCGGAAGCTAAATTAAAAGAAGCTTCCGCTACAGAAACACTCCTAAAGCTCCGAGCCAAAAGCGGTAAGCTCACCAAAGATGAGATCAAGCTTTATACCGAAGCTGAATCGGTAATCTTTGATCTCGTTGATGCTCAAGATGAACTCAAAAACAAACAAGTTGATTTAGCGACTGCTAGGAAGAAAGCCCGATCCGCTCTCTTAGCCAGTAGCCGAGCTTTAAAAGAAAATAGGAAAGATACTACAGCGCTCGGCAAAGCCTATAGCGTGATGGGCTCGGGCTTATCGAAGGTCACGGCTGGGTTGACCGTTGGCGGCCTAGCGATGAAGGCGTGGAACCGGTTTACCGAAGGTGCCGAGATCCGCCAGCAAATCATGATTCAAAACTTCCGAGGCTTTGCGGACGGAGCCAAGGTAGCTGGTGAATCTGTCGGTGAAATGGCTAAGCGGTACACAGATGCGATTAGTAAGAATGATGATATGGCCAAGGCCTTAATCACAGCACGCTCCGCAGCTATTAAGATGGGCGTACCCGTCGAGCAAATGAACGAGACTATGGTACAATTCGCCCGTATCACAGGTTCAGACAACCCAGCAGCTTTGGGTAAGCTGTCGGCAGCCGCCGCCACGGTTTCTAGGACGCTGGGTATTTCGATGCCGGAAGCTGTCGATTTCGTGCAGCAAAGAATGGATAAGTTCGGCGGGACAGCGGCTTCGGCGATCATAGGTTTGAATAACATCCGAACCGCTACCGAAGATGTAAACAAGATGTTCGGGCGTACTATGGTGAGGGGTGACGATGTCGCTCGAACCCTCTTGGATATTTCTCGGTCCACCAACGTATACGCTATCGACCAAAGGATGGTGTCGTCCCTTCTAAGAGAAAACATCACCCGCTTACAAGCCGCTGGAGATTCCTACGAATTAGCAGCCCGTAAAGCCAGGTTGTTTGCCGAAGCGACAGCGGGTGGGGATGCTCCTGCGTGGATGAAGATTATCGTGGGCGGTAAGCTGACCAAGGCTATGAAGGGAGCCTTCGGTAAAATTGCTACCGACGGTGGTAAAGAGTGGGAAGACAAATTCGGGGAATCTTTAGACAACGCCAGCCCAGGTTTGAGTGAAAAAGTTAAAGATGTCTTGGGTGATAAGAACATGGGTAGTTTTACCAAGTTCAAAGTCATCCAAGATCTAACCAAAGGTACTACCGTCGGCGCTCGGATGATGGCCGAAGAGTTTGCTAACTTGGCTAACCAACAAAACGGTATAGCTGTTTTGGCAGTCCAAATGGGTAAGACTGAAGAAGAAATCCGTGGGATACTGGCGGTAAGCAATAACCTAATCAAGACTGAAACAGAAGTTGATAGACTAATCACGATGAAACCGGGGAAGTTACAAAAAGAGCTTAAGGTCAGCAAAGAAATCGCTGCGCTTATGACCGACCAAAACACCTCGTTGTTTCAACGTCGAGAGATGATGAAGAAGGTGCTAGAGACCCAGGCGCTATCTGAGGCCCAGACCAAGATTGAAACAGATCAGATCGAACGCCAAGAAAAGATGAAGAAGAAGAAGGAAACCGCTGGAAAACATATTGAAATATACAAAGAAGAAATCAAACACATTGTCGAGGATAAAACCTTCCAAGAGACTTCGGAAAGGATCGCTGAGACCCAAAAAGAGTTAGCAGCGATGGCTTCCAACGACCCAGCCAGAGAGGGGCTCAAAGAGCAGCTTAAGAAAGATATGGAATCGATTAAGATTCAAAAAGAAACTTTGATGACTAATCGAGCGTTGATGCGAGCTGCGGAAGAAACCATAGCCCAACAAGCAGGCAAAGGGGATGAGGATAAGGAATCTGCTTCGGTGATGGAACAGCTTACCGATGAGAGTATCAAAGAATTCGATGCGTATTCCCAACTGACTCTCAAAGGGGTTCGTTCTACGATCGAAGAGCTATCTTCGATCAAAAACATCGTAGCGGCGACTTTGCTTTGGCACATGGGCGGTAAGTTCGCCAACAGTCTGGTCAGTATGCTCGCTAAGGGCGGCGGTAAGGGCGGCGGTATAGCTGGTAAAGCTGGTAAGGCCCTTAAGGGCGGGGTCTTAGGCCTTCCAAAAGTCTTTCAAGGTCTCGCCCGATTCGGTGGAACTTTGGTAGCCGAGTTAATAAAGTTGGGCGCTTCTATAGTGCGTCTATTAAATCCTTTCAATATTTTGAAAATGGGCGTGAAGAAGTTAGGCGCAGCGGGTCTTTTGGTGGCTACCGGCTTCGGTTTCCTAAGTAAGATCCAAGAAGCTTGGGGTGATAATACTGAAAAGCTTATGGCTATATTCTCCGAACTAGGCGTAACTTTCTCCGCAGTGGGAGATCTTTCTAAAGCTCTCTGGACAAGTATGGGGGTTTGGGTTGATGAAGCTTGGGAAGGGGCTAAAAAGGGGGCGGCTGGGTATTGGGAAGAGGCGAAGGTTCTTTTCTCCTCTGTAAAAGACGAAGTTCTGAAAATCTTCACTTCAATGTATGATGCCTTACCCGACTTCATGAAAGATGGTCTGTCCGCTACCGGCGATGCGGTTGAAAAATACACACCCGATATAATCAAAGAGGCGGCTTCGGCAGCGATGGGTGTCGTCACTGATCCTACTAAGACCGGAGAAAACATCGCACAAGCCGGTTCTGACTTGATGGGCTTTATGTTCGACGGGATTAAAGACGGTTTATCCGGTTTGACTAGCACTATGGATGATGCCACAGCGTCTTTAGGCCCGAAGGCTGGAAGCCGTAAAGAAGCCGCAGCGATGGGTCCAGCAGGTCAAAGGAGAGCCTTAGAAGAAGCAATCGCAGGCATGAAGGCAGGGGCTCCAAGGACTACCAAACAGGATAACAATAGAAGTGAAAGAGCCGCATTCGCTCTTGAGAAATTCTCCGCAGCCGGGTCCGAAGGCGGCTCTCGGTTGTCGCAAAAAGAATTCGAGAAGATCGCCAACATCCTTGAAGGTACTGAAAAGGCGGGCAAAGAAAAAGATCAAAAGGACGCCGCTTACAAAAAAGAGCTTGAGAAGCAAGAGTCGTCCAAAGCTAATATGGACAAGAAAGCGAACAAAGATGTTACCGACCAGACCAAGAAAGGTCAAAAAACAGCCGAGAAGTCTGAGACGCTTCTAGGAAAAGTGGCAGCATCCTTAGCGAAAATGGAACCGAAAACTAAAGCGGTTCTCGATAGTGTAGTAGATGGTGTGTCTGGTGCGGCTACTACAGCGGTCAACACGGTCAAAGGGCTGCCCAAAGTCAAAGGCAAGCCTTTTGTAGGCCCTGACGGCAAAGTTATCCCTGACGACCAGCTTACCGATGAACAAAAGCAGCAAAAAATGGATTCTGCCAGCGAAGAGCAAGTAGAAAGCGATCCAGACATCCAAGGGATGGCTAGTGTCGAGTCATACGATGACACTGAAGGTTCGGTTTTATTACGGGTAGAGAATTTCAAAGAAGTTGTTCAAGCTTCTCTAAGAGGTCGCAGCAAAAATTGGCCCAAAAGCAGCACCAAATAAGTTCGCAAGTAGCACCAATAAATTAAAAAGTCGCCTTGGAGGTTACCTTTGTAACATATTCTTTTGGGCCTACTGGTCTTTTTTATATCTATCCATAATTAACGTAATCAGGGGTGGTCGATGTCCGCAAAACTAGAAAAAGCGCTAGCAATTAAGCAAGTTTTGGTTCGCAAGCAATCTTCCGGCGAGGTTGTAATACATTTTCAACACAAAGATATTAAGGACGTTATCTTGTCGCACCGTGGTATTGTGGACATCCTTTCCAAGAGAGGTGTGACTACCGAAGCGATTCGTAATTCCAACCTAAAAGATCTTATCAAAAAAAGGCATGTCGAAGTTCTCTAAACATCGTCACGATATACCCGTCAGCTTCTTCAGGCATTGAGGATAAGAGCACTTGCTGATCTTCTCGGATGCTCGCTTTTCTTTTCTGTAGGACACTGTCCACATAATTTTGGTTTAAAAAGGTGCCCCGCTTTTTACAGCGGATCGGCACATTTTTGCCTTTTAATTTTTTCTTACACACCCTTGTGAGCTTTCTAAGTTTTTGTTTGAAGACTTTGCCATTGCACTCGCAAGGGGTGCCCCAGTTATAGGCTGCTACCGCACGTCCTATGTTCCCTTTGTATCTCGTTAGTTGGTAGTCGATAATTTTAGCAGCACACCGGATGTTTTTGCGGGGGTGGTGGATGTACCTCTTGGCTAGTTTGCAATGGTGCTTGGCTGATTCTAAAGTTAGCTGGCCCAGGCTATAGGAACTAACCCGTACTCCTTTGTTGCTGGCCAAATTATCCGCAAAGATTCTGTAATTAGATTCTTGTTGGACGATCGCATCCAACAAGCCTGGAGGTAGAGTGTAGTCTATTTCAGCTTTAGTCACCATCACCCTTAGTCTATCGGTGGTGAAGCCGTACCCGTCCGCCGATAGTGTGATAATAAAAACAAAAAATAACTTCATCCATGACTCCTAAATACTAATCATTTACTTCACACCCAAAGCGATCCCCAGGTGTGTAAGAGAATATCCCTTCCTTAAGATCGAAATCGGGCCACGTTAAATCTTTTTCAGATGTAATATACTTTTTCTTATCAAAAACTCCCCGCCAAGGGAATTCAAATTGCGGGTCCAAAAGCGAAATCCCGGCGTCCGTTTCCGGTGAATAGTATCTACTACACCCGTACATCAACAAAGTTCCGCTCTCTTGAGCCCAAAATCCGTGAGCGAATCCTTCCGGCACCAACAAACATTGTTGAGGTGAATTCAATCTATAAAGCTCTACTACACCATATTTCGGTGAGCCCGTCCGTAGGTCGATAACTATATCTATAAGGCTGCCTTGCAAAACTCGCAACATCTTCGCCTGGGGTTGTTTAGTGTTGAAGTGCATCCCACGGATGGTATCTTTGACGGAGCGGGATACATTCATTTGAACGATCTCAGGGAACCCGCTTTCAGCCAACCGACCTTCGCAATAGACTTCGGTAAAAAATCCCCGGTCATCCCCGAAATATTCCCTTACATTAAACAATAAACACCCGACATCGTTTTCCATACTTGGCTCCCTTTGAAAGTTCTACGTCCTTATTTTTAAAGAGTAGGCCACCACAAACAGAGATTTTTTTATGTCGAAATCAACCGTAGCCAATGAACAAGCCTTCCAGTCGATCTACTTAGACCCTAATGTGACGCACTGGGAAGATCGAATCGTCTTTCACGACCCGATTTTCGAAGATGAGATGCCGGGTGTAATAGCTTTGAAATCTATGGAACTCGAAGATCTGATCGGTCTGGTGGTTGCTGCGCCTCGTAACGTCCTAAGAAATTACCGTGAGCAAGTTAAGGAGTTCGATCTCTTAGAGAAATGGGGTGAAGAAGACCCTGCTACGATCATAGCCAAGCTAGTCAAGCTAGCTAAAGAGCTAGGTGCTGTGATTTCTTACGAGCAATTAGGCCAAGAAGTTACCAAACAACGGGACGTAGAAAAGGAAGCCGACGAGGCTGGGATGTTCTTCGATCCGGCGACCCAGCGGCAAATTGTCAAAAAAGGTGCTCACTACTTCGACCCTTCGTTGCCCACGGTAGAGGATGTCGAAGATCTGCAATCTAAAAGGCAGGCCAAAAGCGCAGTCAACCCAGGTATCGGAGCCTACCCTAAAGACATCACCGAGGGTGGTAAGGGTGTGTGGGATGAGTTGATGTCAGGCCACCAGCCTAAGATCCATAAATATGCTACACCGCAGAGAAGGTGGGAGTTTGCGGAATATATGTATGAGTTGGCTTGTAGCCAAAGAGGAATACCGGCTTTCAACTTGCGAGCGGAAAATCGCCCGAGTGCTGTGTTGAAGAAGTTGAAGTCGTCGAACAAGCAAGCCAAGGAACTTTTGGAAGCTGTTATGTTCACTATTCGCAAGCAAGGTCTATTACAAAGCACAAAGCCGGGTAAAGAAGTAGTACGGGATGTTCGCAAAATGGATAACAACTTCGTGCTGACTACGATGAAGCCTTTGGGTATGGAAGGGTTGGGTACGGTCCAACAAATGATCAAACACCTAACCGACAACCATAACTTTATCAAATTTGATGAAGATCATTGTTTCAAGCAAATCAACCACAACACCCAGATTAGCTTCAGCACCAATAAAAAGAATCAAAGAAAGGTAAACATTTACAACGTGTTTAGAATCCCTGAGAAGGATGCTATGCTGTTATGTAAATCTAAAGACGACAAACAAATAATACATCGACTGACTAAGCTTTTGGACAAATGGGTGAAGTCAGGAAGATTCGGGTAACCTCGGAGGGAAGATGCCTAAGAAGATTCTATTTAAGCCGTTTACGGCTAAGTTCAAAAAGAAAGCTAGGGCGGCTTCCAAAACAGCGATCATCAATAGCTTGCTAAAAGAATATTACGAAACCACGCTAGAAGAAGCACACCAACAACCGAAGTGCTTCGGCGAAGATTCATCCTTCGCTGAAGAAGACCCCAAAGGAATGGCCAATCAATACACCGCTGACTACCGTGAGGCTTTGTTGACTAAAGACCGCACGGCTCTGGAATACTTGTATCTCCATTTTCTGGAAGACCACGAAGCTACTTCGGGATCAGAGTTGTAAGATACCTGACGACTTTCGTTCGTCTAGCTCTTCCATAGAAACTTTGAACAGCCCTTCGAAGGACTTGATGTCCTCGTTGTAGGGTTCGTTCAAGTTTTTAAGCTCTTCTTTCAACCGAGCGTGGTCGGGGGTTTCTAGCTCGTCTTTCTTGGCTTTGAATTCTTCTTCCGCTGTTTGGTACTCGGGATTAGCTTTCATCTCTTCGGTGAAGGATTTAATCATATCTTTAGTACGGGTGATCTCTTCATCACCTTTCTTTTGTCTTTTAACCGCTTCCCAGTTTTGGTACTCCATCGACACCCGGCTGACTAGATCTGTATTATTCAGATTGCGGATCTCATTAACTTTTTCATTCGGTACTTTGTGTTTGTTATTGTATTTAGAAGCCACTGTCAGGTTCCTCCGGGTTAGTTTGGACTATATCCACCTTTTAAGGGTAAGCACCTATTTCAGACCGGGGAGAATAAAGAAAATGGATTACAAGCGGCTAAGGGATAGCCTAGGTAAAAAAGGGATCAAGATCACTGACGGTCGCATCCACAAAAAAGATGCTAACGCTATAGCCAAGATAATGCTCGCAGAAAACGAATTCGAAAAGAAGCTACGGGAAAACGAAGGCGGGCCGAAAGATGTCGTAGACAAAGCTGAAAAGACATCCAAAGAAGGCCATTGGCTCAAACGATACGTAGAGATCGCTAAGATCGTAGGCTCCGAGTGGGCTGACGAGATGGAAACACTACAAAATGTGTACGACAAGTTCGGCAGCAAACCCCGAGGGCTGCAAGAACTCGCCGAAGAACTTATCAGTAACACTGTTTATAAACTGGTTAACGATGAGAATTGGAACAAGATGAACCTCGAAAGAATCTCTTGGGGCCTACCCCAGCACGTTCTAGAGTGGTACAAACTCACCAGACCTACCGGTACAAGCGAAAGAGAAAATGTCTAAACCATAGGGGCGGCTTTGAAGAATGGTTATAAGGACCCGTTTAATTATTCTTTTGTTCATTCTCAATAGTCTTGCGCTATGGGGACCTATCCCTGAGATCGCTCCCGACGGCACACGATTACCTCCCTGGCAAGTTATAGGCAAGCCGTACCAGAAGACGAAGTACGCTGGCTTGCCTATTCTAAGGTGCATCGGTGTTTGTGAGTGCGGTAATCTTCTTGAAGATGTGAAGATTTGTTTCTCCCAACAACAGAAATGCGTAGATAGCTGCCTAGAAATGACTTACCTTAGAGCTACACAGATACAAATAGATTATTAAGGGGATACGATGCGGAAGATCTATATCGGTGATGACCAACCTAAACAAGATATTACGGCAATGGGCCGCCCCCAAAGTTACGAAGAGCTTGAAGAGCGGGTAGGGGTTATGGACATCTACGCTGACGTAGAGCGCTACGGACGCAAAGGTCGAGTAAAGGTTATGGACCACGCAGGAACGACGATGATGCTGGCTTCCGGTGGTGATGATCAATTTTGGCTCCAGCAAAATTCCTACGAGAAGAAGCGTATCGGCGCTATGACCGTCTACTACTTTGTGTTTCCTCGTAATGACTAAGCTAACCACCCTCGACGGTACGCTTTATCGAAGCACGACCAAGATGGTTTTACAATCTGCTACGGCGGCAAAGACGTTCTACGTTTTGAAAAGACCGGTGTTATTCTGGTAGAGGGTGTTCTCGTCGCTCAAAATCGCACAGCGGTATACGGGTTACGAGAACTTCTCAAGAATATTGAATCCGGTAATTTCAAACAAACAGAATGAGTGTAGAATGGCGGCTTCCCCTTTTATCCCTACGATCATCATAGTTCAAGAACTTCATGCTGAGTTCCGAGGGTATCCGCTCTTAGGTTACGAATTCGAGCTAAAAGAACCGGCACCCCGGCGAGACGAAGCTATTACGCTGGACGGGGAAAAGATAGTCGATGACTTTTGGGTGGTTTGTAAAAGAGAATACTACAGAGTCGTTCCCGAAGCACAGTATGAAAACACCACCGGGGATGAAGTTCTGATCCCCACCTTCATAGCCAGGCTGTCTTTTCGGCCATCCTACGTCAAAAGACCTAAGATTCACGGTTACTAATTCCCCGTTATCTTTAAAAGCATAGCAAGTTGAATAGTCTTCTATGGAATGAGGTGTGCTTATGTCTGACTTCGAACTTGATATCGATGTCCCTGATAACCAAACGCAAACAAAAAAAGTGAATAAAGAACTTCAAGGCAATTCGCAATCTTCGTTTGCCGTTGATCTCCCCGACATCGACTTCCAAACCGGCAACGCTCAGTCTGAGTACGTTGTAGAGCCGGATGCCAAGCAACTAGCTGTAAAGTTTGGGATAATCGGAAGCGGGCAAGGCGGTGGAAGATTGTCATCAACCTTTTGGGACATAGGCTATCGCCGGGTTTGTGCGATAAACACAACCTCCCAAGACTTCTTAGGTTTGAGTCTTCCCAAAGAAAGGCAAATGGTTCTCAACGCCGCCGATCGTGGCGCAGGTAAAGATCCTTTGAAAGGTCAAGAGGCCCTTTCTAACTCCCGTGAAGAAGTTTTGAATTTGATGCGCCACTCTTGGGGTGAAGACATCGAGCGGGTAATCATCACCGTAGGGTGTGGCGGCGGTAGCGGCAGTGGATCGGCTATTGGTTTGTACAAACTAGCTAAGTATTACATGCAACAGCTAGGTAAAGAGCCCAAAGTCGGCATGATCGTGACGCTGCCTAAGAAGACCGAAGGTGGTAAGGTCCAAGGCAACGCCTATCGTTTGCTGTCGGATCTTAAAATCCTAGCTGAATCAAAAGCTGTTACACCTTTTATTGTTAGCGACAACGAGCGCATCAATCAGATGTTTCCCAACGTGTCCGCTAAAGCCTTCTGGAACACCGCTAATCGCAACACAGTGGGCCTTTTTGATATTTTCAATGTCCTGGCTTGCCAGCAATCCGCTTACGTTACATTCGACGCTGCGGATTATAAGTCGGTATTAGACTCCGGCGTGATGATCTTCGGGGCGACTAAATTAGATTCGTATTCCAAAGACACCGATATTTCCGACGGTGTAAGAGACAACATTAAAAAGAATTTGTTGGCTGACGCTGACATCACCAAGGCTACCCACACCGCTGCGGTGCTTTGTGCGCCGGATAATCTCCTAGAGATCTTACCTCAATCACATATCGATCTAGCGTTTACCACGCTGGAAAGAATTATGGGCGGTGAGAACAGAGATCTTATGGTTCACCAGGGCGTCTACGAAGGCAAAAAGATGGGATTGTACCTTTACACCATCATAGGCGGGTTATCTATTTCAGACGCTAGGCTTAACTTGATGAAAGCCAAAGCTGGGTTGTTTGAAGCAATACCGGACGTAGACAACGAAACTGAATAAACAAAAAGTAGGGCTGTAGTAGATGACTAAAAATATTGAAGGCTTAAACTACGACAGTAAGCTCTCGGTGGACGACCTAACTTTCCAAGCCGACACGGTGGAAAGAGAGCTTTTAGACCGCACCAGGATTGTTTTTGGAGGTGAATCTCTAAGCTTGCCCCGGTTTGGTGTGATCGACGCTGTAGACCCTAGAACGGTTACGGAATCGGAAATCACCAGGGCTTTGATCGTCTATACGTCTACTACAAATGCTCTGCAAATTAATGTGGCTCCCGGTGTGGCGGTAACACCTAACGGGGCGATCGTTCGCAACACGGCGTTGATAGAGAACATGGACCTCGCCCAAACGAACGCCAACGACATCAACATCGTTTACATCGAAAACACGATCGTAGACGGTGGGCCGATTAGAAAAACGAGGTTCAACACCGACCAAGCGACCCGTAGGGTCTTAGACGACACCGTTATCCGGGTCGCTTTGTTGGCTGACTTCAACAACGCTGTGGTGTTCACCCCCAGCCGCATAGGGAATATTGTGGTGTTGGCGGTGATCACCGTAGTCGCAACGACTTCAGGTAACGAAATCCAAATCGACTACAACAGTTTGACCTACGACTTTAACCGTCCGTGGTATTCCCCAGTGGATATCGAACACCGGATGGCTATCGGAGCGGGAACCCCTACTACATCTAATATCCACGGCTTAACTTTCGGGGATTTAGTTTCAGGCAGCGATACCATCTTCGATCAGATGCTTCAAACCGGAGGGGTGTTATCCAGAGACGATGCGCTCAAGGGCGTGCCGGGTACGCTTTGTACGGAAACCATCACCGCTGCCAGGATTCTAACCGACGCTTCCGGCACGATCACAGCGGCCGGTAGGTTCGGCGGAGCGGGGGCTAATTATATTGTATTGGCCAAGTACCCGGTACAAGTCTCAGCCTTTTACCAAAGCTCCCACAAAGGACGAGCTATTGCTTGGGAGCTTATCCCCGGCACTAGGATCGTAATTTTACCTGGGCCAGAGACCTTCACCACCGATTCCACTATCCGATACAATGAAGTTTTCGCTTTGGAGCCACCAGCCCAGGTTATTTCCAACAATATAACTTTCGGCCAGCCAAGCACCGTTACTAACGAGTTGATTATCACAGGCGGCCAAGAACTTACCGAGATGATCGACCCGACCATCGATTTTGACGGGTCCGGTCCTTACCCCGTAGTCTACACCGTATACGCTAAATCCGACGGGACTTTGCTAAGAGCACCGGAGCCCATCCAAACTTCCATCCTTTTGGAAGACATCGGCACCGTTGCTACTACCATGACCGCTAACTTCACCGGACCAGCGAAGCTTAGAGTAGGTTTAGCCGACGCTAACGCCGTAGGTACGATGTCGATCACGATTCAGCTAACCGGTACCAACGAAAGCAACGTCAACACCGTAGAAGACATCACATTTTCTGGGGCTACTTGGGTATCACCCACGATCCCTGGAAGTGAAGTCGATAATCAATTCGTGACTACTACAAATCAATTCCTGACTCTCACCGAGATCCAAGTTATCAACCGTACCGACGACGGCCCGAATTCTCTAGTACAGTTTTGGTCCGAGATCGAAACCGAGACCACCTTGGATGTTAACCGGATGGCCCGAGCCGCTTTGGTGTATTGGGATGGGATGGCTATCTCCAAGATTCTGGATGTCCGAGATGTTTCAAAAAGCATCCCGGCCCCAGAGAATCGCTTCGCCGGGGCAGCCACCTTCACCGGTTCCGGGGGTACAGCACCTTCTTTGATAGCGGTAGACGACTTCAAGTTCCCTCAATTCAGAGACTCTACGGACGGCACTCAGTTAGAAATAGCAGCTACTTTTTCTATCACGGTGAACGACTACACCACGATCCAAGCTGGTGATTCTATTCTATTCCCCACCGGTAAAACGATTGTGGCGATTGTGGCGGGAGCGCCTACCCGAACCATCGGGGAATACCTCGCTGGAACGTCCACCCAGGCCACCCGAGATGATATGGTGTTGACGATCAACAACGCTATTTTCGATTCAGGGTTCACCGCTGTCGGGAACGCTACGGTATCCGGTCAAGCAGATTGCTCCGCTAATACTTTAGGGGCTAGGGGCAACGGAGCCGTTTCGGAACCTATAGAAGGTGATATCTCAGCCATCACTTTGTCTGGCGACGCTGTCGGCGGCATCGACGGCTTCGGGGAATCTTTCAACACCCGGTTCAATGATTGCATCAACACCAACTTACCCAGCGTTAGTACCTATGAAGTCTACGATGTAAGAGGTCGGTATTTGTCAGTACCCATCCCCATAAACACCAAAACGGATGTGAAAGTTATCTTACACGGCGTACCCGCCCCGCAAACTAATCTTCAAGTAAGAGCCCGGTACGCTCTCGGATCTTCTGAAGTTTGGGTGCCGTGGGAAGTTATAACCGGTGACGGGACGGTGTTTGACATCACCCAGTCACCAGCCATGAGCAAGATCCAATTAGAGTTCTTCGGCAAAGTTTGCGGGTTCTCTTTGTACGAAATGCCTTAAGGAATAACATGAGTAAGTTAATAAAAGCCTTAAAGGTTATAGCGAAGCAAGCCAAACAAGACGGGCTTATTTACGAATACGAAGCTAAGGCTTTGTACATAGCTAATTCTGACACGATGCAAGACGTGATCGTGGTGCCGGAAAAAGAATTCATTTTCGACTTAGACAAGCTGAAGGGGCCGGAACGTTCGACTTTGCCCCGGAAAACAAAGAAGGATAACGACTACGGGACTTTCGTAGTCAACCACAAAGACGGTAAAGAAAGATTTGCGGATGCAACCAAGATGGCTGAATTCATAGCAGAGTCTATAGACCGGCAAGATAAAGTAGCGGTGATAGAAGATCTCATAACCTCCACGTTGACTAGGGTGGTTCACTAATGACTCAAAAAAGAATACAAAACTTTGGCACCCCGGTAGTAGCTTCTTCGTTGAAGTCGCTTTCCAAGTCTTTTGTCGTCGGGGAAATCCTAGAAGGTAACGAATTTATCGTAGACGGGGTCAACCGAGTAAGGGTCAACCCCGGATCGGCGGTCACCCACGAAGGCGTGATCATCATCGAAGATGAACTCAAGTTCATCACGATCCCTAGTACGTCGGTGCCCGTAGACTACACGATCTTCTACCAACACGTTGACGCTGATATCTCCGGTGGTGTACCCGCTGTCCTTACCCTCGACTCCGGGTTGCTAACCAAAGAAGTCGTCGAAGGCGTAATCTTAGGTTATGTAAGATACCCTGGCGGTGCGGTACCGTTGGCCCAAGAACATTTTATCCAACCACCCGTTTTGAAAATAGGGGATGTAGACCCCACCGAAGACAACGAGCGTTGGGTTATCCCGATCCGCAATCACGGCTACATGGTGACTACTACATCCGGGTCCACGATCGACATCACAGATACCTGGGATACGTCAGCCACGATCCCTGAGATGTACGTGACGTTCCGCAACAACACCGCTTTGAGTGGTGGGGTGATACTAACCTTCCCGTTCAAGATCAGAGAACGACCTTTCGCTATCGCCCAGATGACTATCGGGACCGACATCAACGCTTTGGTCACCCCTAGTTTCATAGACAGCGCTGGGACCGTATTCGCTTTGGTCACGTCGCCGTTCTCTTCCGACCCCGACCTAGACCTTAAAACTTTGGATCTTCCCCGAGAAGCGATACAAAACGCTAACGGGTTAGTGTTTATACAGATAGATGTGTCTTTGGTAGCGTCCCGAGAATTCAAACTACAATCGATCGGCTTAAACCAGTTCAACTTGCCGGTGTAAGGGAAAATAATGAGTAAATTGACAACGGCCTTAACAAAAATCTTAGCTGGGGAGGTTGTGGACCTAGGCCGCTTTAGGGACAAAGCTGACCAAAGCGCCAAAGAGATACAACCCGAACCTGGGGGTGTGGGCGAGATCGTCCAAATGATGGATTCCACGTTAAGCAATTTAGATACTATACGGGACGCTATAAAGAAGTTCGCCGGGTTTGGTAGGGAGCTAGGGGACTCCGGTGCTCCACGAGCACAAAAATCCTTTGAAGCTTTGGAAGCGGCGGAACAAGATTTCCGAGAACACATCCAAGCTATAAAAAAATCTATTAAGTAGGAAATCCTATGAGCAAAGTAGTAACCGCTTTAAAGCGTGTGGTAGCCGATAAATACTTAGGCTATTACGATTACGAAAAAATCTATAAGTCTTCTTCCGACGATCAAGAAAAATTCGATGCCCTCAGTCAAATGATGATGCTCGAACATGGCTGGACCGAAGACCACCTTGCTGTTTTGAAAAAAAAGAACCAAGGCGACGTAGCAAAAATGCTCAAAGAACTCGAAAAAGACTTCGACGCTATGGATTATATGTCTAGGTTTTAAAAGCTAACGCCATTACCTTTTGATAGAAATTACAAAGTCTATCAAAGGGGAATGTTGTATGTCGAAGTCTGTCCCACGTTCTAAGTCCGCTACTCAATCACGTTACGAAGGTCTTTACGTCGTAGCCAAGTTTTACCTTTCTAAAGCTCCCGACGGCAAATTGAATTGTATCTCCCGTACTCTAGGCAAATTTTCTATTTTGGACCGGGCCGACGAAGAATCGGTGGACAATCAAGATGTGTGGATTTGTAAGATACTCCGAGAGATCAAACCCAACAAAAACGCCGGGGCTTTCGTTCTACGCCCGTTGGAAAAAATCGACCCCAACAAAAGAATCCGCAAAATTATCCCAGGTTTTTTCGATGTCCAAGAAGTCGGTGGGGCCGCTTTGGTGGTGCCGAACACCGACCCCGCCGATTGTTGGATGCTTTCCAAAGGCACGAGAGAGATTTTCGCTAAAAAGTATTATGCGGTGATCGTGCCTATAGCTTATTCGGAAGAAGTCGCCGCTAAGGCTATGGCCGCTCAAAACACTATGGAGGTTGCTAATGGCCCAAGCTAGAGTCAAAGCTACCGGGGAAATCGTCGAGCTAGCCCCAGGTTCCAAAGACGGTCGTTTTTGTATGCAAGACACCAAGTCCGGTGACTACTACACCTGGGACGAATTAGAAACCATAGCGGTTAAGGCGGGGGTGGCTCCGGTGTCGGTGTCGGCAGTGCAAATCACAGTGAGCCCTACGGTGAGCGGGACGATCGACTCTAAGGGTAGCGTATGAGCCTAACGAGATTGATGGACGCCGAGATCATCCTGAAGATGCGTATCTTAAGCCCTGACAGCGGTAACGACATGCTCGCCGACCCGGTGTTGCTTATGAATATACAAACCGCTCTCGAACGTGGGGATTTCAACAACGAAGAATTATTGGCAGACATCAAAGAATGGTGGGGTAATAAGCGCTAATCCACTTCCACGATCATAGCGCCTCTATTCGCTAGCTCTTCTTGGGCTATTAAATCGTAAGGCTTCAACCACCCCGGTAGAAGCCTTTTAATTTGACCGTTGCCGGTTATCAACCGAAACATGGTAGTAGACCCTGACGATCTAACTTGGCCTACCAAAGAGTGTAGTCGGTTTTCAGCTTCGGTGAGAGATAACCCGTGGAAGTCTACCGTATTCAAAAAAGCCCCCTAACGCCAACCTAACCAACCCCGGCTTTTAGGTTGTTCTGTTACGGAAAGGTTGTCTACTTTTTTCGCCAAAGCTTCTAAAGCTTCTTTAATTTGTCTTAAAGCTTGTAAAACTTCTCCCGCTTCTTTAGAAGGCTCGCCTTTGCTTACTTGGTTGGCCATCATAAGCTCTTGCTTCCGAGCTAGATCTTCTTGCCGCCTTATAATTTCTTCTTGATTCTTCAAAAGCTCACCATTAGAAGTATACTTTCTCGCTGCCTTCGCCACCGCCCACCCCTTATATTTATCTTTTCGTCTTTTTATCGATGATTTCCATATAGATTTCTTTTAGCTCTTGCTGGTCGAAGCCATTTTTGCCAGCCAAGTTCAAAAGCTCACCGATCCTGTCGGCCAAAACGACACCCACCATTGGGATGTTTAGCCGGTCTAAGGTTCCGAATACTAACGTGTCTATCTCATCGGCTAACAACTTGGTGTGGTAGTCTTCAGCGGGGTGCTTTTCTTTTTTTGGGAACTTTATAACCTTCGACATAAACACAAATTAACGTTGGCCGCCTAGTTATATTGTTGTTATTGGAATATGGGGGTGTTATGGAAAAGCGGAAAAAGCTGGTGGCAGCTTTGAGAAAGATCTTGGCTGACGTTTACGACTTTGAAAGCGGTGAAAAGTATTCAGATATGATAGAGCCCCTCCCCAAAGATGCGGTCTTAGAAGAAGGCATGGATAAATCCGAGCTAGAAACGATCCTGCGTAAAAAGCCTCAAATGTTACAAACCGAAGATGGTTATCCTCTTTGGAAAGTCAGCAATATTTGGACCAACGGGGACTTTGAATGGACGGAAGAAGATCTAATCCAATTGGTACTCGACGATGAGATGAGCTTTTTGGTCTACTACAAGGTCAACGACGAGCAATTTGAAAGGGTCGAAGAGCGTGTCGAAGATATGGGCAAGCCCGATTGGTACGATAAAGAATTAGCACCCCGAGCTAGGCGTCGTAAGATGCGGAATGTTTAAGCTTTCCCTACAGGCCGTAGCCGTTTACGCTGCAATGCTTTGAGAGAGCTTTTTAGCCTGGCCTCAATAGCTTCGATATAATTTTCCCAGGCCTCTTCCATGTAGTCGGTATTTTCATAGCCGCCAAAAAGATCCATCACCTCTGTATACCTATCGATTTCCGAGTCCATCAACTTTACTTCTGAAGGCGTTAGCACGGAGTCTGATTTCAAGAGGTCTTCCCCGACCTTGAATTGAAACTCCTCGTTTTCTTCAAACGTCTCTAATACAGCTTGTTGATTCATTTTCTTTACTATGGCGTTATTGTAATCGACCCATAGATCGGTAAGAGCCCCGACATCGCCTTTCGGAAAGGCGGTACGATCTTCACGCTCCAAAAGATCCATCACTTCCTCGTATCTGTCGAGTTCCGAGTCCATCAAGTCGATATCTTTGGGTGTTAATTTATAATCGGGGTGTAAGAGGTCTTCCCCGACTTTGAACTGAAATTCTTCGTTTTCCTTTTCCAAAATTCTAGGCTGCTTTGGGAACTTCAAAACCTTAGCCAAAGCTTTTAACACACTCTCAACTTTAGCCAATTTGTTATAATAGTCGATGTCTTCTGTAAGGTGGTCCATCGTTATTTCAAGAGCTATGTCCGGGTCGCTGGTGTGCTCTAATTCGACATCCAAACCTTGTTGAAGCTTGTCCGCAGGGAAATCTTCAGGGGATTTTTCGTCCGCTAACCCACCAGGGAGTTGGTCTACGTGGGCTTCAATTTTTGGTTCGGATTCTTCGATCACCACCAAAGCAGGGAAGGAACTTTTACCCAACAAATGCAAGGCTACAAATCTATGGACACCCTCAAGAATATAAGGCTCACCGTCTTCTACCGCAACGATTAAAGGGTCTATCCACCCGTTAGATTTGATGTCCTCGGCTAGCTTTTCAGATCGTCGCCAATCATTGGCAGCGTAGAATGTATTTTCAGGGTGCCAACCTTTGTAGGGCACTTCCCTGACACCATCTAAAATAGTATAGTCGGTGAAGGTAGCGCCTATAGAATCCTGATTTGGGATATTCTTAGTTACCTCCAACCCATCAACCCGAGTACCTGCTTTGGGGTATTCTTTGTCGCTCATATTAGAACCAAACCTTTCCACCGTCGTGTTCATCCCCAGAGTCCCAAGTAGCTTTTAGGAATTCCGAGCCAATGAAATAAGGTTTAATCACCAACCCGGTGCTTTGCCACGTCGCTTGACCGCTCACGTCGGCTACGAAAGAATACTCTATCTGATCCACTATGTTTTGGGTCGGCGACCAATCCGCTAATTGGACTTCACAAATATTTGAATTAGCTAAAATGTTTATTTCGATGTCGGTTACGTCCGCTCCCGGCGGTATCGTCACGGTCAACGTTTGGGTGATGCCTGACAAAAGAGTGAACTCTTGAAACGGGTGCGGGTTGAAGATAAATCTTATAGTGCAATCTTCGTTTGAAAATACGGATAGCCGCCATTCGTGATCTTCGGGTATAGGCGGAATACATTTATGCCCTAAGACAAATTTGTTCTCATCGTTGACCTTGAACACCACCCTATTGGGGGTCAACCGCATAGTACCTTCAGCGATTTCCCAAAACATCGGGGAGTGTGCGGTCAAAGACCGATCAAAGATAGGGAAGTTGTTGTCGATCGTTACGTAGTCCGTGGACGTGCCTAAGATGTAAGAGCCTGCTTGGGTCAAGGTTTTGATCGCAAAGGTCTCGGGAAACTCGGTGCCCTCTAATAACTTGCCTGACAAAAGGTCCAAGAGAAAAGGGCCGATAGGGTCGGGTGTAAACAAAGAATTAGGCACCCGGATCGACGAAGAAAAATAAGCGGGGTAAGCCCGGTGGAAAATTAGCTCCTGGGCTGGGATGTCTCTGGAGATTTCGGCGTCTAATTCTAAGCGGTATAGCTCGGAATAGAAAGGATCGGTGGTGGTGCCTAGCCGGGTAGCTTGGATGACTTTGATCTCGGTCAAAGACTGTAGTAGTTCTTGCGTCAAGAGATAAGCGAAGGTGTCCCCGTTGGCTAGCTTGTAGTGAGACTTCACTGTTACCGAGGTATCACCTACAAAGGAATTAGCCACGTTGAGCATAGGGAAAGAATGTAAGAGTAATTGGTCTTCGAGGGTGAAAGCTTGGGCTAACACGTCCCTTAGCAAAACCACGTTGTCGATCACATCGACTATTTGGTGAAGCTCTCGGCCTGGGCCGATCGAAACGATAGCGTCGGGAGCCAACCACTCCGAAGTAAGCTCTAAGGTGATCCGGTCGTCTCGTTGTTGGGGCGCAGTTTCAAACTCGAAGGTGTTGTCCGGGTTCATAACCGAGATCGTGTTGCCCGTTCTTTTGGCGAAACGGATATTACCCCTTAACAAAGGATCTACGAACCTAGGCAACCCCCGTGGGAAGATCTTGATGTGCGAATAAGCATTAATCGTTGAATTGATTATGCCTTCTATTCTTGAAATTCGACCCATTATGCTTCGACCTCTGTGACTTTGCCCGTTATGTTATCAACCAAATTCCAGTCTTCATCGTAGACTTCTGCTTTATACGTGCCAGATTGCGGGTTGACTTCTAGCTCTTCTTCAGCGTCACCATCGTCGATAAGTCTCGCTATGGTTTGGAACCACGAGACTTTGTTCTTCGGTAACGCTATCTCAAGGTAAAAAGTTTTCAAACCTTTTCTGTCGCCCACGTTAATACAATCGGCTGATTTTTTGTCGTAGGTCCAATGCGCCCCAAAATCTGGCTTTATATCTTCTACCGAGCTAACACACACCGCACGGTACACTGGAAAAGGGTCTGAGAACCCGTGAAGCTTTTGGTTATACTTCTCGGCGGATTCAGCGAATTCCTTTCGAATCTCTTCCGGTGATACGTGTTTAAGATCGTAATCGTAGTATTCTTCGAAGCCACCGTAAAGGTCATGAAATATTTCAGTGATATATTCAATATCGTAATCCGTCAGCTTCGAGCCTGCGATAATCTTATATAAAGCTGTGATAACGGTGCTTCTCATCACTAGATGTAGTCTCTATTTCCTGGTGACTCATCTTTTGAATCCCCATTTTTACTAATAAAGTCAGCGGCTAGTTCCACTTTTTCTGGGTCGCCTTCGATCCCTATGTAAGAAGCGTAACCCTTTTCATTTTCCCGTTCGCCCTCACGATAATATTCACCCGTCAAAGGATTGTTACCCGTGACTAGAAGGATATCTTCACCTTGCCATTGCCAACCTTTACCATTAGGGTTGGTAGCCTTGGCTGGTATACCCAAAAGTTTCAATAGCTCCTTCCACTTCGGAGCATCTATAGCGGTTAGGTCGAAACCGTGCTCTACGGTGCTCACCTCTTTACCTGTTTTGATATCGATCACCGGCCCGGCTAAGACTTTCTTAACGTCACCCTTACGGACGAACGAAGCTTGGGCTTTGCTACCCTTCTTCTTATAAATCTTGATACCAAGCTTGCGAAGCTCTTTCTTTAATTCTTTGACTTTCATCTCTTACACCTTTTAAAATTGTGATTAATCACAAACTTTCGTCGATTGATTTGCCGTAGTTCAAACTACAACTATAGTCCTTTTCCATTTGGGTTTTGCCGACTTCTGAAATGCTTTCGAGCAAAATCTCTTGGAATACTTCCATAGGTTCGGTTTCGGGGTGTTGCGTAATATCAAGTTCGGTTTCGTCGTCGGCGATCCCATCGAACTCAAAAACGAGAGAATCTTTGGTGTACCCTTTGTCGGTTTTGATCCGCCCTGTGAAAGTAACCGTCGAGCTGCCGTCGTCGTGGACCTTGACCGAACATTGTAAATTCTCAACCTTCTTTTCTAACCCGACGTTGATGTCCTTTTCGATGTTATTGATTTCCGCCTTAGACGGGCCTTCGCCTTCTTGCACCCCACAAGCCACCGGCCCCAACATCATCAAAGCAGGTACCACTGCTTTTTTCAAAAACTCTTTTAGTTTATCTTTTACGTCTGCGGTGGCTAGGTTAGGGTTTCGGCCCATAAGGACTGCTAAAGCCTTCGTTTGGCTTTTTTCCTTCGCTTGAAAGGCAGCCAATATGCGCTTAACATCACCCTTCCGCACAAAGGACTCGTTACGGTTATTTCGATAGGTTTTTAGTCCTAACGCTCTTAACTCTTTCTTTAGCTCTTTGACTTTGACTTTCATTCTCTTACACCTTTTAGAATTGTATGATGATTCTATAGATCACGCTTTGTCTTAGGGTTTTGGTTTGTATCGGGTAGTGGGCTACGGCCATTAAAAATTCTGTCCCTATGTTCGCCGGGATAATAGAATCTACTATTTCAGCCCACACCCCGATTTCACCTAAACCGGCTACGGCTTCACCGGAAGCCAGCCGACAATTTATCACCACGGTAGCCGGGGTGGGATTTTCGATCGCTTCAAAAGCTTTTCTTGTGCCGACCGTTGGGAAAAATTGGTCACCCAAGGCTGTAAGAGAAGGGTCTATCAGATCGATCTTCACCGGGTTAACGTCGTCGTAGCCTTCCCGGCCTACGGCGAATCCTTTGACGATAAAAGAGACTTCACCCATCGTAGATAGAGCGAAATTGGTTCTCGCTTCGTCGGTCAAGGTGGCTATGATCGGGTCTGGGGTATCAAGAAAAGGCATCGTTCCACTCCGTATTCAACTATTCCAGAACATTCGTGTAGTAGGCAAACTGATAATTCGCTGTGGGTGTGCCGTCGTTCCACTTGATAGTAAAACCGGTGCTGGTCAAAGAGGTAACCACAAAAGGTTGAAACGTCGGCGAAGCGTCTACGGTGTTCAAAAAGCTGCCGGTGACCACGTAATTAGCGTCTACGTAGGGCTCGGTGAACACCACTGATAGTTGAGTCACCGCAGCACCGATACCGATCTTAGCCGCTTTAGAAGCCGACGTGGCTACTTCATCCGGCAAATTTGTGAGATCCACCGGTACAAAGTTTCTAAGGTCTACGGTGCCGGTGTAGATCCCGTCTCGGTTTCTGCCGATTGTAAGATACCCGTCTTCGTTGCCTACGTAGTAACCGGTGAAAGCGATGTTGAACCCGGTAGACGACCCGTGGTTGGTCCGTGGGGTCTTAACGTGCGCTGTGACTTTGTGATACCCGAAGGTGAACCCTTCCGCTCCGATGTTACGGCGACTGTACACTGCCGTATAGGCGTCTACTTCGTTGCCGGTATAGTCGCCGACGATGGTGGCCCCGGTCGATTCTAGCTCGACGCCGTCTACTTGGATTTTGAAAGTGCCGTGGTCCGATCCGGTGATGAATTGAAGTTCGAAGGCAGTGCCTAAGAATTGAAATTCGATCATCGCCCCTTCTCGGCTGGCGGCGACGTAGCGTCCCCACTGCGGGGCTTTGGTGAAGTCTTCGGTGACCAACCAATCGGTGCCTAAGCCGGTGCCGTTGAGGTAAGAGATGTTTTGTTGGCCTTCGTAAAAGAGCCCACCCATCAAAAAGGTGTGCGGTGCCGTTACGAAAAGATCAGAGGAAGGTACGTACCTAGCGACCCGGCTAAGGTCGCCTACTTCGTTAGGGGTTTCCGCTAGGAAAGGTTTGTACGGGCCGAACAAAAACAATTCAGCGATCGACAAATTACCGGCTAGTGGGTTCAACAAAATCTCGTGTGATTGGTAGCGAGCGTTGAACATCACCGTCCGCCTAGCCGACCCGGCTGGGAAGACGATGTTGAAGGTAGGTGACCCGTCGATAGAACATTGTACGGTTGTAGTAGTCCCGCACACCGACAAAATATCTAGTCGAGTACAAACGGTGGTGAGTCTAAGCTCCCCCGCTGTAGCGTTTTTGACCTGAAATGCTACGCCGCTGCCTGAAACGTCGTCGTCGGTTATGGAAGCTTGCGTAGCGGCTAGGACGGTCATCCCGTCTCGGCTTACCACGAACCGGTCACGGGGGTCACTGGTTCGTAGATCGGACGGGGTGTAGTCGATAAATTCTTCTAGCATCACCAACCGAGCCATAAACTCTTCTTGACCGACGTTGGGTGTGGTTAGATCCGTAGAAGCGATGTGTCTTAGAATCACCGCTGTGGTCGGTATGAAGGCTGTGGCGGCGTCCATCGTCACCAAAGGTGAAACGATACTAACGATCCTACGAATCTCGATCAACACACCGGAGATAATTTGGACGAGATCCCCAACCCGGTAATTAGCGAGCTTGGCTGCGCCTAGGGTAACGGTGATCTCGGATGTCGCAGCACCTACCGTACCGGAAGGGGTATTGCTTTGGTCCAAGTCTTGAGCGGTGAAGATCGCCGCCCCGAACGCTTGTTCGGCTACCGAATAAACAAACCTACCACCTCTGGCGAGATCTGGGATTTGGAATACAGGCACCCCAACGTCAGGGGTGTCACGGGCGACGATCCTGGCTGAATCGAAGGCTCGGCCCGGTTCTAAAAAGGCGGTTGAATTAGAATCGGTGCGGATAAGCTCAAAGCCAAAAATATCTAATGTGTCGGCGGTGATCGCTGCGATGTCCGCTCTAACGTGGTTAGGCTGGCCTGAAGCGAGCCCCGACGCTAAAACGACTCTGTGGTACTTCGCCCCGGTGGAAGCCCCTACTGTGGCATTTATAGTACCTAGGGCTGAAGTCGTTACGGCGACGGCTGGGCTGATATTATTTATTTTGATGTCGAGAGCCGGAGAAAAGGTCTTCCGGCGCATCAACACGACTAGCTCGGTGAAGAACCCGGTGACTTCAAACCGCCCGCTTGATGGGTTACGAACGTATTGCTCTTGGCCTGTGCTGGTAAAGTTTTCCCACGACCCGTAGAACACTACTCTCGGCTCGAACCTCAAGTCGAAGCGTTTCACCCCGAAGCCTATCAAGCCATCCGGTTCGGAAAAATCGGTGAGCATCCGAGAGATCTCAAGGGTCTTGATAACTTCGGTGCCGTTAGACAACTTCATTTCGGATAGGAGAAGGTCTCGGGGGTTGAAGTTGATCTTAGTTGAGCCGTCTACCGAAGTGCCTGCCGACGTGTTGACGCTTTGCGGGAAGGTTCCGGTCTGTCGGGTGACGATAGTGACGTTGTTACCACCATCGTCTATTGCGATTACTTCGAAAGTTACGCCAGCACCGTCGGTGAAAAGGTCGCCGATGTTGACAGAAGCCAAAGCTACTACACCACCGTATTGGACCACGCCGGTAGCTGGGGTGTAGATGAAAGGTGTTAGGCCTACGTTTTCAAAAGTGAAGACGTTGTCGATACCCAGGTTCTTGACAAACGAGGGGCCTAGGATCGGGTCATCGGCTAGTCGTTCGTAGTCTTCGTCCCCGGCTACTACATTGGTTTCCAACACGGAACCGACGTAGGCTTGCAAACCATCGAGACCTATTCTTAGGTTTATGTTTTGTTCGGAGGTCGGGGTGTCTACGTCGAAGTCCCGGCCTTTGATATTAGAAATTCTTTGTACGGCTTCGGCTGGGACGACATCATCGCCTGTGTCCACGGTGACAGCAAAGTCTTTTAAAACCGTACCGAGAGTAGATTTTTTACCGTAGATCAATCGTACCGTGGTATCGATGACATTATCTAAGGACAGATACAAATCACCTGTAAAATAGCCTTCCGAGTCAGCGTCCACCAACGGGTTTAGCGGGGCCGCTAAGAACACGTCTTTGAAAGTACCTATGACCTTCGGTGCTATGCCTGACGTGTTGACGTAGCCTCGTTCGATAGTGAAATCGAGGAAATTGAAATACTTAATCTCGGAAAGCACTCCGCCTTTGCCTACGAATACAGGGGTGTTGGCTACGCCGATCAAAACCAAACCACCTGGGGGTGCGGCGAAGGGGAGAATCTCCGGGTTGGTTACCGGGTAGTCTTCGGTGATATATTTGTTTAGAGCACTAGGGGTGCCGGTGGAGCCGACGAGCGCATTATTTTCATCTTGAGTGGGTAATCTAGTGTCCGCTTCGGTCACGTAGCGGTTGACAGCGCTAGGCAAACCTGACGAACCGGTGGCGGCATCCGCTTGGTCGTCCGTCATGTGAATTTCGTTAGCGAAGGCGTTGGCTCTGTGCAACGCTAAGGCGGTGATGATCGCTGACGTAGCGGTGATGTCGATCCAAGCCGAACCGTCCCAAGAATAAATAGCCGGGATTATTGCTCCGCCGGGGGCGATAACGTAGCAATCTCCAGGGAAATTGAAGTTGGGGTCTACGGGCAATTCCGAAATCAACCCTAGACGGCCTCGGATAACAAGCTCTTGGCGGCGGTCTTGCCTTTCCCTCAAAGCATAGCTGATATCGGTAGCGATAACTTCGGTGGCCGGGGAAGCCGTGGTAACGGCACCAATCACGATATGAAATTGCCTATCGATCAAACCAGCGAAGACGCCAGCTTCATTGACCCGGATTTCTAGCGTGGGTTCCCCAGCGGAATCGTAAAAAGCGAAGACCGAAATCACATTCGTTTGGTCTAAGGGTATCACAACCCTTTCCGCTCCGTCGGACGTGACAAGCATCCCGTCGTCGGAAAAAGCGGTGAAAGGTTGAACGTCAACCTCCAACGACCCTGAGACGGTAGTGATAGTACCCCCGGTTAAGACCCCACGCTGGAACAGCGCTTCGAACCGAGAGTTAAGGTCTTGCGTGGAGTCTGCATTTTGATATTTCAGTACGGCGGTAATAGCCATTCGTTAAGCCTCTTCCTTTAACTTCTTACAAGAACTTGACCGCTGTGTAGTTCAACCTGTAATTTGCAGTGTCCAAAGGATCGTTCCATTTCGCTGTGAATCCAGTAGAAGCTCTAGCCGTTACCGTGATGGGTTGAAATTCTGGCAAAGCGTCTGTTTCATTATATAAGTTAGCCGTTACCGAGTAATCTGCATCACCTAAATCTGTGCTGAATAAGATAGCTATCTCTGTAGCCCCTGAAGCTATTGCAATTGACTGGGCTCGGGTGGGTTGAAGAATTTCTCGGAACACCGGAACTTCTTCTCTGGCTATCGCCCCTGAGTCGAAATTACGATCATCTCTCGCCCAATCCATCCCGTACACAAAATCTTCAATCCCTAAGTCGCCCCGGAAACCTCTGGAAGGTGTGTAAGATAATCTTCCTGAATCACCTATTTCATAGAACGTACCGACGTTTACCGACGTTCCAAAGCTCGCTGGGTTCTTATCTCTCGGCGTTTGAACTTCTACCCGCACCAGATATTTGCCATAAGGCAACCCGGACACCATCATCTTTTTTCGGATGGTAGTCACCGAGGCGTCGTACATATCTAATTTGCCGTTTGCGCTATTAATACCTTTGAAAATAGCCGAAGGGAAGTTGGCTGCCGTCGCCAAAGTACCGTTCAAGAAAACAAAGGGCCTACCAAAGTCGTTTCGAACAAAGTATTCCATTTCGAAACCCGACCCAATCAAAAAGTATTCGAATGTTGAACCTTCTCGATCGTTGGTGATAAAACGCCCCCAATCGGGGTTAGCTGTGTAGTCTACTGTGTGGGACCAATCCGTGCCCACACCAGTACCGTTAACAAAAACCCCGCCCATCGTGAAAGGGTCTACCGCTAGAGCACCAGTAGGTATAACATCCCCTACCTCAGACCTAGAAGAATCATGCTCCGAGATCACATTTTGCGAGGCTAACAACGACCCTTCTAGCGGAGGTGAGATCACAGGCTCGTGTAACAAAATAGTCGAGAACTTCAACCCGGCAGCGTTCGAGATAAAAATCTCGTGGGTTTGGTAACGAGCGTTCGTCCACAACGGCACCCTAGTCAACCCACCACCCGGCGTAGCTATCGTGTTTACCGGAGCCCCGTCGATTTGGATGTCGGCTGAAACCCCCGTGGCGTTCGCAGTCAAAATATCCATCTGGGTGGCTACGGCTCTGATCCTTATGGTGGACGTTGCGTCAATCATCTCTAAGGCGATACCCACCCCGTCAATGCCTGTAGTAGTGTAGCGGATGTTGCGGCCTACTATGGAAGTGGTGCCGTCTTCTAAGGTGTAAAGGCGATCCGAAGGCAAAACAAAGATCTCAGCGAAGTCCACTAAGCTTTGGTTGACCCCGAACTCTGATACGTTATACCGAGCGTATTCCCTCGTAGGATCGGGAGAATCCCCAGACGGACTAGCGACGTGGAGAAATATAGCCGCCCCGGAAGAAGTTACGTTGGTCGTGAACTCTACCACCCCTACCCCAGGGCCGATGGTAGCGATCTGCTTGACCTCTTCTTCGGTAGCCGTTATCACCTTAACGATGTCCCCAGGCCGGTAAAAAGCAAACTTAACGAAGCCCGAACTTACCGTGAAGGTTGTAGTGGCAGGCACCGCTACCCCAGCCGGACCACCGGCAATACCATCATAATCTGTTAGTGGTATAGTAGTCGTTTGCTGGGCTAAGGACCGGTTGAGGAATCTAACCGACACCGCTCCTCTACTCCGGGTAGTCACCTGGGGCGTTAAGAAGCCTGTAGTGGTATCCGATTTATAAAGGTCTGATTGCACGAAAGCTCTACCCGGTAAGACCAAAGTAGTCGTGGTGTCTTCTCGGAAAAAATCTACCCCGTAGATGATAAAATCACCCGCAGCGTTAGCGACTTCTACTTCTATCGTATGAGGTACGTTGTCAGCCAAACCGCTAGCGATCTCTACGCTTTGTTGTTGGATATCTAACTCAGAACCCAGGTCAGCTATAGTGCCGGTGCGGCTTAAATCGATAGCCGTACCCGTCAGGTCACCGTCCACTTTGACTGTCACTGTCGGCGAAGAGGATTGCAAATCAACCAACAACCGCACGTCAGTGAAGTACCCGGTCATCATTATGATACCCAAGTTCGTAGCGACTACTCTCTGCCTATTGGAAGTATCCCGATTTTCAAAGCCACCGTAGAACCTGATCCTAGGCTCACGGAAGAAAGCCGAGCGCAAAGGCGTCCGAATTTGGAACGCTACGTTACCCGTTCTCGGATGGTACTCATCTTGAACTACCTCGATCTCCCGGCAATGAATCCTTTGACGCCCTACTACATAGTCTAAAGTGGACAGATTAGTCTTGCGAGGGTTGTTATCAGGCTTAGCCGACCCGTGGGCTGACGTTGTATTAGTCAGATTAATCGTCAAAGGGATAGAACCGTTGCGCCGGGTGATCGTGAACTCGGTGCCGGAAGGGATGCCTGTAATAGTGTACTCATCGTCGTTGCCGTCGATAAACACATTACCCGGTACTACAGACCCGTTAGCCACCGCCCCAGCAAAAGTTACCGTTCCTAAGACACCGTCGTAGGTGAAAGCCACCAAACCAACATTCTCAAAAGAGTAGTTGGGCGGTATTCCGATATTGGTGATGAAATCGTTGTTGAAGTCAGGAACACCATCTACCTTGTCGAAATTCCCTACCACAAAATCAGAGTTGAAGACCGAAGAAACATATTCCTTCAGGTCTACTACATCTTTTCGTAGCTCGATGTTTTGTTCGTTAGTGGGTGGGGTGTCGTCCCAATCCCTACCGGAGATCTTCTCTACGGTGGTTACCACGTCCGAGGAAGCTTGTGGTGAGCCTGGTGACCTTAACAACAAAGCTTCTATAGGGAAGACTTCGAATGTTTTCTTGCGGCCAAAGTTGAGCTTTAAGGCGGTGTCGGGGGTGACATCATATTTGATATACAGAGTCGCCCCGGAAAAGAAGCCTTTGTCATCCACGTTACCGTCGATAGAAGGGTCTATCGGGGTGGTTAAGCCAGCGTCTAAGTACACCCCGGCTACCAACACCCTCAAACCGGTGCTAGTGGTGTACTCCCGATCTTCTGTAGAATCGTAGAATAAGAAGAAGGGATCAGCGGAGCCGGTGCCTTGTAAGCCGACGTACACCGGACCTTCAAAGGAAAGAATTTCGGTGTAACCTAAAACTGGAGCCGAGGCGAAGACCTTCTCTTCGGGCACCGCTAAGGCGAATTCTTGTGTGATATATTTGTTTGCGAAAGAAGGCGTGCCGTCAGAACCTACTAGCGCATCATTTTCGCCCTGCGTGGGCAGCCTAGTGTCCGCTTCGTCTACGAATGGGTTTAAAGCTGAAGGTCCGGTGCCGGAAGAACCCACCCAAGCTGCGAATTGGTCATCCGTACCGTGTTTTTCGTCTACAAAGTTATTAGTGCGGTGAATCAGCAAGTCGTTGGTAACGGTGACCGCATCCGTCATAATCAGCCATTGTGCCCCATCCCACCCATAAAGGTGGGTGAGGCTACCGCCGCCGGGCGCTACTACAAAAAGATCACCGTCTTGGTTTTCTTCGGCGGAAGGCAAACCGGCTGTACTGGATAAAACCCCTCGGATAATGTTGCGGCCTAGCTTGTCTAGGATATCTCGTGTGCTGGTTTTGATGTACGTTGTCAGCACACTAATAGCACCGATAGGCACTTCTACCGTAGCAAATATGATGTGATCGTCTATATCGGCCAAGAGGTTGAAAGCGGATAGCTCAATAGCTAAGACTTCCACTTCAGGATCGTTGTTTTGATTGTAGACGGCCCGGACGACGATAGCAGTAGTTTGCCCTGCCGGACAATCTAATCGGCTATTGTCGCTGGTTTCTTCGACCACCATACCGTCTTTGTTGATGAGCTTCCACGGAGCTAGCAAATCAACTTTAAGCTGCGCCGGTACGGCGATAACTTCCCCGCCGTCAAAAACCCCCGGAACCATCAACGAGGTGAACCGATCGTTCAAGTCCTTAGTAAGATCTAAGTTTCTAAATTTTAGTAGAGTTCTTATAGTCACGGTTCATTCCTTAAATTCTCAGTGGGCTCCCCGCTCTTAAAATCCTACCTGTACTGCGATGCTTCTAGTTTCAGAGTCAGTTTTGATCGATTGTGGAAAATTCCCGACCGAAAAAAGCCAGGTAGTTCCCACTAATAGGTCACCAGCAATAGGGCTAAACGTATAGGTCGCTATCAATCCGATATTGGAAAGCGGCCCTACGGCTTCGAGGAGATCCAAGTCGCAAAGGTATTCGACACAAAACGGCGAGATCAACGTTTTGCTCGTGACAGCTTTAGGTCCGAAACTTTGTAGGGGTAAAGTTGTAACAGTAGGGTCGGGGGTCAAAGCTACCGCAGGGTCACCAATATCATGGCCGCCTTCACCAGTAACGAAGTCTGTAATAGTGAAAGCACGACCCATGGCAAGCATATTTGCAAAGTTGGTTCGTGCGCCATCGGTAATCGTCGCTATTATCGCTTGAGCCATTTCAACGTACCTTTCTTATACTACATTCAATAGAGCAACAAACCTTAGTGCTGTTGGAAGATTCTCCGGCCTAACGGGCGGTCGCTGGTCCCAGGTCGAACGACTTTGACCAGTTCATTTTTCTTGTTTTCTAGCATCCCGAAGACACGGATGGGGATTAACAACCGGTTGGAAATATATTCAGCGTCAGTAATAGCTTCTTCTAGCGATTGGTAAACGTTGTCACGTTGGCGAGCTTCCAATCCAAGGTAATAGTACATCTTGTTCCCCGGTAAAATTCAAACGATTTCACGATCTATTTGAAATTTAACCGTGGAAAAGGCCGAAGACCTTGTCGAAGACCTTCTCAAGGTCTAAACATCAATCGCTAACCAGCTTATTTCGTAGTCGGCGGTGTCGGTCGGATCGTTCCACTGGGCTGTGAAGGATGTAGTAGACCGTGCTGTGACTACTATCGGTTGATATATGGGGTCAGCGTCTACGAGATTATCCCATGTAGCTATTACAGCGAATGAAATATCCGGCATCGCCGGGGCTATCGTAACGACTGTAAAGGTCACCCCCGAAGCCACCGCATCTCGACCCACCCGCTGTGCATTAGCATGAGTATGAAGCGTTGTTATGGAGCCATCGGTAAGCTCTTCAGCTTCCGCTGCCGTAATATCGGTACCAGCGTCGGCTGTTACCGCTTGGGTGAAAGTAACGCTATGCGGGTTATCCGCTGGTAAGGCGTCATGAGCGGTCTCATCAAACGCATGAAAGTGGAGTGTAGTAGTCGAGCCGTCGGTAAGCTCTTCAGCTTCCGCCGCTGAGATGTCGGTACCTGGATCAGCCGCCACCGCTTGGGTGAACGTAGTGTCTGCCGCCGCTGTGTGGGCGTGAAGTATGGTGATCGAACCATCCGAAAGTTCTTCTAGTTCGGCTACCGTAATATCAGTGCCAGCATCGGCTGCGATCGTAGACGTTATGGTGTGAGCATGGATTGTAGTAGTCGAACCATCCGAAAGCTCTTCTAATTCAGCTACCGTGATATCCGTACCAACATCGGCTGCGATCGTAGACGTTATGGTGTGAGCATGGATTGTAGTAGTCGAGCCATCCGAAAGTTCTTCTAATTCAGCTACCGTAATATCAGTACCGGCGTCGGCTGCGATCGTGGAAGTAATCGTGTGAGCGTGAAGTGTAGTAGTCGAACCGTCCGATAAAGTTTCGAGTTCGGCTACCGTGATATCGGTCCCGGCGTCGGCTGCGATCGTGGAAGTAATCGTGTGAGCATGAAGTGTAGTAGTCGAGCCATCTGAAAGTTCTTCTAATTCGACTACCGTGATATCGGTGCCGGGGTCGGCTGTTATCGTGGAAGTAATCGTGTGGTTGTGTAGTAGTGTAGCCGAACCGTCGCTAAGCTCTTCTAATTCTGTGGTGGTGATGTCCGTACCACCGTCGGCGTCGATTGTAGACGTGATCGTGTGAAAGTGTAAGACAGTGGTGGAACCGTCGGTAAGCTCTTCAGCTTCGGTTCCGGTCATGTCGGTGTCTGGGTCGTTGATAGCAGCTTGGGTTAACGTGAGGGTGGAACCTATTTCTAATTGTTCGTCCCCGCCGTCATTCAATTCCAGCTTAGAAATCCCTGTCGCTGCGTGTATTTTCGGGAAAAGGAAATTTTTGGTGGTGTCGTTGGCTGATATTTTTACAGAAATATCTAGTCCGGTATCACCTTGGATGCCCTGCGGCCCTGTGTCGCCTTGCACGCCTGTGGGTCCAAAATCTCCCTCGATTCCAGTTTCACCGGCGACTCCGGTTGCCCCGGCTACGCCTGTGAATCCCCTAGGTCCAGTGTCGCCTTGGACGCCAGTTTCCCCGATCGGGCCGATAGAAGAGCCTGTCAAGCCTTGAAAACCGGTTACTCCTTGTAGCCCTTGTATACCCGGCACACCTTGTTTACCGGTACCTCCAATAAGTCCCGTAGCACCATCCGATCCGGTATCACCTTGTGGCCCACCGGGGTCGCCGGTGGCTCCTTGAATTCCCGTTTCGCCTGATGTTCCCGTTTCACCGGCTACCCCCGTTTCACCGGCTACGCCTGTACTGCCTTGGATTCCGGCTCCGGTCGTGCCGGACAATCCAGTGATCCCTCGTATTCCTGTGTACCCAACGAAACCTTGGATACCTGTGGCACCATCGGGGCCTGCATCACCTTGCAAACCTAATGTACCGGTTTGCCCTTCGATACCTTGCAATCCGGTTTCACCTAGGGCACCTGTAGAACCTTGTATCCCTTGTAGCCCTGTGTTCCCTTGCAAGCCGCCTGTCGGTCCTGTCACACCACGGACGCCTGTTTCACCGGCGGCACCACCGAATGGGCCTGTGGGGCCTTGTACGCCGGTCGCTCCGAGGCCTGTGTCCCCTTGGGCTCCTATACCTGTTTCACCGGCTACGCCTGTACTGCCTTGTACACCTGTCGTACCCTCTTGACCGACGGAAATAATTTGGACTGCACCGTCGTAGTATTTTAAATCTCCGGTGGTTTTATTCAACCAAAGCTGGTCGGTAACGGGAGCGCCGGGATCAGCATTTCTGATCTGTACACCGGATTCGTCCGTTGGTTCCTCTTGTTTACCTATATGCGTTTTGGTTGTCATATCACCACCTTAAACAGGGAATATCTTTGTTACAACAATAACATTGGAGTCGTTCACCGTTACGTGCCAAACAGTAGAGTCATCGGCCAGGATATAGATTGTATTATGTAGTATCTCGGAACCACCTGGCGGCGGTGATATTGCTTGTAACACACCAGCGTTGGTTATATCGAAAGCGGCTTCAGAGGTGTCTGGTTTAGTAACTTTAAAATTGCTAAGAGCGTTGGGGAATCCTGAAGTCGCTATCAAAGTTTCGGTAGCAGAGTTCAAGGTCACCGACCAAATCTCGCCGTCAGGGCTTTCGATGAACCACCCGATAGTAGATTGGATGAAGCCAGAAACGGTTATCGGTATCAAAAGATCTATATCGTAGCGGTTGCTTTCGACTTGTTGGGTGTAAAATCCTTCATAACCGCAAGCTGCGCCCGTATAAGAGGTAGAAGGCACGACAAAGGTATCGAGGGTATGGGTGAAAGGGAAGTCTTGTTCGAACCTACCCGATAAGGATAAATTTTCCCAGCCGTCCGTGAAGGGGTCTACGGGGTCGGCGTCGAGTGGGCAAGACGAATCGAAAGGTACGCCTGTATCAAGGGTTCGCCGACAATCCCCTATCAAGTTATCTATTGTTATGAACAAGTCGAATGTGTACGTTGCTGCACACATCGCTATCGTCATAAACACGTCCATAGTGATTGTGATGATAATAGACTTGAAACACTCCTCGGAAGAAGACGAGGTCAAGAAATCGGTGCCTGAAGCATCAAAATCGAACCTATGCCTTTGGATTTCGCCTTGGAACCGGATAACGACTTCATTTTCCGAGATAGATAAGATATCAAACAAGTCGGGTTGATTTGAGATGTAGCCCAAAAATGCGACCCAAGATGTGATACCGACGTTCGGCAGCCAAACATGAGCTTCTTGCCCGCCGAATTGCGAAGCGTTGTTCACCCACGGGTCTAACGAAGGGTCGAGATCGAATTTGTCTTTGTCCATCGGCTTAAGAACCGGCGAAGTCAAAGTCAAAGCCTTTATCAAGTCTGACACCCCTAGGTTAGTACCTACGGAGTGAACTAAACCTTTGGTGGCTAGGCGGGTCGCTAGAATCTTCAGGGATTGAATTTCAGGTAATAGATCTTGAAAACCGATAAAAGGCTCGATCAAGCGAGTCGCTAGCTTCGAAGAGACCGCTCTTTGTTGCTCGTCAGTGATCTTAGTAGCATCGTTGAACAACACCCTCGCAAACGCTTCCCACAAAGACATGATCGTCGTGGCGTGTAAGATAAGAAACGCCCGGTCTTCTGGGAAGTTAGTGTGGGTGATCGCTACTTGGTTACCCCCACGACCTAATTGAATACCGACTGTAACCACTTCCGAGGTTGGGACGACTGTATATACTTTTTGGTTGTTACGAGGGTCCACCCCCGGATTCACCTTTTGGGTTTGGGCCACCTCTATCTTGATCGGCTCCCCGATACGTGAGGTCTCGATTCTTATCACCGTAGGCTGCGGGGTAAAGGGTACCGCATCCCCAGACAATAAATAGAATTGACCCTTCGGTGCTATGTAAGGTTCGTTCACCGATAGCATCGAATCTAGTATAGGGGTGTAGATTGTATCTTGCACAGAAGCTTTAAGCATAGATTTACTACTACATGATGATTAGTTAACTACTGACCTCTAAACTCACTATGTCGGCAAAATATACCGACACCTCATTCCGATTGAAAACCATTGGCTCTATTGCCGACAAAGACCCGGTGGCTCGGTGAAACTCCGTGAAGATCACATTTTGCACACCAGCGATCTCACTAATAAGCCTTTGCCGGATAACTTCGGGGAAAATTGTTTCAGTGAACTCTGTAAAAGTGAACTCTGTTTGTAAGAAAGTTTGAACGTCTTGTTCCACTTCTGTAGTAGAAAAAGATGCTAGAGCTTGAACCTTACCAACGATCCTAGGATTCACCGGGAAAGGTGACCGCACTAGAATATCGGTATTGAATAAGAATTCGGCACCGTCCGAGAAGATCGTGGTCTGCACCTGTTCGAGTACCGTATTGAATTGGTAAACTATTTGTACGACATCATTCAAAGCTAAGGGCGTGTCTAAGACTAGAACGTCGGTAGCGTTCAAAGAAAGACCGCTCTCAAAGGTCTCATCAATCACTAACGTACCCGTTATCGCCCCCGAAACGTCGTTGACTGTCAAGGTATCGATCGAAAGGGCTGGAACTTTTTCCAAGACTATCTGGGTTTCGCCGCCGGTAGCTGTGAATGTTTGGGTGTACGCTTCCGTGGCCGATCCGATGTTATAAAGGTCTAAAGCCGGGCCTGTTACCAACCGGGTGAACTCTTTTTCGAACGGTTGGACCGTGGCTACATCCGAGACCAATTCAGGCAAACCATCAGTGATGAGCCCTTGGATACCGCCTGGCGCTCCCAAGTTCCGCCCCAAGAGCGCAGTCTTCAGTCTCGTGGCCTGCTCTTCTTTGGTCTCTTTGGTGACACCCCCGGAGCTAGCGGAGCGGTTTTCAGTCGAGTCGATGCCTAATACTACAGTCACTATCGAGTTGATTCTAAACTTAGGTAAGTTGAAATCTTCCCCGACGCCTACAGCTTCGACCAATAACCCAAGCTCGAAGGCGTTACGACCAGGGTTGTAGAAGTTATCGGCTGATAAGGTGGTGATCGTACCGGAAGTTACCACCCGGTAAACTAAATCTCCGTTAATATTCGAAACCAAAGTACCCGCCGGTATTGAAATATCCTCGGTAGGGCGGGTGAACCTTAGAAAATGTTGGACGTGGCGTGACTTGACCCCGGCCCCAGGGGAACTAGCATAGTTCGCTAAGGCGTTGCGGACTTCATCGTCGGTGGCGGATTCTTCAAAATCTAAAGTGAAGAGTTGTCTTAGACTTTCCGCTTCTTCCGACGCTATCGCTAATTGACCAGCTTGAGGCCGAATCATAATATCCGGTAAAGGGCCTTGGACAATATCCAACGTTGTGTCGGTCGATTGGATCGACTCACCAAGTTCTACAATGATATCTTCTTCGGTACGAGCCATGTCTTTACCTTAAACTGTGGTCGCCGCACTGTCATTAAACGTATGGTTTAATTCCACGGGTCTAGTGTTTATTACGTCTACTACAGATAACAACTCATCACTCTCAAACAACACCTTCACTAAAAATACTATACTCGTTAGAGATGAGATGCTGGTTTTGACTTGCTGGACCTTTAGAATCCGATTACCCGTATTAGAATCTCTTTGCTTTAAAATTAAGCGATTTATAGTCTCGGTCAGGAAGTTGTCTACTACAAGCTCCGTAAAGCCTGCCGGGGTACCGCCGAAAGCGTAATTTAGAAGTTCGTTGCCTTCATCGAAAAAGGTGTTGTACTCACTTAAAAGATGTCGAGCTACGTTTTGTGAGCCCTCTTCCAAATTTGTGACCGTTTGTAAAATACCACGGTCTTCGTCCACCGCAAGATCACCGTTAGATATTCTGAGTGTAGTCATCCTGGCTGCCCTTCGTAGGTTGCTAAGATATTGTTCCATGACTCAAGCTCAGCACGGGAATTTTCATCGGTTTGTTCTTGCTCTAGTCGAACTTGCAAATTCGTTATCATATTTTGTTCGTGGAACGCTTGATCTCGTTGAATCGTTAATTTGTCCAAAGGCTTTTGCAAGCTTTGAACAAAGGTATTTAGTTCGGGTATGTCAGAGAACCTCGAAGGGCCGCCGGTTTCACTCTCGTCTTGAAACAAGGAAGTCATAAAAGAGCCGAAATTCTCCAGTCTTTCATCTAATTCTGCTACTCGGGTAATCGCATCATCATTGACTACCTCCAAATAGGTGGTCATCAAAATATCCCGGTCTTCGTTATCCACCTCGATGTCCAAAGCCCGGTCGATCCAATCCATAGAGATCTGTTTTTGCGAGCCTCGTTGTAGTATTAAAAAGGATTCGAAGCTTTCCCCTATTTGTTCCTCCCGTTGAAAGGCCTTCGAAAAATAGGAAGGCCTTTCTTTATCCGGCAGGGCTTGCTCGCCTATAAGAGCTAACTCATCTGTGGTGAAGTTCGGCATACATTACCCCAATTGCATAGAGCTTAAGAATTTATTAGCGGGTTGGGAGCAATTAGCCCCTCCCCCAAAGCCATTAACCTTATCCCCCAAGTTGGCTAACGACAGCGACATCGCCCCAATTTCATCGGAAGCTGTTTGAAAACCCGCTGAGCATGTATCACCTACCGCTGAAAGCTCCCGCAAGATCTCAAGTAACTCGGGGCAAATATCAAAGTTGAAAGATAAGCACTGAGGTAGGAACTTATTCAACTTGCTGATAAGGGCATTTAAAACCGTTATAGGGAAGCAAATGATGCTTTGGATGATATCCGCTATCCACTCCGTGGAAAAACCAACTATCACATTCAAAAGCGAAGCCAAGAAACAAAGCAAATTACTTATAATGAGCCTTAGAAAATCGGGGAATTCGAATTTTAATGAGATACAATCTAGTAAGGAACCATCAAACTTACCCGCCCCCATCAAACCTATTGCAGCATCAAAAAATTGATCGAGCCTAGAAAGTAGGTCAAAAAAGATCGTTTTAGCCTTGTCTAATAGCTTTTGGCACTGCTTGAATATCTGTTTCAAATTGTTGGTCAATGTCTTTATACCGGCAGCAATAGCCGGGCCTAAAGTTCCCGAATTAAGACAAAACGTCAAAGCATCATCGAGATCATCGAACGCTCCCAGCAAGCCAAAGGAGTCTTCGATGTTGATGACCTTAAGCATCACCACCGGCACCTTACCGCTTTCTTGGCCCAGGTAAGCTATCGGTGGTGGTACTTGGTCGTCACCTTCCAATTGAGCTTCAGCGGAAGCCGCACCGTAACCCACCATATTCAAACCGATCCCATTCAAATTGGAAGCTGTGATAGGCTCGTCGATATTTAACTTCTCTACAGCTTGATCTAATTCAGCGAACATATGTAGTAGAGCTTGCTGGTTGAAAACCGGTTTGGTAGCGACCCGCTTCATAAAATTAGATGAGACTTTTTTGTTTGGTGACAAAGACCCGTTCTTGACCTTGTCCATATCCTTGATAAGGTCGTCGGTCGTCGCATTGAAATTGATGCCTAGAACTTCCCCACGCTTTTCTAAAAGCCTAGCAATCTCTTCGTCCGTGTGCTTCAACCGTAAGTTCAATAGAATATCTATATCTCTTACAACCGCTACTTGAAACAAAAGGTCCGATATAGACTTACGGTGAGACTTGATTAGCTCATCGATCTGTAGCCGAATCCTTTGCTCTAGGTTTTGCTTCGCTAACGTCGGTAGCTCAGCCGTACCCACCCTGGCGATGAAAAAGTTAATAAGCTCTAAGATTGTATTCGAAGTAGCGACATTTGAGTCGATCTGATCGCCGATCGTAGCATCGGGGAATCCTGTTTGCTTGAACCGAAAGATCACGCCAGATTCAGCGTTGGTGTACCCTAGCTGAGATACTTCTCGGATTCTCTCTGGCCTAAGCTCTTTTTTGCTCGGATGGAAGGTCTGAGTGATTAAATTTTCATCCCCCACACCGTATTGCTTTAGGATCTGATCTTTCTGCAAATTCTGAGCTAGGAAATTTTGTCTTAGGACGTAGGTAGCGTTGTTAGCACCCACGTAAATCACTTCATCCCCGGTGTCGTACTCGGGGAAGCCGAACCTTTCTCTTACTTCGTCGATAGGTACACTAGCGTTACCGTTGTTTATAGCGGGGATTTTCTCTATAATCAATTCACTTTGGAATAGAATGGGCTTATTGGCCCCCGCCCCTTGGGCTCGGATAGCATCAAAGATAGCCTCGACCTTGTCGAAGTCATTACCGACTGCTTTGTAGATCCCTCGGAGGACTGCTACGTTGTCTTGATCCGATGGCAGGCCGGACTCTTCGCCGCTGAGATACCAAACACCATCGTGGACTATACCCCCGGCATCAAAGATCATCTTTTCGTCCGCTTCAAGCTGCTTGGCTTCCCTTTTAGCGGCTTCCTTCGCCGCTAGCCCTGGCTCGACCTCTGGTGACACAGGCCCAGCGTAGACGGGCAAACCATAAACCCCAGCAAGATCGTCAAAGTTTCTAATATCACCGTCGCCTTGGCGCATCAAACCTTCAAAGATCTCTTGAATCTCACCTATAGATTCATAAATACCAGAGCTAACAATTGTATCTTGTAGATTGTCGAGAAGGGCTTCATTGTCGATGATCCGGGCGGACATCGACTCCTCTAATTCACGAAACGACGACTCTAGGTCGTTGGGGAACTTACAATCCAAGGCGAAATCAACGGCCATTCCTACATCCTTTTTTCTATATAGAGTTCAGAAGTCAAAGTAAGGACGGGCGATATAGGCCTAATACTTAGCTAAGATGTCGTCTAAGTGGTCTTCGCTTACAAGCTTGTAGAGCTTCCACAAGTAGTCGTTGTAACCAGCCCGATCCAAATACTTCCAGATAATTTCTGGCTCTTGGAACCTTTCGAAGCGACCTATGTTGACATCTTGCCGCATCCTTTCGTTGAGCTTTTGGTGCAGCTTAGTGCGGTTTTCTCTTACCTTGATGAATTCTTTAGCCAATTTTTCTATTACACGTTTCACATTATCTTTTTCGGCGGCGATCCGTTCTTCGACCTCTTCCGGCTCCCTAGCTACTTCCTTTGCTCCCGACGATTTCAATAGAAGACGCCAACTTCTCCTCAACTCCCCGATCAAAGCATCAAATTTCCTAGCTTTGTTCTCCGCTACCCGAATCATCGGAGCGAAATATTCATCGGGGTCAAACCCCTGGGGCAAAACTAAGGGCGGTAAAATCCACTCGTCGTCCGTAATATTATACACCGCATCCGCTGTTTCCGCTTTTTCCACAGGATCTTTAAGAAAAAGATGTAAGGGATAACCCTTGTAGTCTAACTCTTCCAAGGCTTTAAACTTACTTTGGAGGTCTGTTACATCTTCTTGGGTCTCGTCACCTTGCCAATCGATTGTAACAGAAACATCTAAGTCGGTACCTGGAGCCCATTGGTAAGAAGCCGCCCCACCGTAAATACGAACTTCCTCTATTTTGAGGTCAAATGTAGTAGCCGCTTCTTCAGCTTTACCGAGAATAAATTCTCTTACATCGTCCTTCATTCGAGGGAGGTCATTGGGATCGTCGTACACCCAAAGATCTTTGGGCAGCGTTTTCCTAGGGAAATCCAGTATCGAGCTACGAACAAACGTAATAGTCATAGGGCCTTCTCTGTACAGGTTCCCTTAGAAATTAACCGAAAAATGGAATGAATGGTTATTTTGCATTCAGTAGTAACCAGTCTCTAGTTGGTAAGTGAAAAGAGGGATATTATGGCTGATGAGCAAAACTTTGTACATGAAGGTACGTTGCTACTAAAATCGATGGCTTCAGCTTTGGTTGATAACAGCGAAAACATCGAGGTAGAAGTAGCTTCCGGTAGTTGTCACACCACCGTCTTCACCCTAAAATGCGATAAGTCCGATCTCGGTAAGCTTATCGGCAAAAAAGGGCGAACCGCCACCGCTATGCGAAACATCCTAGGTGCCGTAGCTTCCAAGTTCGGTAGACGGGCTGTTTTAGACATCGAAGAATAAATATTGTTTATTTGGTTTTGCGTGCTATAGTGTCATAACTCTAGACACTCTAACCTATTGATGTTCTTGATTGTTGTACCGGTCCTGATCTTGCATTAGTAGGGGGTAACGAGCCAAAGGATTTTCCAATGAATAAGCAAGTGATCTTAGCAATGGCCTTTTCTCGCAGCCGGTGGGTCGAAAAGTTTGCCAACGGCTTCAAAGGGGCTTTAGGGGAGTATGCTAAGCTTCGCTATTCTGAAGCTTTAGGCTTCGGCGATTATTGGAGTGACGAGATTAATGACCTGTTACATACAGTGGATAACTTGTTCGACCCAAAGGTAATCAAAACGAAGACCAAGTTCAATTTGTACCGAGCCGCCGCCGAAGGCTTTCTAGAAGCTATGAACGAACAAAAGCAGGTTCTAGACGCTAAGAACGAATTTCGTAATCACTACCTGACTACCCCAGAAGAAAAGAAAAACTTTAACCAAATAGCCCGTGACCTACGGCTAACCTCGGAAGACCTCGCTTTTGAGCTACTGGAAAAGTTCTTCGTCAAGCACCAAGAAGATATTCTAAGAGAAGTTCAAATCAAACTTAGTTAGCCATTCGTTCTGAACTTGGTGTGATTAGCGAACTCCGTGATGAAATTCTCACCTTCCTTCTCGTTAATGATCCCGGCGAACTTTTCAAAAAGTTCGCCGTGATCGGCTACTTCGTTCCGGTATTTTTGGTACAAATGATGGTGGATTATTTCGTGAGCCAAGCATTGCCTTAGTAAATTGTCGTCTTCTACGATTTTGTGGTTAACCAAGATATGTGTCTTGGCTTCATCACCCAGCATCTTGAAGGTAGTCTTCCCTAAGTATCTTACACCTTTTAAAATCTCAGCCGAAGGCCGCTTCTTTTCTTCGGGGATATACCGGGTTAAAAGCTCATCGATCAAATCGTAGACCTTTTTCATTTGGATGGCACGTTCTCCATTCCCAGATGCTCCCACCTCAAAACTTTCCGGCATCGCATGTGGCGTTTTGTCAACCACTGTTCCATCGGGTAGGACTTCACGATAAACAACTTCCTTTCCCTCGTTGACCCGTTTTTGAACCAACCCCGGCGAAGTCTCCCAAATCTCGTCGTCAGGAATCTCGTAGACCTTCTTTCCGTCAACCCAAACCTCCGTTACAGCTTCAGTTTTGGTTAAACCTTTGGCAAACACCGCTAGTATCTTTGCAGCATAAGGATTCAAGTTCTTAGGGATGTCATCCAACGGGAACCATTCTAGTCGGGTGAACTCTTTATCAGGGTCGTTTTTAACCGTAGGAGCCGAAGCCCGCACCGAAGGCACAAAGAGAAACACCTTATTGTCTTCTTTTTCCCACAAATAATTCAATTTAGTGAAATCGGTGATGCCCGTTTCTTCTTTTACCTCACGCAAGAGCGCATCCACAGGGTGTTCCTTCTTTTTTATCTTACCACCCGGCAGCATGTACTCACCACCACGGTTCAAACCTAACAACACATTATTATTGTCTAATAGAATACACCTTACTCTCGATGTCATACACCCTCCGTTCTTTGTCGTACCTTCAATTTAACACCATTATTTTTATACTAGAGATAACCTTCTTTTCGGGGGCCATAAAATGGCAGAAAGAATTTTAGCATACGACGATGTCGAAGAAAGAATGGTACGGACAACCAAAGATCCGTCCGACATCGCCAGTGGAGCCGACAGCCGTATCGGTTGTGAAACGGTAGGATCAGGGGTAAAGACATTATCCGCTACCTACACCACACCCCTAGCAGACACCAACTACTCTCTCAACGTTTCATGGGAAAACACCGTGGACGCTAGTCCCCTATTCCAACCGTTCATGATAACCACCAAGCTCACCACCGGTTTTACGATCGAGTGGTCCGTAGACACCGACACCACTAACTATGAACTTTGCTACAACGCCAGCACTAACGGCTTCGCTAACGTATCCGGTACCGAAATAATTGCTAACGGCGCTAGCTCTAAGGTGGTCGTGATCAATCCAGCTTTAGCCAACACCGACTTCAGTGTAGTAGCGACTTTGTCGAATATCACAGATCCCGGCACCCAATTTCAAACCCCGGTCGTGACTTCTAAAGCTCCCGGTGGCTTCACCGCTAAGTGGAACGCTCCTACAGACTCGGCTAACTATGTACTGGAATACCAAATAACGAATTTTAGCTAATCTGTTTACCCTACCGAATTACTCTACTGGAAAGGTAAATGGGTATTAGTTCTAAACAAAGGTGAACGGCTTACCCTTGATCTTCGAATAGAACTCCCCGAACCGGCCTTCTCTGAATTTACCCAACCCCTGGACTTCACCGTCTAGGTGTAGTTGGGTGATTTCTTCACCCTCGTTCCGAAAAAGGAAGCCGTCTTGTAAGAACTTCTCGGCGTTTTCCGATAGGAAAGCTAAGAGATCTTGCGCCGATCCCGATTCAGCTACCAAAAATATGGATTGCTCTTCGCCTAATTCTTCACCGTCTTCTTCCCAATAACCTTTGAGAAGCTCACACTCAAAACCTAAACCTTGAGCTTGATCTCTTAACGATGTCAAACTAGAACGATTGGCTTCGTGGCTCTGATCTTGACGGTAGGTAGAGATAATCCCACAAGACTTGTCCTTGTCTAGCGCATCTTTTTTTATTGTACGCACCGATTCAGCTACTACACATTTCAAGGCTTTTAAGAGGCTTTTAGTCACTTCGATCTCCGTCCCATAATTCCATCTAGTAGTCTTTGTTAACTTTAAGGTAACGAAACGTATTGGAAAGGATTCGCATATGACTACCGGAGTACAAGGGCAAACTGGCCTTACAGGTGTAACTGGTACCCAAGGGATCACAGGCGAAAAAGGCGATAAAGGTCAAAGGGGTGATACTGGCCTTGGCGGCGCTCAAGGCCTCACAGGCGTACCCGGCGAGACTGGGATCGGAGCCCAAGGTGATACCGGCATCAAAGGACCGACAGGTTCCGTAGGGCAACAAGGCCAACAAGGCTACACCGGTGGTGCCGCTACCGGCGTTCGAGGACCTACCGGGCTATCGTTCCAAGGTGCGACAGGCCTACGAGGTGTGGACGGTACTACAGGCGCTACAGGATTGCGTGGGTGTACCGGACTTTCCATTTTAGGTGCTACCGGTCTCAGAGGCGTCAACGGCCTTATAGGCGAAGCGGGGCCTACTGGGCAAAGCGGCGTCGGCACCACCGGCGCTAAAGGCCCAACCGGTGCTCAAGGTCAAGGTGTAACAGGACGGATTGGAGCGACAGGTCTTGGCGGCGCTCAAGGCAACACAGGAGCCCAAGCAATCCAGGGAGCCACAGGCGAAGCTGGTGTCCCAGGTGAAACGGGAACCAAAGGTTCGACAGGCGAAGCTGGCGGAATAGGAGCCACAGGATTCCAAGGCCAACAAGGTCAAACAGGAGCCCAAGGCTTTGCAGGTAGCACAGGCCTCAAAGGAGTCACAGGTGTAGTAGGAACTACCGGCGGTTTAGGCCCAACCGGTCTCGGCGGCCCCCAAGGCATAACGGGATTACCCGGCCTAGGAATCACAGGATTGGTTGGTGTAACAGGCCTAATTGGAAGCCAAGGCCAAACGGGAGCCAAAGGCAACATCGGTGATATAGGTGTGACCGGAACAAAAGGTGTGACGGGCGGCTTAGGCCCAACCGGCATAACCGGCGTCACTGGAGAAAAAGGTGACAATGGTGTAACAGGAACAAAAGGAGTAACCGGTTCACAGGGATTCGCAGGGCAGCAAGGCTCCACGGGTGCTGTAGGTGCGAAAGGCACCACAGGCCTTACAGGCACCACCGGTTCGCAAGGAGTAGCCGGGCAAGACGGCACCACCGGTTTAAGCGGAACCCAAGGCGACACTGGAAATAATGGTGTAACAGGCCTAAGAGGCCAAACCGGAACCCCTGGGCAAACCGGAGCCGCTGGGTTGGTTGGCGTTACCGGGCTCCCCGGACCTACAGGATTTCATGGAGCTTCAGGTTTAGTTGGACCGGCTGGCAACACCGGAGCTTTGGGCAACACCGGAGCGGCGGGAACCCAAGGAACTACAGGCGGGGTCGGCACACAAGGCCAACAAGGAAATACAGGATTCGGTGGTGTGACAGGCCTAGTAGGAATCACGGGCCTAAAAGGCGCTCTGGGCAACACCGGTGTTTTAGGTTCGCAAGGTATCACCGGCCAAGTAGGTGACGCTGGTTTTACAGGCATCCAAGGCGTCACAGGCATACACGGATTCACAGGTATAGTCGGCCCAGCCGGAACCACCGGAGCGGGCGTGGCGGGAGCGACTGGAACCCAAGGCGAAACGGGAACCATAGGTACGATAGGTCCGGTCGGTACTACAGGATTAATTGGTCCTACCGGAGTAAAAGGTGATACCGGAACTCAGGGATCGACAGGTCTTGGTGGGCCGGTGGGAACAACCGGAACCATAGGCCCGGTGGGTGGCGTAGGTTTGACGGGCGTTCAAGGCGATACAGGACACATGGGAGTTGATGGTATCACCGGCCTCGATGGTATCACCGGACAGGTCGGTGCTACAGGCATACAAGGAGCGACAGGCCTCAGAGGCGTACAAGGTCTCGATGGAGCGACCGGGGTAGGCGTTCCCGGCGAAACAGGTATCGGCCCGGATGGTGCGACCGGAATCCAAGGCCAACAAGGAAACACGGGTGTCCGTGGGTTCACAGGCAGCCAGGGGGATACCGGCGAAAGAGGAATCACCGGACCGAATAGCGGAGCGGTTGGCGAAACCGGAGCCCAAGGATTTACTGGACTACAAGGCGGTACAGGTCTCGATGGAATCACAGGACTGATTGGTGAGACTGGTATACAAGGGGTCCAAGGTTTTACCGGGCTCGTAGGGCGTACCGGTATACAAGGCTTCAGAGGTTTCACCGGAGCCGAAGGGTTGGTTGGTTCGTCAGGCTTCCAAGGTATCACAGGAACACTCGGCGGTACGGGTCTGATCGGTCAGACAGGTACCCAAGGACCCCAAGGAGCTTCTGGAATAATCGGCTTTGCTGGGCAGACCGGGGTAAGGGGTTTCACCGGACTCAAAGGCGAAACCGGAGTGTTCGACGAAGCCGCTCACGATGCGTTGCCTTTCGACAACCCGCACCAAGTAAGCTTCACCCAAGCGGTGTCAGTAGACCCAGGTACTAATATCTCGGCAGCGGAAGCTGAAGAGCTAACGGACGGATCGACTACTACGTTGCACGCTCACGCTTTCAACGAAACGGCTCACGATTCTTTGCCAGCCGACAACCCACACACCGTGACGTTCACCCAATCGGTAGCGGCGGACGGTGGTACTAATATCTCGGCAGCGGAAGCTGAAGAGCTAACCGACGGCTCGACGACTGTTTTACACGCTCACACCATCACGTCTACCATAGCAGCGGACGCTGGCACCGATATCACGGTCGGAGAACTAGAAGAGCTATCGAACACTTCGACTACCACGCTACACAGCCACGCTTTCAACGAAACGGCTCACGATGCGTTACCGGCGGACAACCCGCACAGCGTGACGGTCACCCAAGCCGCCACGGCGGACGCTGACACGAACGTAACAGGGCTTGAGTTGGAAGAGTTGACCGATGGGTCGGTGACGACTTTGCATAGCCATGCAGTGAGTGGTCTCACACTTGAAAGCGGTACTGGTACTTTGAATGGTGGCGGTACCGACGTGATCACGTTGTCATCACCAGCAGCGAGTTACGCTATTGCTTTGACCTACATCGGCGGCAGTTCACCAACTACTGCTTTATCGTATGCGGCTGGTGTACCAGGGGCTAATGACTTTACCGTGACAGGGGAACTCGTTACAGGTCTCAGTTTCTCTTACATAGCTCTGAAATGACAAAGGGAACCTCTGGGTTCCCTCCGTTCAATGGTACTTAAAGGTGATTTAATCGGCTGTGCAAGTGAAACCATACCCCGTGATTACTGAAAGAGTGGCTGCAATCTCAATATTACCATTGTTGTTATAAGAATCAAGCAGTACCCCGTCCGTAAAGCTGTAAAGTTTGCGGGTGACAGCACCTACAACACACGTTGAAACGACACCTAAAAGGATGTCAGCGTCGTGTGTTGAGAGTTTCGCATATGCACCAACCGTATAAGTGCTTCCCAACTCACTCAAAGCGTACATCCGAACAGCACTAAACGTCACGGTGTTACTAGCAAGCTTGTTAGATTCAGCGTCATAAGCGTTTACGATGATCGAATGGCTAGTACCCGATGCTGCCACAGCACCAACCGAAAGCGTGGCGGTTGTGGTGGTGACTTGAGTGCTATCTTCGGTGCCGTCAGTTGAAATTTTGTAGTAGGTAGCGTTTGTCGAAGCACCCCAAGAAATCGAAACGCTATGCGAAGCTCCGGTAGCGGAGGTGCTTGCAATAGCCGCTAGGGTGAAGGCTTGTGGTAAAACGTCCACTACAATCTTGAAAGCGTTGTTGGAAGCTGATTTGACCTCACCTTGAGACTTGGAGTTGATGCAAACATAGAAAGTACCTTCGGCTAGATCGGTGTCCAACGTTTTAGTAAGGTCAGTAAGGTCCGAGTAGGTTTGGATTGCTGTGGCGCAAGCAGCGTCCGAGGTTATCGTTAGATCGTAAGTCACGTCTTCCACCAAGCTAAGTGTAGTAGAGTCAGCATAATCAGATTCAGACCAAGTGATCGTAGGCTTGGTGGTCTCCGAGGCGTCTGAACTCGTAGGTGAGGTTATCGAAAAAGCGGTCAATTCCTTGGAGGTCTCTACTACAGCCGTTTCTTCAGCGGCTTTTTCTTCGGTGGCGTTGCTAACCCCGGTAGCCTCTACACCGTCGTCACCACAAGTCATTTTACCTTCTGGGATACATTCGACAGTACCGCACCCGATGAAAAAGAAGCTTACTAAGGTTACTAGGCTCATTAGAGTATTTTTAGAGTTCTTCATTTTGGAATCCTTTTTTTAGATTTTTTGGCCGTGTAACAGCTACACTGGCCGAACAAAATTCACTAGAGGTATGTGTCTGCGATAAAAGCGTGTAGGAAGCCAAAAGCAAGCGTGCCGACGAAAAATAAGAGTGTAGGCAGTCCCACCGCAAAAATCATCATCAAGAACGCCACCACGATCGGACCTATGTGAGGTTTGACTATTAGAAGTAGGCCAGCCGAAATCCCGCCCACAGGGCCGAACATAGCACCGAAACCACAACCGATAACAATAGCGAACAAAAACTTGGTAAGCAAAATCAGGGCGTATAAAGGGTCTACCCACCCCGGCCTTTCATTTTCCGATACTTGACTCTTGGGTGGTGTCGGTTCTTCGTCTTTCGGTTCCCAGCACATCGTGTTCATCTTTATTCCCTCTCGTTTAAGTTTCTCTAAAGGTGTCTTACACCCTTCCAACAAGATACTTTTCGACTCTAAAGGAGATAAACTTTAGCTTTTTTATTCATGGGATATTACGGAGGGTTACGAGCCTGTTTTCGTTGAGCGACCAAACTTTTGCCATGAGATTTAGGCCGCTCAAAGCTTATTTTGCTGTATTTTTATTGATTATAGCGATGATCTTATCGTGCGAGACGGGTTTGTAGTCCCATACGTCCACCCCGACGTTGATGCACCTATGCTCGGGTTTGATTTGCCATTTAGAGTGAACGTGGCCGTGGATAAGCCAATCACCTTCGTCGGCGGGGCGGAAGTGGGCATACTTCTTGTAGTTAGGATCGTAGGTTGAATTATAAGGAAAGTGACACAGCTTCACCCGGATGTCTTTGGCTAGCTGCATGGTGGCTTGGTCGTACACCGAAGAAAAGATCTTGGCCAAACGATTTCGGTTTTCTTTGTCGTGGTTGCCCCAAATAAGGTGTTTGGTGCCGTGCAACCGATTGACGATCTCTTGGGTTTTGCCGACGCTGTGAAAAGAAAAATCTCCCAAGACGTACACGGTGTCTTCGGGCTTCACGACAGAGTTCCACGCCCGTATCATAAATTCGTCCATCTCTTTGACGGAATCGAACGGGCGGTCTTCGAACTTGCAAATGTTGCGGTGCCCGAAGTGGAAGTCCGAGGTGAAATATTTAATACTTTGGATGTCTTTAGCCATGACCCTACCTATCTTAAGGTAAAGTCTCGAAAGGTGTTCGTTGAATATCGTCTCGACCTTTCGGGAATAAATATGTAATAGCTTTTTCATACGGCAAAGTCGGCCCGCCTACTACTACTTTGTAGTCGAACTCGTTACCGGTAAAATTAAATCCTACTCCTGTAAAATTAGCTTCGACTAAAATCTTCAATGCAGCGATCTCGCTGGCAGAGACTAGTCTGCGAAAAGTTGTTGAAACCGAATCTTGTGTCCGGTTACTCGAATCCCCCGGTGGGGTGAAACGAGGTGTGTGAAAAAATGCCAATATCCTGCCCTCAATAAAAAGGTTTTACTCTATATTACAAAGTAAGAATGTTTTATAAAGATAGGCAGGGAATTAAGGGAGTTAAGAATTTGAGTAGCACGCCCCAGAAAGGACCGGGTAAACTTTACTTAAAAAGATCATCTACTTGGCTGGTGTTTTAATCTTCACAAGAATCTCCCACGATATCAAAATATAGAGGGTCTACTTCTTTGCCTATAAGAAAAGTGAAATCGTGTTCGCCGTATTGTTCGATGCGAAAAAACCTCTTGCCTTCCTCGTTGAGGTATTCCCAATAGCTAAATTCCAGGTCTTCGTTGATTCTACCGGTGCCGGTTTTTTGGTAGAGGTAGCTCTCATCTTTGTAGAGCACCTGGGGCAATGCCATCTCTTCCGTGGGTCTTGAGTATCCCATAGCGGGTCGATCGGTGTCATACACCCTATAGCTATCTTGAGCTTCTAGGTATTGGAGGTGAAGCTCGTTGCCTTCATCGGAGTGCAAATGAAAATCTATTGCCTGGTCTGCACCAAACGATATAAAGTTTAGATCCTTAACTAGCCAGTTCTCGCCCAGGTATTCGACGATGTAGTTTAGTTGGATATCTTTTAGAGTTTGGCCGACGACGGTAGGCGTGTCTTTCGGCTTACCACCGAAGATGGAAAAAACTCCCATGCTATAATCTCCTTTGTCTGAATTATGTAAGAGAGACTATAGTATGGAAAATAAATAAGCCAACTTAAAAGCGGACTTCAGTGGCTCCACGCATTTTTATGGCTTTGATTAAGACATCCAGATCCACAGCCATAAGCTCTTTGACTGTCAAATCCCGCTCTTCGAGGGAATCTGGAACATCAAATTCAGTATTTGGTATATGCTTGGTTGCCATTTCCAATCTGTCTATTAGCGCTTGTTTCTCTGTCTTAGCCGCTTGGATCTCTACTTCAGCAATTCTTTTCTCTTCGGTCAATTTTCTTTCCTCTTCGGCTTTTTGAGCCGGGGTGCGGTAAGGTTCGCAACCGATCGAAATCGACGAAGCTACCCCGCCTTCCCACTCGAATTGATCTTTCAAAAAGCGCTGGACCAACGTAGAAGTGGGCAAAGTCTGAGCCTTTTTCAATACCGGGCTATCTTCTTGGTAACGGAAAGTTATGCGTCGGAAGCTCCATTTAACATCGTCAGCCATCTCGACCAACTCCATTAAATCATCTTTCGATGCTTTGAATTGCTTAAAGAAATCCTCGACTGTGACATCTCGAAGATAATTTCGAGTATAATTCTCAAAACTTTTAGCCGTTGAAGGCCAAGTTGTACCGTTTGGCATCACTTTCGCAAGATTCCCCGGAGATCTGACAGTCAAATTTAAGTTCTTTTTTCGACAATCTAAACATTTACTTTGATCTCGATAAAAGACTTTACGTTTATCACCAGCACCCAAATCAAAAACCGCACGGGGCATAGGCACTCGGCAAGTACGACCTTCGCTGTTTTCTGTCTTGCGATAAGGCTTGCCATCCCTATCTATAGTCCACTTAAACTTATTTAATCTTTCGTAAACCTCACCATCGACCAGAGCGTGCTTTACCCCAGCTACATCACCATCAAACAACTTAATCTTCATTGTTGTCATAGACCCCCCAAATATAGATTTTAGCTTATTTACTACTACACATTTCCGTACTTCTTGACAACATACTGAATTTGGTTTGGCTCGCTTATATTTTCAATAGAAGTTCTATCTATAAGGAGTAAACAGATGTCCGGTAACTTCACTACTTTCGCTAGTAACGCATTCGGTGTGAACCGACAGCCTATAGATTTTGCCAACGCTTCGGCCCCTACCGTCCAGATGTATCACGGCGGCACGATCGTAGTAGCGGGCAACGTTATCGGTAGAATCACAGCTTGGCAACCAGCCGGAGCTTATAACCGAGAAGGCGCTCACATTTACGAACTAAACAGCAAGACCTGGGGTTTGCCCGTTGATTACGTCCCAGGCCGAGCCACGGGCTTTAATATCACCTGGACCCGTAACGAAGTTTGGAACGAAGAGCTTGAACTCACACTAGGCTACGGCTCTGTGTGGCAAAACCTCACCGACCAAACAGCACCGTTCGACGCTAGGGAATGTCTATTCCGAGGCGCTTCGGTCTACCGTACTTGGAGTTACAAGGGTTGCTGGTTCACGGAAAAAAATCCCGTTGAATGGAGTTCAGAAGGTGACGGAATCATTAACGTTTCTTGTAATATGGCCTACGTTTCTCGACTGAAAGTATAACTTAATTAGTTTACAAAAATAAATAAGGTTTACGGGCTTGTGTTCTGTAAACCTTATATTTTTATTCAACGGGTGTTTTTTCAGTAAACCAACAGCCTTTGTAGCACCAAGTCCCTTTAATCATTGACAAAAACCAAAAACACTCTTCATAGTTCGTAGTCATCTGCTACTAATTAGATGAGGTGTCTTATGACCAAACAGCCAAGAAAACCCCAAACCGTCGAGAGCATCGTCGCCGAAGCTGCATCTTTCGGGATCAAGTCAATCAAGTACCTGGGCTACAAAAGGGATAATGTCTGGGAGTGTCACGCCTACGGTCACCGGTTCAAAAAAGAATGGCGTTACTTAAAAAAGTGGAAGCGTTGCACGGTATGCACCAAGACCAATAGAAGGGTGCCTGTAGCAGAAGTGCTAGAAGAGATCGCTTCAAGGGGGTACGAGCTTCTTTCAGAGTACGTGAACACCAACACCCCTATGAAATTAGAGTGCCCCAACGGTCATATTTATAACCCTACCTATAAGAACTTTAAGAAATTTGATTGTGATGGCTGTCGAAGATTAAACTTCGACCAGATGAAGATCGATGCTGTGGAAAAGTACAACATCAACATCATCTCCACCGAGTTCGTCACAGCCAAGCACAAGCTAACTTTCCAGTGTAACAACCCGGACCACCCGCCTTACGATGCTTTGTGGTCAACGGTCAAACGATCGGGATGTCGGTCATGCAATTATGAAGGTCAACGGAAAAGCGAAGCTGAGATCCTAGCGAAGCTTAAGAGCTTGGATTGGACCTTGGAAGAGCCTTTGGTCTACGAGGGTCGGATGTCACCGATCGCCGTTGCTTGCAAAGAAGGTCACCCCTTCTCGACTAATTGGCAAAAGCTGCATGTTAATAAGGGCTGCCCTACTTGTCGTATGATCGAATACCGTTGGTCGTACAAAGAGGCTAAGGAATATTTTGCCAAATACGACTACCGACTTCAGTACGACCTTGGCTTGGAAGATGAATTTCTCCATACCCATATAGATCTACTACAGTCTATTTGCCCTGTAGGCCATGTTTACCCCACCACGTTCTTCAACTTTTCCCACAATTATTCAAGATGTGCTACATGCAACCCCGCTGGCACCAGCGTAGCCGAGCAAGAAATCTTCAAGATCATCTTAGATTTAGGCGTCGAAGCTCTCAACCGGCATAAGATCGACGGGGTAGAGGTAGACATATTTATCCCGTCTTTGAACTTGGCGATCGAGTATTGCGGCCTCTACTTCCACTCCACGGGAATTTGTTACAGCGCTAACAAGACAACCCCCGAAAAGCTACCGAAGGCGTTAAGGCGCAATAAAACTCGGCACCGAGATAAATATTTACATTGCAAAGAAAACGGGGTGCGGTTGGTCACCATATTCTCAGATGAGTGGACCGATCAACGGGAAAAGATCATCAACCGCTTGAAGCATTTTTTAGGCTTGAGTGAAAAAGTATACGCCCGTAAATGTGAAGTCAAATACATAGAAAAGAAGGTCGCCTATGAGTTCCTAAACAAATGGCACCTACAAGGTTCGATCAACACAAGGTACGCTTTCGGGTTATACCACCAAGAAGAGCTAGTCGGTGTGTTGACCTTGGGAGCCCCAAGCAGAGCACACACCACCCCAGGGTACGAGCTTAAGCGTATGGCTTTCTCCAAGGCCGTGATTGGCGGCTCATCTAAACTAATCAAAAGAGCATTAGCCAAAACCCAAGAAGATGGCAGACCTGAACTCATCTCTTATTGTGATCTACGCTGGGGTAACGGTGGAGCCTATGAAAAGTCAGGATTCGTTTTGAGTCACGAATCAACCCCATCACCTTTTATGGCTAGTCGGGATGAACGTATCCACTACCAAAACTTTACCGGCGATAATAGAGAGAAGAAGAAGTTCTATTGGGAAATCTACGATTGCGGTCATCAGAAGTGGATTTGCAAACTTTAGCCTTCTCTTTTCTCGTTCGCCTGGGTTGGCAAAAGTAGCAAGACCCTGCGTCGTAACCGTAGTTGTCGTGGAAGACCCCGGTGCCTTTGCAAAGCTTACAGCTATTTCCCCGGTTCATTTTTGATCTCAGTATTTTAGGATTTTTAGTGGGTCTGGTTGAGCTATCCTATCAACCAGACCCGATAGTTTGTTGGCGTTTAGTGCTTCACGATCAACTGTTTGTAGTAGTCTAAACCCAATGCTCTGCCACTGAGCTACCCCGCCATAAGGTAAAAAGTTTGGAGGCGGGGGCAGGATTCGAACCTACGACCTTCGGGTTCTACGGCCAACAAAGCATGAAAATGCGAAGGCTTCTTTTGATTAGTAGTAGCTGTCATAGCTATCTCCTTTATAAATCTAAAACTAAAGCTACTACATCGATAACGGAATGAAAT
>Ga0307378_10000753_pt1 | contig 54921 bp, 48 predicted proteins | sample UN1MG_FD_202238 | JGI IMG/M metagenome (GOLD analysis project Ga0307378, IMG submission 202238) | Soil microbial communities from Risofladan, Vaasa, Finland - UN-1 | ecosystem: Environmental > Terrestrial > Soil > Coastal area > Acid sulfate soil | place: Finland: Risofladan, Vaasa | collected... | reverse complement strand
TTTGAGCAGTACGAGTGAGGGCGCGAGAGCACTATATACGTTCTGCTCTCCCTCTACATAGTCTTCGACTGAATATCGTCGAAGCGAAGAGCATCGCAGGGATCGCCTATGGCCAAAGCGGGTCGGAGTGCGGCGGTCCATTTGTCGATGTCCGCTAATGGGATGGTCCGACCGAGCGCTTGAGCGTGGCCCGAAGGACCGGCTCCGCGGATTGAAAGGTGCAAGCGCCATGACCAGAACCTCCCATCGCGGTGCGCATCGCCTGGAGCTTGCTCGCGGGCAAGCGGCCTTATTGGTGGTGGTGGGCCCGGCAGGACTCGAACCTGCAACCAAACCGTTATGAGCGGTTCGCTCTAACCAATTGAGCTACGGGCCCGCCGCGGCTCAAGCCGAACGTCGGGTTTGCCGCCGCCGTCGTCAAGCGCAAATGCGGCGACAGGCGCGCGCGCCACAAGGCCGGCAGCGGGGCCCGCGAACCCGCGCCACACCTGCTGAAATATTAGGCAAACTCTGCACCTTTAAGACTAATTGGCATTATCGAAAATAGAATCTTAATAATCGAGACAATAATTCTAAATATTGCCTTACTTATTAACTGCATTTTACTAGAATTCTTCACTTCAAATTAAACGCCATCGGATCATTCCTAGCAGGCCTAGCAGGCGCCCGAGCGAAGCCCGAACGGCTTCCAGAACGTGGTCCGCCAAACGCCGCCCAGGAGCCGAAAATGGCCAGAGACGCGACCCGCGATCCTTTCAACGAGCAAGCGCACCGGAGGATCCCAGCCCATTCCGGCACCGATACGGGTGGCGGCTCCGCGGCCTTCGCCCTGGCCGCTGATCTGCCGCGGCCCGATGCGCGCCGCTGGTATCGCCGCGACAAGCGCAAGGTCATCGCTGCTGTTCGCCGGGGTGCGCTCAGCTTTCGCGAGGCCTGCAGACACTACCGTCTGTCGTACCAGGAGTTCGTCGACTGGGAGCGGATCAGCGGTGCGGACGAGCCTGTCGGCAGGATCCGGCAGGACAATGAGCGGCGGCGATATCATCGGATCGCGCTGCGCTCCCCTGCGAGCCTACGGTTCGCCGGCCGCCGCGTCGAATGCGAGATCGAGAACTTGTCGGCGACCGGTGCCCTGCTGATGGTCGGCGAAAGCCGTGGCTTGCCTGCGCAAGTCACCTTGGAGGTCCCGCATAGCCGTGACGCCCTGCCGGCCCGCATCGCCTGGCGTGGCCGCAATGCGCTCGGCGTCGAGTTCGCAGCCGCGCCGGGCCAGGTTGCCTCCAAATTCAGCGACCGCTGGGTCGAGGGCTCAAACGCGCTGCGTCGCAACGCTCGCTAGTGCGATGGTTCCGAAGTTCGTCGCATCAATGCGACGAAGTTTGGGAGCTGAACCACACTAGAACCAAATATTTAGTGGCCTGCTTGTCCTGGAAATTCGTGGGACAAATTTCCGGGGCAGGACACTAGGCAATCGTCAAATCTTCGCCGCCGTTTCGCGCACGCCGAAGAAGAGCGCGTAAAGCACCGGCACGACGCCAAGGGTAAAAATTGTCCCCACGAACAGGCCGAAAGCGATCACCACCGCCATGCCGAAAAAGAGCGGGTCTATGGTGACGATCAACGGCAGCAAACCCAGTATCGTCGTCATGGTGGTCATCAAGATTGGGCGGAAGCGGGCGAGGCTGGCCGCGACAATGGCCTCATAAGGCGCCTTTCCGCGTTCGCGTTCGCGTTCGATATCGATGCGGTCGACCAGCACGATGCCATTGTTGATGATGATCCCGGCAAGGCTGAGGAAGCCCAGGATCACCATAAAGCCGAAATCGGCATTCGTCGCCAGCAGGCCGATGACCGCGCCGATAAGGGTCAACGGAATAGTCAACAGGATGATCGCGGGCCGCCGGAACGAGCGGAACTGCCAGACCAGAAGCGCCAGGATGAGGGCGAAACAGACCGGCATATTCTTGAAGAGATTGCCCTGGGCCTCTTTCGATTTTTCCAACTCCCCGCCGACCTCCCAACGATAGCCTTCGCCCCTGGGCAGCGTCAGCGCGGCCAGCGTCGGTCGCAGCTTTTCCAGAAACTGAAGCGTTGTCAGCGTCAGGTTCTTTGCGCTGACCGTGATCGTGCGTTCCTGGTTGAACCGCTTGATACGGCTCAGCACCCAGGTGGCGCGAATATCGGCGATCTGGGTCAGCGGCACGATCTTGCCGCTGCTGGTCGAAAAGACCGAAACATTGCGCAGCGCCGTCACGACCTGCCGTTCGGAAGCCTCACCGCGCACAACCACCGGGATCGACTTGTCGCCCTCGCGGAAGTTCGAAATCACCGCGCCGTCGATATAGGCGGCCAGCGAATTGGCGACGTCCTGCGAGGTAATGCCGGCACGGCGCGCGCGCGCCTGATCGACCAGGACCCGCGCCTTGATGATGTAATTCTCCCAATCCTGCTTGAGATCGAGGGTTCCGGGGATCGCCCGGAAGCCCTTCATTACCGCTTCCGCCGCGCCGGTCAGCGCCTTGGTGCCCGGTCCGGAGAGCCGGATGTCGAGTTGTCCGGTCTCCGTCGGTCCGAACCACATCGCCTTGACCCGGCCCTGGACCTCCGGAAAGCGGTCGAAGATGTGCTGGCGCACGCGCCGGATCATCTTCGCGACTTCAGTTTTGCTGCGGGTCGTGACCAGCAGGAAGGCGACATGCGGGTCGGCGTCGGGCGGCGAAAGCGACAGGAAAAACCGTGGGCCCCCGCTCCCCACATAAGCGATGGTGCTGGCAATTTCGGGATTGACCTTTTTGTCGCCGAGCCAGCCGGTCAGCCGCCGCACCTCGGTGGTGGTCTTGTCGATATGCGTGCCTGCGGGCAAATCGAGATAAACCAGAAACTGGCTGCGGTCGTTGGACGGGAAGAAGGTCGCAGGCACAAGCTGCATGCCCAGGCCGGCAAGCACCAGCAGGCCAAGCGTCAGCGCCACCACGGCGAGCCGCCGGCGGAGCATCATCTCCAGCAGGCGTTTGTATATGACGTAGAACCGGCTGCGATAAGGATCGGGAGCCCCGCCGTCCGCCATCGCCCCGGCCGGCGCCGGCTTCACGCGCATGAAGTGGTAGCAAAGCGTCGTCGTCGAGACCATGGCGAGGAACCACGACGACAAAAGCACGATGATCACGACCTGGCCCAGCGACAGCGTGTACTCGCCGGTGCCGCCGACCGCGAGCGGGATCGGCGCGAAGGCGAGGATCGTGGTCAGCGAGGCGGTGAGCAGCGGGATCGCCAGCGTGCGCCCCGAGGCGATCACCGCCGCTTTGCGATCCTCACCACCCTCAAGGCGCGCGCGTATGTCCTCGGCGACCACGATGCCGTTATCGACCAGCATGCCGAGCGCGATGATCATCGCCGCGATCGACATGCGCTGTAGCTCGATATCGGCCAGCCGCATGATGATCAGCCCCATCAGCATCGCCAATGGCACGAAGGAGCCCACGATAAGCCCTGTGCGCAGCCCCAGAAACAGCATCACCACCAGGAGCACGATGGCGAGCGACTGGTAGACATTACCGAGCGCGCCCGAGACCGCCTCCTCCACGAGCTTGGGCTGGAAGGTTGCGTATTGCAGGAAATAGCCGAAGGGCAACGTCCCTTCGATTGCCTTCACCTTCGTCGTTAAGCGGCGGCCGAACTCGACGGCGTTGAACCCGTCGGTCATCGAGACGCTGATCACGATCGCGGGCCGGCCGTTGAAGAAGACGGGCTTTTCCGGCGGCTCGACATAGCGGCGGCTGATCTTCACGATCTCGCGCAGCGGCACGACCTTGTTGGTGCCGGGTATGGAGATCAGCACCGAGGCGATCTCCGAAACATCGTTGAAGTTGCCGGATGGTTCGACCACGATCACCCGCCCGGCGGCGTTCAGCCGGCCGCCCGGCAGGATGATATTCTGCGCCGTGAGGGTGTTGACGATGGCGCCGGGATTGAGGCCAAGCTGCGCCATCTTGGTGTTCGAGACCTCAAGATAGATGCGTTCTTCCTGGATGCCGAAGAGCTCGACTTTCTTGATGCCCTTCACGGCGTAAAGCCGGTCGCGGGTGGACCGCGCCACCGCGCGCATCTCCGCCAGGCTGAACCCGTCGGCCCAGAGCGCGATGGTCGCAACCGCCGTCAGGCCACGCTCATCATCGACGTCGGGCCCCCGCGTGCCCTCGGGCAGCCTGCCCTTCAGGTCCGCCATCTTGTTGCGCAGGCTCTGCCAGATCGGCGCCAGGTCTTTGTATTCGTCCTTGATGATGACGCGGACGATGGACGAGCCGATCTTGCTGTCCGATTTGATGTCCTTGACCTGCGGAATCTGGCGGATCGTCTCCTCGATCGGCCGCGTGATCAGGTCTTCCACACGCTGTGTCGACATGCCCGGGAAAGAGGCGGTCACCACGGCCTCGCGGATCCGGATCGTCGGGTCTTCCTTCTTGGGATAGTCCAGATAGACGTATATGCCACCAAAAAGGATGGTGACGATCAGCAGGATCACCAGACGGTTGTTGTTGAGCGCGGCTTCGGTTAGCGATCGCATGGGTCAACCCGGCCCGGCGCATGACAAAAGGTCACGGCGCCTATGCCGCTCAATTCGCCGCCATCAGTTTGACCTTTTGGCCGTCGACCAGAAAGTTGACGCCGGCGACGGCGATCACGTCGCCTTGCTTGACGCCCTCAATGGCGATCAAATTCTCCTGCACGCCCGATCCGCGCACCAGGAGCTTTTTCACGGTCTTGGTCGCCGGCTGATAGACAAAGACGTAGCCGTGCCCCTGCTTCTGATCGGGTGCTGGTGCGAGCGCGGCGATCGGCACGAAAAAGCCGGTGATTTGACTGTCGTTCTGCAAGCGCACCAACACCTGGGCGGACATGCCGGAACGTGCGCTGGCCGGCGGATCGACCAAACTCGCCTTGACCGGAAATGCATTCGCCGTGCCTGCCTTCGAGCCGATCTCGGTGATGCGGCCTTTGCACCGGCAGCTCTTCGGCGTGGAGAAGGTAATGGTCACCGGCATGCCGAGAGCGAGCCGCGCGATCGTGTTCTCCGGCACGTCGAAGGCGACTTCCAGCGCGCCCGAGGCGTCGATCTCGAACAGCTTCTGCCCCGCCTTAACATCGGTGAAGGGATCGACGAGCTTTTCCGAAATCGTGCCGTCGAAGGGCGCGGCAAGCTCGGTGTTTGCCAGGTCCCGGCGGGTGAGGCTGAGCTTCGAGGTTGCGATATTGACCTGGCCGACCGCGGATTCATAGGCGCTCTGGTGTTGCTCAAGGCGCGACTTGGCGATCCACCCCTTGGCGAACAGCGCGCGCTGGCGCTCGAGCTCGGAGCGCTTTTGCGCCCGGTCGGCCTCTGCCTTGCTGAGTTCGGCGCGGGCTGCTTGGACGTCGAGCTCGTAAGGCTTCTTGTCGAGCACGGCAAGGACCTGGCCTTTGCGCACGCGGTCGCCGGGCTTCACCAGCACTTTCTGAACGTTGCCCGAAACCTGGAAACTGAGCACGGAGGAGGTGGTCGCCTGCACGGTGGCGGCATATTTGCGGGTCTGCCCGGAGGCAACCTCGCTCACCGTGAAGGTCTTGATCGCCCGGATGTATTCGACGGGCTTCTCTGGTTCTTCGCCGCAGGCCACCAGAAGCGCGGCAAACAGCGCTGGCAGCGCAATCGCAAGGCCTGTCCTCCGCACGGCGTCACCTCCCGTTCCAGCACGCTCCGCGCCCAAGCGTGGCCCGGCAAGCTAGCTGTTCGTCGGGCCGGCCGCAATCTGGACAGCACACGGCCAGCCAACGCGCAGTCACCCGCGGCGTGATGGAGATGATGTTGGGATCAAGGATCAGATTACAGCGATCTAACGTTCAGCCGATCCTCGTATCATCCTAGGTGTCGAGGAAACTCCGCAGCTTCCGCGACCGGCTCGGATGCTTGAGCTTCCGAAGCGCTTTGGCCTCGATCTGGCGGATGCGCTCGCGGGTCACCGAGAATTGCTGGCCGACTTCTTCCAGCGTGTGATCGGTGTTCATGCCGATGCCGAAACGCATGCGCAGCACGCGCTCCTCGCGCGGGGTCAGCGTCGCCAGCACGCGCGTCGTGGTCTCCCGCAAATTCGACTGGATCGCCGCGTCCAGCGGCACCACGGCGTTCTTGTCCTCGATGAAGTCGCCCAGATGGCTGTCTTCCTCATCGCCGATCGGCGTCTCCAGCGAGATCGGCTCCTTGGCGATCTTGAGGACCTTGCGCACCTTCTCCAGAGGCATGGCGAGCTTCTCGGCCAGCTCCTCCGGGGTCGGCTCGCGGCCGATCTCGTGCAGGATCTGGCGCGAGGTGCGCACCAGCTTGTTGATCGTCTCGATCATGTGCACCGGGATGCGGATGGTGCGCGCCTGATCGGCGATCGAGCGGGTGATGGCCTGGCGGATCCACCAGGTGGCGTAGGTGGAGAACTTGTAGCCGCGGCGGTATTCGAACTTATCGACCGCCTTCATCAGGCCGATATTGCCTTCCTGGATGAGGTCGAGGAACTGCAGGCCGCGGTTGGTGTATTTCTTGGCGATCGAGATGACGAGGCGCAGGTTGGCTTCGACCATCTCCTTTTTGGCCTTGCTCGCCTCCTGCTCGCCCTGGCGCACGGAGTTGTAGATGCGCCGGAACTCGCCCACCGGCAGCGAGACCGTATCGGCGATCTCGGAGATGCCGTCGCGGATCGCCTGGATCTCTTCGTCGAAATTGGTGGTGAACTTCTTCCACTGCTTGGAACGCTTGGCGACCCTGCGCGCCCATTTGGGGTCGAGCTCCTGGCCGTAGTGCTGCTCAAGGAAGTCCTCGCGCTTGACCCCGCCGGCTTCCGCGTAGCGCAGCAGCCGGCCCTCGAAACTGACCAGCAGACGGTTGAGCTCATGCATCTGGCCGACAAGCTGTTCGATGCGCAGATTGTTGAGGCGGATACTGCGCACCTGATCGACCAGCTCGTCGCGCACCTTGGCGTAGCGGCGCTCGACGCGCGTTGAGGGATCCGATCCCTTCTGCAAATCGGTCAGACGCTGGTCCTGGATTTTGGCCAGCTTCTTGTAGGTGGCTGCGATGCCGTCGAACGTGCCGAGCACGTCCGGCAACAAGGTCGCCTCCTTGGCCGCAAGCGAGAGATTGGTCTCGTCGTCGTCATCATCATCGTTGTCGCCGTCGCCCGACGCATTCTCACGATCGGCGTTTTCACCATCGCCGGCGGCCTCGCCATTGGCACGCGACCCTTCGGCGCCTCCGTCGCGCGTTCCCTCACCGTTGGCCTTCGATGCCCCGTCGCCGGTATCGCCATCGCCGACATTCGAACCTGCGGCGCCATTGGAACCTGCGGCGCCATTGGAACCTGCGGCGCCTGCAGCGTCGCTCTGATCCTGTTCGTCATTGTCCGCCGTGACGGGACCGCCGCCGAAGGTCACTTCCAGATCGATGATATCTCGCAACAGCATCTTCTGGCCGATCAGCGCATCGCGCCAGGAGATGATCGCCTGCATCGTCAGCGGCGATTCGCAGATCGCGCCGATCATCTTTTCGCGGCCCGCTTCGATACGCTTGGCGATGGCAATCTCGCCCTCGCGGGACAGCAGCTCCACCGAGCCCATCTCGCGCAAATACATGCGCACCGGATCGTCGGTGCGGCCGACATCGTCGTCGGACACGTTGCCGGAACGCGCGGCGGTCGACGCTCCATCACCCGACGACTTCTCGGTGCTGGCGTCGGGGCTATCGTCGGTGTTGTCGTCGTCGCTCTCGCCTTCGTCGCCCTCGATCACGTTGACGCCCATCTCGGAGAGCTTGGAGAGCACATCCTCGACGACATCGGAGGAAACGCGGTCGGGCGGCAGCGCCTCGGCGACCTCGTCCTCGGTGACGTAGCCGACCTCCTTGGCGCGCGCGACGAGCTTCTTCATCGAGGCATCGACGCCGTCGAGCAACGGTGCTTCGCTGGCATCCTCGCGCGCGGCCGGCGCCGTGTTTTCTTGCTTTGCTTGGGCCTTACTCGCCATGGCGTCCGTCCCCGATGGTCATGAAGACATGTCTCACAAAAAAAGGAGCCGCCTGTTCCCCTTACTTCAAGAGGTCACGCGGCCACCGCCGTCTCCAGTTTGGTCGAAATCGTCGTCGCCGGCAGATACGCGCTTCTTGAGCGCGTCCAGATAGGCCCAGTTGCGTTGCGAGGGGTCGGCCGCGAAAGCATCGCGGGCCGCCTCGATCTCGCCTGCGAAATTTTGGCGCCTTTGGAACAGATCATATATGTGCGACCAGCCACGACGTACAGTTTCGGCTTCCGTTCCGACCCGCGCAAACGCCGCATGCTGCAGCACATCCTGGCTCAGCACCCGGTCAAGGAGATCAGCGAAACCGTGTTCGGAGAGGTGGCGCTTGAGTGCCTCGGTGTCAAGGTCGGAAATCCAGGCGTTAACGATTTCCTGCCGTAGCTTGTCGAGATCGCCTGAAGCCAGGTGCAAGGTCCCGATCTCCTCGCCGAACTCCCCGACCAGCCAGGGGTGGTTGATCACGGCCGCGACCAAGGCCTGTTGGTGGCGGGCATCAAGTACCCGGACGTTGCCGTCGCTGCGCAGCCCGGTATCGGTGGGCCGGCGGTCGTAGCCCCGGCCCCCGCCCCGTCCGCCGCTTTGACCGGGGCGGTCAAAGGGACGGCCATCGCGGCGGCGGGCACCGGGGCGGCCGAAAGCCTTATCCAACCGCTCGTCGATCTCCACCCGGTAGGCATCCTGCACCGAACGCTCGGCGATATGGGCGACCAGCTCGCGGGCCTCCTTGGCGACCAGGGCGCGGCGCTCGGGCGTGTCGGCCGGCCGGTTCACGGTGGCGATCTCCCAGACCACGTCGACCAATGGCCGCGCGCTGGCAAGCGCGTCGCGCATGACCTGGGCCCCATGGGCGCGCACCAGACTGTCCGGATCCTCGCCGGCGGGCATGTAGGCAAAGCGCAGCGAGCAACCCGGCCGCAGCAGGGGCAGCGCACGTTCAGCGGCGCGCGCGGCCGCCCGCCGGCCGGCCGTATCGCCATCGAAACAAAGGACGGGCTCGGGCGTGAGCCGCCACAAAAGCTCGATCTGACCCTCGGTCAGCGCGGTTCCAAGCGGCGCCACCGCGCCCGCCAGCCCTGCCTGGTGGAGCGCGATCACATCCATGTAGCCTTCGACCACAACCACTTCTTCGTGTGCGCGCGCCGCCTCGCGGGCCAGCGCCAGGCCATATAGCTCCCTGCCCTTATGGAAGACGTCGCTATCGCGCGAATTCAGGTATTTGGGCTGGCCGTCGCCGAGCGCGCGGCCACCGAAGGCAATGATGCGGCCGCGCTGATCGGCGATCGGAAAGGTGATGCGATGACGCAGGAAATCATAGCTTGCCCGGCCGTCCTCGGGCTTGGAGATCAGCGCCCCCTCGAGCAACGTCTCCTCATCGAAGCCGTCCTTGATGAGCTTGGCCTTCAGCGCCTCGTTGCCGTGCGGGGCATAGCCCAGACGAAAGCGCGCGATCGTGTCGTCCGACAACCCCCTGCCCTTCAGATAGTCGAGCGCTTCGCGCCCACCCGGCAGGCGCAGCTGGTGCTCATAGAAGCCGCAGGCCGCTTCCACCGCCTTCATGACGCCGTCGCGGGCCGAGAAGCGCTCGCGCTCTTCGGGCGAGGTAACGGGCATGGCAAGCCCCGCCTCGCCGGCAAGCTTCTCCACCGTCTCCGGGAAACTCAGCCCCTCGGTGCGCATGACAAAGCCGATGACGTCGCCATGCGCGCCGCAGCCGAAGCAATGATAAAAGCCCTTGTCCTCGACCACCGAGAAGGACGGCGACTTCTCGGTGTGGAACGGGCACAAGCCCTTCCACTCGCGCCCGGCGCGCTGCAGCTTGACACGCTTGCCGACCACATCGGCCAGCGGCACCCGCGCCCGGATATCGTCGAGGAATTGGGGTGTGAAGGCCATCGGCGCCGGCTCGTCTCCTAGAAGCGCCAATCTAGCACGCAAGACAGGCGCGTCGGTATGTATTGGACAACTCGCTAGAGAGTTCCGCCGCTGTTGCCGTCATTCAAGGCCGTTTGAATGGCTTCAACAACGCCGCCCGTGTTGGTCAGAACATCGTTGTTCCAAAAACGTATGATCCGGAAACCGTCCGCCTCCATGCGCAGAGTTCGCCGCCGATCGGCCTCAGCATTGATGGCGTGTTGCCCGCCATCCACCTCGATGATCAACTTGGCCTCATGAGATGCAAAGTCGGCGAAATAGGGGCCAATTGGAACCTGCCGACGAAACCGGTATCCGGCGAGCTGCCGTCGCCGAAGCCGTGACCAAAGCCGCTTCTCCGCCTCTGTCGGATCGCGCCTCAGACTTCGCGCTCGCTGCTTGCCGATTGACGTCATGCACCGGCGTACCCGCCACCCTAACCCTTCCCCACACGGGGGGAGGGAATCAATACCGCAGCCTCAATGAAATTACCCCATCCCCCTTGATGGGGGAGGGCTGGGGTGGGGGTGAAACTCTTCGAAAAAATCTGAACTTTGTCAGCCAATCAAATCAGCTGAGCTGGGCCTTCACGAGGCCGCTGGCCTTGGCGAAGTCCATGCGGCCGGCGTAGCGCTCGCGCAAGGCCGCCATGATGCGGCCCATGTCCTTCAGCCCATCGGCGCCGAGCTCTTTGATCAGATCCATGATCGCCGAGGTGGCGGCGTCCTCGGTCATCTGCTCGGGCAGGAAGCGTTTGATCACGTCGATCTCCTCGCGCTCCTGCTGGGCCAGCTCCATCCGGGCGCCCTTCTCGTACATCTCAATCGATTCGTGCCGCTGCTTGATCATCGTTTGCAGCATTTGCAGGATTTCATTTTCCTCGATGCCGTCGCTGTTACCCTTGCCGCGCGCAGCGATATCGCGGTCCTTCAGCGCCGCCAGGATGAGCCGTACCGTGGAAACCGCCCGGCCGTCCTTGGCCTTCATCGCCACCGGCAAGGCGTCACTCAGTTCATTCCGCAACATGTTTCAAATACCCAATTTGCCAGTTTCATTAGATGCACCGCTCCAGCCCGGGTCGTCGAACAGCATCCTCCCGATAAGATATTGATTTTTTTGGCTTTTTCTTTGTTCCCGGCGCTTGACGCCGGAGCACTTTCAGCTTATCTCTTGCGCGCCTCGGCCGACCGATTCCCGCTCGACCGCCACTTCCTGTCGCCAATCTCGTGGATCGCCGCCCCCGCGGCGGGCCGGGACATACAGAGCGCGGCAATTGCGGCGCCTGTCGGCGTAACCGCCGCCCAACCCAGCGGGATATTTGGGCAGAAAGGGACCCGCCGTCAATGGCGAAGACTGCCGCGCCGAAAAAGCCAGCAAAAAGGCCGCTGCGTGCCAAGGCAACCCTGCAGGGGCCCGAGTCCTCCAAGACCAAGCCCAGGAAAGCCGCGATATCCCCTGTGAAATCAGGTGCAAAGGCGCCGAAAAAGGCGGCGGCTCGGAAGCCCGGCAAGCCATCCGCCAAGGCCCCTGAAAGGCCCGATGGGGCGACGGCCGCGCTGGTGCTGGAGGACGGCACGACCTTTTGGGGATTGGGCGTGGGCGCGGCGGGCGAGACCGTGGGCGAGGTCTGCTTCAACACCTCGATGACGGGATACCAGGAGATCCTGACCGACCCGTCCTATGCCGGCCAGATCATCAATTTCACCTTTCCCCATATCGGCAATGTCGGCACCAATCCCGAGGACGTAGAGACGACGACCCCGGCCGTGCGCGGCTGTGTGTTGCGCGCCGACATCACCCATCCCTCGAACTACCGCGCCGCCGGCCATCTGGACACCTGGCTGAAATCGCATGACCTGGTAGGGCTCACGGGCATCGACACGCGCCGGCTGACCCGAAAGATCCGCGCGCATGGCACGCCGCGCGGGGCGCTCGTCCATCGACCCAAGGGCGCGATCGACTTGGCCGCGCTGAAGGAGGCCGCCAACGCATGGCCCGGGCTCGAGGGCATGGACCTCGCCAGGGAGGTGACCTGCCGCCAGACCTATCATTGGGACGAGACGCCGTGGCGGATGGGCGCGGGTTACGGCAAGCGCAACGACGACAAGCGCCATGTCGTCGCCATCGACTTCGGCGCCAAGCGCAACATCCTGCGCTCGCTCGCGGGCCATGGCTGCAAGGTCACGGTGCTGCCGGCGAGCGCGACCGCCGCCGACGTGCTCGGCCACAAGCCCGACGGCATCTTCCTGTCCAACGGCCCAGGCGATCCGGCGGCGACGGGCCTTTACGCGATCGCCACGATCCAGCAGCTCATAGCATTTGGCCTGCCGATCTTCGGCATCTGTCTGGGCCACCAGATCCTGGCGCTGGCGCTGGGCGCCAAGACCACCAAGATGCATCACGGCCACCGCGGCGCCAACCATCCGGTCAAGGACCTCAAGACCGGCAGGGTCGAGATCACCTCGCAGAACCATGGCTTCGTGGTCGACAGCCTGCCGGCGGGCGTGGCCGCAAGCCATATCTCGCTCTTCGACCAATCGATCGAGGGCTTCGAGGTCGAGGGCAAGCCGATCTTCGCCGTCCAGTACCACCCCGAAGCCTCCCCCGGCCCCCATGACAGCCACTACCTGTTCGAACGGTTCGTCAGGCTGATCGATGAAGGCAAGACGAAGTGAACCACAGAGGCACAGAGGCACAGAGAAGGGTTGGCTCGCGAGACCCACTGACCGACAAGATCATAGGCCTTGGCATCGAGGTGCATCGGGCGTTGGGGCCAGGCTTGCTGGAGTCGGCATATGAGGCGTGTCTGTGTTTTGAGTTATCAGAAAACCAAATTCCACACCGTCGGCAAGTGCCACTGCCGGTCACATACAAATCGGTAAATCTCGACTGCGGATACCGATTGGACGTGGTTGTCGATGACCAGCTTGTTCTTGAGCTCAAGACCGTTGATCGCCTGCTCCCTATCCACGAAGCGCAACTGCTGACTTATCTAAAGCTCGGCGGATATGTCACCGGACTGTTGCTCAATTTCAATGCGCCGGCACTGAAGGACGGCCTCAAGAGAATGGTGCTGTAACGTGATCTTTTTCTCTGTGTCTCTGTGCCTCTGTGGTTCACTCACCGTCTGCGGTTCGCATACATGCGGGCTCGCTTATGCCTAAGCGCACCGACATCTCATCGATCCTGATCATCGGCGCCGGGCCGATCATCATCGGCCAGGCGTGCGAGTTCGACTATTCGGGCACGCAAGCCTGCAAGGCGCTGAAGGACGAGGGCTACCGGGTCGTGCTGGTGAACTCCAACCCGGCCACGATCATGACCGACCCGGACCTGGCCGATGCGACCTATATCGAGCCGATCACGCCGGAGACCGTGGCGCGCATCATCGAAGCTGAGAAACCCGACGCGCTGCTGCCCACCATGGGCGGGCAGACGGGGCTCAACACCGCCATGGACCTCGCCGACCAAGGCGTGCTCGAGGCGCACGGGGTCGAGCTCATCGGCGCCAAGCGCGACGTCATCGCCAAGGCCGAGGACCGTCAGCAATTCCGCGATGCGATGACCAAGATCGGGCTTGAATGTCCCAGGAGCTCGGTTGTCCGCACCGTGGAGGAAGCCCGCGACGCGCTTGCCTCGATCGGCCTGCCGGCGATCATCCGGCCCTCGTTCACGCTTGGCGGCACTGGCGGCGGCATCGCCTACAACGCCGACGAGTTCGACCGTATCGCGCTCGAAGGCCTCAAGGCCTCGCCCGTCCACGAAGTGCTGATCGAAGAATCGGTGCTGGGCTGGAAGGAATTCGAGATGGAGGTCGTGCGCGACCGCGCCGACAACTGCATCATCGTCTGCTCGATCGAGAACTTCGACCCGATGGGCGTGCATACGGGCGATTCGATCACGGTGGCGCCGGCGCTGACCCTGACCGACAAGGAATACCAGATCATGCGCAACGCCTCGATCGCGTGCCTGCGCGAGATCGGCGTCGATACCGGCGGCTCGAACGTCCAGTTCGGCGTCGACCCCGCGACCGGCCGTCAGGTCATGATCGAGATGAACCCGCGGGTCTCGCGCTCCTCGGCGCTGGCCTCCAAGGCGACCGGCTTTCCGATCGCCAAGGTCGCCGCCAAGCTCGCCGTCGGCTACACGCTCGACGAGCTCGACAACGACATCACCGGCGTTACCCCCGCCTCCTTCGAGCCGACCATCGACTACGTCGTCACCAAGATGCCGCGCTTTGCCTTCGAGAAATTCCCCGGTGCCGACGACCAGCTGACGACTTCGATGAAATCTGTCGGCGAAGCGATGAGCATCGGGCGCACCTTCGCTGAAAGCCTGCAGAAAGTATTGCGCTCGATGGAGACGGGCCTCGATGGTCTGAACGAGGTCGCAATCGCCGATGCGAGCGACGATCTTGCCGCGCCGGAGAACCGCGATGCCATCCGGCGCGCGCTCGCCAAGCCGAGCACCGACCGTATCCTGGTGATCGCCCAGGCGTTCCGCGCCGGGCTTTCGATCGACGAGGTGCATGCCGCCTGCAAGGTCGATCCCTGGTTCCTGGAACAGATGCGCGACATCGTGCGGGTGGAAGCCGAGATCTGCGCAGCCGGCCTGCCCAAGGACCGGCAGACGCTCTCGCACTGGAAGAGCCTCGGCTTTTCCGACACCCGCATTGCCGCGCTCGCAGGCGTGAGGGAGGCCCAGGTCTCCCGCGCGCGCACCCGGCTCGGCGCGCGGCCGGTCTTCAAGCGCATCGATACCTGCGCGGCGGAGTTCCCCTCGCAGACGCCTTATATGTATTCCTGCCACGAGACGTCGGCCTTCGGCGAGCCGCCCGAGGACGAAGCCGATCCGAGCGAACGCGACAAAGTCATCATTCTTGGCGGCGGCCCCAACCGGATCGGCCAGGGCATCGAATTCGACTATTGCTGCGTGCATGCGGTCTACGCGCTCGCCGAGGCGGGCTACGAGACCATCATGATCAACTGCAACCCCGAGACCGTCTCGACCGACTACGACACCGCCGACCGGCTCTACTTCGAGCCGCTCACCGCCGAGGACGTGATCGAGATCGTCCGCGTCGAGCAATCGGCCGGCAACCTCAAGGGTGTGATCGTCCAGTTCGGCGGACAGACCCCGCTCAAGCTGTCACTGGCCTTGGAAAAGGCCGGCGTGCCGATCCTCGGCACCTCGCCGGACGCGATCGATCTGGCCGAGGACCGCGACCGCTTTCAGAAGCTCCTGAAGAAGCTGAAGCTGCGCCAGCCCGCCAACGATATCGCCACCACCGTCAAGGGCGCGGTGGAGAAAGCCGTGAAGATCGGCTTTCCGGTCCTGCTCCGCCCCTCTTATGTGCTGGGCGGCCGGGCGATGCAGATCATTCACGACGAGGCCGGCGTGCTCAAATACATGGCCGAAGCCGTCCAGGTCTCCGGTTCCAACCCGGTGCTGATCGACCGCTACTTGCGAGGCGCAATCGAGGTCGATGTCGATGCGATCTGCGACGGAAAGGACGTCTACGTTGCCGGGATCATGGAGCATATCGAACAGGCCGGCATTCATTCCGGCGACAGTGCCTGTGCCCTGCCACCCCACTCGCTCACCCGGAAGGTGATCGCCGAGATCGAGAAACAAACGGCCACGCTTGCCCATGCGCTCAAGGTGGTCGGCCTCATGAACATCCAGTTCGCGGTCAAGGACGGCGAGGTCTACATCATCGAGGTGAACCCGCGGGCCAGCCGCACCGTGCCCTTCGTCGCCAAGGCGACCGGGATCGCGATCGCCAAGATCGCCGCGCGCGTGATGGCCGGCGAGACGCTGAAGGATTTCAGGCTCGACAAGGCTAAGACCGGCAACGGCGCGGTCGATCACATCGCCGTCAAGGAAGCGGTCTTTCCTTTCAAGCGCTTCCCGGGCACCGACACGCTCCTGGGACCGGAAATGAAATCGACCGGCGAGGTGATGGGCATCGACACCGATTTCGGGCGGGCCTTCGCCAAAGCCCAGCTTGCCGCCGGCATAAGATTGCCGCTCTCCGGCCGCGTCTTCGTCTCGGTGCGCGACGACGACAAGGCCGCGATCGTGGAACCGGTCGCGCGCCTGGCCGAAATGGGCTTCGACATCGTTGCAACCCGCGGCACGGCACGCCTTCTGAGCGAGCACGGCATAGCCGTCACGCTGGTAAACAAGGTGGCGGAGGGCCGCCCGCACATTGTCGACTCGATCAAGAGCGACGAAATCGCCCTCGTTTTCAATACAACCGAGGGCGTGGTCGCGATCGCCGATTCGTTCTCGCTGCGCAATGCCGCGCTGACCGGCGAGGTCCCGTATTACACCACTGTGGCCGGGGCCGTGGCCGCCGTCGAGGCGATCGCCGCGCTCAAATCCGGGACTCTTGCAGTCGCGCCGCTTCAATCCTACTTTAAGCAAACATTCTAACATTTGAGGCAAATCGGAACCCGCGATCACCGTCCTCAGGTGAGCGCATTTGGAAATTTTGTCTCGAACAGGACTTGTTGCCATGGAACGAATCCCGATGACCGAAAATGGTCACGCCAGCCTGCTGGAGGAGCTTAAAACGCTCAAATCCGTAGCGCGGCCGGCCGTCATCAAGGCGCTGGAAGAAGCCCGCAGCCACGGCGATCTTTCCGAGAACGCCGAGTATGAAGCCGCGCGCGAGCGCCAGAGCTTCATCGAAGGCCGGGTGGCCGATATCGAAGCCAAGATCCGCCGCGCCGAGGTCATCGACGTATCCAAGCTTTCAGGCAAGGAGGTCAAGTTCGGCGCCACGGTGCGGCTCGAGGACGAGGACACCGGCGAGAAATCGACTTATCAGATCGTCGGTGTCGACGAAGCCGACATTGGCAACGGGCTGCTCTCGGTAAACGCGCCGCTTGGCCGCGCGCTGATCAACAAGACCGTTGGCGATTCGGTCGAGGTGACGACACCGCGTGGCACCAAAGTTTACGAAATCACCAAAGTCCAGTTCAAGTAGGCGCCGATCGGCGTCGCGGCCGGGATCGCCCAACCGCACCGCCGCTCATCCTGTGACCCGAGCGCCAGCCAGCCCTGACGCCAGGCCCGGCCATCAATCCATTTCGATCGGGATACCCGGCTCCGACTTGGCGTTGCGGATCACCTGAACCGTCCGCACCGTTGCCACGTTCGGCGCCGCGGTCAGCCGCTCGGTCAGCTCGTTCTCATGCGCCGTGTTGCGCGCCACGATCTTGAGCACGAAGTCGTCCGGGCCCCGGCACATATGGCATTCGCGAACCTCCGGCCACTCGCCTACGGTTTCCTCGAAGGCTGCCAACACCGCATCGGACTGACTGTCCAGGCCTACCAATGCGAAAAAGATGACCTCGAAGCCCAGCGCCTGGGCATCGATATCGGCGTGGTAACCGTGGATGAACCCGGCCTGCTCCAGCGCCCGCACGCGGCGAAGGCAGGGCGGTGCGGAGATGCCGGCGCGCCGCGCCAGATCGACATTGGTCATCCGCCCGTCAGCCTGCAGATCGCGCAGGATGCGTCGGTCGATCTGGTCGAGTTTGACCCGGCGCATGGCAGATGCCTCTCATTGGAACGCCGCCCCCCGAGCGGGCGCGCAATTATATTACAAGTTGTAATTATATTTCAAGATCGAAGCCCTGCCCTTTCCCGAAATTGTCCTGATCCACGCGGCTGATCGATGCGGGAAGCGTGCTTTCCCGTGCGTGCGTGCCCAAAACCTGCTTTACAACGACCATGACCCGCCGAGCCGCCGAGACGCCCGCGAACGCGCACCACGATTTGTCCGTCTGGGTGCTGACCGAAGGCCATATCGGCATGGAAAACCAGGCCCGCGGCCTCGCCGAGGCAATGGGGGCCGTGCCCGTGGTGAAGCGCTTGCATCCCCGCCTGCCCTGGCGCTTTTTGCCGCCGCGCCTGTGGCCCATGCCCCTGCGTGCGCCGGGGACCGAGGGCGATGCGCTGGCCCCGCCCTGGCCGGACGTGCTGATTACTTGCGGCAAGCGCGCCACGGCGCCGTCGCTGGCGATTCGCAAGGCCAGCCGAGGACGCACCTTCACCGTCCATATCCAGGACCCGCCGTTTGCCGCCTCGGCCTTCGATCTCTTGGTCGTGCCCGCCCATGACCGCCTGCGCGGCCTGAACGTTCTGGTGACGCAAGCCGCCGTTCACCGGGTGACGCGCACGCGGCTCGACGAGGCGGCAGCGGCCCTTGCGCCCACGCTCGAAGCGATCCCGCACCCCCGCGTCGCGGTCCTGATCGGCGGCTCGAACCGCAAGCACAAGGCCGGCGAGGCGGCGTTCGAACATCTCGCCCAACAGCTCGCCGAGCTCAGCCGCGGCGAAGGCGTGGGCCTCCTCGTCACGCCCTCGCGCCGCACCGGCGCGCAAAACGAGGCCATCCTGCGCCATCACCTGACCGGGCTCCCCGCCGAAGTCTGGGATGGACGCGGCGCAAACCCCTATTTCGGCTATCTGGGTCTGGCCGACTTCGTGATTGTCAGCCGCGACTCGGTCTCGATGGTTTCGGAGGCCTGCGCCAGCGGCAAGCCGGTCTATACCGCCCGGCTCGCCAGCAATTCGCGGCGGCTCGATACTTTTCACAAGACGCTCGAAAGTGCCGGGATCTCCCGCCCCTTCGAAGGCGTGCTCGAGAGCTGGACCTATCAGCCGCTCGACGATACCGCCAACGCCGCCGCGGCGATCCTCGCCCGGCTCGGCGCGCGCGCGCCTGCGACCGATTGACCGCGCCCCGGTTTCGCTTGCCAGCGGGCGCGCCGGGGGCGGTATAACTGCAGCCGACCATCAACAAAAATGACCGGCGGGCCAATGGGCCTCGACATCGACACCTTCAGCAATATCACCGGCGGCGCCAGCTTCTTCAAAGCCGTGGGCCATCCGCTCGCCGCGCGGGCGGCGGGTGGCTTTCTTGCCGAGCTGGGGGCCGACGGCCCGGTCGCCATATACGATCCATTGGGCCTTGCGACCGGTTTCGCGGCACTCCACGACCTCTCGCAGCTCACCCTTGACGGCGTCTATGTGCAGGACCTGGCGGATATCGGCGCGGCCCGGCTCGGCACCGTCGCCCAGCCCGTCACCGACCTTCCCGGCGGCGTCGCGGCAACGGTGCTGGTCGCCGCCTTCGACGCCGAACGGCTGACCGCCCATATCCGCCACCTGCTTCCCGAGGGCGCCAAGGTCTGGAGCCTTGATGCGCTTCGTCTGCCCGATGAAATGCTGACTGATCCTGGGACCTATCTCAATCCGCTCAACTTCGCGACGAACTTTGCTTTCTTCCGCGATCATAATGGTTTGCACACGCGTCTTGTGACGGCAAATTATTGGGCCGGTTACGGCGCCGAGGACGTCTCGTTGTGGTTCTGCCTGTTCGATGCGGACGGCAATGTGCTGGCGGAGTGGCGCGAGCCGGCGCCGCCCGCGCTTGGCATGATTGTGGTCGACAGCGCAGAAGTGCGCGCGCGATTTGGCCTGCCGGCCTTCGAGGGGCAAATGTTGGTGCAGGTGATTGGCGCCGCCGGCCACGACGTCGTCAAATATGCCCTCGATACATATGGCGATGGGACAAATTGCGGTAACGGGGCAACCGGCAGATCCGCGCACGCGCTCTCCTGCACCCATGACGCCAACGCATGGCCTGCCGATTTCTACGCCGGCCTGCCCGCGCCCCAGGACGACGAACGGGTCGTGCTTTGGATCCAGAACAGCCACCCCTGCCCGATCCCGTCCGGCTCGGTCGGGCTCAATCTCATGGGCGGCGATATGGCCGCCTGGCTTGACCGCGAGATCCCGGCCTATGGCAGTTATGCGCTCGACGTTGCCGCGCTTCTGCCGCAAGCGCGCTGGCCGTCACAGCTCGAGATCCGGGCCGGCAAGTATTTCGTGCGGCCGCGCTACGAAGTGATCGCCGATGACGGCCGGCGGCGCATCGCGCATGCCAATGTCGAGCGCACTGACCTTGCGCCCGACCCGCGCATCCCGGAGTTGTCCAACCTGCTTGGCAAGGGCTATCTCCTGCCTGCGCCGATTCTGCCGCGCCAACATTTCGAGACCACCGTGCTGCCGACCCCGATGGCGACCGGCCAGAGCGAACTTCCCATCGGCCTTATTGTCCACGACGCCGGCGGAAAGGAAGTTGCCTATCATCGGTTTGGCAGGCTCGATCGGCGCGACAGCGTGGCCTTGGAAATCGGCGACGTGATCGGCGCCAATGGCGCGCTCCCCAGCGGCTACGGCCATGTCGAGCTGGTCTATGATTTCGCCGACGGCGGCGGCGCCGATGGCTGGCTGCACGCGCTTTTCCGGTATCGTGCGCGCGAAAGCGGACACGCCGCCGAAACGAGCTTCGGTGCGCATATCTTCAACACCGTGCTGACCTATCGGGGCGAGCCGCAATCCTATGCCGGCCGCGCGCCCGGCCTCAGCACGCGGCTTTTCCTGCGCGTCGGACCGCCGCCGCTCAAGACCATGTGCCATCTGATCTTCGCCGCCTCCACGCCTTGGCATGGCAGCTCGCAGACCGACCTGGTCCTGCATGCCCGCGACGGCGCCGAGATCGCCCGGGAACGTGTAGCCATTCCCTGCGGCGGCTCCCTGCTCTGGGATGTCGACGAGGTATTCCAGCCCGCCCGCCAAGCCAGGGCGGGGGAAGACGCATACGTGGTTATTCGCGATGCGACCTGCCGGCTCTTCGGCTATCATGGCCTCGCCGGCGGCGCGGGCGCTTTCAGCCTCGATCATATGTTCGGGTTTTGATCGCGCCCCGCCTTGCCGCCCCGTGATGCGGCCTATATTAAGGGTTGGAATTTCCCGAGCACATTCGTGATCCGAGCCGTGAGACGACGTCATGCCTGAAACACACAAGAGCAAGCTGCTGATCATTGGCTCCGGACCGGCCGGCTATACCGCTGCCGTTTACGCCGCGCGAGCGAGCCTGGAACCCCATCTGGTGGCCGGGCTCGAGCCGGGCGGACAGCTCACCATCACCACCGATGTCGAGAACTATCCGGGCTTCGCCGAAGTGATCCAGGGGCCATGGCTCATGGAGCAGATGAAAGAACAGGCCGAAAAGGTTGGAACAAAGTTTTTTAATGACATTATCGTCAACGTTGATTTCACCCGGCGCCCGTTCGTGTGCAGGGGTGACAGCGGTGACGACTACGTCGCCGAGACGGTCGTGATCGCCACCGGCGCCAAGGCGCGCTGGCTGGGGCTCGCTTCGGAGGAAAAGTTCATGGGCTTCGGCGTCTCGGCCTGCGCGACCTGTGACGGGTTCTTCTTCCGTGGCCAGCAGGTCGTCGTGATCGGCGGCGGCAACACCGCCGTGGAGGAGGCGCTTTATCTGACCAACCACGCCACCAAGGTCACGCTGGTTCACCGCCGCGACGCGCTGCGCGCGGAGAAGATCCTGCAGGAGCGCCTGTTCAAGAACGACAAGATTGCGGTCGTCTGGAACGCGGTGCTCGACGAGGTGGTCGGCACGGAGGATCCGCTCGGGGTAACAGCGGCGCGCATTCGCGACGTGCAAACGGGCACGACCACCGATATCCCCGTGGAGGGAATTTTCGTCGCCATCGGACACGATCCGGCGACCGAGCTCTTCAAGGGCAAGGTCCGGATGGATGACGAGGGCTATATCGTGACCGCGCCCGACAGCACCGCCACCGACATTCCCGGCGTCTTCGCCGCCGGCGACGTCAAGGACAAGGTGTTCCGCCAGGCCGTGACTGCGGCAGGGCTCGGCTGCATGGCCGCGCTCGAAGCCGAAAAATATCTTGCCGAAGTCGAAGACTCGGCGGAAATGGCGGCGGAGTGAGCAACCGCCGCAATGCCGCAAACGACATTTCGGGGAGGCCCGTCACCTCGCTCGATTGGGACAAACTGCGCGTGTTCCATGCCGTCGCCGAGGCCGGCAGCTTCACCCATGCCGGCGACTCGCTGCATCTCAGTCAGTCTGCGGTGAGCCGCCAGATCGGCGGTTTGGAACAAAGCCTCAACACCCCGCTCTTTCACCGTCACGCGCGCGGTCTCATCCTGACCGAACAAGGCGAAGTGCTGTACCGCGCGGTACGCGAGATCTTCGGCCGGCTTTCCGAGGCCGAGGCGCTCATTGCCGAGAGCAAGGCCAAGCCCCAAGGCGCGCTCCGTGTGACCACGACGGTCGGGCTGGGCTCGATGTGGCTGACGCCGCGGATCCGCGAGTTCCTGGATATCTATCCAGAGATCGCGATGACGCTGATCGTCGACGACACCGATGTCGACCTCAATCCGCGCCAGGCCGACATCGCGATACGCATGGTCGCGCCGACGCAGCCAGACCTGATCCAGCGCCGGCTCATGACCGTGCATTTCCATGTCTACGGCGCCCCTAGCTACCTGAAGAAGCGCGGCATCCCAAAGACTGTCGACGATCTAGACGAGCATGGCATTGTCGTCTATTCTGAAGATCCACGGCCGCCGTCGTTCCAGAATTCCAATTGGCTGCTTACCGAGGGCCTGAAAGAAGGCGAGACCCGCCTGCCGGTGTTTCAGGTCAACAATGTCTATGGAATTTTCCGGGCGGTGCAAAGCGGTCTCGGCCTCGCATCGTTGCCCAACTACCTTGTACCGCGCGACAGCAATCTGGTGCGCGTCCTGCCAGAGCTCGAGGCCCCGTCCCTTGATGCGTACTTCGTCTATCCCGAGGCGCTGCGTCATTCGGCCCGCGTCACGGTGTTCCGCGATTTCCTGATCCGCAAAATCGCCGAAACAGAATTCTGATCCCGCCGGGCATTTTCAAACTCGCCGCGCCACCGCAAAAGCCATGCGAGGACTGCATGGCTCAGTTGCCGACGACAGGTCTACTCCCATTGGCGCCACAGGCGCAAATTAGCCCTATCGTTGTTGCGAAGTAGTTTGGCTGGACGCACGGCTCGATCGAAGAATGTTTGCGTGTCGTCGTTCCGCCGAAGCACTGGGAGCAATGCGTGACGGTGGGAAACCATCCGGACCACGTACCCAGATGTGAAGCCTCCCTGTTCTCTTTAGCCGGGCCCTCGTGGCCCGGCTCTTTTTTGTACGGCGTGGATGTATTCGGCGCGATCGGCAGTCCGCTTACATGAACAGCTTTTCGCCCTTCATGTTTTTGTAGAGATCGGCGACGTATTCGCCGTAGCCGTTCCAGATCTCGGTCGGAATGCGGCTGTCCATACCCAGCACCCGCTCGGTTGCCTGGCTCCAGCGCGGATGCGACACCGCCGGATTGACGTTGGCCCAAAAGCCGTACTCGCTGGCCTGGATTTTCTCCCAGAATGAAACCGGCCGCTTGTCGGTGAACGTGAAGTGCACGATCGACTTGGAGTGCTTGAAGCCGTATTTCCACGGCACCGCGAGACGCAACGGCGCGCCGTTCTGCTTTGGCATCGGCTTGCCGTAGAGCCCGGTGACCATGAAGGCGAGTTCATTGGTGGCTTCCGCGATCGTGAGACCCTCGGTATAGGGCCAGGGATACCAGCTCTGCCGCTGACCGCCGGCGACCTTCGGGTTCATGAAGGTCTGCATCTGGACATACTTGGCCGATGACAGCGGCTTGGCGAAGTCCATCAACGCCTTCAACGGAAAACCTGACCACGGCACGGTCATTGACCACGCCTCAACGCAGCGATGGCGGTAAACCCGTTCTTCCAACGGCATTTTCTTGATGAGCGTGTCGACGTCCACGACCTGCTTTTTCTCCACCATGCCGTCAAAGGTGACCGTCCAGGGCCGCAGCGGCAGCGCTTGCGCGCGGCTGGAGATCTGTTTGTGCGAGCCGAACTCGTAGAAGTTGTTGTATGTCGTCGCCCATTTCTCCGGCGTCAACGGTCGCTTCTCGCGGTAGCGCAGATTGCGCTTGACCGGATAAAGGCCCTTCGTCGGATCGTCCTCGCCAGCAGCGGCGGACGCGACCGGTGCCTCGTCGCACGCCGCGAGCAGCGCTGCGGTACCCGACAGCAGGATCGGGCCGGCCGCCAGGCCTTTGATCAGCCGACGGCGCTCCAGGTAAACGCCCTCATCGGTCGCCGCCCGCTCGGGCAGCTCCCAGCCGCGTGGAATTCGGATCAGCATGGCAAGCCTCTTTGGTTATCAGCTCTGACAGCTATTGGCGGGTTTCATGACCATCATCTGTAAATTAGGTAGCCAAGTGGTGAATGCGTGACAACTCAAACTCTCTCACATTCGCGCGAAGGCGCCGTGTGTCAGGCCTTCGCCGGCACCGTTCCCCCGGCGCGCGCCACCGGCGTGTCCGCGATCGGCCAATGCAGCAGCGCCGCCGCGATGCCAAGCACGAAGGCGATCATCCAGACAACATCGTAGGAACCGGTCATGTCATAGAGCTTGCCGCCCAGCCAGACGCCGAGGAAGGCGCCAGCCTGATGTGAGAAAAACACCACGCCGAAGAGCGTCGTCATGTAGCGCACACCGAAGATCTGCGCGACCAGGCTTGAGGTCAGCGGCACGGTGCCCAGCCACAACAGCCCCATCGCCGCACCGAATATCAGCATGTTGGTCGCACTTGGCGGCGCCAGCAGCAGGCCCGCGATCACCACGGCGCGCAGAATGTAAAGCAGGCTCAGCAGATACTTCTTGCGATATTTGTCGCCCAGCGTGCCGCAGGCAAAACTGCCGACGATGTTGAAGGCGCCGACCAGCGCCAAGGCCGTACCCCCGACCCAGCCAGGCAGCGACTGGTCAGACACATAGGCCGGCAGGTGCGTTGCGATGAACGTGACCTGATAACCGCAGACGAAGAAACCGGCGTTCAGCAGCCAGAATCCGCGATGCCCGAACGCCTCGTTGAGCGCGGCCTTGAGATTGTCGGCGCCGCCGATCGTGGCCGCACCCGAACCGTCGGCGGCGGCCCGGCGGCGTATGGGATAGGCGAGCGGCAACAGAAGCGCGGCAATGACGACGGCGCAAATCAGGAAGGTGGTGCGCCATCCCTCGGCGTCGAGCAACGCCTGATTGCCGAGCACCACAAGGAACTGCCCTGCCGAACCCATGGCACCGACAACGCCGAGCGCCATGCCTTGGCGTTCCTGCGGCACAACCCGAGCGACGGCGCCGAACACGACGGCGAAGCTGATCGCGCTCAACGACACGCCGATCACCAGCCCGGCGCCAAGATGGAGTTCCATTGGCGTTGCCGTGACGCTCATGATGTAGAGCCCGACGGCGTAGAACACGGCGCCCAGCGCCACCACGCGGCCCGGGCCGTAGCGGTCGGCGATTGCGCCGATAAAGGGCTGGCTCAGCCCCCACAGGAGATTCTGCAGCCCGATGGCAAGCGAGAAGATCTCGCGTCCCCAGCCGAGCTCCTTGGACATCGGCGCAAGAAAAAGCCCGAAGCTCTGGCGGGTGCCGAGCGCCAGGAACAGGACCACGCACCCTGCGCCGACGATCAGAAACATTCGGTTCTTCATGGCTGGACAACAATCCGCGGCTGGCGTGCGCCGATTGGCGCGACCGTACTTTAGCGCGAGCCCGCGGCGAAACCCGACAACTTTCCGCCAAGCCCATGATGTACGCGCGCCCAGCCGGTTGCGCGTCCGCTAGCGCAAAATCCGAAAAGGATTACGCAGACACTCCCTCTCCCCTTGAGGGGGAGGGAGTTCGTCGTCAGCGAACGATGCCAACGAAACGGATCATGCTCTAGCGATCCGGTCAGAAGCGCCTCAGATGACGCCGCTCGAACGTCCACTCGGGCGTCCGGAGATCGCGGCCGGGTGACAAAGTGTACCAGGCGTCCTGGCCGCCGGGATTTTTCAGCACGTGCAGGCTCTGCGCCGGCATGAAGCTTTGGGCCAGCAGGAAGGCTTTGCGCCCGGTTGCACGGTCGACAGCCATGTCGACCACGATCACGGCGTGGCCCGGAAAGCCGCCCTGAACGAAAACATCGCCGATTCGAATATCGTTCGCCGCGGTCACACGCTTCAGCTCGCGCGACAACGAATAGCTGCCAGCGTAGGTGAAGACCGAAATGAGGTAAGCCCGAAAGTTCGGATAGGCGGTCCCTTGCCGGCCGCGCCGCACCCAGCGCACGCGCCGACCTTCGATGCGTGGCCGCCAGCCCCCGGCCCAGCGCGTGAAGGCCGCCCGATCGCCGCTGGTGTAGTTGAAGCCGATCGCCTCATAGCGCCGCCTGGAATAGAGATACTCCGCCCGCAGCCGCATCACCGCGTCGGCGCATTGCTGAAGATCGCGCCGTCCGATATCGAGGTCGACGACGGCGGCATGCACCGACTGGTTGGGCTTGAGCCGGCCGTCATGGAGGTGGACTTTGGCGCCTGCCGGCTTCAGCGGCAGGTGCCGCAGCCAGGCCGCAAAGCCGCCGGCGCGAACCGGCACGCGACGATAGCCGCGTGGCGGTGCAAAGCGGCTGGCGATTGTATCGCCCGCGGCACTGCCTTTCTGGAGCCAGGGATAGGCAGGCGTCTCGGCACGCGTGCCCTGCGCCGCAATCAGCATCGACGTCGCGGCCAGCGTCACCAGTGAAAGGACGAGTGCGCGGGGGATGTCCCAGCGGGTCATGCCTTGCTATACGCGCGGAGTGCCTGGAGCATGGCCAGCTTCAAATCGCCTTCTCGCCGAGCTTCTTGCGCAGAATGCGGATGTTGATGCGCGCCGCGGCCAGATGCGGGTTGATCGCCAGCGCCGCGCGGAAGGCCGCCAGCGCGGCGCGGTCCCGGCCCATCTTCACGAGCACCAGCCCGCGGCCGGAAAGCGCCCCGAAATGCCGCGGCTCGAGCTTCAGCGTGCGCTCGATATCGGCGAGCGAGCCTTTGTTGTCGCCCTGCAAATAGCGCACGGTGGCGCGGCGGTTCCAGCCCTCGGCAAAACCCGGAGCAATGCGCACGACATGATCGAAGAGCTCGGCGGCAATCTTGATCTGGTGCCGGCGAAGATGAACCTGCCCGCGCCGCATCAGCTCCTTGACCGCCGGTGCGGGGCTGTCGAACCAGCGCGCCCAGATCTCCCGCGCGATCCGTGAGCCTTCGCGTGCATCCGTCGTCGCCTTCAGCTTGATGAACAAAGAGCCGAGCCGCGGGTCGTTCTGATCGGCCGGCGCCGGGCTGGCGATCGCGACCACCATGAGGAACGATAGCGCGACAAATGAAAATGCGGCGAGCAAGTTCCGCATCACCCGTCCCCATCCGCTATCGCCGGCGGCATGGGTCCACCCGTTGCCCAGTCGAGCAGCTCGGCCGTGTGGACCACCGGGATCGCGGTGCCGCCGGCAATCTGGGTAAGACAGCCGATATTGCCGGTGGCGATCACATGCGGCCCGGTGCGTTCCAGATTGGCCACCTTGCGATCGCGCAATTGGCCGGCAAGCGCGGGCTGAAGCATATTGTAGGTTCCGGCCGAGCCGCAGCAGAGATGCGCCTCGGCCGGCTCACGGAGCGTGAAGCCCGCCGCTGCGAGCAGCGCCTTGGGCTCCTCGCGCAGGCCTTGGCCGTGCTGCATCGAACAGGCCGAGTGATAGGCGACCGCCATGCCCTTCCCCGCCGCGCCCGTGCCGCCGGTGTCCTGCAAACCGAGCCCGCTCATCAGCTCGGTCACATCCTGGGTCAGCGCTGCGATACGGGCAGCATCGCCAGCAAGCACGGGGTCTTCGCGGAACATATAGCCGTAGTCCTTCACCGTCGTCCCGCAGCCTGACGCGTTGATCACCACGGCGTCGAGCCCCGGCCCATCGAGCCCTTCTTTGTCAAGTTCAGCGCACCAGGCCCGGATATTTGCCGCCGCCGCCGCATGCGCCTCGCCCGTGCGGCCCATATGGTGCGCCAGCGCGCCGCAACACCCGGCGCCCTTTGCCACCACCACCTCGCAGCCATGCCGGGTCAGCAGGCGCACCGTCGCCTCGTTGATCTGCGGCGCCAGCACCGTCTGGGCGCAACCGGTGAGCAGCGCCACGCGTTTGCGGCGTTCGCCCTCGGCCGGGAAGACCTGCGGCCGGTCGACCGGCGAGGCCTTGGCGAGCCGCTTCGGCGCCAGCGCCACCATGGTCTTGAGCCGCCCCGGCATCGCCCAAACGAAAGCCCGCCCCAGCGCCGCGCCCTTGAGCGCCAGGCGGAAACGCCTTGGATAGGGCACCAGCCGCGCCAGCAGTCCGCGCAGCATACGGTCGGCGAGCGGCCGTTTATACGTCTCCTCGATGCGCGCCCGGGCAAGGTCGACCAGATGCATGTAGTGCACGCCCGACGGACAGGTTGTCATGCAGGAAAGACACGACAGGCAGCGATCGACATGCAGCGTGGTGCGCGCATCGGCCGGCCGGCCGGTCTCCAGCATCTCCTTGATCAGATAGATGCGGCCGCGCGGACTGTCGGCCTCGTCGCCGAGCAGCACGTAAGTCGGGCAGGTCGCCGTGCAAAAGCCGCAATGCACGCACGAGCGCAGGATGCCGTCGGCTTCCGCGATATCGGGGTCGGCGCGCTGGGCCTCGGTGAAGTGCGTCTGCATTGCCTCTCACACGTTCCTTGGCTCACACGCCGGCATACATGCGCCCGGGATTGAGCACGCCGCGCGGATCGAAATTTTCCTTCAGCCGCACCGTGATTCCGGCAAGCGCGGCATCCTGGGGCTGAAAGACCTCGACCGCGGCGCGGATATCGGCCGGCGCGCGGAAGAGCGTTGCATGCCCGCCGGTCGCAGCCACCGCCGCGCGCACCGCCGGCGCGCCGGCATCCTCGCGCACCGGAAGCAACAGCCAAACCAGCCCGCCGCCCCAATCGTAAAGCGCCTCGACCTCGCCGCCGGCCTGCGCGATCGCCGCGACGACACCGGCCCCCGCACTCGGCGCCACCGAGATCCGCCAGAGCATGCGGTCCTCGCCGCCGGAGAAGGCCGACACGTCGCGCACCTCGCGCCAGAAGGCGGCCGAGTTGTGGCCGTGCAATTCCTCGCTTGCGCCGAACCCGCCCAAGAGGCCGCGCAGCGCCGCGCAGCGATGCTCGACCGAGGGGCCCGGCCCCTCCACCCGAAGCGCCGTTACCGCCGCGCCGGCCGCTGAAACGTAAGACACCCCCGAGCGAGCCGCCACCGAAGCCGGCAAATGCGCCGCCCCCGATACCTCATGCGCGCTGCCGAGCCCCACCGTCATCGCCTCGCCGGCGCGGGCATCATCGAGACCGAAGACCAGCACCGTGCGTGTCTTCTCCGGCGCCGGCAGCACCTTGACCGTAAGCGCCGACATCACCGCCAGCGTGCCGTAGGAGCCGGCGATGAGCTTGCAGATATCGTAGCCGGTGACGTTCTTGACCACGCGGCCCCCGGCCTTGAAGGCCTCGCCGCGGCCGCTCACAGCGGTAAAGCCCAGGAAATGATCGCGTGCGGCTCCTGCCTTGATCCGCCGCGGACCCGAAAGGTTGCAGCCGACGACGCCGCCCAGCGTATGCGCGCCCGCCTCGCCGCCCAAGAGCGGGCCCAGATCGGGCGGCTCGAAGGCGAGCATCTGGCGTTCTTCGGCCAGCGCCGCCTCGATCTCGACGAGAGGCGTTCCGGTGGCGGCGCCCAGCACCAGCTCGTCGGGCTCGTAGAGACCGATCCCGGCAAGCCGCGAGACATCGAGCGTATGGTCGGCCTGGCTGGGCCGGCCGAATGCGCGTTTCGTGCCCGCGCCGATCACCTCCAGGGGCGATGCCTCGGCCACCGCCCATTTGACGGCGTCGAGCAGCTCATCGGCGTTTTGCGGGCGCAGCCGTTCGGCCACCGTGCTCCCCTCCCCGGGGCGAAGCTCGAGACGAAGGTGCGAGTTAGGCGTGCCCGCCCCATCCGGTCAAGCCCGCGTTCCCGCCGGTAGTGCCTTAGGCTGAAATTCGATGTCCGGATCGCGCATAGCCAACCCAATGTCTGCTTGCTGGTGGAAAGTGGACGTAATCTGATGGGGCATTGCAGGTCGGCTTTTAGCCGAGGGTGTTGAAGAAGTCGGGACCATCAAATTTTGTGCAACTATTGTTTGTGTGAGCCGCGCTTGCAGCAATGTTGATTCGAAAAAGTCCCGAATCTTGAATCATTATTTCAAAAATCCTGACCTCCGCGACTTCTTCAACAGCCTCAGCCATAACCGGACATCTTTCGAACCGGCTGAACGCGCCTAGTCGCGACCGGCTCCACCCATTTGCACCCAGCTCTGGATTACCGGAAAGAGCGCGAACGCAAATTGCCCTGTGAGGCCCAGCAAGCTCGCCATACGTCGATAAGACGCAAAGTGCTCGCTGATCGAGCGTTCGAACCCAAGAACAGAAACACCGATCTCGGCAACCATGAGAAGGCAGAACGCGACACCACCCATCGCAGCCCGTGGCGCCAATCCAGTCGGGACGGCGAAGCGGCTGATCAGCCATGCGCATACTATCCAGGAAGCTGCCAACATCATGGGCAGTTCGGTCAAGACGGCAAGCACATCGCCTAGATGCCGCGACAGCACCAAAATGCGCAGGGCACCGAGCAGGAAGCCAATGGCGAAAACGAGCGCGAAATACGCAAACCCTGAAAACACTGCCGATCGCACCGAATGCATCCCTCCGCGAATAGCGTCATTGCCTGCGGTACAATTCCTACGCCGGTTTCATGCCGAGCTGTCCTTGCCGGACCTTCCAATCGCGAGGAAGCCGACGAGCACAGTGGCAGCAACGGCCAGACCCAAGTCTTCGGGGACGGCGAGCAAAACGGCGGCAGTCGAGCCTTTCCGCGTCACGCTCAACTTCTTGGGACGGCCTCATCGGGGAAATTCCTATTCAATATGAGGCTTTTCGAGTTAACAACTAGAGAATGGTCAGAGCGTCTTCTAAACGACGTGGGATGCGGAATAGCCTCTGGGGACGGGAACCTATGGCTGTTCCGATTGCGCCATCAACAAAAGCCGTCGGGTTCTGGTCTGCAGTGCTCGCGACGGTGCTTAGCGTCGTGTACATAGTGGCGCAGCTCGCGGAATGGATGGGATTTTTGGGTTCTCAAGGTGGGCCTGAGAGTGGGAGTACGCCTCTCGGGCTCGCGTTGCTATTAACGCCGTCCTTCTTCCTAGCATCCTCGTTTCTTGTGCTGATCGTAAGCATCCACCAAATTGCGCCACCCGGCAGGAAGATCTGGAGCCATATAGCAGTCGTATTCGCCACGGCCTACGCAGTCTTAGTCAGCATTGTCTATTTTGTTCAGCTCACGCTTGTAGCGCCCCGCCTTGCGCGCGGGCGAATTGAAGGCATTGAGGTGTTTCTCTTCGTGCCCTTTGATTCTTTCCTATATGCGGTGGACATTCTCGGCTACAGCTTCATGAGCTTGGCCACTCTTTTTGCTGCAGGGGTATTCGCTGGTGGCGGGTTGTATCGTGTAGTCCGTTGGTTTCTGATTGCGAATGGGGTGTTGCTGCCTTTCATAGCGCTGCAAATGTATTTCAATCCGCTTATTTGGGTGGCCGCGCTTTGGGCGGTGACCTTTCCGGGTTCAACATTAACGCTTGCGATCGTCTTTAGGCGCGCATCGGTCGTACAAACGGATCATCTGTCCGGTTAAGCCGCGTTGCGATAGCGTCGGCAACAAACGAGCAATGCCAACGTCCGCAACGGGTCACACAAGCGGTCGTGCCGATGACCGCGCGCCATTGTCCGCTGTTGGGCGTGGAGCGGACATGAACGCCGGATGAACGGGCGCTTCACGGGCGGTTCAGCGCGCGGTCGCTAAAAGGGTTCCCGTCACGGTCGTCATCCCGTTCCATGCGCCGCTCAAGGCGGCCGTGACCGCGGCGGGGTCCTGTCCAGGCCCCGCCGCACCGCTTTCATCAGCCTTTCCGCATCGTTCAGCTTTCTGAACCCCAGATGAATGCAAACTTCAGATTGCGTTCAGGGCGACCCGTCCACTATCCGCCCCGTCACGGTCCAACCTTGTCACCCGCAGTGCTCGTCACACTGTGCTTGCCGTGATCCCGCGCCGGGACGCCAAATTGGCTTCCCGGCGCGCCCCTTTTGGGCGCACGCTGTCCGGCGCATTCTTTGACAGAAAACCGCCCTCCGCCTATCGTTTCAAGCCAAGGCCGCACGCAATAAAATTCCGGCGGAACAACCTTCGCCAAAGCGGCCGGTTGGAACGGGAGGTCTTGTCGTGAAATTCGCATCGCGTGTCCTGATGGCGCTCGCGCTTGTTGGCTTTGCTGGCGGCGCGCAAGCCGAAAGCCGGCTCGACGCCATCGTCAAACGGGTCAAGCTGCCGCCGGGGTTCCATATCTCGGTCTTCGCCGAAGTGCCCAAGCCGCGCTCGATGGTGATCGGCCGGCCGCTCGGCACCGTCTTCGTCGGCTCGCGCCACGGCACGATCTATGCGCTGCGCGATACCAACCGCGACGGCAAGGCGAACGAGATCCACAAGCTCGCGGGTGGGCTCAAGGTCCCCAACGGGGTCGCCTTCCAGGACGGCCTGCTCTACATCGCGGAAACCGCGCGGGTGTTTCGCTGGGCGGTGCCGGCGGAGTTCGATCTCACCCTGCCGCTGCAGCCGCGCATCGCGCTGTTCACAAAGCTGCCGACGGCCTTCCTGCATGGCTGGCGGTATGCCGCCTTCGGCCCCGACCGCAAGCTCTACGTCTCGGTCGGCGCGCCTTGCAACATCTGCACGGTGAAGGGCTATGAGGGGACCATCATTCGCATGGATGCGAACGGCAAGAACGTCGAGGTCTATGCCCGCGGCGTTCGCAACTCGGTCGGTTTCGACTGGCATCCGAAGACCAAGCAGATGTTCTTCACCGATAACGGCGCCGACGACATGGGCGACGACACGCCCCCCGACGAGCTCAACCGCGTAACCGCCAAGGGCCAGCATTTCGGCTATCCGGTCTTTGGCGGCAAGGTCCGGCTGACCGGCATGGAGAAGGCCAAGGCGCCCGCCGGGGCGACCGCGCCGGTGATCGCATTCCAGGCGCATTCGGCCAATCTCGGCATCCACTTCTACACCGGAAAAATGTTTCCAAAAGAGTATGTGAATGACGCCTTCGTCGCCCAGCACGGCTCGTGGAACCGCACCAAGCCCGTCGGCTACCGGATTATGCGCATCCGCTTCAACGACAGGGGCGTGCCCACGGGCAAGAAGGTGTTCGCCAGCGGCTGGCTCCAGGGCGAGGATGCCAGTGGGCGCCCCGTCGACATCAAGACCCTGCCCGACGGCTCGCTCATCGTCTCCGACGATTATGCGGGCCTGATCTACCGCATCGGCTATACCGGCAAGAAGTGACACGCACCTTACTGGCGTGCTTGGCGATTGTCCTCGCCGGGCCGGCCGGGGCAGCCGGGGCGGGCGAGCCCGATCTTGTCAACGGCCGCCTGCTTTTTGCCCGCTGCGGCATCTGCCACGCGCTCTCGCATGAGGGCTCGAAAGGCAAGAAAGGACCGGCACTCGCCGGCCTGTTCGGCCGCAAGGCGGGCACGGTCAAGGGCTTCAGGTATTCCGAGGCGATGCGGACGAAGGGCGTCGTGTGGAGCGAGGCGACGCTCGACGCTTATCTCACCAAGCCGAGCGCCTTCGTCCCCGGCACGACGATGATCTACGGCGGCCTGCGCCGCAAATCCGACCGGCGCGACGTGATCGCCTACCTGAAAAATATCCTGAGAACAGCTCGTTAGAATTCGTACCTACGAGAATACATCGGGACCCGGTATTCGGGCTGCAGGCGGGTTCCGCCAGAACACCATCAGCCAGACCACCGCCGCGACGACGAGCGCCGAAGGCACAAAGTAAATCGCCAGCCCCATCATGCGTGATATCGAGGGCGGGCTCGCAACGGCCAAGCCCCACAGAACCGCGGGGGCCGCGCCGGCCAGAAATCCCGCCAGCAGATAGTGCCATAGCCGCCAGAAGCCCAGCTTCACGCATATGACGTGGACCAGGACACCCAGCGTTGCGGCGATTAGGTATGAAACGATCAATGTGCCGGCGGCGAACAACCAGAACCCCGACGAGAAGGTGAGCTTCACGGCCCCGCCGGTGCCGACGCTCGTCCAGGTCATGACGATCGCCCAAAGCGCTACATTCTGGACCAGCGGCGCCACGAGAAACGCCCGAACCGAACGCCCGACGATATCTTCCGGGCGCGCCTTGCCATCGTTGGGAGCCACCCGCTCCGGGCCGCCATCTGCGCTCATCGTCAGAACCGCTCGATATCCGGGAAGCGGACCTCGCCCTTATGGACGTGCATCTGGCTGAGTTCGGCGCAGCGGTGAAGCGTCGGAAACATCTTGCCCGGATTGAGCAGGCCGTCGGCATCAAAGGCGCATTTGACGCGCTGCTGCTGCTTCAGATCGTCCTCGGTGAACATCACGCCCATGAGGTCGCGTTTTTCCACGCCGACACCGTGCTCGCCGGTCAGCACGCCGCCGACCTCGACGCAGAGCTTCAGGATCTCCGCACCGAATTCCTCAGTCTTTTCAAGCTCTCCTGGAATATTGGCGTCATAAAGGATGAGCGGATGCAGATTGCCGTCTCCGGCATGAAAGACGTTGGCGACGCGCAGCCCGTAATGCTCGGACAGCTCGTTGATGCGTTTCAGCACTTCGGGCAGCCGGCGGCGCGGAATGGTGCCGTCCATGCAGTAATAGTCGGGCGAGATCTGCCCCACCGCCGGGAAAGCGGCCTTACGCCCAGCCCAGAAGCGCAAGCGCTCCTCTTCGCTGGTGCTGGCGCGCAGATACTTGGCGCCGGTCTCCCTGGCGATCGCCTCGACCGTCGCGGTCAGGTAATCCACTTCAACCTGCGGCCCGTCGAGCTCGACGATCAGCAGCGCGCCGACATCGAGGGGATAGCCGGCTTTGGCGAAATTCTCCGAGGCCTCGATTGCCGGGCCGTCCATCATCTCCATGCCGCCCGCAATGATGCCGGCGGAGATGATCGCTCCCACGCACTCGCCCGCCGCCTCGTTGGTGTCAAAGCCGAGCAACAGCGCCCGCGCGCTTTCCGGCGATTTCAGGATGCGCACCGTCACCTCGGTCACCACCCCCAGCAGGCCTTCCGAGCCGGTGATCACGCCCAGGAGATCGAGCCCCGCCGCATCGAGATGCTTGCCGCCGATGCGCATGACCTCGCCCTCGATGGTCACGAACTCGATGCCGAGCACGTTGTTGGTGGTGAGCCCGTATTTAAGGCAGTGCACACCGCCGGAGTTCTCGGCAATGTTCCCGCCTATGGTGCAGGCGATCTGGCTGGAGGGATCGGGGGCATAGTAGAAGCCTTCGGCCTCCACGGCCTCGGTAATGGCGAGATTGGTGACGCCCGGCTGCACGATCGCGGCGCGGTTCGCATAGTCGATCTCAAGGATCTGCTTGAACTTGCCGAGCCCCAGCAGCACGCCGTCGGCCAGGGGCAGCGCGCCGCCGGACAGCGAGGTCCCCGCTCCACGCGGCACCACCTTGATGCCCTCGGCGTGGCAATAGCTCAGGATCTGGCAGACCTGTGCGGTCGTCTCCGGCAGCACCACCAGCATCGGCAGCTGGCGGTAGGCGGAAAGCCCATCGCATTCGTAGGCCCGGCGTTCTTCCTCGGCATCGATCACGCCTTCGCCCGGAACGATCGCACGCAGGGCGTCCGCGATCTCCGCGCGCCGGGCAATCACCGCCTCATCGGGTTTGGGCATCGAGATCATACCGTACCGAACCTACGCCAATCGGGCCGCAAGGCAAGCGCAACGCCGAACCTGGAAGATCGGCATTTCGGCCTGGGCTAAAGCATTTTCCACTTTCGTGGAATCGGCTTCAGCCCGCTGAACGGAAAATGCTCTAGGCGCAACGACGCAGGCCTCGCGCCTTCGCGAAGCCAGAACGAATACAGGAATATTGCGTTAGCGCCCGCGGGCGCAGGGCAAAATCAGCCCTGGCGCGCCTTGAAACGGGGGTTCTGCTTGTTGATCACGTAGACACGGCCCCGGCGGCGCACAATCTTGCACTCCTTGTGGCGGGTCTTCGCGGTCTTGAGCGAATTGAGGACCTTCATGATCGCCTCGCGCGGTTAAGTCCGCTTTTACGGGTGGGCCGGTACAAACATGTGCCGACACCCCGGTTTCCGGACGCCGACAATGCGGAACATAGGCACGACCCCTTGCCCTGTCAACGCGGCGCCCTCCGCTGTCTTCAGGTTAGTGGGGGCCTGATGCGAAGCAATTTGTCACAGGATGCAAGGACCCCTAAACTACCGTCTTAGCGCCACCGGCGGATTTCGAAATAGAACCAAACCGGCGCACGGGGTTAACTCTCGCCAAGCCCATCGGCAAAGGAGTACCGGAACCATGCGGGCATCAGCGGGCGTCTTCGCCCTCTCATTCGTGATCTTTCTCGCCGCCGCAGTCGCTCAGCCCGCCGTGGCGGAAGACCGCAAAATCTCAGCTTTCTTCGGCGCCTATACAGGTCAGAGCATATCGGTCACGGGCGAAGGGCTTTCCGCGCGCGATCTCAACGTCACGATCAAAAAGACAAAAGAGGGCTTCAATCTCAGTTGGACCACTGTCACCCGCAAGAAGGAACAGTCGGCCAAACGCAAGTCCTACTCGATCGATTTCTCCAAATCGCCGCGGAAGAACATGTGGGGCTCGGCCGTTCGCCGCGATGCTTTCGGTAACATGCAGCCCATCAATCCGCTACGCGAGGGCGACCCTTTCGTATGGGCGACACTCAAGGGCAGCACCTTCACCGTCTATGCGCTTTTGATCACCTCTGCCGGCGGCTACGAGTTGCAAACATACGCCCGCACCCTGACCGACGGCGGCATGACGCTTAACTTCACGCGGCTGCGCGACGGCGAGCAGCTAAGAGCGATTACCGGGGTGTTGCTGAAAAAGAAATAATGCGGCGCTCAGGCGGCGATCGGCACAGCGTAGAGGGCCACGGCGAGGAAGTGGCAGATCGCACCGGCGAACACAAAGAAGTGCCAGATTGCGTGATTGAACGGCAGGCTGCGCCAGAGATAGAAGGCAACCCCTGTCGTATAGGCGACACCGCCTGACAGCAGCAGCCCGCCGCCGCCGGCGCCCATATTCTCAAATATCGTCCCAGCCCAGGCAAAGCCGAGCCAACCCATTCCCAGGAAAACCGGGATCAGCAGCAAGTGCATGCGTCCGAAGATCAGGCGTACGGCCACGCCGATGCCCACCATGCTCCAGATCAAGGCGCACAAGGTCCAGCCCAACGGCCGCGGAAAGGCCAGCAGCGTGATCGGCGTATAGGTGCCGGCGATCAGCAGGAAGATCGAAATGTGATCGAGCGCCAGGAGGACTTCCTTGGTTCCCCGATGCCATACGCCGTGATAAAGCGCCGAGAAAAGGAAGGCCAAAAAGAGCGTGGCCCCGTAGACGGCCGACGTCGCCACCGCCCAAAGATCATTGGTCGTGGCGGCCAGCACGATCAGCAACGCCAAGCCGGCCGCCGCCAGAACGGCCGCTACGCCGGAGACCACCGCGTTGGCGATTTCCTCATAGAGCGTCTCGCCACTCTCCTCGACCGAGGCTTGGACGCCTTGATGGCGCCGCGCCAGTTTGCGCCGCGCCAGCAAGCGGGCGCCGAAGGCCGCCCAAGGGCTACCGCTACGCCGCCGCGCCAACCGCCACCGAATATTGCTTCGCCGTCTTCCCATCGACGCTCCCAGACCGACGAATTTAGGGGATCCACGAGGGAAATTCGAGACTTAGGCGATGAATTATAGGGTCGGATGGTTAACCAAGGCTAGCGCCGCCGCCAACCGCCAACCTCCGGTCGAATCGGCCGACGCTCGAGGTTTTCCGGCGACCGATTGGCGGCACGGTTGCCGGGCGCCTCGCCGGCAGCGCGGCACCGAACGCGGCGTCACATGGTGCAGGGGATCGCCAGGAACAGCGCGACGGGCGCCGCCAGAAGTCCTGCTGCCAGAAATGCCGCGCCGTCGAACGCGAGTTGGCCAATCCGTCCCCAGAAAGTATCGTCTCTCGGCATCGCTATTCTCCCCTTCCCGGCCCGGCAGGCAACTCGCCTATGGCTATCAACGCTTATTGGCACGTGGTGGTCGGGCAGGTTCCTGACAACGGGCCCAGCTTCAATTTTCCGTGCGCCGGATATGGCACGGTTCGCCTTGGCACACCGTCCTGCGTTTGCGGCCCGCAGGTAGCAAGCTGAAAAGCCAGCAGTAGATTCGGCTTGATATTCGTGTACCGATTCATACATAGTACACATAATGACGAGCGAAAATGCATTTGGCGAGCATACGCGGACGGCCCGCGCGGCGCTGCGGGAATATGATCGCCGCTTCAGCCTGCGCCAGGTCGCAATGCGGATCGGGGTGGAGCCCGCTTATCTCAGTAAGGTCGAGCGCGGCCAGACGCCGCCGCCGTCCGAAGCCACAATCCGCCGGCTGGCACAGGATCTTGGCGAGGATCCCGACATATTGCTGGCGCTTGCAGGCAAGGTCTCCTCCGATCTGCAGGCGGCGATCCGCAAACGCCCGCGCCTGTTTGCCGATCTCATCCGCCAGCTCAACAAAGCGCCCGATCATGCGATCCTCCGCCTCGTTCGCGAAGTGCGTGACGGCGATTGGTAAGGGAGAACCGGACCCATGATCACGCTTGAGAACGACACGCTTGTCTTTCGTTTCCCCGAGCTGCACGCCGAGGCAGAAGCGCGGATCGAATTTCAACGCACCTTGCGCATTCCCGACGACGATCGCGACTACCCCCTACCGCCGGGGTTGGGCGCTTTTCCGCTGCGGCACCTCGACGATTTCGCAAAGACCTTGCCGGCCGCCTGGGCAAAGCGCGGCGGCGTAATCATGCCGATGCACCAGTCGGAGGCCATGTGGCTCAGTTTCTCCGGCGCCTATCCCTGCGCGATCCGGATCGCCACCGGCAAGATCGACGCCGTGACGGGCAAGACATGGAAGCCCGGCTTGCGCGCCAAACAACAGAATTACGTCGTGGTCCCCAGCCAGCCCTGGCTCGACGGATATGCGGTCGGCGAGGGCGTCATCCGGCAGTTCGTGGCGATGCCGCTCGGCGGCGGCTACACCGCCGAAGAACAGCTCACCGGCGCGGCCGAGCATGGCGGACTTCAGATCGAAGTCTTCCCGATGAAGCCGGAATTCTACAAGCATGTCCGCAGCGAGTTTGTGGAAACGTCATTTGGCGAGGATCTGGTCGGCGCGGTCCAGCTTGCATCGGCGGCGCCCGATATGGGCCTGGCACCCGGCGGCCGCATGGTCCAGGAGATTTATGAAGATCTTTACGGGATCAGCGCCTGGGAGAGGGACGTCTCAAGCCGCTGCTATGTCTCGATCGCCAATTCTCTGGCCTGGGCTGGGATCACCGGGCAAGCCCCGCCGAGCGAGCCGCCCAGCGCCGCCAACTATGCCGCAGCCGGACTGCCGTGGTTCGATTTCTACGGCGGCGACAAGACCGCGCTCAAAGGCGCCAAGAAACTGGCCAAGCTCAAGAGCGTCAAACAGATCGGCGAGGCAAAGGGCAAGACCCCGCTGCTGGAAAACCAAAGCGTCGAGCCCGGCCCGGTCATCACCCTCGGCGACAAGGGTGCGGCCGCCGTTCGCGAAAGCGAATTCTGACCGCCCAGCGCGAACTCCCGTTGGTCGAACCCGTGACGAAGCGCTTGTAACACACCGCCGCGGCGATCAGAATCGCCGTCACGCCCGCTATCGGCCAAAGCCGCCGCGCCTCGCCTCGCCGCAGGCAACCATCAAAATGCGCCCAACAAGATTCACATACGAACCAAAATCCGGGGGATCGATGACCAACACCGCCAAGCCGCCATTCCACGTCGAACACATCGGCAGTTTCCTGCGTCCCGATCACCTGCTCGACGCCGCCCGGCAGGTCAAGGCAGGCACGCTCGACGCTGACGGATTGCGGGTGGTGGTCGACGAGGCGATCCGCGAGATCGTCGCCTTCCAGGAGGAGGTCGGCCTCAAATCGGTCACCGACGGCGAGTTCCGCCGGCGCGGCTGGTCGGCCGGTTTCATCGATGCGGTCGACGGCTTCGGTTTGCGGCCCGGTACACTCGGCTTCCGCGACGAGAACGGCGAGATGGGAGCTGCTCCCTCGCCCTATGCCGAGCACAGGCTGAAACGCAAACACGCGATCGTCGCCGATGATTTCCGGTTCCTGAAGTCAGCCGTCACCAAATCGCTTCCCAAGGCGACCATCCCCTCGCCCGACGTCATGCACTATTTCCTCGGGCCCGACGCGGTCGATGCCAGCACCTACCCGAACATCGAAGATTACTGGGACGACCTCGTGGACATTTATCGCGCGGAAATCGAGGACCTCGCCGCCGCCGGATGCAGTTATCTTCAGCTCGACAACACCGCCATGCCCTGCAACTGCGACAGCCGCGCCCGCGCCCAGGTGAACGAGCGCGGCGAGGATCCGGACGCGCTCACCCGGAAATATTCCGACATCATCAATCGCGCGATCGCGAACCGCCCCGCCGATATGTTCGTCGGCATGCATCTTTGCCGCGGCAACCTTAAGGGCGCCTGGATGGCCGAAGGCGGCTATGAGCCGATCGCCGACACGCTCTTCAATGCAACCGACGTCGATGAGTTCCTGCTCGAATACGACACCCCACGGGCCGGCGATTTCGAGCCGCTGCGCTTCGTGCCCGAAGGCAAGGTGGTGATCCTGGGTCTGGTCTCAAGCAAGACGCCGGAGCTGGAATCGGAAGGCGAGCTCAAGCGCCGCATCGACGAGGCGGCAAAACACGTTCCCATCGAGCGCCTCGGCATCAGCCCGCAATGCGGATTTTCGAGCGGCGGCGGCGGCGGTCAGCCGATCACGCAGGACGATACCCGCCGCAAGATCGAGCTCCTGCAACGCGTCGCCGCCGACGTCTGGGGCTGAGTGTGCCCCTGCCCCGGTCTTGGCTCAGTCGTTGTGGAAGTGCCCAACCTGGCAGTGGCGGAGTTCGTGCGCCAGGGTGAGCCGGAAATCGGTCGGGCTCAAATCAGAACGCAGCCAGACGATGCACTTTTTCTTGTTGAAATAGGCCAAGCCCGCGACCGGCCGATTGCGGAGTTCGGGACGGACCGTGTTGGCGAGCTTGTAGAATTTTTCCGGCGCCATCACGATCACCGTGGCGACCAGGCCGGGTTTGGGCACCCACGACGCGGCGCCCGCTGCGCTTCCGGCACCGACCGAACTGTGCCCGGGGTTTGCCGTGCGCCCATCGCTGACGCAAGCGCTGAGCAAGACCACCGTCGCAATCGCTAGCAGGTGTTTCATGGCATCGTTCCGCCGCCGCTAATTTCGTTTGATGAAACGTGCTACGGTTGTTCCAGCCATATTGTGCAACACTTTGCTCAGCGCAAGAGTCCCTCACACAGATGCAGTGGGCCCGTCATTTTCCGACAGCGGGTACACGCAGCGAAACGAAAGTGGCCGGTTTATCCCGCGATCCGCTCGCGGCGCATCGCGTAATGGGTGTTGCGGCCGGTGAACGGAGGGAAGGTCTTGTAGTCCTCCCGCAGCTTGTGGCGCACATCCGAATGCAGCGACCCGTTCAGATCTTCGACCTTGTCGAACACGACCTCGTTGCCGAGCATGTAATCGGCACGCGGCACGCCGACGGGATCGTGCCAGTCGATCGGCAGATAGCACATCACGTTCCGGATATTGGGAAACTCGCCCAGGATCGGTGGATGATGCTTCACATAATGCGCAACGAACGCCGCCTCATCCTCGGCCGGGCGGTGATAGCGCACGACGTAGGAGCAGCTTGGCTCCGACGGCAGCGGCGAGGGTTCGGTTTGGTTGCCCACCGGATAAAAATGCGCCTCCATCGCCTCGTGGGTCGCCGTGAGACCATCAATCGGCGTCCCCTCACAACGCGCGGCGGCGGCCGGAAAGACGCTGGACGCTAGGGCGGCTTCCAACGCTTTCAGATCGGCGAAGTACAGCTGCGCCATTGCGAGCGGTCCCGGCCCGTCATCGAGATAGGGATCATGCGAGGTCTCTGGCGTGTAGAGATCGTAGGCAAGCAGCCCGTCGAGACCGCCAAGCGAAGGACTTGGCCCATTGGCGAACCAGGTGCGGAAGGCCTCGCCGGCATCCGCCGGTCCGCTGAAGATGAGAAAATATGCAGCTGCGCCTTCCAGATTGATACTCATCGAACCTCACTGTTGACGGAGACGACACTCCAAGAGACCGACGCGCCGTCATGCACATGTCGGTCGAGCCGGGTGATAGAAAGCAAATCAACAACGAACGATATCGCCTGGCGCGGGCTTAGATCCATCGCCGTGGCAAGCGCGGCCCGGATCGTGCCCGCATGGGTCACCGCGACAATGTCGCGCCCGGCATGCGCCTCGCTCAGCCGAGCGATCGCCTGCCCGACGCGCGGCATCACCTCTGCGAAGGTCTCACCGCCCGGCGGCCGCAGCAAGGCCGGCGCGGCAAGCTCTTCTGCCGACAGGCCGCCATAGACCTGCTTGTAGGTCTTGCCATGCCAGTCGCCGAAATCCTGTTCGATGAAGGCAAGTTCATCCAGCACGGGTTCCTCCTTGCCGCCGCGAGCCGCACGCAAGGCAGCCGCCGTCATCGCGGTTCGCCGCGCCGGGCTTTCGACCCAGACCGCATCCGAGGGCAGACCGCGTGCGAGCCGCTCGATCGGAGCGCGCTCGGACAGATCGGCCTCGGCCTCCAACGGCGCGAAACCGCGATGAAATGGCGCTGCGATCGGTGCATGGCGCAGCCACCACCAGCTTGTGGTCATTACATTGGACATGGGGGGCGACTACAAGTTCCTGGGCGCTAATGCGGTGTTGGTCGCGATTTAACCGCGACCGCCAAGCGCCAACAACCCCCAACGCGATCAACCCACGCGTCATCTTCATGATGGCCAAAGCCCATCGGCCTTCCGGGCGCGAAGACGGGCCCAATCGCGCCGACCAGGTCTTGAGGGTGTCCGGCTCTAGTGCGTGCGGGTCTGCGCGCCCTGCGCCACGGCAACCTGCGCCGTGCAGGGATCGACCGTGAGCTGCCAGCGCACGATACCGAAGCCTCGGCTGGCCGTGGCGACGTAGCGGCCGCCATCGAAGACCGGCGCAATCCATTCACCCAGCTGGGGTTTCAGGTAGCGCAGCCCGCGAATTGCGTAATATCCGCGCTGCTTCAAAATCGATCGGATGCGCTCCGGCGTAAGGGCCGGGTTACCGGCGGGGCAAATCCTTGGCTGTTCGAAGCTCGGGAACGGCGTCACACCACCAACACCGCCAATTCCAGCCACGGCTTGTCCAGCTATCGCAAACGACAGCACCAGCACTGCACTCAAGTATCGCATTGGGCGGCCAAGCAGGCGCCCAATCGGGCGGGTATCGATCATATCAGACCCTCACACAACCCTCATTCGCCGCGATCCTGCTGGGACGTAATTAACCTTAACCTGATCGCGGCGTCGATCCAAGATTCAATTTCACCAACCGGTATGCGGCGCGGCGTGCGGCGCTGTCTCGCAAATCGCGCCTTGCTCGCGCTAAGATCGCCCGGCTGACGGGAAGATCGCATCGGTCGCATACTTTTGCTGGCCTTTGCTGGCCTTTGCTGGCCTTTGTTACCGCCGTACCTTGAATGGCTGAGACGGACAAAGTTGAAGATTGTCGAACATACAGCTCCGCAGCCGACGCCGCGCCAGCATTTGCGCCAGCGTCTGCGCGTGCCATTTCACCATGCCGACCCAACCGGGTCCGCGGGTATCGTGGCGCTCGCCGGTTATCTGCAACAGGCCGCCGGGGCGCACGCCGAGCAGCTTGGGGTCGGCGCCGAGCGCCTGGCCCGCGAGGGGATGTTTTGGGTATTGACCCGCCTGTTCCTCCGCATCGAGCGCGCGCCGCGCGGCGGCGAGACCATCGAAATCGACACTTGGCCATCCCAGCGCCCGCGGCACCTCTATTTGCGGGACTTCCGGGTTCACGGCGAAGACGGCGCGCCCATCATCGCAGGCGCGAGCAGTTGGGCGCTGATCGATGCGGTCCGCCGCAAGGCGGTCAAGGGGCCTTCATGGATCGCCGACCAGATCACCTTCGATGACGCGCGAGCCGCCATATTTCCCGATAAGGCTCCGATGCGTCTGGAGCGCGAGGAGCGTGCGGTGGATGTGACGCCGCGCTGGTCCGACATCGACGTTAACGGCCATGTGAACAATGCCAATCTGGTTGGCTGGCTGCTCGAGGTATTTGGCTCCGATTGGCTGGCCGCTCACGCGCTGTCGGCGCTCGATGTCGCCTTTCGGTCGGAATGCCGGCGCGACGATGCGGTGCGTTCGAGCGTCATCCGTATCGTGAGCGACAATTTCGCTCACGCTGTGCGGCGCGGCGACGGCGCGGAGTGCGTTCGCGCGCAGAGTTGGTGGCGGACGCCAGTCCGGTAAGTCAATTCGGTCTTGAACTCCGGCCGGCTGCCGCCATTCGGCCGCATTGGCGAAACAGGCCTGAAGCCCGCGCAATCGGCACCAGCAACCTGGTCAAACCCTCGGCGAGACCGCCCCCGGTGTTTTCGGACAGCATTCCTCGCGGGCCAGACCTGGTCGACCTTCATGATCCTGGAATCGTTGCCGGACGTGCTCGACTTCTCGGGCCCGGCGGGAACGACCTTCATCCGCCAGGCTCAGATCCGCTACACGCACAGCTTCGGCGGCGGCACCACGTTGGTGTTCTCAATCGAAAACCCCGAAAGTACGACACCGTTCACACCCAACGCTGCGACCCGTGCATTGATTGCTACCAGCACGTTCCCGGGTTCGGCCATTGGGTCGACGGACACGATGCCGGATATCGTCGTCGGCCTGACCCACACCTGGGGTTCGGGGCGTGCGTCGATCAGGGCCCTCTTCCGTCGGCTTAACTATGACGACGGCGCCGGTGTGAGCGATTCGGTGTTTGGATGGGGCGTCACCGGTGGTTTCGGCTGGCGCTTCAACAATCGCCGGACCGCGATCGGCATGTCTGCTTACTACGGACGCGGCGTCGGCCGATACACTGCAGCTGCCGGCAATTCAATTGCCGCGGTCGCCAATGGCACACCGAACGCGTTCAACGTCCGGTCTGTCGCCCAGTACGGCGGCCAAGTCTGGATCCAACACCGTTGGACCGACACGTTAAGATCGAACCTGGTCTATGGTCGTATTCGTAACGACTACATCGATCAGGTCATTGGTGGAAAGAACGGTGGTGGTAGTCCCGGTGGTGGGACCCAGGACTACTGGACGATCCATGCCAACCTGATCTGGCGTCCGGTTCCGCGGGTCGATATTGGCGTTGAGTACATCTATGGCTTCAACGGCATAGTAAACAGCGCCAATGGGGAGCTTCACCGTATCCAGGTGAGCTTCAAGTACAACTTCTAACCTGAGTATGCGTCATGGCCGGGGCCGCCGTGTCGGCGTCCCGGTCATCATGGGACCAAACTTTAAGGGCCGCTCCCGGACGCGAGGGCGGCCCTTTTTCTGTTCGTAACGACGCAGCAAAATAGAGCGTCCGCCAATTGGAAATCGTCAAAGCGATCGCAGGAAGACGACCAGCGCCCCGCGACCGGCCGCGGCATCGCGTTTCACATTTTCACTTGGATTTGCCGCCGGTCTCCCAACTCAACTCATAGCTCAGCAGTACGCCGACCGTGTGGGTGGCGATGCTGTCCTCGTTGCGCAAGCTGTAGCCGACGGCGACGCCCAGGCCGTTCTCGAATTTGTAACCGCCGGAGACCGCGAACAGGTTGTCGCGAACGGTGCCCGCCATGGGCGTGTGGGTGTGGCGAAAAGTGTGCGACAGCGCCAACTCCCAGCCGTCCTTTTCAACGCTGAAGCCAGTCGTCAGGTAGTTCCGCCCCTGGCCGGAAACTCCGTCGGCATTGAAGATGTGCACGTATTCGACGATCGGCTTGATCGTGAAGCCGCTCAACTCCCCTTCATATCCAAGCGCCAAGGCGACGCCGCGTTCATTCGGGCCGCCGCGCACGCGCTGGCGAATGAACGAGACGTGATAGGTCAGGCCCTCCAACCCCGGCAGCTTCTCACCCTCAAGGGTGACGTGGAAGGATTTGAGGCCACGCGTATTGCTGGGTCCGCCATCGGCCAGCACCGGCCGCGTCCGCTTGGTGATCGCCGAGCCCGCGAGCACGCTGCGGTCGAGGACGAATGTACTGGCGCTCAACGTGTGCATGCCGAGGGCAGCATGATCGAGGATCAGCGCACCGCCGAAGCCCAGACGCTCGGCGACCTCATAATCTTCGGCAAAATCCGTACCGTAGATACCCGGCGCGGCGTCCCAGGCGGTGCCGAAATTGGGCCCGAACTTGCCGCCCCAGACCCGGACCTTGAGTGCGCTCGATCCATCGCCGACCAGCTTGCCTTCGTATTTGAGGTACAGCTCCTCCAGATAAACTCCGTGCGAGCGAAAAAACCGGCTCTCGCGCGGCCTGGCATCGCGCATTGGTTCCAGTACGCCATGCGCGAACGCTGTAAGGCCCGGGAGGATTCTGACGGTGATCTCGGGCTCGACGGTCGTGAACAGATCGTTGCGCTGGTTGCCGCGGTCGTCCGACTTGAAATTCCCATCGTTCTGGACTTCGATTGGAATGACGACCGACAGCCACGGCTCTTTCTTCGCTTCCTCGGCGCGCGCGGCGGTCTGAGCGAACCCCAACGCGCACGCGACCCCCGCTCCAAGGATGTATCTGCCAGCCGCAAACATGGTCTTGTCTCCATTTTTTCGCGCCCGGCGACAGTCCACCGGCATCACGCTTGCCACACAGTTGGCTCTCGGCAGAGCTGCGATCCTGCCGGACCTGCCTGCCCCGCCCTTGCGGGCAGCGTCCGTTGTACTCACCTGCGCGCCGTCTCGTTCCGCGCCATGCCATAGTTTGTCTGCCGCCAGTTTCCTGAACGCGCCGATCAGGCTCGAAGAGCGGCTGATCTAAGGTTGATTAAACATGTATTCGTTCGTGCTTGAGCTGTTTGGCATTTCACCGCGAGAATACAATATATACCATCGCTACGGCACAAAAATACAACATCATGTAGTTGAAAGGGCAAGCGGTATCTTTGCCCACGCTGCCAGGACGAGGGGGATTGGCCGGTCGTGACTTGACCTGGGTCTGTGAGCCAGCCGGGACCCAGAGGTCCAGCCCGCCTCAATGGACCGCGACACCTGGATCGGAAATATCACTGACCGGGGGGTTACTCATGGCAGAGGCCCCGGGCGCGTCGGGTGCCGCCTCGCATTCCGAACACGTCGAATACAATGAGAAAGTCGCTCGCCAGTTCGTGATCGCCGCCACGTTTGGGGCATTGCGGCGTTCCTTGTCGGCCGCGCTCCGGCAGGCCGGCCACGGCCATGCGCTCCTCGTGCATGATCCAGCTTGATACTGCGCGTGCGCTCCATCAGCGCTGCGGCGCTCCAGGCTGTCCGGCGCGGGCAGGACATCCCCAAACGCACCGCTTGAGTGTGCCCGGATCAGCGCCAGGCACGCCCCGCCTGCCATGAAGCAAATCGACATGGTTGGGCGCAAAGAGCGCGGGACCCGGAGGCTCAGAAGTCTTCGATCCCCGAATGGGTTTTCAGCGCGTCGGCATCGTGAATGAGGACGCGGTTGGGGTCGGGCAGCTCGATCGCGCCCGATTTCTTAAGGCGGGTCACCGTCCGGCTCACCGTCTCGATGGTGAGGCCCAGATAGTCGCCGATATCCTGGCGCGACATCGGCAGGATCACGATGTTCGGGTCGCCAGGCAACGCTGCGCGCTTTTGCATCATCAAAAGGAAGGTTGCAACGCGTTCCTGTGCGGTCTTGCGGCCCAACAGCAGCATCTGGTCTTGCGCCGAGGCGAGCTCATTGGAAGCGTTGATCAAGAGGCGGTGCTCCAGGGCCGGAAAGCGAGCCAGCAGACCCTCAAACTCAAGTCGCGGAAACTTGCAAAGTTCTGCCGCCGTCACCGCCTCGGCGGAAAACGAGTACCTGTTGAGCAGCGCAAGCCCCAGAAAATCCCCTGGAAAAAGAAATCCCGTGATCTGGGTCCGGCCGTCCACCAACAGCTTGAACAGCTTGACGACGCCGAGTTTGACGTTGAAAAGCGAATCGGCCGGATCGCCCTCGAAGAACACGCTCTGGCCCGGCGCAAAACGGACGTCGGAGCGGATCGCCGCCATGGCGGGCAGATCGCCGGCGCTGAGGGCGGCGCAGATCGATTGCTCACGCGCCCCACACGCCGCGCAATCGCCGCCACCGTGACGCGGAACCGCCGGGATCAGCCCGCCGATAGCCTCGCCTCCCTGGTTTCTGCCGTTCGTCGCCAACTGCCCCTCTTCCAAACAGAGGGTGCAAACCTATCCTCCCGCGATGGGCGTATCAACCATCCCCGCGGCCGCTACGGGAGGGCGCAGAACCCCTGAATTTTTGGGCATGGGCGGCCCGGAGATGCGGGCTGGGCATGGTGCCGGCGCTATTTCCGGCCCAATCCGATCCTGGAAAGTACGTTTTGGCGCTTGGTTTCGTGTCGCGTGCCCAATCCCCAGGGGGCGGGCGCCGTGGCGACAATCTTGCGGAACAGCCCGTTGAATGCGGCCTGCGGGTTGGCGCCGAAAATCGGATCGTCGTTCTCGTCGAAAGCCTTGTCGATCGCCTCCCAGTCCGTCTCGGTGAGCTTCTCGCGCGCCGCCGGAAGGATCGTCGTTTCCTCCAGCCGGATATGCTCCCATTGAAAAGCGATGTAGTCCCGGGCTGCCTGGTCGAAGGCCGCAAACCCATTCATGCGGTCGGCCTTCCAAGCGGCCAGCAGCTTGGCCAACACTGCCGTCTTGCGTACACAGTCTTCGTGTTGTTCTTGAAGCTCGCGGATGACCTCGCCGACCGAAGGGTCGCGATCGGCCAAGGCGGGAAACAGGAAGTCATCTTCCTTGGGATGATGGAAGCGGTCGGGAAATTCCGCTAGGTAGCGCAGGATCAGCTCGAAAACCTCAAATGGCGGATCAAGCGCGTCGTCGCGCACTTCTTTCAGGAGCTGCTCGAGGCAATGTACGACCGCGGCAATGGCGCGATGCTCGTTGCGGATGATGTCGAAAGCGCTGTGTCTTGCGGCGGCCTGCACGGTCGAAGCCTTTCTTTGCCTGCCAGTCGCGATTTGCTGACCAACCTCCGGCGATATTCCCTCGAACTCGCGGGAATACCGGCTGGTGGGCTCCACATTAGGGCGATGCGCGGCCGCTCCCATTGATCGATGTCAATCGGGATGCAAGGGGGGCGAGGCGGTCAAAATGCCGCGCTGCGGACGCTTGGCTAACTTCCTCAACTGACGCCGAGCTTCTCCGCCGCCATCTTGGTGCCCTCGACCCGGGCCTTGATCTTCTTGAACGCGATGTCGCGGGCGAAGTCGGGCGAGTCCGTTGGCGGCTTTGCCCTAACTTCCCCCCACCGAAGACGCAACGCGAATCCTGAGCCAATATGCGCGGGCTGGGTGTCGGACGGTTCGAACCCGTCGACATCGAACTCATCAGTTTGAAGCGTTAATCCGGTCTCTTTTGAGCATCCAGCCGCCGGTACATACCAATGATACATTCCCGACCTCACCGGTGGGTCGGCCTCGCGGAAACCTGCGGATTTCGGGCTTACAGCTCGACTCCCCTAGGGGACGCCAGCTTTTCTGCGAAATTCCAAATTCCCACGACCCCTGTACGCAAGAAATACGGAGAAAGCGGCGCTGGATTTTGCCGACGCCATCGGGATTGTTGACACCATGATAACAGGCTAGGCCGTGACACAGCGGCCACCAACTTCTGTGGCCAGATCGGGGCGCACTACAGATTTTTGTGGAATATAATCCGCAGCCTGACCTGCCCCCTTTCCGCTGTCGGCGCGGCGTTGACAACGCCGCCGAGAGCTGGCTGTTCTAGGCGATATGCTGATCACAGTTCCAAGATAAATGCCCTTTGCCTAACATCGGGGCAGAGTGTGGTCGGCAACTTGGAATGTCGGATTAAGGGCTTACCAATATGATTACGCCCGAAAAGAATCGACTGCTCACCGAGGTCGGCTCCGGTAAGCCCATGGGCGAGCTTTTGCGCCGCTACTGGCACCCCATCGGCGGTGTCAGCGAATTCGACGACACGGCGATCAAACCCGTCCGGCTGTTCGGCGAGGACTTGGTCCTGTTCAAGACGCGGAGCGGGAAATTCGGTCTGATCGCGCGCCATTGCGCCCATCGCAACTCTGATCTCACTTTCGGGATCATCGAGGAGCGTGGAATCCGCTGTAGCTACCATGGATGGGAGTACGACCCAACGGGACAATGTACACATCAGCCTTTCGAGGAGACCCTCGATCCGTCCGCCACGCTGCGCAAACGGACCTGCCTGCCCGCGTATCCTGTGCAGGTGAAAGCCGGCATGATCTGGGCCTACCTGGGCCCGGAACCGGCGCCCCTCCTGCCCGACTGGGAAGCTTTCAGCTGGACGAACTGCTTCTCCCAGATCGTGCTGGCGGAGATCCCCTGCAACTGGCTGCAATGCCAGGAGAACACCGTCGATCCGGTGCATTTCGAGTGGATGCACAACAACGCGCCGCAACGCATTGCAGGCGACGACGGCCCCTATTCGCCGACACACCTCCGGCTCGGAATCGACGATTTCGAATATGGCCTGATATCCCGCCGCTACCGCGAAGGCAGCGACGAGAGTGCGCCGCTCTGGTCCGTGGGCCGCGCAATTCTCTGGCCGAACGGCTGGTATTTCGGACACCATTTCGAATGGAAGGTGCCGATCGACGACACGACCACGCTGTTCGTCACTTGGGCGACCCTGCATGTGCCGCAAGAAGCCGAACCCTACAAACAGCAGCGCATCCCGACCTGGCACGCGCCGGTCAAGGACGCGACCGGCAACTGGATCCGGAGCCACGTTGGCAATCAGGACATCGTCGCGTGGGTCAGCCAGGGGCCGATAACCGACCGCACGCGCGAAACGCTGGGTGCAAGCGACCGCGGCGTTGCCGCCTTGCGCCGGCAACTCTTCAAGGATCTCGCCGCGGTTGCCGAGGGCAAGGACCCGAAAGGCATCATCCGCGATCCGGCGCGCAATCGGCGCATCGAGCTGCCCTGCGTCGATCGCGAGCTGCTGATGAACGGTCTGCCTGCCAAGGAAATGGTGAACCATCCGACCGTCGGACCATTCCTGCAAGACTTCTTCATTTTGGCAGGACAGCCGGACGAGGTCCGCCAGGAGTTCGAGCAGGCGATGAGGGCCAAGAGGGCGGCCAAGGCGCTTCATACAATGGTGCCGCAATGAGCACGATCAAAGTGGGATAGCGTCCCGGGGCCCGACGCATTCCTTCAGCGAGAGCGAGGCAAGACCGTGTCCAAGACGACGACAAACCCAGTGGATCTCCCGGTCCTTTTTCGCAAGCAATTCGTGCGTTGCCGTGTGGCCGCGGGCGAGACAGTGGTCCTGTTGAGCGACCCCAATACCGAGCGGGACATGGTGCTGGCCGGGTTTGCCGCAGCCGCCACGTTGGGCGCCGAGTCATTTGAGATCGGCTTGCCGAAGCCGTTGGACCTCAAGAAAGTCGGCCACGCCAGGCCGGGAGATGCGGGCGGTTTGATGGACGCGCTGAAATCGGCCAGCATGCTGGTTACCTTTTTTCCGCCCAACCTGTCGCCGTGGCTCGCGGAGTGCCGCAAGGCTGGGGTGCGTGTGCTGTCGATCTGTGACGGCCGCGAAATGCTAGCCCAGCTGGCGTCTCCGCCCGGACTGAAGGAGGCGGTGCTGTACGCGGTCGAGAGGTATCGAGCGACTCGGCGCGTGCATGTCACCAGCGCCGCCGGCACCGACCTGATCTTCGAGCGCGGCACGCCGCCCTGGAGCGAACTGCGAGGCTATTACGGCTATGCCGACGAGCCTGGCCACTTCGACCAGTGGGGCATGGGCATGGTCGCCGACTTCCCTGATGAAGGCTCAGCCAACGGCACGGTGGTGGTGCAGCCCGGCGACATCTGGATCCTGCCCTATGTGCGCATGGTCGAAAGCGAGATCCGGCTCGAGGTGAAGGACGGGTTTATCCGCTCCGTCGAGGGCGGGGTGGACGCCAAGGCATTCCGAGACTGGCTCGACCGTAACAAGCGCGACGCCGACGACATGGACCCATATGCTGTGTCGCATCTGGGCTTCGGGTTGCACCCAAACGCACATTGGGACGACATCCTGGTCTGCGGCAACGCCAGCCGCGATCTGACCATGGCGATGCGGAGCTTCCCCGGCAACTTCCTGTTTTCCACTGGGCCCGGCCCGAATCGCGGGACGATGGGGCATATCGACATGCCCATGTGCGACTGTACGGTCCGCTTCGACAACGATGTAGTGGTCGACAGCGGCCGGCTCGTCGACCCGGCGATGATCGTCAACGTAGCGTGATTCACGGACGCCTGTGCGACGACGGTTTTCGCAGATCCAACCGGCGGGGATCGGGGCTGATCACGATCCCGTTCTCGGCCGAAGCGCTGGCATGCCGGCCGAGACTGATCTTATCGGTTTTGTCACAGGAACATGTGGATGTGCGGCGGCCGGCTGAGTAGCTTCTGCGGATGCACTTGATCTGGTATGCCCGCCAGCTTGATCCAGCATTCTGTCTGGCTCTACCCGACACGAGCCAAGGCGTGCCGGAGGACTCCTACGGGCCTCATGGGGCCAATTTGCCCACGATCATTCCAAGCATCCTCGCTGCTGGCAGCCAGGGCCTCCCCGATGTAGTTCCTATGCAGTCGGGCCTCCGTGGTGCACTCATGGTGCACTTGGCGACGAATAACGACGATATCCTGAGATCAACCAAGATAGCCCGGCGAACCTAACCTTCTGATTTCACTTACGTAGTTGGTCGCCGGTTGTCGCTGGCTGCCATATCCCCAATATTTGTAATCAGGGGGTCGGAGGTTCGAGTCCCTCAGCCGGCACCAATAAAATCAATAAGTCAAAATCGAGCGACGATTGCTTTCACGTCACGGCGTAATTCTGATGCATTTCCTATATACCTTAACGCGTTAAAGTCGATCTTGGAACGAGATTGACACGTCGTTTCACGCCCGATGAACACATCGATCCCTATCCGTCGGATCAGGCTCCGTACCATCACCAGATACCACCGCCCGCCGCAAGGATGCCTCGGCGATTCAATCCGAGCGCCATTGCCAGGTAGGATGCGTGACCTTCGTCCCTCACTTCCTGCAGCACGATGAGCATGTCCTCTACAAAGGCGTCCGCCACGGCCCGCACGGCTGCGACGGCGTCGGCATTGCCACGTCCCGATAGGTGTACCGCACCGTTGGGATTTCCAAGCCTCGCGCCCTGCGCCTTGGTCGCCGCGAGTGCGGACTTGGTGCGCTGGGATATCACCTCTCGCTCACGCTCGGCGACCGCCGCGAGGATGTGGACCGTAACGCGGTTCGCCTGGGGCAAGTCCACCGCAACGAAGTCGACGCGGCTGTCCATGAGTTTCGAGATGAACGCGACATTACGGCTCAGCCGGTCAAACTTGGCGATCACGAGCGCGGCTCCCATCACCTCGCAGCGGCTACGCTCCTCGGCGGGTAAGACAATGCGGCGGGGCTGCGAAGCCCGAACCGGAGGCCTATTCGCCCGCACGCGCCCCGAGACGCCCCGACGCGCCCCGACCCGCACGGTCGCATCGCCGGTTCAGTCGGTCGCCCGAACCAGCGCCGACATCACCGTCCGCCGCGGCACCCCACCGACGAGCGTGCCGCTGCCGTCCAACACCGCGATCGGAACCTCGCTGTTGACCGACATCATCAACATGTCCTCGAGAACGGCTTCGCTGTCGACGGTCAGGACGGGATCGAGCTTTTCCCGGTTGGTGATCTTGCCGGACAGATCACTGCCGTTCTCGGTCATCCGTGTCGTCACCGCGCCGACCGGTTTGCCCTCGTCCAGCACATAGACCGTGTTGCCCACGCTCGCCTTGAGCTTCGCCACGGCATCACTATAGGTGGCGGTCCGCATGTCGACGGTCGGATATTCGCTTGCAATGCTGCCGACGGTGACGACGCGGCCGCGGTTCACATCCTTCACGAAGCGGCTAACGTAGTCGTCGGCCGGCGCGATCAGGATCTCCTCCGGCGTGCCGACTTGGCGCAGCTCGCCATCCTTCAGGATCGCGATGTGATCACCGATACGCAGCGCCTCGTCGAGGTCGTGGGTGATGAAGACGATGGTCCGACTGAGCTCCTTCTGAATCTGGATGAGCTGATCTTGCATGTCGTTGCGGATCAGCGGATCGAGCGCATTGAAGGCCTCGTCCATCAATAGCACGTCGGCATCCGTCGCCAGCGCGCGGGCCAGCCCTACGCGTTGCTGCATGCCGCCGGATAGCTGGCTTGGATACTGATTTTCAAAGCCCTTCAAACCGACCAGCTCGACCTGGATCTGGGCCTGATCGAACGCGTCCGACTTGCTGGCGCCCTGAAAGCGCAGCACCTTGGCGATGTTCTCCAGCACGGTCTTGTGCGGCAACAGGCCCTGCCGCGTCGTGTCGCGGATCTGCAGCCCGCTCATGACATTCTCGATTACGGTCTTGTGCGGCAACAGCGCGAAGCGCTGGAACACCATGCTCATCTTGTAGCGCCGCAGGGTGCGCAGCTCCTCGGCATTGAGCTTCAGCACATCCTCCCCGTCGACCAGGATGCGCCCATCGGTCGGCTCGATCAGCCGGTTGATGTGACGGATCAACGTCGACTTGCCGGAGCCCGAAAGTCCCATCACGATGAGAACGGCGGCGCAATAATCCCCCATTGAAGCGGTCGGATTGTCTGACTGGGGCGGAGCAATATGGGACCGCCGATGTAGCCTTTGGTCGGGATGGAGCTGACCGAAGGCGAAGGGGATGTACCG
>Ga0307378_10000752_pt1 | contig 54997 bp, 60 predicted proteins | sample UN1MG_FD_202238 | JGI IMG/M metagenome (GOLD analysis project Ga0307378, IMG submission 202238) | Soil microbial communities from Risofladan, Vaasa, Finland - UN-1 | ecosystem: Environmental > Terrestrial > Soil > Coastal area > Acid sulfate soil | place: Finland: Risofladan, Vaasa | collected... | reverse complement strand
AATTCCACTTGGGATTCTTAAAAGTGCTACACGGATTATCTGTTGTGACGGCGCAGCCGGATCCCTTATCAGCTTCGGTCTTGAACCCTTTGCTATTGTTGGTGATTGTGATTCACTGAATCCGGAGATCATAAACAAATATGCTGACAGAATATATGAAGATGCTGAACAGGAAACCAATGATCTGACCAAGGCTGTAAGGTGGTGCTCTGATAGCGGCTTTAAGGATATTGTTATTCTGGGGGCAACAGGCAAGCGGGAAGATCACACTGTTGGCAATATATCACTGCTTGCAGAATATGCTCAATTCATTAATGTAAAGATGATCACTGATACCGGGATCTTTTATCCTGCTCTTAAAAGCTGTCGATTTGAATCAATGTCTGGCCAGCAGATCTCCATTTTTTCCATAAATCCGCAAACTGAGATAACTTCATCCGGATTAAAGTATCCTTTAATAAAAAGAAAACTCAGTAATTGGTGGGAAGCTACACTTAATGAGGCAACAGGAGGTTACTTTGAATTGAAATTCAAGAACGGAAAGATTATAGTATTTCTGGAGTTCTGAGTACATGTACTCACCCCCTTCCTTCACTTCGTTCTTTCAACCCTGCAAGCCGGCCCCTTCGTTAAATTTGCCCGCCGGGCAAATTTTTCACGCTTGGTCCTCCCTCTCTGCTGAAGCAAAGAGGGGGAATGGATCTAGTCATAATTTGTTGATTTTTATATATTTACATTGTGGTTCTATAAATATGTCAAAGTACATGAAATTTGATTTCAGGGCGATTAGAAAATATGCTCAGGAACTCAGGAATAATATGACTGAGTATGAAAAGCTTTTATGGAATGAACTAAGAGGAAAAAAGCTTTCAGGATTTAAATATTTGCGGCAGCACTTTAATAAATACACTAATAATCAGACATATACACAAAGTAACTCCCCCCTCTTTGCTTCAGCAGAGAGGGGGGCTGGGGGGGTGAGTACATGTGACCAAAAGAAAGCAGAGAGAGCCTGCACTGAGCGGAGCGAAGTGGGGGCTGGGGGGCGAGCACCGTAACTATAAATGGGGAGAGGTTGATTGGATCATCGGGACGGGAGTTATAATCTCCTTCACAAGATTTATCAGCTGTACCCTGCTCCTTACATTTGTCTTGATATAGATCCTGTGGGTATGATCCTTGACAGTCTGCAGGCTGATGAATAATCTGTCGGCTATCTCTTTATTGCTGAGACCATTACAGATTTCACGAACTATGTCCGTTTCACGAGGCGTTACATCGAACTTCCTGCAGAATTCCTCAAATGACAGATCCCTGCGCGGCTCTTCTCTAAACGGAGACATCAGCGTGCCATAAGAGAAATAAACGGGCAGGAAAGCATTGCCTGCAAAGAATGTTAAAACAAATGCCAGTGCAGCATATACAGATACACTATAGAAGAAAAGCGGAATGCATTGTATAAGCATCGCGATGAATAAGCATGGTGCTATTATCCTGCGGTCATAAGCGTGAATAAGCGACCTTCCCTTATTTGGAAAAATGATCAGCAAAGAAGCAGCTGAAGTATAGAAGAAGTTCATGCAGATGAAATAGTATTTTAACAGAACCTCCGGTTCTATTGATCTTTCCTCTGCAACAAAAAATCCAAGAGCAATAATTATGGCAAAATTGATCATAAGAAACCATAAGAGATGCCAGTTTTTGTATTTTCTTCCTGAGATCTCACCCGAGAACCTCATAAGCATAAGCCAGGCAAAAACAAGGAAGGGAAGTCCAAGCAGCAATGAGATATTATTAAAGCGTTCAATAATGCCGGCCTCAAAATAGGGAGCTAGAAATGCCTTTATGATAACCTGTCCCCAGATCCCGTAAAAACCAAATGTAAAAATGAATACCAGAAAATACAGGATTGATGAAAATAATTCCGTCCTGTACCTGTTCCTCAGCCGTGTTGCAAGGACGACGCTTCCTGCAGCCAGTGCAACAGACAGGAAAAAAACCAGCCAGACAAGATATTTCAGCATAATAATATAAAGGTATTGAGATAATTCGGATTTCGGATTTCGGATTGCGGATTTTTTAACTTTTATAAATCCGCAATCCGCAATCCGCAATCCGCAATCCGAAATCCGAAACTACTACTAAAGTTGCCATACCTACCAAAGTAGGAAATTGAAAAAACACTACAATAGTATGAAGTCTATCGAAAAAACAGGATTTAAATTTGTCTCGTTAAGTAAATAGAAGTATTAACTAATTTAATTAAAGAATGGAAACGAATAAAGAATACACACTTGTGCCGACTTTCAGCAACAGCTTTGGGACAGGATTGAGAGTGATGGCAGATAATTTTATCAGGCTGCTCCTGATCGTTATTATTGTGGCCATTGTTACAGGTCCGTCTCAGCTTATACACTTCAAATTCAATGCCAGTGATTTCCACGGAAGACCATGGGACTGGGCTGGGAATATGAATAGTATTATCAACTGGGCCTCAATAGGTATGGTTGCAGCTTTCTTCGGACTTCTTGCCCTGTTATATTCTTTTTTTGTAGTGCCTGTATTTAAATATGGGTCAAATATGACTTTTATCCAGGCCGTCAGGAAAATAAAGCCGGATTTTGAAATGCTAGTCAAAGGTTTCTGGGAGAACTACCTTCATATTGTCCTGGCAAACCTTCTGGTGATGGCACTTGTCGTCCTGGGATGTTTTGCACTGCTGATTCCCGGGATAATAATAGGATGCCGTCTTGTTTTCGTCTCATATATAGTGATGGACAAAAAGCTCGATCCTATTGAAGCTGTGGAATTAAGCTGGAAACTGACACGTGGACACGGCTGGAGGATATTCGCAATGGGTTTTGTCTCCTTCTTCATCATTTTATTTGGCCTGATATTCTTTATTGTTGGCATTTTTCCTGCAATAATGTGGGTATCAAGTTCATTTGCAACTCTTTATCAGTCTGTTCTTATTCAAAAGGAAAAACCTGCAGAACCGGTACTCGCACAATAAAAGCATTCAGTTTTCTTTCCTAATATGTTTTCTCCTGCCGCGGGCTGCTGCCCCGGCAGGTTTTTTAATAAATATTTGGTATATCTTTATATGATCATCAGAAGAAAACAGGATGAAAGGGATTTCTATTACAGCCTTCCTGATAATTATCTGTTTACCCAATTATTCCCAGGAATTACATGGTATAGTCATTGATGAGAACACAAAACGACCTTTAAGCGACGTCAGTGTATTTTTTAACGGGACAACAAGAGGAACTAAAACTGACAGAAACGGAAATTTCAAGCTTCTTGCACCTGAAAACCAGAAACTTCCGTTGGCGGTCAGTGCCATCGGATACAACTCATTGCTTCTGACAGAATATCCGGCAGATAAATCCTTAAAGATATTGTTAGTACCCAAAATTTATGAGCTCAACGAAGTCGTTATCATTTCAAGGAGGTCATTAAGGGAAAAATCAATCCGAAATAATTATCTAAATACGTTCAGAAGACAATTCATTGGGGAGACGGTAAACGCATACACCTGCAAAATCATGAATGAGAACGACCTTGTGTTTCAATATGATGAAAACAGACTCCTTTTGACTGCTTATTCATTAAGGCCGCTGATTATCAATAATAAATCTCTTGGTTATCAGATCACATTTTATCTCGATGCTTTTGAATACTCACAAATTCCGTATTCATTATCCTACACCGGGTATTATAATTTCAGGGAAGATTCCACATTGAATTCTAAAGAACGGGTGAGGGCAGAAAACAGGAGGAGACTGGCATTTCTTGGATCAAGGATGCATCTTATGCGTTCTTTGTGGGAAAATAATCTTGATTCCGCAGGATTCTCAATTAAAAATTCCGATAATAAGATCATTACTTATGACAGCCTGGTTGTAGAGAAGGATCCATCTGATAAATACCTGGGAAGCAAAAGAACTTATAATGTAGCCTATCTGTCGAAAACCAGCAGATCGATGATGAATATAACAAAAAATAACGTTTATTTCAATAAGCTGGGGTATTTTGATCCTTATGGTATCAAATGGATTGGAGAGATGGGAAAACAGAGGATTGCGGACCTGCTGCCCTACGATTATATCATGAAAAAACATTAAACCAGCCTGTCGGGACCTTGCCCCTTTATTATATATGGAGAGAAGGCCCGTAGGGGGCTGTAATTTGGTACACCATTTGTACAGAAATTGAAATTTCAGTAACTTTTTAGTTTATATCCTAAACATTTCAAACATGAAAACAAGGACAATTTTGTTATCAATTGTATTAATCTTTGCTATACCGGCAATTTCCAGTGCGCAGATAGGTAATGTGCTCAAGAACAAAGTTGGCAGGGCAGTTAATGCCGGAGTCAAAGTCCTGAACAAGGAAGCAGACAAGAAAATTGATTCAACTGCAACTGTAGAAGCTCAGAAGGCTTATGATAAAGCTGAACAGGAGAAGGCTGCACAAGAGGCAGCACAGGCACAAGAGGCAGCACAGGCAGAAGAGGCAGAACAGGGAGAGCAGGCCGGAGATACAGAGCAGCAATCAGATAAAAGGCCATCTGGAGGCATTAACTTAGGAGGACTGATGGGAGGCGGAAAAGTCACATCAAAATACAGTGAATCCTATTCATTTAACAACAGGATATATACAGAGATGGAGATGTATGATGGTAAGGATGTAGCGAAAATGAATTACTTCATCTATTTCAATGACGAGAATGCAAATGCCGGATTTGAATCAAAAATGGTAAGTACCTCTGAGGATGGCGATCAGGTTGAAATGACTTCATCATTTGTATTTGACGGGGATAATAAATCATTTATGATCATGACAGATATGGGGGGTATGCGAATAGGGATCATAAGCGAAGTGCCGGACGAGAATACTGCTGAAGACCAGGCTGCTGCAGAGGCACCAGAAGCAACGATTACCAAAACAGGGAATACCAGGATAGTTGCAGGCTATAAATGCGATGAATACCTTTATGTTGATAATGAAACAAAAGAACACGGCAAAATTTGGGCAACCAAAGACCTCAGACTGCGGGCCGATAAGCGTACCTTTTCAAAGGCAGGACTATCTGCATATTACGGCAGTGCGGAACTGGATAACAGTGTTGTCCTGGCCATGGAAGGATATAATAAGAAGGATGAGCTTGAAATGAAATCGGAGACTAAAGAGGTCAACCTGGATTATAAACACACATTATCAACCACCGGATACTCATTCAGACAGATGAATTTTAGCCAGGCAGGGCAGAAGAAATAAAATAATTACACGTACTCACCCCCAACCCCCTCTCTACTAAAGTAAAGAGGGGGCTAATATGCTGTATATAAATAAGTTCCCCCTCTTTGCTTCAGCAGAGAGGGAGGACCAAGCGTGAAAAATTTGCCCGGCGGGCAAATTTAGCGAAGGGGCCGGCTTGCAGGGTTGAAAGAACGAAGTGAAGGAAGGGGGTGAGTATATGTAATAAATTATATTTTTCTCAGTTTTGCAAACCTCAGCAAAAGCTTTTTCCGGCCATCCTTTTCAAATTCGACTGAAACGGTGGTGTTTGGAGGTTCACCTTCGATGGATACAATAATTCCGTTGCCAAACCTCTCATGCTGAACGGTATCGCCTTCCGAAAACTCTGACGGATCGCTGCCGTTGAAAGGTGTATTTTGTTGAATAACTGTCTTTAAAGCTTTTCTTCCCCGGGGCTTCTCAGAATATGAGGATGCTTCCTCCCTGAACATATCCCTGATTCCGGTTTTTGTATGAAACGGTTTACCTCCCGTCTGAGGATAATAGAGGTATTTCTGATCAATTTCCCGGAGAAACCGGCTCGGATTGCTTCTCTCAAGGTTTCCCCATTTGTACCTGTTCAGTGCATAGCTCAGGGTAGCGAGCTTTTCCGCACGGGTAATTGCGACGTAGAAAAGGCGCCGTTCCTCCTCGAGTTCTTTTGCACTTCCTGCCGATAAAGGAGACGGGAAAAGAGTATCCTCCATCCCGACGATGTACACATGCTTGAATTCCAATCCTTTGGCAGAATGCATCGTCATCAGGGTCACCTTGTTGCGGTCCTCTTTCTTTTCATTGTCCTGATCGGTGAGCAGTGAAACATTTGCCATGTATGCCTCAAGTGTTGAAGGCTCTCCGTTGGTTTCAGCAGCTTCGGTGAATATCTTGATCGCGTTCAGCAGCTCCTCGAGGTTCTCATAACGGCTTATCTCTTCAGGCAGCTTCCCATCCCTGAGCTCATTCATGATGCCGGAGCCTAAAGCAATCTCTTTTGCCCTGGTAAAAGCATCTGTATTGCCATTGCCGAAAGCAAGCTTATCAATCAATTCAGTATAACCGGAAAGCTTTTTTTCTGTCCCGGCATTGAAGTGACCGGGATATTTCCCGGCATCAGAAATTATATTCCATGCTGAGGTATTTTTCTCAGCTGAAAGTTCCAGTATCTTTTGAACTGTTGTATCACCAATGCCTCTTTTCGGATAGTTAATGGATCTCTTAAGGCTCTCTTCATCGTCATGATTGATAACCATCCTGAAATAAGCCAGGATGTCTTTTATCTCCTTTCGTTCATAAAACGACAGACCGCCATATATTTTATACGGTATATTCTTCCTGCGCAGCGTCTCTTCAAATATCCTGCTCTGTGCATTTGTCCTGTATAGCACTGCAAAGTCGCACCAGGCAAGCTGCTGTGACAGGCTCCTGTCCAGGATATCAGAAGCAATATTGAATCCCTCTTCCGTATCGGTCATAGCCTGCATGACCATTATCTTTTCCCCGGGTTCATTCTTTGAAAAGACCTTCTTGTGGATCTGTCCCTCATTGTTTGCAATGATCTCATTTGCTGCATTAACGATAGTTTGTGTTGATCTGTAATTCTGTTCGAGTTTGAAGAGCTGATAATCGGGATAATCATTTTTAAAGTCGAGGATATTTTCGATTCTTGCTCCCCTGAAAGAGTAGATGCTCTGAGCATCGTCTCCCACTACGCAAAGGTTATGATGAATTGCTGCAAGTTTCTTTACAATAAGATACTGTGCATAGTTAGTGTCCTGGTATTCATCCACAAGGATGTATCTGAACCGGTCCTGGTATGCTGCAAGTAGATCCGGGAAGTCCCTGAACAATATGTTTGTGTTCATCAGCAGGTCGTCAAAATCCATTGCATTTGCCTTAAAGCAACGTGATGAATATATTTTAAAGATTTCAGCCAGCAGGGGCATCCTGCTCGCTTTGTCATATTCGTACATTGAACCATCGGCCGAATACATGCTTGCTGTTACAAGATTATTTTTTGCAGTTGATATCCTTGAAGCTATTACTCCCGGCTTGTACACATTGTCATCCAGGCTGAGTTCTTTGATTATTGAACGCACAAGGCTTTTTGAGTCAGCGGCATCATATATGGTGTAATTGGATTTATATCCGAGCCTGTCGCCCTCGATCCTCAGTATCCTTGCAAATATTGAATGAAAGGTGCCCATCCACAGGTAACGTGCTATCTCAGCACCCGCTATTCTGGCAATTCTTTCCTTCATCTCTCCGGCTGCCTTGTTAGTGAAGGTGAGAGCAAGGATCTTTCCGGCCGGAACTCCTTTCTGAAGAAGATGTGCTATGCGGTACGTAAGAACCCGTGTTTTACCCGCACCTGCTCCGGCAATAACAAGAGATGGTCCTTCAGAATGGATAACAGCCTGTTGCTGAGCTTCATTCAGGTCTTTGAGGTAATTACGGGTCATTTATTTATTCAGAATTACAGCGTTCGGAGTGGGACAAATTTAATGGATTTTATTAAACTTGTGGAGTATTATACAAATAGTGTTATAGAATCCGTTAATAATAGAAAGATCGCCTTGCCTGTGCGTTATTGGATTGTTTTTGTTGCCGTATTTCTGCCTTTACTCCTTCATGGTCAGCTTACCGCACCGGGGGCTCTGGCGGTGCGCTATACCTCTTATCCGTCATCACCGGGAGTCAAGGATCCGGTATTTGTTTACTGCAGCCTTACCGGAACCGAACAGGGAACACTTACTGCCACCCGGCCCGGTGGAGGAGGGCCTTTTACCTTCAAATGGTTTCGCTGGAACGAACTGACAAACAACTTCAGCATCGCCGACAAAACTGATTCCGGAGTGACTTCCTCAACTATAAGCGATCTTACAGAAGGCGGGTATAAAGTTGAAATAGAAGATTCAGGGATTTATGACACAAGCCTGGTAGGCTGGATAGTTTTTGATAAACCTCCTTATGCCGGGGCACAGCTCAAGAATCCGATGAAACACTGCAATTATGTTGCTCTTGACGGCGATACATCTGCCACGGTAAAGACTTTCCGGTATTATGATGTTGTAACCGGAATACAGCTGAACCTCAGAAACGAACTGAAATTCATATGGTCTTCAGATCCTTCATCTACAATTCCCTATCCATCTATCGAAATAGACCCTATTACCTTTACACCTCCTCTTGAAGATGTGACCTATTCACTTAAGGTAAACTCCCTTGCATGCAGCAGTGAAGCATCATTTTTCTATGAATCGATACATGTCAATGCTGATTTTACTATTGATCCCGCTGAAGGAGAAGCGCCGCTGGAAGTTGCTCTGACAAATACATCGATAAGGGGATATATATACCTGTGGGATTTTGGTGACAGCACCTTTTCAGACCTGGAAAATCCGGATCCTCATATTTATTATAAACCGGGGGAATATACCGTGTTGCTGACTATTGAAAGTGATCGTCATTGTATTGATTCGCTCAGGTCGACTATAATAAAGGTTGACCAGTCATCCCTTGACATTCCAAATGTCTTCACACCTGACGGTGACGGATATAATGATTATTTCATGGTTGAGTCGAAGTCAATGAGATTTATGAGTATGGAAATCTTCAGCCAGTCGGGAATGAAGGTATATGGTTTCAGCGGAGAGGGAGAAATTCTGAGAGACTGGACAGGCTGGGACGGTAATATCAATAATTCCTCAAGAAAAGCAAGGCCCGGCGTCTATTTTTATATCATCCGTGCATTAGGGTGGGATGATATAAGGTATGACAGCAAGGAGTACCGGGGGTTTCTTTATCTATTCAGGTAAAGGTGCAACGGAACAACGGGATAACCTGTTTTATATGGTTATCTTTCGTCTGCGTGCTTCTACATTCCATTGTTCTGTGACTTTTCCATCCCTTACAACTGAGACTACATCGAATCTGTCAACTGTGGGGCAGATATGAAACGGTATTGCATAGACAGGAGTTCCGATCTTCATCCTCCCGGCTTCCTCTGTCCTTATAACCATGTGTTCTTCGTTTTGTGAGACAATTGAGTAATTCGCTGATCCCGGAATTTTAATCCTTGGCTGGGGCATTTCAGAAGCTACAGATTTATGACCCAGATCAATACAAAGAAGGTCCTTTGCCGGCTTGCTGATAACACGGGTGAAAAGCACAGCTGCATGCAAAAAGTCCATATCAGTAAATGCTGTGCTGTAGCCATAGTCCCATAACAATAATGTGCCCGGACTTAATTCCACCTCTTTGCGCTGCGCATGTAACGGAAAAGTAGGAGAACCGCCTGCTACAATTTTCAGGCATTTAATGCCGGTTTTCTCAAGATGTCCGATGAAATCTGAGACAGGAGCATATGATTCATCACACATTTTCCTGCGGAGAGCAGGATCCGGCTCATGCAGATGACCATCATAAACATGGAGTCCCTCAAACCTGAGCATTGGCATATCATTAATCAGTTCTGCAAGTCTTTCGGCTTTATCCCCTGGTACTATTCCTGTGCGGTTCATCCCGACATTTATATCAAGCCAGATGTGAGTCTGAATATTTTTTAGTACCGCTGTTTTGGATAGCAGGCGGATTACATCCTCTGAATCGGCAATACAGGAGAATTTTGTTCCCGGGTAACCTTCCATCAGGTAAAAAAACCTGTTAATATTTGGCCCGGCAGGCTGATATGCCAGAAGGACGTCGGGAGCACTGCATCTGGCAGCCATTTCAGCTTCAGCTATTGTTGAACATTTGAATCTCCTGATGCCATGTTTCATCTGCAGACGTACGATCTCAGGCATTTTATGTGTTTTGACATGAGGTCTCAGCCGGTCGGCATCTCCTGCTACAGCTATCATCCTGCGTATATTCTCTTCAATACGGTCGGGGTAGACAAGAAGAGCGGGCGAAAACACATCACCTTCATTATCAATCGAATACCATTTGTCATCTAAGGCTTTATGCTGTTCCATCCCGGTCAGTATTTATTTCAAACACAGCTTCAACTTCAACTGCTATACCTGACGGGAGCATCATTCCCACAGCGCTCCGGGTGCCAATGCCGTTATCCTCTCCAAAAACTTCTGCCATGAGTTCACTAAAGCCATTGATCACTGCAGGATGCTGATTAAAATCGGGGGTGCTGTTCACCATCCCAAATGTCCTGATAAGCCGTTTTATTCTTTTAAGCTCCCCGAAATAGATTTTTATTGTTGACAGCATAGTGAGACCAGTCTGCCTTGCAGCAAGCTTTCCATCATCAGTGTTCATGTTCAGTCCGAGTCTTCCTGTAATAAGAGAACCATCCGCCCTGAGAGGTCCCTGACCGGATACATATAAAAAATTACCTGCAATCAGTACAGGCTTATAGATCCCTCCCGGTTTCGGAGGCGGAGGCAATTCAAGCCCCATTTCAATTATTCTTAAATCCGGATCTGTTTTCATTTCAAAAAGCTTTTTTCTTTTCTTTTTGGATCACACAATTATGCCGTTGAATCGTTGAGCCGTTGAACCGTTGAGCCATTCTTATACGTACAGGTCAGCCCTGAATATTGTTTTGGCATGGCCTGCAATCTCAACCCTGTCACCTTTCAGAGTAACTTTCAGTATCCCGCTTCTCTTTGATACCTGGCGGGAAAAAAATTCTTCGCGACCTGTTTTGCCACTCCAGAAAGGAGTCAGTGCGCAATGTGCCGACCCGGTTACGGGATCTTCATTTATTCCAAGAGCAGGAGCAAAGCAACGGACACAAAAATCAAAATTAGTGTCTTCAGAAGGAGCTGTTACTATAAGATCGCCAAAAGGGGAATCCTTCATCCGGTTAAAATCGGGCTTCAGGTTCCGGACATCCTCTTCGTTGTGGAGCAGCGCAAGGGTCCAGCCGTGACTTGTTCTGTAAAGCTCAATCGGTTTTATTCCTATAAGCTTCTCAGCGATTGGCGGAATCTGCACACGCTCAACCTGATAGGCCGGGAAATCCATAATGATCCAGTTTCCTGACTTTCTGACGAACAGATCTCCTGCACCTGAATCGAAAGTAATAGTCTTATCCTTACTGACCATCCCTGTCTGATACATAATATGTGCTGATGAAAGAGTTGCATGACCGCAAAGGGGAATTTCCGATTCAGGGGTGAAATACCTTATTTTATATTTTTCACCTGCCTTTACAATAAATGCAGTTTCTGAAAGATTCATTTCTGCAGCAACATTTTGCATCCACTTCTTTGACAATTCTTTTTCAAGAATGCATACACCTGCCGGATTCCCTTTAAACGGTTCGGCTGTGAATGCATCGACCTGGTAAATTATTTTCGGTTTCATATATTTAAATATAAAGGTGCAATGCCTCTATGGCACAACAGTACAACGGCTCTTATTTTGACCCCCCTTTAGAGCCTGCACTGAGCAGAGCGAAGTGGGGGCAGGGGAGTATTGAGGCCGTCATTCACCGGTACAAAACTGCAATTTACTGAGTATTTTGAGAATTTAACTAAGAAAACTTTGTAAACTAAAATAGTTTTCCCATTTTTGCGGCGTTTTAATTTGAAACATGGATTACAGGCAGAGAATAATAGAAGAAGCTGCAGTCATGTTCCGGACTTACGGAATAAGATCCGTAACCATGGATATGCTTGCAAACCGGATGGGTATTTCAAAGAGAACGATTTACGAGGTTTTCAGCGACAAAGATGAACTCCTGAATGGCGTATTGGGTTGGATGACAGAAAAACAGCAGGAGCTTATGACTGATATCCTCAAAGGATCAGAAAACGTCATCGAGGCGATATTTAAAATACTCGATATAATGACGGAGCATTTCCGGAACATGAGTCCTGCATTCAAACTGGATATGAAAAAATACCATAATGATATTGTCACGAAGATAGAGGAAGCGGGGAAGCTCCCATACTATATTAATAATACTGATATATTACTGAGAGGAATAAAAGAAGGGATCTTTCGTAAGGATATTGATATTGCAATATCGAATAAATGTCTGGTGGAAGTTACCAGAATTTCCAACGACAAGGATCTGTTTCCTCCCGGGAATTTTTCGGATCAGGATGTCATAAGAGATTTTTTTATCAATTATATAAGAGGTATCAGTACCCGGAAGGGTCTTGATCTGATAAACTTATATGAAAAGAAGAGAACACCAGAAAATAGAGGTCAAAAGAATTAACAGAAAAAAGACAAAACAGGATTTTATGAAAAGGAAATTTTTAATCGCTTCAATGGTAGCTTTTGCAGTCTCCCGGGCTACAGTGTCGGGACAGGAGACAGGAAATGAAATGGTACTGTCGCTGGGGGAGGCACAGGAATATGCCATTCAGCACAACAAGATGGCAATTTCAGCCAGACTGGATGTGGAGGCATCCAGGATGGCCTTCTGGCAAACAGTTTCAGCAGGACTTCCGCAGATTTCATCCAGCGCGGGCTTTACCGACAACCTTAAACAGATGGTCTTTCTGATTCCTGATTTTTTTGGTAATCCTGATGAGAAAATAGAAATTACCATGGGATCCCAGTATAACGCATCTGTAGGGCTGCAGGCCAGCATGCTGTTATTCAATGCACCATACCTTGTGGGAATAGAGACTACGAAACTTGCCAGAAAGCTGGCAGAGACCAATGTCAACAGCACCGAGCTGGATATTCGTGAGTCTGTTGCATCTGTATACTACCTGATACTGGTATCTGAAGAATCACTGAGGATCCTTGACGGTAACCTGGCCAACCTTCGTGAAACACTGAAGTCGACACAGACTATGTTCAGTGTAGGTATGGCTGAATCAACTGATGTTGATCAGATGGTCTCCAATGTCAATATGGTTGAAAATTCAAGGAGCTCACTGGGAAGAACTATAGAGCTTAATTATAATATGTTAAGGTTTCAGCTTGGAGTGCCATCCGATACCAGGATAAGGCTTACAGGAACCCTTGAAGATTTTACAAAAGAGATAAATGTGGAAGCGCTGTTATCACAGGAATTCAATTATACGAGTAATTTGACTTACAAACTTGTGGAGGGACAGGAACAATTGTCCGCTCTTGGACTGAAAGCGCAGAAAGCCCAGGTTTTACCGACAGTGGCAGGAGTTATATCAACAACAAAAACAGGAATGGGGGATGAGGTGTCGAATATAAACTGGTACAACAGTTCGCTTGTCGCCCTGCAAATGTCAATTCCAATTATAGCTAGCGGTCAGAGGTATGCTGCAATAAAAAAGGCACAGTTTAATCTTGAGAAAGCAAAAAACACAAAAGAAATGGTCTCGGATCAGCTTAAGATCCAGGAAAAACAGCTGCGGTACAATCTTGTAAATGCAAACCTGCAATATACAAGCCAGAAAGAAAATGTTGAGGTATCGCGACGGGTCTATGAGAGCATGGAAAATAAATTCAGACAGGGAATGGCATCCAGCCTTGAACTTACCCAGGCTAACAGCCTTTTCCTTCAGGCAGAAAACAACTATATATCAGCCCTGATGAACCTGCTTCAGACCAGACTGGCGCTTGACAAGCTGTTAAACAATATGTAAAAACCAAATACTAAATCAATAAAACAATTAATAATGAAATACTTAAGAATAATTCCGGTAATACTGATCAGCATAATGCTGCTTTCAGCATGTTCATCGAGGCCTGATAAATCTCCGGCAGCAGTTCAGAATGAGGCATCGGTTGAAAAAGCTGCAATTCCGGTTAAGGTTATCTCCCTTAAAAGAACCAGGATAGCCAGAACTATTGACTACACGGCTACTATTCTGCCATTCGAGGAGGTTAATATGGCACCTTCCACTCCGGGCAGGATTGAACAGATATACGTTGAGATAGGTGATAAAGTGAACAAAGGCGACAAACTTTTCCTGATGGACCGTACACAGCTTTACCAGCTGAAGCTCCAGCTCGTAAGCCTTGAAAAAGATCTTGGCAGGCTCGATACTCTGTTAATGACAGGCAGCGTAAAGCAGCAGACATATGATCAGACAAAAACACAATATGATATTCTGAAAACCAATGTGAATTTCATGGAGCAAAATACTCTTTTGAAAGCGCCCTTCACAGGCATTGTAACAGGGAAATACTTTGAAAATGGTGAATTGTATTCAGGCGCTCCCACAACAACTTCAGGAAGGGCTGCCATTGTAACTGTCATGCAGGTCAATCCCCTGAAAGTTAATGTTGCCATTTCAGAACAGTATTATCCGCTTATCAAAATTGGGATGAAAGCAATAATAACTGCAGATGTATATGAAAACGAGTCTTTTACAGGCAAAGTTTTCCGTGTTGCTCCAACTGTCAATTCAGCTTCACGTTCATTCATTGCTGAAATTGAGCTTCCCAACAGGAACGACCTTCTTAAACCGGGAATGTTCGTCAGAGTTTCTATGGATCTCGGCGAGGTAGAGACCTTTGTTGTTCCGGCGGGTACAATTCTTCTTCAGGAAGGTACTAATGTCAGGTATGTCTTTATTGAGGATCAGAGTGTTGCAAAGCGCGTCGAGGTGCTTATAGGTAAACGTTTTGATGACCAGCTTGAGATCATTTCGGACAACCTTAAGGAGGGAAACAGGCTAGTATCAGAAGGACAAGCCAGGCTTCTCAATAATGACAAGATAGAAATAGTAAAGTAATTTCAGAATAACAACATATTAAAATGAGTATATACAGTACTTCCGTTAAGAGACCGGTAACGACTATCCTGATCTTCGTGGCATTGATCGTGATGGGTATTTATTCACTGACTCAGCTGCCTGTGGATCTGTACCCGGAGATGGAACTCCCCTTTATTGGAGTTGTAACAACCTATCCGGGAGCCAGCGCATCTGATATAGAGACCAATATTACAAGACCTGTTGAAGATATGCTTAATTCAGTGGGCAATCTGAAAGAGATAACCTCTACTTCGAGTGATGGTATGTCAGTCATCTTTATGAATTTTGAATATGGTACCAATCTTGATGAGGCTTCCAATGATATAAGAAGCAACCTTAGTTTTATAGAGAATTACCTGCCTGAGGACAGTGAGAAGCCAACAATTATGAAATTCAATTCAAGTATGATGCCTATTATCTTCTATGCTATCACAGCTAAAGAGAGTTACAGAGGGCTTGAAAAGATACTTGATGAAAAAATAGTAAATCCCCTCAACAGGATAGAGGGAGTCGGATCAGTCAGTCTTGCTGGTGTTCCCGGCCGTAAGGTTTACATTGATGTTGACCCACGGAAAATGGAAGCATATAACCTTACCATAGAACAGATTGGCAATATTTTACGGGCTGAAAACATGAATATGCCTGCAGGATATATCGAAATGGGCAAGACCGATTATCCGCTGAGAATCCAGGGTGAATTTCCTGAAAGCGATATCATGAAGAATATTGTGGTAAGCAGCTATAACGGCAATAACGTTTACCTTAAGGATGTTGCAGAGGTTCGTGATACAATACGCGAAACAAAACTTGACACCAGGATTAACGGTCTGCCCGGGATGACGTTGTATGTTCAGAAACAATCAGGCGGTAATACCGTTAAAGTAACAAAAGAAATAGAGAAGACACTTGCATCTTTAACAAAAGATCTGCCGGCTGATGTAAAGATCGAAAAGCTCTTTGACAGCGCAACATTTATCAAAGATTCAATAAGTAACCTGACAGAGACGCTCCTGTATGCGGCAATCTTTGTTATTCTTGTAGTGCTCTTTTTCCTTGGAAGATGGAGGGCAACTGTTATAATTATTGTCACTATCCCCATTTCCCTGGTGGTAGCTTTTATCTACCTGTTTGTAACAGGGGAATCAATAAATATTATTTCACTGACTTCTCTTTCGATAGCAATCGGTATGGTGGTGGATGATGCGATTGTTGTCCTCGAGAACATCACAAAACATGTTGAAAGAGGAAGCAGACCCAGGGAAGCGGCTATCTATGCTACAAATGAGGTTTGGCTGGCAGTTATAGTTACAACTTTAACAGTGGTTGCAGTATTCTTCCCTCTCACATTCGTAAAGGGATTTACAGGAATACTCTTCAAGCAATTGGGTATGCTGGTGTCAATTACGATCATAACATCAGTTTTTGCCGCTATAACTCTTACCCCTACAATGAGCGCCCTTCTGCTCAAATGGTACCCGATCAAAAAGAATGCCCCTTTCTGGACTTATGACGGAAGTATTCGGAAAGGACTAGATTGGTTTGACAGGTTTTATGAGAAGACTCTTCGCTGGGCACTTCATCATAAAACTATAGTAACCATAATTGCTATAGTGGTTTTTACGGGATCAATGAGCCTGTTTTTTGTTGTTGACACGGAGTTTTTTCCTGCGGCTGACCAGTCAAGAATTACAGCGACAATAGAGCTTCAGACAGGTACAAGAGTAGATGAGACTTTGAAAACAACCGACAAAATCGATAAATTGTTAAAAGAAAAATATCCGGAAATCAACCTGATCTCATCGTCAACCGGTACTGACGACCAGGCCGGATTTGCATCACTGTTCGGCGCTGGAGGAACTCATGTGATCACTTATTCCATGAGACTCGTCCCGATTGAAGAACGTGAGAAAAATGTAATGGTCCTTGCTGAAGAAATGAGAGCTGATTTTACGAAACTGCCTGAAATTATTGACTTTACAGTGAGCACTTCTGAAAATATGCCCGGCATGGGTTCCAGTACCGTTGACGTTGAAATTTACGGCTATAATATTACTGAAACAAATATAGTTGCCGAGGAACTGGCAGTAAAAATAAATAAGATCGAGGGAGCAAAAGACGTGACTATCAGCCGCGACAAATCAAAACCGGAGCTTCAGATTATTCTCGATCAGAATAAAATGATAACGAATGGTCTGAATACGGCGATGGTATCATCAGCAATTAAGAACAGGGTTGAGGGGATGACGGCAACCCGTCTTCGTCAGTCGGGTGATGAGTATGATGTTGTTGTACGTTTTAAAAAGACCTCTAGAAGTACTTTGACGGATATTGATAATATAGGTATAACAAATCCCATGGGTCAGATAATCAGGCTTGGCGAGATTGCAGACATCAAGGAGTTCTGGTCCCCGCCGAGTATCGCGAGAAAGCGGAGGGAAAGAATTGTAAATGTGTCATTTACACCGTATAAGAGATCTTTTACGGAACTGCAGACAGAAGTTCAGAAGGCGATCAACGAAACACCTGTGCCTACAGGCGTTATGGTACAGATATCCGGAGCAATAGAAGAGCAGATGGAATCCTTTATGGATATCGCATTTCTTATAGTGGTGAGCCTCATACTTGTTTATCTTGTCATGGCTTCTCAGTTCGAATCACTGAAAATGCCATTCATTATTATGTTCTCAATACCGTTTGCATTCTCAGGCGTGGCAATAGCTCTGTTCTTAACCAACACCACTCTCAGCGTAATATCAGGCATCGGAGCAGTGATGCTTATTGGTATAGTAGTAAAGAACGCCATAGTTCTTGTAGACTTTATCAACCTTATGAGAGAAAGGGGTAATGAGCTGTATGAAGCGATATCGATATCCGGAAGATCCAGGCTCAGACCGGTTATTATGACATCCGCCACAACTATCCTGGGTATGCTTCCTCTGGCCATCAGCACGGGCTCCGGATCAGAGCTTTGGAGCCCGATGGGAGTGGCCGTCATCGGCGGGCTCATCTTTTCAACACTTGTAACCCTGGTTATTGTGCCGGTTGTTTATGCAATCTTTGCAAAACATGGAGAGAGAAACAAGCAGCTGGCTGTATATACTGATTTCGATTTCATGAATGGTAACGGCAATTCCAAATAAGTTTAATAAATACTTTAAAAATTATGAAAGCAATTATGATCATATATAACCAGGCCCATACTGAAAGGGTGGAGTACCTCATGGATAAGCTCGGGATTAAAGGTTACACACTCTGGGAAAATGTCCAGGGAAAGGGCAGCAATACCGGTGTTCCTCACCTGGGCACGCATGCCTGGCCTGAAATAAATAAAAGTTTACTGTCTATAGTAGATGATACTCTGGTTGACACAATTCTCGATAAGATAAAAAGAATTGATGCCATCAGTGAGGAAGTTGGCATCAGGGCATTTGTGTGGGATGTGCTGAAGACAGTGTGAATACGACCCGATGAATCACCGGAGGGGGTATCTTTTGAGACACCCCCTCTTTTTTTATCAGTAACTTGAACATAATCCATTTGTATATGTTTAAAATTTACTTTACATTCGCCCGAAAACTGGTAAAAACATGATAAAAGTCATGTTTTGAATCATATATAAAAAAGTGAATTTCTTTGAAAAAAATTTCGGGTCACATTCTTTTAATCGACTGGATCTTGGTTTTATTCGAGATATTAATTTCAATCAGCTATGAAACAAGATGTTATCATTATCGGAGGAGGAGTAAGCGGCACTGCCCTGCTTTATACCCTAAGCAAATACACCGATATCAGGAACATTAGTCTAATTGAAAAGTATGGTGATTTTGGCCTGGTGAATTCTGCTTCAACAATGAACAGCCAGACACTTCATTTCGGCGATATTGAGACTAATTACACTCTTGAAAAAGCGAGAAAGGTAAAGCGCAGTGCTGATATGGTTATGCGGTATCTCGAAATCGACAAGATAAAGAACGGCGTTGATAAGATCTTCATAAAGGTCCCCAAGATGGTCCTGGCAGTCGGGAAAGAACAGGTTGATATTCTGAGAGAAAGATTCAAACCGTTTGGAGAGCTCTTTCCCAGGCTGAGAATGATAGGCAAGGAAGAAATAGAAAGAATTGAACCAAGGATTGTTAAGGGGCGGGATCCGAATCAGGAGCTGCTGGCCTTGATTACTGAAGATGGATATACTGTAGATTTTGGCAAAATGAGCCATTCATTTGTTAAAAATGCAATGAAAGAAAGGCCGGACATAAACATATACCTGTCAACAAAAGTTTTAAAGATCTTAAAAACCGGGGACGGATTAAAAGTTATAACAAACAGGGGTGAGTTTGAATCATCTGCTGTGGTCGTAACTGCAGGCAGCCATAGCCTCAAGCTCGCAAAATCACTTGGATATGGTAAAAACCTCTCTATCCTGTCAATGTCAGGAAGTTTTTATACCGGACCTAAAGTCCTGAACGGGAAGGTCTATACCATGCAGGTAGCCAAGCTGCCATTTGCGGCTGTTCATGGCGATCCGGAAGTAAATAATGAAAACATAACACGTTTTGGTCCGACAGCAAAGCCTATCTTTTTCCTTGAGAGGTATAATTTCTCAACATTCTTTGAATACTGGCAGACATTTGGTTTCTCAATAAAACCGATCTTAAGCATATTGAAGATATCCACTGATAAGGTAATATTCAATTATCTCCTTAAGAATGTCATTTACGATATTCCTGCAATAGGGAAACGCTCTTTCCTGAAAGAAATAAGGAAGATTGTTCCTGCTATTCGGCTCAATGAGATTAAATTCGCAAAAAAGATCGGCGGAACAAGGCCACAGATAATAAACAATACGACCAGGAAGCTTGAGATGGGAGAAGCCAAAATTGTCGGCGATAAGATCATTTTCAACATTACTCCATCTCCGGGTGCCTCGACATGCCTGGGGAACGCTTTTGATGATACGATTAAGCTCATGGACTTTCTTGATAATAAATTCACTTTTAATAAGGAGAAATTTGAACGCGACCTTGTTAATGAGACTTTTAAGAATTCAGAAATGGTAAAGGAAAAAACCCAGATCTCCGAAAGCAAATAATCAGGTCTTTAGATAACTGTCTGTCTGATAAATGATTAATTAAACTAACGTTATGATTGTTGATCCTGAAGTCATAAGATTATTTTATAAGGAGCTGGCTCATAAAGTTTCATTAACAAAGAAACGGATCGGCCGGCCACTGACACTTACCGAAAAAGTACTTTACAGTCATCTTTTCGATTTTAATACCCTGACTGCATTTATGCGAGGGGCAGAATATGTTGAATTCAGACCTGACCGGGTAGCGATGCAGGATGCAACTGCACAAATGGCTCTCCTGCAATTTATCCTTGCAGGCAGGGAAAATTCTGCCATTCCCGCGTCAGTACACTGCGACCACCTGATTATGGCTAAATCGGGAGCTGCCAGCGATCTTGGAAAAGCAATTCAGTCCAACACAGAGGTTTACGAATTCCTAAGCTCTGTCTGCAGTAAATACGATATCGATTTCTGGGAACCGGGTTCCGGAATTATCCACCAGATAATCCTTGAAAACTATGCCTTCCCCGGCGGGATGATGATTGGAACCGATTCCCATACAGTAAATGCCGGAGGGCTGGGGATGATAGCTGTTGGAGTTGGCGGTGCCGATGCTGTCGATGTAATGGCAGGAATGGGATGGGAGCTAAAGTTTCCGAAATTGATCGGAATAAGGCTTACCGGCAGGTTAAATGGCTGGACATCCGCCAAGGATATAATTTTAAAGGTTGCAGGTGAGCTCACTGTCAAAGGCGGAACAGACTCAGTAATTGAATATTTTGGCGAAGGGGCAAGATCTCTTTCATGTACCGGTAAGGCTACAATTTGCAATATGGGGGCTGAAGTTGGAGCTACATGCTCAATATTTGGGTATGATGATGCAATGGCTAAATATTTGTCGGCCACAGGGAGAGATGCTGTAGCTAATGTTGCCGATTCATTCAAAGCGGATCTGACAGGTGATCCTGAAGTTTATGCTGATCCTGCAGGATATTTTGACCAGTTGATCGAGATCAACCTCTCTGAACTGGAACCTTATATAAATGGTCCGTTTACTCCTGATATTGCAACACCTATCTCAAAAATGAAAGAGGCAGTTGAAAAGAACAACTGGCCGCGGAAAATAGAAGTGGGACTCATCGGATCGTGTACCAACTCTTCATATGAAGACATATCAAGAGCTGCTTCAGTCACCAGAGATGCTGTCGATAAAAAGCTGGTCATTAAATCTGAGTTCACAGTGACTCCCGGATCCGAACTGATAAGAGCAATCGCCGAAAAAGACGGATATCTCGGCATTTTTGAGAAGATTGGCGGGAAGATATTCGCTAATGCCTGCGGCCCATGCATAGGTCAATGGGATCGTGAAGGGTCTGATAAGAAGGAAGTTAACACCGTCATACATTCTTTTAACAGGAATTTTGCGAAGCGCACTGATGGCAATCCCAATACTCATGCATTTGTAGCCTCTCCTGAAATTGTTACCGCTCTTGCTATTGCCGGCGATCTGACATTTAATCCATTAACTGATACCTTGACCAATATCCACGGACAAAATGTAAAGCTTGACGAACCTGCAGGATTTGAACTTCCGGCCGGAGGATTTGGCCATAATGTCCGCCCTGTTCAGAAACCATCAAAGGATAAAAAAGGAGTCGAAATAAAAATTAATCCAGGTTCCGACAGGCTGCAGGCTCTTACGCCTTTCCAGAGGCTGATTGAGAAAGACTTTACGGGGCTGAATCTGCTTATAAGAGTAAAAGGGAAATGCACCACTGATCATATTTCAATGGCAGGCTTCTGGCTTAAATACAGGGGTCATCTGGAAAATATTTCAGATAATTATATGATTGGAGCCGCCAATTACTTTAACAGTGAAACAAATAATATACTGAACCTTTTGACCGGCAAATATGAGCCTGTTCCGGATGTTGCACGGTATTATAAAGGAGAGGGCATCGGATCTTTCGTAGTTGGTGAGGAAAATTTTGGAGAAGGTTCATCGAGGGAACATGCAGCTATGGAACCAAGGTTTCTGAATGTAAGAGTTGTACTGGTCAAATCGTTTGCCCGCATCCATGAAACCAACCTTAAGAAGCAGGGTGTTCTGGCTCTGACATTTTCTGACAGGGATGATTACAATAAAATAAGGGAGGATGACAGAGCAGATATTACCGGATTGAATAAATTTTTACCGGGGAAACAATTAAAGGTAGTCATTCACCACTCTGACGGAACCGATGAAACAATTCTTGCAGGCCATTCATATAATGAGTCACAGATCGAATGGTTCAGGGCAGGAAGTGCGCTTAACCTGATCAGAGAGAAAAGTCATGGTAAAGTTTAATTTCTTAATAGAGAGGTAGTTGCTTTCTTTATAATATAGACAAATAAGAATGAGAGGCGATAAGATCAGAATCAGAAACGGGAAGCTTGAAGTGCCTGATTTTCCTGTAATACCATTTATCGAAGGTGATGGTACAGGACGTGATATCTGGAAAGCATCTGTCAGGATATTTGATGCGTCAGTTGAAAATGTTTATAAAGGCAGGAAGCAGATTGTCTGGAAAGAGGTGCTGGCCGGAGAGAAATCATTCAACAATTCAGGAAACTGGATGCCCGATGAGACCCTGACAGCATTCAGGGAATATCTGGTGGGAATAAAGGGACCGCTCACGACACCTGTTGGGGAAGGTATGCGTTCTCTTAATGTAGCTCTCCGTCAGGAGCTCGATCTGTACACATGCTACAGACCTGTGAGATATTTCAGCGGCGTTCCAAGTCCTGTAAAAAATCCTGAAAAAGTCAACATGCATATTTTCAGGGAAAACACTGAGGATATTTATGCCGGTATAGAATTTATGAATGGTACTCCTGAAGTTGAAAAAATGAAGAAATTCCTTATTCAGGAGATGGATATTAAAAAGATCAGGTTTCCCGCGACTTCATCAATTGGCATAAAGCCGGTATCTGTTGAGGGAACGGAAAGGCTTGTACGTCAGGCAATTAAATTTGCCATTGACAAAAACCTGCCATCTGTTACCCTGGTCCATAAGGGCAATATCATGAAATTTACCGAAGGAGCTTTTATGAGATGGGGATATGCTCTTGCTGAAAGGGAATTTGGCGATAAAGTATTTACCTGGAATCAGCACAAGCTTATTGCCAGGAAGGAGGGAGACAATGCAGCAGAAAAGGCATTAAAACAAGCCGAAGCCGCTGGTATGTTAATAATAAAAGATGTGATTGCCGATGCATTTCTGCAGCAAATACTTACCAGGCCTTCTGAATACTCTGTAATTGCCACCCTCAATCTTAACGGCGACTATATTTCCGATGCACTGGCTGCAATTGTTGGCGGTATCGGTATTGCACCCGGAGCAAACATCAATTTTGAAACAGGTCATGCAATTTTTGAAGCTACACATGGAACGGCACCAAAATATGCTGATCAGGACAAAGTCAATCCGGGATCAGTAATCCTCTCAGGTGCATTGATGTTCGAATATATTGGCTGGAAAGACGTTGCGGAAAGAATATATACCGGTCTTGAAAAAGCAATTCAAAATAAAATGGTTACATACGATTTCCACCGGTTGATGGATCAGGCCACACTTTTAAAAACATCTGAATTTGCGGATGCAATAATTTCAAATTTATAAACCCATACACAAAAACTTCATAGCATGAATATGATCAACGACAAATTGTTTGAGAAGCTTCAGTCATCGGTAAGAGAATCTTGCCAGATCGAAAGTGATCTGTTTGAAAAATACGATGTTAAGCGTGGTCTGCGTAACTCAGATGGAACAGGTGTACTTGTAGGACTTACAAAGATAGGGGAAGTAGTCGGTTATAAGAAGGAGGGTGATAAAGTCCTGGCCATACCGGGCAGATTGATGTACCGGGGCATAGATATTGAAGATATAGTGGCCGGATTCCAGAAAGACAAGAGACACGGATTTGACGAAACTGTCTTTCTCCTGCTGACAGGTCATCTGCCAGGAAGTGAAGATTTGAAAGATTTCTCTGAACATATGGCATCACTTCGTTCCCTGCCTGATGATTTCACGAAAGATATGATACTTTCAATGAAAGGTAAGGATGTGCTTAATATACTTGCACGATCTGTGCTGGGCTTATATACTCTTGATGAAAATCCGGATAGTATAACCCTCGATAACATGATAAAGCAGTCGCTGAATCTTATTGCAAAGTTTTCCACCATCGTTGCATATTCATATCAGGCGCTAAGACACCTTTACAAGGGGAAGACACTTTCAATCCGTCACCCGCAGCCCAACCTTACCACTGCTGAAAACTTTCTTTATCTGATCAAGGGGGATAGTAGCGGCTTCTCAAAGCTTGAGGCTGATCTGCTTGACCTGTTGCTGGTCCTTCATGCGGAACATGGTGGTGGTAATAACTCAACCTTTACCATGAGAGTGACCAGTTCTTCTGAGACTGATATATATTCCTCAATTACTTCAGCCATTGGATCATTGAAAGGGCCATTACATGGAGGAGCAAATGTAAGGGTTCTGGAAATGATGGAAAACATGAAAATGCATGTTAAAAGCTGGACCGATGAGGAAGAGGTAAAAGCTCATCTCCTCAGGATCCTGAATAAAAAAGCAAATGATTATTCAGGCAAGATCTATGGTATTGGACATGCTGTATATACAATCTCCGATCCCAGGGCAGCAATTTTAAAAGCAAAAGCCAGAGAGCTTGCTATCGAAAAAGGACGGCTTGCTGAGTTTGAATTGTATGAAATGGTGGAGAGGCTGACACCTGAAGTCTTCAGAGTGTTTAAAGGTGAGAAATCAACAAAAGTAGTTTGTATTAATGTCGACTTTTATTCAGGGTTTGTTTATTCAATGCTTGATATCTCAAAGGAACTTTATACTCCTCTTTTTGCTATCGGAAGGGTCTCAGGATGGTGTACACACCGTATCGAGGAACTGACCTTTTCTGCAAAAAGAATAATCCGTCCGGCCTTCAAGAATGTATTCGGTAAACAGGAATATATTCCAATTTCATCCAGAAATAATATCTAAAACTCATAATTTCTATACTATGAGCCACGAAATCAAAGGGAAACCATTCGAAAGTGCATTTGATAAAATGCTTGAAGGCAACCTTCAGGAAGCAGCTGTAATATTTGAAGAAAAGCTTAAGGAACAGCCTGACAATATTCATATAATGCTGGAACTGGGCAATATATATTATATCATGTGCGAGATGTCGAAATCAATTGCGAATTATGAAAAAGTACTCAGGTTGAAACCGGACAGTCCCTATGTGCTGTACAGGATGGGGGTTGCATTGTACAGATCGACACATTTTTCGAAAGCAGCAAATATTTTCAGTATAATAATTGATTCCGGCAAATATCTTCCAATGACCTACCTGTGGCTGGGCCTATGCTATTATCACCTTGGACAGGAAGAAAAAAGTATTTCTGCCTACAGAAAGCTTATAGAATATGGCCCCGAAACCATAATGGGCAACTATTACATGGGAATAGCACTCAAAGCATCAGGTAATTACAAAGAAGCTATAGCTTTTTTTGAAAGGCTGCTCAATCATACGGATAAACATGTTTCTGCTCTTTATCACCTGGGGAGGACTTACATGAAGGACCACAACTATGAAAAGGCAAAAGATTACTTCAAAATGGTTGTTCAGCTAGATAAAGAGAATAAAAACGCTGAATTCATGTTAGATTATCTTATCGATACATGATCATCTTTAGACAATAATAAAAAAGGGTCATCATTCACAAGACCCTTTTTTGTTTTCTGGTTCAGGGGAGTTATTTTATTCTTCCTCTTCCTCTTCGGTATAAGCTTTTATCACAGCCTCCTGTACATCACCGGGCACCTGTGAATATTCCGCGAATTTCATAGTATACATTGCACGTCCGCCGGTTATGGAACTAAGTGCTGTAGAGTATTTATTCATTTCGGCAAGGGGCACCCTTGCTTTGATGACTTCAAATCTCTTCTCACTCGACATTCCAATAACCATTCCCCGGCGTCCCTGCAGGTCACTTATTACATCACCCATACGGTCAGATGGTACCATTATCTCCACATCATATACGGGCTCGAGGATCTTAGGATTTGCAATCTTGAATGCCTGGCTGAACGCATTACGTCCGGCAAGCCTGAAAGATATTTCATTTGAATCAACAGGGTGCATTTTACCATCATATATGTATACCCTTATATCGCGCGCATATGATCCGGTAAGAGGTCCGACTTCCATTTTCTCCATGATGCCTTTAAGGATAGCCGGCATGAAACGGGCATCAATTGATCCGCCAACGATACAATTCACATAAATAAGCTTCCCTCCCCAGTCGAGATCTATCTCCTCCTTGCTTCTTACCGAGAGCTTTATTTCCTTGCCTCCGAACTTTTGCATTGTCAGTTCCTGTGAACCCTCCACATATGGTTCGATGATCAGATGAACTTCACCGAACTGTCCTGCACCTCCTGACTGCTTCTTGTGCCGGTAATCAGCCTGAGCTGCCTTTGTTATTGTCTCACGATACGGTATCTTGGGAAGATTGAAGTTTGTCGGTATCTTGTAAATATTATCAAGATGCCACTTCATAATATTTAAATGGTATTCTCCCTGTCCGTGGACAATGATCTGTTTCAGCTCCTTGGAATATTCCACAATGATGGTCGGATCTTCATGATGTATTTTATTCAGAGCTTCACCAAGCTTTTCGTCATCACTTTCACTCAGTGCCTTGATAGCTGTACGGTATTTCGGTGCAGGAAATTTTACTCCTTCATATCGCCAATCATTACCATGAACATTGAGAGTATGGTCTATCCTGGTATTCTTGAGCTTTACCAGCGCTCCTATATCTCCGACATGCAGCTCAGGAACACGTGTCCTGTTTTTACCCGCACAAATATAAAGCTGTGAAAGCCTTTCTTTTGTGCCGTTATTGCTGTTAATAACGTCGATATTTTCAGTGATCTTTCCTGAATAAACCCTGAAATAGTTGATCTCTCCGATATGTTCCTCTATTGAAGATTTGAAGACATACAATGATGCAGGTCCTGCATGATTTGGTTTTACCTCATTCCCCTTGCTGTTTTTGGGAGCAGGCATATCGGTAATTGAAGGTGCCTCGCTTACTATGAATTCCATCAGGCTGTCTATTCCTGTATTATTCTTTGCCGATATACAGAGTACCGGGAACATTCCCCTGGAGAGAATACCTTTGGCAATGCCCTTTCTTATCTCTTCTTCGCTGAGTGTATCATTCGAAAAGAAAAGCTCCATCAACGCTTCATCACTTTCAGCTGCTTTTTCGACAAGGGCATTATGAAGCTCTGCAGCTTTGTCCTTCAGATCATCGGGGATATCGACTATCTTAGCTGCTCCGCCTTCATTCGGATACTGAAGCATTTTCATCTTAAGGACGTCAATTATGGAATTGAATCCAACACCCTCATTGACAGGATATTGTACCAGAATAACGCCATGACCGAACCGCTCTTTCATCATTTCAATCGACTTCTCGAAGTTGGCTTTTTCATGATCCAGGCCGTTAACTGCAATTATAAGAGGTTTATGTACTTTTTCTGCGTGACGGAAATGAATATCGGTACCTACCTCAACACCATTCTGTACGTTTATTACAAGGACAGCGGAATCAACTGCATAAAGTGAGGAGATGACTCCTCCGCTGAAATCATCAAGACCTGGAGTATCGAGTATATTTACTTTCTTGTTCTGAGATTCCGTATAAAGAACAGTTGAAAAGATCGAGTTTCCGTTTTCATGTTCAATAGGACGATAATCGGACACTGTATTTTTGCCATCGATAGTTCCTCTTCTTTCGATGATACTGCCATTAAAGAGCATGGCTTCGCCAAGAGTTGTCTTTCCTGATCCGGAGTTACCCAGCAGAGCAATGTTCTTTATCTGGTCAATCTGATATGTTTTCATCATTGATTGATTATATTATTACTGTTATATACGGATTTTGCGCGGACAAAAATAATGATTTTTTAAAAACAGATCCAGAAAGAGAGCAGAATATCAAAAATTTTTATTTTCTTTGCACGAGTTTTTTGAAACGCAGGAGTACCGGTTTTTCTTTCGAAGGTAAGTTTACAAAACATTTTTCTGCAAGGGAAGTCGGGAAGTTACCTGTTCATAACTTACAATTAAGTTTGAATGGTTATTGTTTCAGAACATGCTTCGAAGCCTGATTTATTTTGATTTCAGGCAGATGAAGGATACATGGGTTTTTAATTTGAAAAAATTTGCAGGCTTGCTTGTAGATTAAGAAATATAATCAATACCTTTGCGAACCATTTTTTTGAGTAAAATTTATAATAAAAAACTGGAAATATGCCGACAATTCAGCAACTAGTAAGAAAAGGCAGGAAGAGACTGGTAGATAAAAGTAAAGCTCCTGCCCTGGATTCGTGTCCTCAGAGAAGAGGTGTTTGTGTTCGTGTTTATACCACGACTCCCAAGAAACCGAATTCCGCTATGAGGAAAGTGGCCAGGGTAAGACTTACAAACCAGAAAGAAGTAAATGCTTATATCCCTGGTGAAGGACATAACCTTCAGGAGCACTCCATTGTACTTATCAGGGGTGGCAGGGTAAAAGATCTTCCGGGAGTCCGCTACCACCTTATTCGTGGTGCACTGGATACTTCCGGAGTTGATGGCCGTACTCAGAGAAGATCAAAATATGGTGCAAAAAGGCCCAAGAAGTAACGTTAAAGGAATAAGATATGAGAAAATCAAAACCAAAGAAGAGGATCCTGTTGCCGGATCCCAGATATAACGATCCGTATGTAACAAGGTTTGTCAACAATCTTATGTATAATGGTAAAAAGAACCTGGCTTATCAGATTTTCTACGATTCGCTCGAAATAGTAGGTGATAAGTTTAAAAGTGAAGATAAAACTCCTCTCGAAATATTCAAGCAGGCTCTTGAAAATGTTACGCCTCAGGTTGAAGTTAAGGCACGCCGGGTCGGAGGTGCAACTTTTCAGGTTCCAATGGAAATACGTGCCGACCGTAAAGTAAGTATAAGCATGAAAAATATGATATCCTTTGCACGCAAAAGGACCGGCCACTCGATGGCTGAGCGTCTTGCCGCAGAACTGATGGCTGCATATAAACTCGAGGGCGGAGCATATAAGAAGAAAGAAGATACTCACAGAATGGCTGAAGCCAATAAGGCTTTTGCTCATTTCAGATTTTAATTGTTGACTGCAGAAGGTAAATGGACCAGAATCTGAAATATACCAGGAACATCGGGATCATGGCTCACATTGATGCCGGGAAGACCACAACGACAGAACGTGTTCTGTTTTATACAGGTCGTACCCATCGTATGGGCGAAGTGCATAACGGGAATGCCCAGATGGACTGGATGATTCAGGAACAGGAAAGAGGAATAACCATCACATCAGCCGCTACAACAACATTCTGGAAATATAATGGTGAGGATTTTAAGATAAATATAATTGATACTCCGGGGCATGTCGATTTTACTGTTGAAGTAGAACGTTCATTACGGGTCCTTGATGGCGCCATTGCTGTATTCTGTGCCGTAGGAGGAGTTGAACCCCAGTCTGAAACAGTATGGAGACAGGCGGATAAATATCGTGTTCCCAGGATTGCCTTTGTTAACAAGATGGACCGTGCCGGAGCTGATTTCTTTGGTGTTGTGCACCAGATAAGGGAAAAGTTTGGAGCCCACCCGGTACCGGTGCAGATACCTATAGGCGCAGAGGAAAATTTCCGGGGTGTCATCGACCTCGTAAAGATGAAAGCAATTATTTATTACCATGACGAGGATCTTGGAACTAAATACAATATAGAAGAGATTCCGGCAAACCTTTTTGATGAGGCAGAAGAGTGGAGAGGAAAACTGATTGAAGCAGTCGCTGAGGTTGATGACACACTTCTGGAAAGGTTTATTGAAGATCACAAATCAATCTCTGAAAATGAAGTCCTGACGGCACTCAGGAAATGTACAATATCCGGTACCGCCGTACCTGTAATTTGCGGAGCTGCCTTTAAGAATAAAGGTATCCAGCTCCTTCTTGATGCTGTTACCGCATTCCTTCCGTCACCAATTGATATTGGAGCAATTACCGGTACTGACCCGAGGAATAATAATGAGATTATACGTGAGCCGGACAATGAAGCACCATTGGCGGCTCTCGCATTTAAAATAGCCACAGACCCGTTTGTCGGACGACTTGCATACCTGCGCATCTATTCCGGCATTCTTCATTCAGGAGATACTGTTCTCAATGTCCGTACAGGTAAAAGAGAGAGGATAAACCGCCTCTTCCAGATGCATGCCAACAAACAGAATCCGAAAGAAAGCATATCAGCAGGAGATATTTGTGCAGGTGTGGGATTCAAGGATCTTAAAACAGGAGATACGCTTTGCGCAATACATAAGCCTATCTTACTCGAATCCATGGATTTTCCGGAACCTGTCATTGGTATAGCTATTGAGCCCAGAACACAGGCAGACGTTGATAAGCTGGGACTTGCGCTGAATAAGCTCGCTGAAGAAGATCCGACATTCCAGGTGAAGGTTGATCCCGATAGCGGGCAGACAGTTATCCATGGCATGGGGGAACTGCACCTGGATATCCTTATTGACCGCCTTAAGAGAGAATTCAACGTGGAATGCAACCAGGGACCACCACAGGTTGCTTACAAGGAGGCTATCACATCGACTGCCGAATTCCGCGAAGTGTTTAAAAAGCAGACCGGTGGAAGAGGCAAATTTGCAGATATTACAATTGAATTGTCACCGGCAGATGACGGAATAAGAGGACTTCAGTTCTTTAATGAAGTAAAGGGAGGAAACATACCGAAGGAATTTATTCCTTCAGTCGAAAAGGGATTCCATGAGGCTATGTCAAACGGACCTCTTGCCGGATTCCCACTCGATAGTCTCAAGGTCGTGCTCAAGGACGGTTCATATCATCCGGTTGACTCTGATGCGCTTTCATTTGAAATAGCTGCAAAACAGGCATTCAGGCGTTTTGCGGGTAAATGCAATCCGGTCCTGCTCGAACCTGTTATGTCAACTGAAGTGGTCACTCCTGAAGAATATGTGGGTGACGTCATCAGCGACTTTAACAGGAGGAGAGGCAAGGTGGAAGGTATGGAATCGAAAGCAGGTTCAAGGGTTATAAGGGCAAAAGTACCGCTGGCAGAAAAATTTGGTTATGTTACAGTACTCCGGACCCTTACCTCTGGAAGAGCTACTTCAACAATGGAGTTCTCTCATTTTGAAGAGGTGCCTGCAGAAATAGCAAACAGAATTGTTGAAATTACCAAAGGAAAAATTCTTTAAAGATGAGTCAGAAAATTCGTATCAAACTGAAATCTTATGATCATAATCTGGTTGACAAATCAGCCGAGAAGATCGTGAAAACAGTAAAATCTACTGGTGCAGTGGTAAGCGGCCCGATACCGCTTCCAACCCATAAAAAGATTTATACGGTCCTTCGTTCACCGTTTGTGAATAAAAAGGCCAGGGAGCAGTTCCAGCTCTCTTCATACAAGAGACTGCTTGATATCTACAGCTCCACTCCCAAAACAATAGATGCTCTGATGAAACTGGAGCTGCCAAGCGGTGTAGAAGTGGAAATTAAAGTGTGAAACCAGTAAAGCTTAATAGAGATGCAGGGATTAATTGGGAAAAAAGTTGGAATGACCTCCCTCTTCGATGAAGACGGGAAAAATATTCCTTGTACGGTTCTGCAGGCAGGTCCGTGTGTTGTAACACAGATAAAAACAGTGGAAAAGGACGGCTACTTTGCTGTACAGCTTGGATTTGATGAAAAAAAGGAAAAGCATGCTACAAAGGCAGAACTGGGCCACTTCAAAAAAACCAGTACAACTCCGAAAAGAAAAGTTATTGAGTTCACAGGCTTTGCAGAGGGTCAGGTAAAGGAAGGCGAAGTACTTACAGCGGAACTTTTCAGGCCCGATAACTGGGTAGACGTGAGAGGCTGGTCAAAAGGAAAAGGCTTCCAGGGTGTCATCAAACGTCATAATTTCAGAGGAGTCGGCGGCCAGACCCATGGTCAGCATAACAGGGGCAGGGCACCGGGTTCAATTGGTGCATCATCTTTCCCGTCAAGAGTAATGCCCGGTATGAGAATGGCAGGACATACAGGAAATGAGAAAGTGATGGCTATAAGCATGAGAGTCATAAAGCTTATGGCTGAGGATAATTTGTTAATAGTAAAAGGATCAGTACCTGGTCCCAAAGGTGGTTACGTAATAATTACAAAATAATGGAATTAGCTGTTCTTAAAATCAACGGTAAGGAAACCGGAAGAAAGGTTAGTCTTGATGACTCTATCTTCGGCATTGAGCCTAACGACCATGCCATTTACCTGGATACAAAACAGTTCATGGCAAATCAGCGCCAGGGAACGCATAAAACCAAGGAGAGAAGTGAAGTGACAGGCAGTACCAGGAAGATAAAAAGACAGAAAGGTACAGGTACGGCACGAGCAGGGAGTATTAAAAATCCGCTGTTCCGCGGAGGAGGCAGAACATTTGGCCCGAAACCAAGATACTACGGATTCAAGCTTAATAAGAAATTAAAGCAACTGGCAAGAAAATCTGCCCTTTCATATAAGGCTTCATCCAATAATATTATTGTTCTGGAAGACTTCTCTTTCGAAGCTCCCAAAACAATGGAAATGATCAAAATGGGCAATAACCTGAAAATCGCAGATAAAAAATCGCTGATTGTTTTATCGGAACAAAATAAAAATATATATTTGTCAGCCCGAAATATACAAGGGGTTGAAGTTGTAACTGCTAATGAATTAAGCACTTATGAAATCATGAGGGCTTCAATTTTAGTATTTGTTGAGAGCGCAGTTGACGTTTTGCAGGCAACTTTTGAAAACTAGTAAACTATAAGTAATGAATATTTTGCTGAAACCGATAGTAACGGAAAAAATGACAAGCCAGGGCGACAAATTCAATCGCTATGGTTTCCTTGTTGCTAAAAACGCAAATAAATTACAGATTAAGAAAGCCGTTGAAGAACTGTACGGAGTAACAGTTGATTCGGTTAATACGATGCGTTATAGCGGGAAAGTAAAAACCCGTAATACAAAGAGTAAACTTCTGAAAGGCAGAACGGCTGACACAAAGAAAGCTGTTGTTACGCTTGCTGAAGGTAACAAGATAGATTTCTATAGCAATATTTAAGAAACGATATGGCAGTCAGAAAGATCAAACCTGTAACACCAGGTCAGAGAAACAAAATCGTCAGTGCTTTTGACGGCATAACAGGCGCTTCACCGGAAAAATCCCTCCTCCGGCCGCACAAAAAGAGCGGAGGCAGGAACGTTAAAGGCAGGCGAACGATGAGATACCTCGGTGGCGGTCACAAAAGGATGTACAGGGTCATCGATTTCCAGAGGAATAAAGATGGCATGCATGCTACAGTCAAGGCGGTTGAATATGATCCCAACAGAACATCAAGAATCGCCCTGGTTGTTTATGAAGATGGAGAGAAGAGATATATCGTTGCCCCGATTGGACTGAAAGTGGGACAGAAAATAGTATCAGGCAAAGACGCAGCTCCGGAAGTTGGCAATACGTTGTTCCTGAATGATATACCCCTGGGCACTGTGGTTCATAACATAGAACTTAAGCCCGGGAAAGGCGCTGCTCTGGCACGCAGTGCAGGAACCTATGCCCAGCTGTCGGCCAGGGAAGGCAAATATGCAACGATCAAGCTGCCCTCAGGTGAAACAAGAATGGTTCTGACCTCCTGCCGTGCAACTATAGGTACTGTTTCCAATCCTGATCATAACCTTGAGAAATCAGGAAAGGCCGGGCGGACACGCTGGCAGGGACGCAGACCAAGAGTAAGAGGAGTGGCAATGAACCCGGTTGACCATCCCATGGGCGGCGGCGAAGGAAAAGCTTCAGGCGGTCACCCGAGATCACGCAGAGGAATTCCTGCAAAGGGTTATAAGACCAGGGACAAGAAGAAATATTCTGCAAAACATATTTTGGAAAGAAGGAAAAAATAACTGATTTAATATGAGCAGATCTATAAAAAAAGGCCCTTTCATTGATTTTAAACTTGAGAAGAGAGTTCTCGAAATGAATGAAGGAAGTAAAAAATCAGTGGTCAAAACATGGTCAAGGAGATCGGTTATATCTCCTGACTTTGTAGGACATACTATTGCAGTTCATAACGGGAATAAATTCATCCCTGTATACATTACCGAGAATATGGTAGGTCATAAGCTTGGAGAATTTGCACCTACACGTACTTTCAGAAGTCACTCCGGCAATAAATAATCAGTAATGTGAACATTGTAAAAATTTAAGTAATGGGTGCGAGAAAAAGAAATTCAGCTGAACAGAGAAAAGAGGCCTCCAAAACCAGGTACCAGGCAGTCCTCAGGAACTGCCCCACCTCACCACGCAAGATGAGGCTTGTGACCAACCTGATAAGCGGAAAGGAAGTCAACAGAGCGCTTGATATCCTCAAGTACAGCCCTCAGGAAGCATCACGCAAGCTGGAGAAACTGCTGCTTTCCGCAATTGCCAACTGGCAGTCGAAAAATGAAGGCACCAGGGTTGAGGAAAGCAATCTTTATGTGAAAAACATTCATGTTGATGGCGGCAGGACACTGAAAAGACTCCAGACAGCACCGCAGGGAAGAGCTTACAGGTTGAGAAAAAGATCAAACCATGTAACCCTTGTGCTTGACAGTATGAATAAAGAAATTGAAAAAACATCAGAGTAAAATATATGGGACAAAAAGTAAATCCGATTGGTAACAGACTAGGTATAATCAAAGGCTGGGATTCAAACTGGTACGGTGGAAAAGACTTTTCCGGCAAACTGGTTGAGGATACAAAGATCAGGGAATACCTGAACGCCAGGCTTGCAAAAGCGAGTATTTCAAGAATAATAATTGAGAGAACTCTCAAGCTTATTACCGTGACAGTCAACACTGCACGCCCTGGAATTATTATTGGAAAAGGCGGACAGGAAGTCGACAAGCTGAAGGAAGAACTTAAGAAGATAACCAAGAAAGAGGTACAGATCAATATTTTTGAAGTTAAGCGTCCCGAACTTGATGCAAATATCGTGGCAAACAATATAGCAAGGCAGGTTGAAGGCAAGATCTCTTACCGCCGGGCGATCAAAATGGCTATCGCTTCAACAATGCGGATGGGTTCCGAGGGGATTAAAGTTGTGATCTCAGGCCGTCTGGGAGGAGCCGAAATGGCAAGAACCGAAACATATAAGGAAGGACGTATTCCACTTCATACTTTCAGGGCAGATATTGATTATGCCCTTGGAGAGGCTCATACAAAAGTGGGTCTTATCGGTATAAAAGTATGGATTTGCAACGGCGAAGTATATGGCAGGAGAGATCTGAGTCCCAATATCGGAGCCAGGAATGCGAAAAGCAAGGGCCTCAAGAGAAAGACAAAGAAATAAGGATTTACCAGTAAACAACAAATAACACAATAAAGCGATGTTACAACCAAAAAGGTCCAAATACAGGAGAGCCCAGAAAGGAAGAATGAAAGGCAATGCACAGAGAGGTAACCAGCTGGCATTCGGATCATTTGGCATTAAGGCTCTGGAACAGAGCTGGATAACCGGAAGACAGATCGAGGCAGCCCGTCAGGCTGTTACACGTCATATGAAACGTGAAGGACAGCTCTGGATCAGGATTTTTCCTGATAAGCCTATAACAAAGAAACCGGCCGAAGTCCGTATGGGAAAAGGCAAAGGTGCCCCTGAAGGATTCGTGGTTCCGGTTACGCCGGGCAGGATATTGCTGGAAGCAGAAGGAGTATCGTATGAAGTAGCCAAAGAAGCTCTCCGTCTTGGAGCACAGAAACTGCCTATAACAACAAAGTTCATTGTAAGACGCGATTACGTAAAGTAAAATTAAATAAGTTATGAAAACTTCAGAAATAAGGGAATTAAGTACATCCGACCTTATCGAACGCATCGACACGGAAAAGACCATGCTCGTCCGAATGAAGCTTAACAATGCCATTACTCCCCTTGATAATCCTCAGAAGCTGAAACAGACAAGGCTCACTATTGCTCGTCTGCTTACGGAATTACGCGAAAGAGAATCAAAACAGAAATCTACATAGCCGCTAGTAACAATGGAAAGGAATATCAGAAAAGAACGCATTGGAGTTGTTGTCAGCAATAGTATGGACAAGTCTATAGTCGTTGCCGTCAAAGGAAAAGTGAAGCATCCCATCTATGGCAAGTTTGTCAACAAGACAAAGAAACTGATGGCCCACGATGATGAAAATACATGCAAGGTCGGTGATACTGTAAAGATATCAGAGACCAGGCCTCTGAGCAAAAATAAATCCTGGAGATTGGTTGAAATAATAGAAAGAGCTAAGTAATTATGATACAGCAGGAAAGCAGACTAACAGTAGCTGATAATTCGGGAGCCAAGGAAGTCTTGTGCATCAGGGTACTTGGTGGCAGCAAAAAAAGATATGCCACAGTGGGCGACACTATCGTTGTCAGTGTTAAGTCCGCGCTTCCTTCAGGTGAAGCAAAAAAAGGTACGGTAAGCAAGGCCGTCGTCGTCAGAACAACCAAGGAGATCCGTCGTGCGGACGGCTCCTATATAAGATTTGATGACAATGCCGTGGTTCTTCTCAACAACCTGAATGAGGTAAGGGGAACCCGTATTTTTGGTCCTGTGGCAAGAGAACTGCGCGACAAATACATGAAGATCGTTTCACTGGCACCTGAGGTATTGTAATAAAAAATACACAACAATGCAGAAGAAATTACATATTAAGAAGGGCGATACGGTTATGGTAATAACCGGTGAATCAAAAGGTCAGAAAGGAAGAGTACTGAGTGTTGACAGGGACAAGAACAGGGTTATCGTGGAAGGTGTGAACATGGTTTCGAAGCACACCAAGCCTCATTCAAAGGCTCCTCAGGGAGGCATTATAAGAAAGGAAGCACCCATCCACCTTTCAAACCTCATGCTTATTGATCCGTCATCAGGAAAACCTGCACGGACAGGAAAAAAGCTGAATGAGAAAAATAAACTAGTGCGTTATTCAAAAAAATCAGGAGAGGAGATCAAGTAATGTACGTACCAACACTGAAAACAAAGTATAAGGAAGAGATCATTCCTTCATTGATGAAGGAATTCGGATATAGTACCGTAATGCAGGTCCCCAGATTGAAAAAAATTGTTCTCAACCAGGGTGTCGGACAGGCAATTGCCGATAAGAAACTGCTTGAATTTGGTGCCAAGGAATTAACAGATATAACCGGACAGAAAGCTGTTCTTACCTATTCATCAAAGGATATTTCGAATTTCAAACTTAGAAAGAATATGCCTATCGGAATAATGGTGACCTTAAGGCAGTACAGGATGTATGAATTCCTTGAAAGACTGATATCTGTTGCACTGCCCCGTATCCGCGACTTTAAAGGAATCAATGCAAAACTCGATGGTCGCGGTAACTACACACTAGGAATAACTGAACAGATCATATTCCCTGAGATTGACCTTGACAAGGTGGCAAAGATCATGGGCTTACAGGTCACTTTTGTGACATCAGCTAAAACAGATGAAGAGGCCCTTGCCCTGCTGAAGAACTTTGGATTACCGTTTAAAACTTCTAAAAACTGATAATATGGCTAAGGAATCGATGAAGGCCCGCGAAGTAAAACGCGCACGACTGGCACAGAAATATGCTGCTAAAAGAGCCGCTCTGAAAGCCGAAGGGAACTATGTGGGTTTAAGCCGTCTGCCAAGGAACTCAAATCCGAACAGACAGCGTAATCGCTGTAAGCTGACCGGCCGCGCAAGGGGATACATGAGACAATTCGGCATCAGCAGGATAACTTTCAGGGAAATGGCCTCCAACGGGCTTATACCGGGTGTGAAAAAAGCCAGCTGGTAATTTGAAGATGAATATAAACACTATAAAAAATTTAAGATGACGGACCCAATTGCAGATTTGCTGACCAGAATAAGGAATGCCATTATGGCCGGTCATAAGGTTGTGGAGGCGCCAGCATCCAATCTTAAAAAGGAGATTGCAAGAATACTATTTGAGAAAGGTTATATTCTCAGCTATAAGCTTATGAAGAGTGATAACGGCCAGGGTATTCTTAAAATTGCCCTTAAGTTCAATCCAAAGAGCAAAAAGCCTGCTATCAAGGAATTACAACGGGTGAGCCGTCCCGGCCTGAGGCATTATACAGGTGTTGGTGATATGCCGAAAGTGCTGAACGGACTTGGGATTGCAATCATATCAACTTCAAAGGGTTTAATGACCGACAAGGAGGCAAAGAAGGAAAAGATAGGTGGTGAAGTGTTATGTTATGTTTATTAATCAGGAGGAAAGCTTAATGTCACGAATAGGAAAATTACCTGTAAACCTGCCCAAGGGAGTCACTGTAAGTGTCAGTGACAACAATGTGGTAAGTGTGAAAGGACCTTTGGGAGAATTAAGTCAGTCTGTTGACAAGGACCTGAAGGTTGAAGTGGTGGATAACCAGGTTATTATCTCAAGACCCTCGGAATCCAAAAACCATAAATCGCTGCACGGACTTTTCAGAGCCCTTATTGGCAATATGGTTACCGGTGTTTCACAGGGGTATAAAAAGGAGCTTGAGCTTGTAGGAGTAGGCTACCGTGCCGAAGCCAAAGGACAGCAGCTTGAAATGAGCCTTGGATATTCACATGAAATAATCATTCTGCTTCCGAAGGAAGTGAAGGTAGAGACAAAAACAGAGAGAAGGAGCAATCCGGTAATAACGCTCTCCAGCATCGATAAGCAGCTTATCGGGCATGTGGCGGCAAAGATCAGATCCCTCCGCCCGCCTGAACCTTATAAAGGCAAGGGTATCAAGTTTGTAGGTGAGCAGCTCAGAAGGAAAGCAGGCAAATCCGCAAGTGTTTAGTAATCTGGTAAATGTTTTGAGAAATGGCTTTAACTAAGTTGGAAAAAAGAACAAGGATCAGAAAGAGGATCCGGAATAAGATAAGCGGTACTGCCGATACTCCGAGAGTTGCAGTATTTCGCAGCAATAAACAGATATATGTTCAGGTTGTTGACGACCTGAACAAAATTACGCTTTTGTCAGCATCATCAACAGAAAAAGAGATTGCTGGCACGAAGGGCATCAAGAAAACCGAACAGGCAAAACTTGTAGGAAAACTGCTTGCCTCAAAGTGTAAGGAAAAAGGTATAGAAAAAGTTGTCTTCGACAGGAGCGGCTACAAGTATCATGGAAGAGTAAAATCATTGGCAGATGCAGCCCGCGAAGGCGGATTAAAATTTTAACGAACTATGGCAGACGGCATTAGAAAAGTAAAAACCAGCGATCTTGAACTTAAGGACAGGCTGGTAAGCATACAGAGAGTTACGAAAGTCACAAAGGGTGGACGTACATTCAGCTTCTCGGCAATCGTTGTTGTGGGGAATGAAGATGGTATCGTAGGACATGGCCTCGGGAAAGCCAGTGAAGTTACGACGGCTATTGCAAAAGGCATCGAAGATGCCAAGAAGAACCTGATCAAGGTTCCGGTGATCAACGGTACAATACCTCATGAGCAGATTGCCAAGTTTGGCGGAGCAAAGGTATTCATCAAGCCGGCTTCCGAAGGAACAGGCGTTAAGGCCGGAGGCGCTATGCGTGCCGTCCTTGAGAGCGTTGGCGTGAGAAATGTGCTAGCCAAATCAAAAGGCTCATCAAATCCTCATAACCTGGTGAAAGCAACCTTTGCAGCACTTCTGGAAATACGCGATGCGTTTTCCATAGCCGAGCACAGAGGAGTTAAAATGGAAAAAGTATTTAACGGTTAGTAAAGCATATTACGATGGCAAAAATTCGTATTACCCAGGTGAAAAGCAAAATCGGCAAACCCGAGAGACAGAAAAGAACTCTTGAGGCACTTGGCATCCGTAAACTGAACCATAGTGTTGAGCATGAGGCTACCCATCAGATACTGGGGATGATAAATAAGATCAAACACCTTGTTAAAGTAGAAAATATTTAAGGTTTAAACCATATTTACAAAATAGAGTTATGGATTTAAGTAGCTTAAAACCTGCAAAAGGATCGGTGAAAAAGAACAGGCGTCTTGGCCGCGGACAAGGCTCAGGAGCAGGAGGAACTTCAACAAGAGGTCATAAGGGCGCAAAACAGAGATCGGGCTATAGTAAGAAAGTCGGATTTGAAGGAGGTCAGATGCCGCTTCAGAGACGAGTTCCGAAATACGGTTTCAAAAATGTAAATCGCAGGGAATATAAAGGAATTAATATAGGAGTACTGCAGATCCTGGCTGAAAACAATAAACTGGAGAAAATTGATCCGGAAGTACTTGTTTCAGCCGGACTTATTTCCAAAAATGCACTGGTGAAGATACTTGGCAAAGGGACACTCGAAAAGAAACTTGAAGTGCATGCCCATGCTTTCAGCAAATCAGCTGCAGCAGCTATTGAAGCCAAAAACGGAACCATTGTAAAACTGTAATTTTATGAGACTGATCCAGACCATAAAGAACATATTCAAAATAGAGGATCTTCGCGCAAGATTATTGTATACGTTTGGTATTATCCTTTTATACAGGCTTGGTAAATATATTACTCTTCCGGGAATTGATCCTTCCCAGCTTGCCGGGCTGAAAAGCCAGACTTCTTCAGGTATTATGGGATTGCTCGATATGTTCTCGGGCGGAGCTTTTTCGCAGGCCTCTGTCTTCGCACTCGGAATTATGCCTTATATATCTGCTTCCATCGTGGTCCAGCTCCTTGGAATAGTTTTTCCCTATTTCCAGAAACTGCAGAAAGAGGGTGAAAGCGGAAGACGTAAAATGAACCAGTATACAAGATACCTTACAGTTGCCATTCTTATATTACAGGCTCCCACATACCTTGTTAACCTTAATGCCCAGCTGCCCGGTTCGGCATTTATTATAAAAGGAACATTCTTTACTGTATCCTCAGTGATCATCCTTACAGCAGGCACAATGTTTGTGATGTGGCTCGGTGAAAAAATCACCGATAAGGGTATCGGGAACGGGATTTCTCTCATCATCATGATAGGGATTGTAGCCAGGATGCCTTCAAGCTTCATTTTCGAAGCCGGCGCAAGGATGAACGGTGCAGGAGGTGCAATAGCCCTGATCGTGGAAGTAGTATTACTGTTTGTGGTTGTCCTGGGTACTATACTGTTGGTTCAGGGTACACGCCGTATCCCGGTACAGTATGCCAGGAGAATAGTCGGCAACAAGCAATATGGAGGAGTGCGCCAGTATATTCCATTGAAAGTCAACGCAGCAGGTGTCATGCCAATTATATTTGCCCAGGCTATCATGATGCTCCCTATCATTATAGCGGGTTACTCCCAGTCAGGTTCTGGATTTGTTGTAGCGTTCTCGAATATGTATGGATTCTGGTATAACCTTGTAACGGCTATCCTGATTATTGCATTTACATATTTTTATACAGCTGTCACAATTAATCCGGTTCAGATGGCTGAGGATATGAAGAAGAACGGAGGGTTTATCCCTGGCATTAAGCCGGGCAGGAAAACAGTTGATTTCTTTGACATGATCATGTCGAGAATCACCTTGCCGGGATCGATTTTCCTGGCTATAATTGCGGTTCTCCCTTCTGTTGCGGTTCAGGCAGGCATTACGCCTCAGTTTGCGCAATTTTATGGTGGAACATCGCTTCTGATCCTTGTCGGAGTTATCCTTGATACTCTGCAGCAGATTGAAAGTCACCTGCTTATGCGTCATTACGATGGTTTGATGAAATCGGGACGTATAAAAGGCAGATCGGGCGCTGTTACATCAATTTAATAAGTTTAACGTTCTTTGATGTTGTATTTTAAGACAGATGAAGAGGTCGGGTTTTTAAGGGAAAGCAATCTGCTCGTGTCAAAAACACTTGCAGAAATTGCCAGACATATAAAGCCGGGGATTACCACTCTTTATCTCGATAAGATTGCCGAAGAATATATCCGCGATAATTCAGCGATTCCGGCATTCCTGGGATATGGCGGGTTTCCGAAAACCCTCTGCACATCTGTCAATGAAGAAGTGGTTCACGGTATTCCTTCAGATTATACTCTTAAAGAGGGTGATATTATATCGATCGATTGCGGTGTGATTCTTAATGGATGGTATGGTGATAGTGCATACACCTTCGCAGTAGGAGAGATAAAGGAGGAAGTGAGACGGTTGCTTGACTATACAAGAGAAGCTCTCGAAGAGGGTGTCAGGGCTGCTGTAAGCGGAAACAGGGTTGGTGATATATCATCTGCAGTCCAGGCTAAAGCCGAAAGCGGCGGATTTTCTATTGTCCGGGAACTTGTAGGTCACGGAATAGGCACAAAATTGCACGAACCTCCTGAAGTACCTAACTTCGGAAAACTGGGAACAGGTCCGAAAATGGAAAAAGGACTGGTTATCTGCATTGAGCCGATGATCAATATGGGAATCAAGGAGACTATCCAGATGACGGATGGATGGACCATAAAAACCGCTGATGGAAAACCTTCGGCACATTTTGAGTATGCCGTTGCAGTCGATAAAGGGAAAGCAGACGTATTGACAACATTTGAATTTATAGAAGAAGTTTTAAATAAAATGTAATCGTATGGCCAAGCAACCATCAATAGAGCAGGACGGTACAATTATTGAAGCCCTCTCCAATGCAATGTTCAGGGTTGAACTTGAGAACGGGCATGTGATAACCGCACATATCTCCGGAAAGATGAGAATGCATTATATCAAGATTCTGCCGGGGGATAAGGTAAAAGTGGAAATGTCACCATACGATCTGACAAAAGGAAGAATTACATTCAGATATAAATAAGAAACATTACGATAATGAAAGTAAGAGCATCTGTAAGAAAGCGCAGTGTTGACTGTAAGATAGTCAGAAGGAAAGGGCGCATATATGTTATTAATAAGAAAAATCCCAAGTTCAAACAGAGACAGGGATAATTTTAACTAATTTTGCAACTTATTTTAAGAAAAAATTATTATGGCACGTATTGTTGGGGTAGATTTACCAAGACATAAAAGAGGCGAAGTTGGCCTTACGTACATTTACGGGGTTGGCAGGAGCACTGCTCAGAAAGTGCTCGATGCAGCCGGTGTTGACAGGAATGTCAAAGTTGAAGAATGGACCGACGAACAGATAAATACTATCCGCCGGATCCTTAACGATACCTACAAGCTCGAAGGAGAACTCCGTTCGGAAACTCAGCTTAACATAAAGAGGCTTATGGATATTGGCTGTTACCGTGGTGTCCGACACAGGATAGGTCTTCCCGTCCGGGGTCAGAGTACAAAAAACAATGCCAGGACACGCAAAGGCAGGAAAAAAACTGTTGCAAACAAGAAAAAAGCTACTAAATAAACAGAATATGGCAAAGAAAACCGGAGCATTAAAGAAGAGGCTTGTTAAGGTAGAACCGTCGGGTCAGGCTCATGTTCATTCATCATTCAATAACATTATTATTACACTGACAAATAATTCCGGTCAGGTTATTTCATGGGCTTCTGCAGGTAAAATGGGATTCAGGGGCTCCAAGAAAAATACTCCCTATGCCGCACAGATGGCATCGGAAGAATGCAGCAAAGTAGCTTATGACCTTGGCCTTAGAAAAGTAAAGGTTTTTGTCAAGGGACCGGGATCAGGCCGTGAATCAGCAATAAGGGCTATATCCGGCGTTGGAATTGAAGTCACTGAGATTGTTGACGTTACCCCGATGCCTCATAACGGCTGCAGGGCTCCCGGAAGAAGAAGAGTATAAATATTGGAACTGATATAATTATTTATTAATATGGCAAGATATACCGGCCCAAGATCAAGAATCGCAAGAAAATTCGGAGAACCAATATACGGTCCCGACAAACACCTGGACAGAAAGAATTTTCCGCCAGGACAGCATGGAATTACTAAAAAGAGAAAGAAAACTTCGGAATATGGCATTCAGCTGCGCGAAAAACAGAAAGCAAAATATACCTATGGCGTTCTGGAACGTCAGTTCCGTAATACTTTCGAGAAAGCTTCAAGATCAAAAGGGGTTACCGGTGCAGTACTCCTCCAGCTTCTGGAATCACGTCTCGATAACGTTGTTTACCGCCTCGGTGTTGCTGCTACCAGAGCAAACGCACGTCAGCTGGTTTCCCACCGTCATATAACAGTGAACGGAGGAGTGGTCAATATACCTTCCTATCAGCTTAAACCGGGTGATATCATCGGGGTTCGTGAAAAATCAAAATCTCTCGAAACAATCGTTGATTCACTTACCACACGGAAAAGCTCCAAACTCCCCTGGATTGAATGGGACGAGACACAAATGGCAGGCAAATTCATGAATGTGCCTGAACGTACCGATATTCCTGAAGATATAAAGGAACAACTAATAGTCGAATTGTATTCAAAGTAATAATATAAGATAAATTCTATGGCCATTTTATCATTCCAGAAGCCCGACAAAGTAATAATGCTGGAAGCGGATGACAAACTCGGTAAATTCGAGTTCCGTCCTCTCGAACCTGGCTATGGTATTACTGTAGGCAATGCATTGAGAAGAATTCTTCTCTCTTCACTCGAAGGTTATGCCATAACAACGGTTAAAATTGACGGCATTGACCACGAATTCTCCACCATTAAAGGTGTTATGGAGGATGTTACTGAAATCATCCTTAACCTGAAACAGATAAGGTTTAAAAGAACTATGGATGATGTTGAAAATGAAAAGATTACAATAAAGATCCATAACCAGGAAGTTCTCAAGGCAGCTAACCTGAACAACGCTCTAAGCAGCTTTGAGGTGCTTAATCCCGACCTGGTTATCTTCAGGATGGAACCGGGGACCAAAGTCCAGATGGAACTCACAATCGCCAAAGGCAGAGGCTATGTTTCCGCTGAAGAAAATGAACCGGCTGATGCCGAGTTCGGACTTATAGCCATTGATTCTATCTTTACCCCTATATGTAATGTGAAATACTCGGTCGAGAATTTCCGTGTTGAACAGAAGACTGACTATGAAAAGCTGCTTTTCGAAATTGAGACCGATGGTTCCATACATCCGAAAGATGCACTTAAAGAGGCAGCCAAGATACTTATCTATCACTTCCTGCTTTTCTCCGATGAAAAAATAACCCTCGATTCAGATGATAAGCTGGCCAATGAGGAGTTTGATGAGGAAGTTCTGCACATGAGACAGCTCCTGAAGACAAAACTGATAGACCTTGACCTGTCTGTCAGAGCTCTCAACTGCCTCAAGGCAGCTGAAGTTGAAACACTCGGGGATCTTGTCAAGTTCAACAAGAATGACCTGCTCAAATTCAGGAATTTCGGAAAGAAATCACTTACAGAGCTTGATGAGCTGCTTGAATCCATGAGTCTTTCCTTTGGCATGGATGTGAGCAAGTATAAACTGGATAAAGATTAATTTGAAAATTGTTTGAGGATAAATAGAAATGCGACATTCAAGAGTTATAAACCATTTAGGAAGGAAGAGTTCACATAGAAAGTCAATGATGGCCAATATGGCTGCATCGCTGATCCTTCATAAGAGGATCAGGACCACTGTTGCCAAAGCCAAAGCACTGAAAACTTTTGTTGAGCCGCTCATTACTAAATCAAAAGAGGATTCAACACATTCCAGGAGAGTGGTGTTCAGCTGCATTAAGGATAAAGTAGCTGTATCTGAATTATTCAGGGAAATTTCACCAAAAATAGCAGAACGGCCGGGCGGGTATACACGTATTTTAAAAACCGGTAACAGGTTAGGAGACAATGCTGAAATGTGCATACTTGAGCTGGTGGATTACAACGAAGCTATGGCTGGCGGAGGTGAAGCTGGAAAAGCCAAATCAACGAGAAGAAGAAGATCACCTAAGAAGAAAGCTGAAGCCGCTGCTCCTGCGAAAACCGCCGCAGGGAAAAAGGCTGTGAAGGAAGTTGAAAAAGTTGAAGAGGATCAGGAAAATACTGAGGAGATTGCGCCGGAAGAAAAATAAAGGGCCGGAAAATATATTGGATTGAAAGGGATAAATCATTATCCCTTTTTTTGTATATTGCACAATTGTTTAATAAAAAAAATTAATTTCCTATGGGTCAAATAGTTAGTGTACATGCTCGTGAGATACTTGATTCCCGCGGCAATCCGACAATCGAAGTTGATGTGATGACAGCCAGCGGATTCTTTGGACGTGCTGCAGTGCCGTCAGGCGCATCTACAGGCGAAAATGAAGCTCTTGAGCTGCGAGACGGCGACAAAAACCGTTACCTGGGCAAGGGTGTTCTCAAGGCTGTTCATAATGTTAATAATGTTATTGCCGAAGAGATTAACGGGATGGATGTCACCGATCAGGTGTCAATCGATAAAAAGATGATCGATCTCGACGGGACAAAGACCAAGAGCAATCTCGGTGCAAATGCTATCCTGGGTGTTTCACTGGCTTGTGCTAAAGCTGCAGCAACAGCCCACGGATTACCTTTTTTCCGTTACATCGGGGGTACAAATGCAGTGGTGATTCCGGTACCAATGATGAATATCATAAATGGAGGATCTCACTCGGATGCACCTATTGCTTTCCAGGAGTTTATGATCAGGCCTGTCGGAGCCCCCTCCTTTAAAGAAGGTCTGAGAATGGGTGCTGAAGTATTCCATTCGTTGAAGAAAGTTCTGAAAGGCAGGGGATTAAGCACAGCTGTTGGTGATGAAGGCGGATTTGCACCCACACTGGAAGGTACTGAAGATGCTCTTGAAACAATATTGAAAGCAATCACCACCGCCGGATATAAACCAGGTGTTGATGTTACAATAGCACTTGATTCTGCTGCCTCAGAATTCTATGTGGATGGGATGTATGATTATACCAAGTTTGAAGGACCAAAGGGTGCAAAACGTACATCAAAAGAGCAGGTTGATTATTTTGAAAAACTAATCAGCAAGTATCCTATAGATTCAATTGAAGACGGTATGGCAGAAGGCGACTGGGAAGGATGGAAGATGCTTACTGACAGGATAGGCACGAAGTGCCAGATTGTTGGTGATGATGTATTTGTAACAAATGTTGAATACCTGAAGAAAGGTATTGAAATGGGTTGTGCCAATTCAATACTTATCAAGTTGAATCAGATAGGCACCCTGACGGAAACACTTTCATGTATTGAAATGGCGCATAAAGCCGGTTATACTACGGTTATATCACACCGCTCGGGTGAAACTGAAGATTCAACTATTGCAGATGTAGCTGTCGCAACAAATTCGGGACAGATCAAGACCGGATCATGCAGCCGTACTGACAGGATGGCCAAATACAACCAGCTTCTCAGAATTGAGGAGATGCTGGGTGATCTGGCACTGTACGGGTATAAGAAGTAGAGCACATGTAATGTTAAGAAATCATGTAACTGCCAGTTACTGAAGCTATGATAATGTTATTAACAATTGTTAATAACATTTGTTTATATCGGGTTTACAACAAGGACTTCCTTTAATTGTATTTTTTTTATCCTTGAAGTATATTTGATCTATCGGGTGAGCGATAAAAGGCTGCTCAAACGATGTGGAACCGGAAAAGGTTACTTAAATGAAACACGATCCGGTTCGGTCAGACCTTCGGGTCTGCACATCAAGAGAGCCGAAGCCCGGATGAAAGGACCAAAAGTCCCGGGTATCCGGCAGGTCGAAGAAAACCGGAAACGTTCTTTCAGCGACTGAGTCACAGGGCTTCAGAAAGCAAAGGGTCTCGGCCTGGAGTGATCTGAAACTGATGCCGCATCCTTCGGGAGATGAGCACCGGAGCCTGAAGGACACTTCGTCCTGGAATGTCCGGCCGAAAGGCAGGAACAAAGGGACAGCCGGAAGGTTCTGCCATAACAAGCAAAACCGGAAAGCCATGGGTTGCAGGAACAGATCGTAAGACCTGGAATGCAGCCGGTCAGAATAACAGTAACCCGACGCCGTTAACGGCCTCGGTCGAAAACGGTGGATGGGAACTACTCTAAGGAATAGTTCCCATTATTGTTTTATAGCCTGACTATTAAATCTCAATAAACACACACCAGACCCTTCCCGGCAGACGATTTATCTTATATTCTGTCATTGCAAGAAGCGAAGCGACGAAGCAATCTTTTCCTCTATTGGTTATTATCTTTTATCTTTGACATTCAATCAGTTTTTATAATGGCCTATTCAGGACTCTATGATTTTATCGCTGACCTTGAAAAACATCACGAACTGCTTCGCATAAATACATTCGTTGATCCGATACTCGAAATAACTGACGTTACTGACCGGGTAACCAAAAACAATGGTAATGCCCTGCTGTTCGAAAACACCGGAACTGAATTCCCTGTACTCATAAATGCTTATGGATCAGATAAAAGAATGGCAATGGCCCTTGGCAGAAATGACCTTGCCGAAGTCGTAAAAGAAATAATAGCATTGTTTGAGATTCTTACAAATGCCCATGACAGCATTCTGAATTCACTGCCTTCCCTGTATAAGGTGTCAGGACTCCTCCCTTCACACATCAGAGGAAAAGGCAAATGCCAGCAAATAATAAACATGGATCCTGATCTTAACATACTTCCTGTCCTTAAATGCTGGCCTTATGACGGAGGACGTTTTATCACCCTGCCGATGGTCCATACAGTGAATCCTGATACAGGTAAAACAAATGTCGGGATGTACAGGATGCAGATACTCGATAAAAACACGACCGCAATGCACTGGCAGCTCCATAAAACAGGAGCCAGCCATTTTGAAGCATGGAAAAGAACCGGCCGTAAAATGCCCGTATCCGTAGCACTCGGAGGTGATCCGGTATATGCATATTCAGCAACAGCACCCCTGCCCGAAAATATCGATGAATATATTCTTGCGGGATTTCTCAGGAAGAAAAAAGTGAAGCTGGTAAAATGTATTACCAATAACCTTTATGTTCCGGATGATGCTGATATAGTTATTGAGGGTTATGTTGATCCCGCCGAAGAACCTGTTTGGGAAGGCCCTTTTGGTGATCATACGGGATTCTATTCACTTGCAGACTGGTATCCCAGGTTTCATATTACCTGTATAACACATTCCGGGCATGCTGTTTATCCTGCCACTGTTGTCGGCATTCCGCCCCATGAGGATGCCTGGCTGATAAAGGCAACGGAAAAGATATTCCTTGCCCCGGTAAAGCTGGCAGTACAACCTGAAATTGAAGACTTTCACATGCCGCCGGCCGGTGTTGCCCATAACCTTGTCGTGGTAAAGATCAATAAAACTTACCCGGGTCAGGGTAAGAAAGTAATAAGCTCCCTGTTTGGAACGGGACAGATGATGTTTACCAAATACCTTGTGGTTGTCAGCAGAAACGTTGATATAAGAAATTACCGGGAGCTTCTCCGTCATGTTCTCGAAAATACTGATTTCAGATCCGACCTTTTATTCTCCTCGGGCCCCCTTGATGTGCTTGACCATTCATCTGACACTTTTGCCATGGGAGGCAAACTGGGAATAGATGGTACAATAAAGACCTCACAGGAATTGTCAGGAAGAGCTGAAACTGGACTGCGAAATACTTCATTTTCAACCGAATATGCAGATAAGCTGAGAAACAGGATCCTTGAAACTAACAATAATGTTTACATATCTGATAGCATACCTGTAGTAATTGTCGGATTGAATCAGAATGAAAACGCAGCAGCATCTGAAAGATCCAGAAAAGGATTCAGGGAAAATGAAATGAAGGATCTTTTCAGGCTGATACTTGCAGTTGACCACACTGTTGATGTGGATGACCTGTTCATGGTTGCCTGGCAGATACTCGGAAACTCTGATCCTCAGCGTGATATTGAAACCATTTCAGATAATTGTCTCTTTATCGATGGGACCATCAAGGTTTTGCATGGACGCGGTTTCCCGCGCAGATGGCCAAACATCGTTTGTTCCGATGAAGATACTATTAATAAGATCGATCAGAAGTGGGAATCTCTTGGATGTGGTGCATTTATACCGTCTCCGTCTCTGAAAAGCTCCAGGTTGCTCCGTGAAGGTTCCGACGAAGTGATAATCAGAAAAGCCTGACAGCCCATTATTTAGTATTCTTTAAGATTTCAGGTACCGATTTTTAATCTATTTTTGCAGTATCTGATGATGCCTCTCATTTATACATATTGTAGTATCCTGCTTTTAGATACCGGCAGGTTTTACAGTCCTTTGCAGGCGGATCTCCGTTCAGCTGATCCTGCAACCTCAGTTCTTCCCTATATACTTTATGGAATATTGCTGTTGATTGCAGTCTACCTGGCTGTGATGTTTCAGACAAGAAGCCTGCTTAAAACCAGGAAGCTGCTTAAAGAAAAAGAGAAGATCCTTGAACAAATTGAAAAACAAAAATCAGATCTTGAGTTAAAAGACAAGAATCTGATTGACAGCCTGATATATGCACAGAGGATACAGGAGGCGCTGTTACCGTCAGAAGAATACTTCAGGAAGTATTTCAGTGAGTCATTTATCTTTTTTAAGCCTAAGGATATAGTCAGCGGTGATTTTTACTGGATTGAGGAGATGGAGGATAAGATCTTTATTGTCGGTGCGGATTGCACAGGTCATGGAGTTCCGGGAGCACTAATGTCAATGATAGGTCTTGAGATCATCAAGAAGACTATCATTGAGGATAAGAACGAAATACCATCAGAGATACTGGCTGTCCTGAACAAAGGCCTTGAAAAGACATTCAGCAGGGAGAAGAATATAGGGACGATTATCAGGGACGGCATGGACATAGGGCTCTGTCTGATTGACAGGAAAAACAGGAAAGCCCACTATGCTGGAGCCTTTTTCCCCCTTTATCTGATACGTGATAATGCGCTGATAGAAATAAAGGGCGACAAGCTGATTATCGGGATGAATCCGGCCGGTATTCCCTATACCAATCATGAGATTGAACTCAGGGATCACGATATATTCTATATATTCTCTGATGGTTATGCTGATCAATTCGGAGGCACAGAAAATAAGAAGTTCATGTACCGCAGGTTCAGGTACCTGCTTAACACAATACACCGTTTTCCCGTGAATGATCAAAAATCCATTCTTGATGATAACATAAAGACATGGATGTCAGGGAATCCCCAGATAGATGACATTATGGTCATCGGATTCAAGCCGCTTTCAGACGGAGTATCTAAATAAACTTCTTGATCTTGTCAATCAATGCTGATGGTTGGAACGGCTTGCTGATATAGTCATCAATGCCGGCTGATATGCATTTCTCCTTGTCGCCGAGCATTGCATTCGCAGTTATTGCTATAATCGGGACATGTGTGCTGGTGCTTGATTCCAGCGCTCTGATTTTTTCTGCTGCAACAAGTCCGCTCATCACCGGCATCTTGATATCCATCAGAATAAGATCGTAGCCGGTCGTTCCGAATTTATCAAGAGCCTCCTTTCCGTTTGAGGCAGTGTCAATACTGTGTACAAGAGGCTTAAGTGTCAGAAGTGTGATCTTCTGGTTTATAAGGTTGTCTTCAACAAGTAATATCTTAATGTCCTTCAACTCCTTATGGACCTTTTCCTTCTGAATGAGCTCCTCAATTTTAGGAGACGCAATTTGTTGTTTTGGTTCACGGATAATATTGGTAAAAGAAAGGCTCATATTGAGAACGGTGTAACTCTTGCCGAATTCCTGCGTGAAGGAGCCTCTTTTAAATGATATCAGCCTTGCTGCAAGACTGTGTTCAGCAGCTTTTTTTTCGTCAATCAGGATAATATTCTTATCGGTCTGGATTCTTAAACCTACATGAGTTTCGTTTGCTGTCTCCTTTTCTTTTTTAAGGTTGATTGTAACTTTTGTAGGTCTTTCAGAATCATGGTTCTCAATGGTATTGAAGATATCAAGGAAGATCTGTTTCAGGATTATAGGATCGCCGAGACATTCAAAGTCACTGAATTCCTTTTTATTAAGGATGAAATCAATGCTGGTTTTATCCTTGAGGTTATATAATTCAATGGTATTCTGGATTGTAGACAGAAGATTAAACCTGATATGTTTCCTTGGCTCGAGACTGAGACTTCCGGCCGACTGCATTGTCAATTCATTAACAGTTGAGACCATGTTGGTCGTTGATGCGATAAATGTTTCGAGAAGCTCTTTCTGCTTTTTCTCAAGTCCCGACTCTATCAGCATATCAGTGATTATTACCAGATTGTTTAAAGGTTCCCTGATTTTATGCGAGAAATCGGTTATCACATCGTCTTTCTTTTCACTCGAAGAGGATGCAGCATTTATCGTATTCCTGGCATTGGTTATCATCTTAACAACTTTCCTGATAAGGTACAATCCGATGCTGGCTGCAATGATCATAACCACGCCTGCAAAAAGTCGCAGGTTGAACATCAGGAAGATTATAGAAATGATAGTCCCGGTTATGGCAGTGTAAGAGAGAGTCTCAATCAGCCTGCGGTTTTTATCATAATACTCACTGATAAGTTGATTCTCCCCATTCTTCGTATTGTTTGTCGATTCCCTTGCCATATTATTTTTTGTAGACATGTAAAATTACGCAAAATATATAATAAATATACACCCTCTGAAATAAAGATCCTTTCAGGGAAAAAGCTAATTTTGTCTTTGCGGTATGATATTTGAACGTAAAGGGTAAAGCTGTGATTATTATGGGAAAGACTTTCAGGACATTTACTTTATTCCCTGTTATTCTGTTTGCCTGTTCCCTTTTCCCAGTTACCGGGCAGGAACAGGAGAACATGGTAAAGTTTACTCCTGATTTCAGGTTCAAGGATGGTATTTACCTTGATTTTGAACAGGTTAAGACTAATAATCCTATTCCGAAAGCGAAGCTTCTTACCTCTACTGATTATAACGACAGGGAGTTTTTCAAGAAGCTTCTTGAAGCCGGGAAGGTCTATTTTTATGATAATATGGGCATCCGGCAGGAAGTGGCGAAAGACAATATATGGGGATACTCACGAAACGGGATATTGTATATCCAGGTGCAGGAGAATTTTAACAGGATCACCTTTGTTGGAAGCATCTGCCATTTTGTCGCTGATATTACCACATATGATCCTCGTTATTATAACTCACCGTATGGGTATTATGATCCGTATTATTCATCATATTATTCTCCATATTCAGCTTATTCGCCTTATGGATATGGACGTTATAATTATCCGGGATCATATTATTCGCCTTACAGGCAGGGTAATATGGCCAGGAGTGAGCTCAAGCAATATCTGATTGATTTTGAGACCGGTAAAATTGTTGAATTTGATATGCAGAATACGGAATTGCTTTTGATGAAGGATAGTGAGCTATATGAAGAATATATTCAGCTTCCAAGAAAGAAGAAGAAAGACCTTATGTTTGTCTACATACGTAAATTCAATGAAAGAAATCCCTTGTATATACCAGTAAATGAATAAAAATATGAAAAGAGCAGTTTCTATCCTATCCGTACTTTGTTTTTCCGTGACGCTTTTCAGCCAGGCTCCTTTTCCGAGCAAGGAGGAAATAAAGCAGTTCAGTGAATCAAAGACATGCGTGGTCCTTGAAGATGATCCTTTATCCGACTTTAACTTCTACATTAAGGATGCAATGAAGGAATACTGGACTATAACCCCTTATGAATTTATTAACGTCAGCGATTTTAATGTCAGGAGGATAAGTAGCTCCCTGTCGTTTATTGTCCTGACCGATACAAATTATGACAAGGATAAATCGAATTCAGTCTTCAACTTTATCAATCTTCTTCAGGGGAAGAATGTTGACAAGCTTGGAGAAATGCCTGAGATATGTGCCATACCGCTTTCCTTTGCCGGTGAGGAAGATATTGAATATGGTTATAAGCTGGGAGCTATTCTGTCATTCATGCAGAAACATGCACAGCTGATAATGGAGGATCCGTCCAAAACAGGAAGAAAATACCTGAAGTTTTATAATGAAAATATACCTGCTGTAATGGGAAAAACAATCCTGATAAAGCAGGAGGACCTGGCTCCAGAGATCGGGACAATTGGAAAAATCAAAGCCATCTATTCAAACAAGGTGGAAATCGTTTCGGAAGAAGATATTGTAAATGCAATTAAGAATAAAACTCCCAACACTCTTATCCTTCATAAGGTAGGTCCTGTTGGAGATAATATCTTGGAAGGCTACTGTTTCAAGATGCTTATCGGGACTGATGATGCCAACATGTATTATTACAACCTGCATTCAATTGACAAGAAAAATCCGAACGGATTCCTGCCTGCCGATCTGAAGCGTCTTGCAAGGTTTGATTAATGCATCATTCCTCAAAAAACGGCGTCTTTTCAATAAACTAATTACAATATGGAAGAGGTTAGAGAATTATCAGAATCGGAAAGAAACTGGGCGATGCTTTGCCATCTGTCTGCATTTGCAGGTTTCTTTTTCCCGTTTGGAGGGATCATAGGACCACTTATCTGCTGGTTAACCCGGAAAGATGAATCAGCCTGGGTTAATGAAAACGGAAAAGCATCAATGAACTTTCAGCTTTCCATTCTGCTTTATATAGTACTCGCAATCCCATTGTGCTTTATTATCATCGGTATTCCGATCGTTGCCTTTCTGGGTGTTCTGAAAATAATCTGCATAGTGATTGCAAGTGTCAAAGCTGCAAAAGGCGAAAGATTTAAATACCCGTTATCGATACCGTTTATACAATAATCCCCCAACCCCTCTGCCTTGCTCCGCCGAAGCGGCTACCATCGGCCGCCATAGGCTTGCCGACGGCGCGGCGCGAAGACAAAGAAGGGGGGCTAATTTGTTGTATAACATAATTATTTGGATGACTGTATATTAGACCCCCTTTAGGAAGTGCCACGCTTCAGCGTGGCGGG
>Ga0307378_10000750_pt1 | contig 55054 bp, 57 predicted proteins | sample UN1MG_FD_202238 | JGI IMG/M metagenome (GOLD analysis project Ga0307378, IMG submission 202238) | Soil microbial communities from Risofladan, Vaasa, Finland - UN-1 | ecosystem: Environmental > Terrestrial > Soil > Coastal area > Acid sulfate soil | place: Finland: Risofladan, Vaasa | collected... | reverse complement strand
ACACGCTGCAAGACGTGCTGGTCCGCTTCGAGCGGATGCGCGGCCGCGATGTGCTGTGGCAGCCGGGCACCGACCACGCCGGCATCGCCACGCAGATGGTCGTCGAACGGCAATTGATGGAGCGCCACGAACCGAACCGGCGCGCCCTTGGCCGCGACAAGTTCATCAAGCGCATCTGGCAATGGAAAGAAGAGTCCGGCAACACCATCGTCGGCCAGTTGAAGCGGCTCGGCTGCTCCTGCGATTGGTCGCGGCTCCGCTTCACCATGGATGACGGGCTATCGAAAGCCGTGCGCAAGGTCTTCGTCGAGCTCCATCGCGCGGGGCTGATCTACAAGGACAAGCGCCTGGTCAACTGGGACCCGGACATGCGCACCGCCATCTCCGATCTCGAAGTGGAGCAGATCGAGACCAACGGGCATCTATGGCATCTGCGCTATCCCATCGAAGGGGTGACCTTCGACCCGGAGGACCCGAGCACCTTCATCGTCGTCGCCACCACGCGGCCCGAGACCATGCTCGGCGACACCGCCGTGGCCGTTCACCCCGACGATGAGCGCTACACTCATCTCGTCGGCAAGAACGTCATCCTGCCCGTCGTCGGCCGCCGCATCCCCATTATCGCCGACGAATATTCGGACCCGGAGAAGGGCTCCGGCGCGGTGAAGATCACGCCTGCCCACGACTTCAACGATTTCGAGGTGGGCAGGCGTCACGACCTGCCCATGATCAACGTCCTCAGCCAGGACGCGCGGCTCTTGCTCCACCCCAATCCGGAGTTCATGCAAGGTGTCGAGCTGACGCCGCAACTGCATGCGACGATTCTCGAATTCAACGGCGTGTTCCGCTTCGCCGCGCGCACCATGATCGTCGACCGCCTGGAGGGCGAGGGTCTGGTCGAGAAGATCGAGGACTACGCCCACACCGTCCCCCATGGCGACCGCTCCGGCGCCGTCATCGAGCCCTACCTCACCGACCAGTGGTATGTGGATGCGCAAACTCTGGCGAAGCCCGCCATCGAGGCGGTGAAGAGTGGCCGCACCAATTTCGTGCCCAAGACCTGGGAGAACACCTATTTCCACTGGATGGAAAACATCCAGCCCTGGTGCATCTCACGCCAGCTCTGGTGGGGCCATCGCATCCCCGCGTGGTATGGCCCCGACGGCGAGGTCTTCGTCGCCGAGAGTGAAGCGGAAGCCAAAGACGCCGCGAAAGCCCATTACGGCAAGGACGAGACGCTGAAGCGCGACGAGGACGTGCTCGACACCTGGTTCTCGTCCGCGCTGTGGCCATTCTCCACGCTGGGCTGGCCCGATAAGACGCCGGAGCTCGCGCGCTATTATCCGACTGACGTGCTGGTCACCGGCTTCGACATCATCTTCTTCTGGATTGCCCGCATGATGATGATGGGTCTGCACTTTATGGACGAGGTGCCGTTCCGCAGCATCTACATCCATGCGCTGGTCCGCGACGAGAAGGGCCAGAAGATGTCGAAGTCAAAGGGGAACGTCATCGATCCCCTCGAGCTGATCGACACCTATGGCGCCGATGCGCTGCGCTTCACGCTGGCCGCCATGGCCGCGCAAGGCCGCGACATCAAGCTCGCCGGTTCGCGGGTCGAGGGCTATCGGAACTTCGCCACCAAGCTGTGGAACGCCTCGCGCTTCGCGGCGATGAACGATTGCGTGCCTGAAGCCGGGTTTGATCCGGCCGCCGCGCAAGTCACCCTCAACCGTTGGATCGCCGGTGAGAGCGAGCGCACCATAGCCGCCGTCACCGAGGCGCTCGAGGCCTGCCGCTTCAACGATGCGGCGGGCGCCATCTATCACTTCATCTGGCACATCTACTGTGACTGGTACCTCGAGCTCAGCAAGCCCATCCTCATGGGCGAGGACGAGGCGGCGAAGGCCGAGACGCGCGCCATGGCCGCCTTTGTGCTCGACCGCGCGCTCCAGCTTTTGCATCCGTTCATGCCCTTCGTCACCGAGGAGCTGTGGCGGAAGAGGCTGCCCGAGGGCGAATCCCGCGAGAGCCTGCTGATGCTGACCGAATGGCCCACCCATCTCGGGCTTCAGAACGCGCAAGCCGACGCCGAGATCGAATGGGTCATCAAGTTCGTGACAGAGGTTCGCTCGATCCGTGCGGAGATGAACGTGCCGGCCGGCGCCAAGGTGCCGCTGGTCGCCGTCGGCGCCTCCGATGGCACCAAGGCCCGTATCGCCGCCCATGAGGGGACCCTCATGCGGCTCGCCCGGATCGAGACCATCGATTTCGCCGACGCCCCGCCCACGGGCTCGGTCCAGATCGTCCTCGATGAGGCCGTGCTGGCGCTGCCCCTCCAAGGCGTCATCGATATCGGCGCGGAATCCGAGCGCCTGAAGCGCGAGATCGACAAGGTGGGATCGGAAATCGCCCAGATCACCGCCAAGCTTGCCAACGACAAATTCGTCTCCCGCGCGCCCGAGCACGTGGTCGAGGAGCAGCGCGAGCGGAAGTCGGAGGCCGAGGCCACGGCGATCAAGCTGGCCCAGGCCCTGAAGCGCCTCGAAGCCGTGCTTTAGGCCTCAGGCGGGCTTCAGCTTTGGGGACGCCGTTTGCATCTTTGCAACCACGTCCGTAGAAACCTTCCAACTGTATCTAAATTACAACAGACTGAGGTATTTGCGCCTCCTTTGCGCCATAAAACTTTGGGAAATCCCTCCCATACAGAGGATCATTGGCCTCACATGACACTCGCATTCGTAAGCGAGGGGGGGCAGGCCTGGGAGCGACCCGGCTGTGGCGTAGAGCGATGACGGAAACGTCCGCTCATTGAAGTTCAGCTGGCATTGATTGATGGACGCAAAGACGTTCGATAAATCCCGTTTGCCGAGCAGGCATGTGACGGAAGGGCCAACCCGCGCCCCGCATCGCTCGTATCTGTACGCGATGGGGCTGTCGCGCGAGCAGATTCACCAGCCCCTCGTCGGCGTGGCCACCTGCTGGAACGAGGCGGCGCCCTGCAACATCTCGCTGATGCGCCAGGCCCAGGCCGTAAAGCAGGGCGTGGCGGCCAGGGCCGGCACGCCGCGCGAGTTCTGCACCATCACCGTCACCGACGGTATCGCCATGGGCCACCAGGGCATGAAGTCCTCGCTGCCCTCCCGCGAGGTCATCGCCGACAGTGTCGAGCTGACCATGCGCGGCCATTGCTATGACGCGCTCATCGGCCTTGCCGGCTGCGACAAGTCACTGCCCGGCATGATGATGGCCATGTGCCGGCTCAACGTGCCCTCGATCTTCATCTATGGCGGCTCGATCCTGCCGGGCTCCTTCAAGGGACGCCCCGTCACCGTGCAGGACCTGTTCGAGGCGGTCGGTGAGTACTCCGTCGGCAAGATGTCGTCGGAGGATCTCGACGAGCTCGAGCAGGTGGCCTGCCCGTCGGCGGGGGCCTGCGGGGCCCAGTTCACCGCCAACACTATGGCGACCGTCTCCGAGGCGATCGGCTTGGCGCTCCCCTATTCGGCGGGCGCGCCCGCGCCTTACGAGATCCGGGACAAATTTAACATGATGGCGGGCGAGAAGATCATGGATCTTATCGCGCTGAACATCCGCCCGCGCGACATCATCACCCTGAAGGCCTTGGAAAACGCCGCCGCCGTTGTCGCGGCCTCGGGCGGTTCGACCAACGCGGCGCTGCATTTGCCGGCCATCGCCCATGAATGCGGGATCGCGTTCGACCTGTTCGACGTGGCCGCCGTCATGAAAAGAACACCTTACATCGCGGATTTGAAACCTGGTGGCCGTTATGTCGCCAAGGACATGTTCGAGGCTGGCGGCGTGCCACTCCTCATGAAAACACTCCTCGATCACGGCTACCTGCACGGCGATTGCCTGACCGTCACCGGCCGCACGATCGCCGAAAATCTTTCGAAGGTTTCGTGGAACCCGGACCAGGATGTCGTGCGTTCTGCTGACAATCCTCTGACGCCGACTGGCGGCGTCGTGGGGTTGAGGGGAACGCTTGCGCCAGACGGCGCCATCGTCAAGGTGGCCGGTTTGCACAATCTGAAATTCCGTGGACCGGCCCGCTGCTTCGACAGCGAGGAAGAGGCTTTCGCCGCCGTCAGCACCAAAAAGTATGACGAGGGTGATGTCATCGTCATCCGTTACGAGGGCCCCAAGGGCGGCCCCGGCATGCGCGAGATGCTGTCGACCACCGCGGCGCTCTACGGCCAAGGCATGGGCGACAAGGTTGCGCTCATTACCGACGGACGGTTCTCCGGCGCCACGCGCGGCTTTTGCGTGGGACATGTGGGACCCGAGGCCGCGGTGTGCGGCCCGATCGGCCTCGTGCGTGACGGCGACATGATCGTGCTCGATGCCGAAAACGGCATCATCGACCTTGAGGTCGGCGAGGACGAGCTCGCCGCGCGCGCCAAGGACTGGAAGGCGCCGCCGACGGCATTCCAAAGCGGCTATCTGTGGAAATACGCCCAAGAGGTTGGCGCTGCGCGGACCGGCGCCGTGACCCATCCCGGCGCCGCCGCGGAAGGGGCGTGCTATGCCGATATTTAGCGCCACTCATATCGGCAGCGCGCTCGCCGCGTTCATCGTCCTGACGCCCGCGGGTGTCGGCGGTGCGGACCAGCCACCGCCGTACAAATCGGCCACGGAAGCCTATCGTCAGGGCGCCAGCGCCATAACGTCGGGCGAGATTGACGTCGCCGTACCGGCGCTTGAATACGCTGCGAAGCGCGGGGTGCTCGGCGCCCAGCTCAAGCTTGCCAGGCTCTATGCGGCGGGCCGGGACGTGCCCAAGGATGAGACCAAGGCGTTCTACAACTTCCAGAATATTGCCGATCAATACGCCGATATCCTGCCGTCGAGCCCGATTGCGAAATATGTCGGCGAGGCCTTCTGTGCCCTTGGCCGGTATTACGTGAATGGGATTTCCGCCATGCCGTTGCATCCCGATCCGGTGTATGCCGCGGGCTTGTTCCGTCATGCGGGCGCCTATTTCGGCGACGCCGAGGCGCAGTACGAACTGGGCCGGCTCTATCTGGCGGGATCTGGCGTAGAGATGAACCCGACCATCGCCGCCAATTGGCTGGCCATGGCGGCGCGCAAGCAGCACCCCGGGGCGCAAGCCATTCTGGGTGAGATGCTGTGGCGTGGTGACGGCGTTTCCCAGCGGCCGGCGAGGGGGCTCGCCCTCCTGACGCTCGCCAACGAGAATGCTAGGACGGAAGATAAGGACGCCGGCTGGATCGGCAAACGCTACCAAGAAGCCTTCGCGCTCGCGGACAAGGACACCCGCAAGGATGCCGAGGCGCTTCTCCCGCAGCTCGGCGGTCCGAACAAGGCAACGGCGAAGACGGTCAAGATCTCACCGACCGGCGGTGCGGCGCCAACCACACGCGCCCTGGCGCAACAGACCAAGCCTGAGCCGTCGCTGTCTGCAAGACAGGAACCGCGCCTGGGTCCGGTGGATGTCATTCCGCCCGCGGCTATGGGCATGTCGGTCGGCTTCGGCGCCTCCGAGGACGGGCTTGGCGGGCTCCAGCCCTAAGTCGACGCCTCAGAGCGACAACTCCACGACAATCGGCACGTGATCGGATGGCTTCTCCCAGCTCCTGGGATCGGCGTCGATCTCGCACGCGACGAGCCGGTCGGCGGCTTGCGGCGAGAGCAGCAAATGGTCGATGCGCAGTCCGTGGTTCTTTTGCCAGGCGCCGGCCTGGTAATCCCAGAACGTGAACTGATGCGGCTCGTCATGGCATGCCCTAAACGCGTCGGTGAGCCCCAGATTGAGCAGCGCTTGGAACTGGGCGCGCGTCTCGGGCCGAAACAGCGCGTCGTCCATCCAGGCTTGCGGATTGTAGACATCCTCCGGCGTGGGGATGACGTTGTAGTCTCCGGCGACGACGAAGGGTTCTTCGTAGGTGAGCAGCGTCTTCAGGCGTTCGCGCAGCCGGCTCATCCAGGCGAGCTTGTAGGCGAACTTCTCCGGTGAGCCGTTGCCGTTGGGGAGATAGATGTTCACCACGCGCAACACGCCGGACGGCACCGAGATCACCGCCTCGATATAGCGGGCCTGTACGTCGTCCTCATCGCCTGCGAGCCCGGAATTCACCTCGTCGAACGGCAGCTTGGACAGCAGCGCCACGCCATTGAAGCCCTTCTGGCCGTGCACCGCCACGTTGTAGCCGAGATCCTCGAAGGCGCTCACCGGGAAGGCCTCATCCATGCATTTGATCTCTTGCAGGCACGCGATGTCCGGCGAGGCCGATTTCAGCCAGGTCGTGGCGGTGTCGATGCGCGCCTTGACGCCGTTGATGTTCCAGGTGGCGATCTTCATGGGTGTGCTTCGTACACCAATAGCGCCGAGCATCCACGAGTTTTGAGGAAGGGCCTAGAATACGTGGATGGCCGGGACAAGCCCGGCCATGACGCCGAAAGAGACGGAGGCAGGGCTAGATCGAGAAGCTGGTGCCGCAGCCGCAAGAGGCGGTGGCGTTCGGATTGCTGATCTTGAAGTGGGCGCCGATCAACTCGTCGACGAAGTCGATCTCCGAGCCGTTGACGAAATCGGCCGAAACCGGATCGATCGCCACAATGGCCCCGTCCCGTTTGATGAGAATGTCATCGGGGGCGGTATCGGTCGCCAGCTCGAACTTGTACTGGAAGCCCGAGCAGCCGCCACCCTCGACGCTGACGCGGAACAGGCTCGCGGCCTGATCCTCGTTCACGAGCTCGTTGATGCGCTTGGCGGCGCGGGAGCTGATGGTGATGTTTGCTTTGCTCATGTTCGGTATAGCCAATCTTCTCAGAGAAAGATAAGCCGGGCTCCTTAAAGATAAGCTTCCCAGAGGCCTTGTTCAATCGACCGGAACCGCAAAGCTCAGCGTGCTATTGACGCGGTTCGAAGCGCGCCCGCGGAGGGAAAGGCGCTTGCCGCCTATGCCGTCGATCAGCGGGAGAGCCGCGGCCGGCGCATCGCCGAGGCGCCAAGCCCGACCCGTACCCTCTATGCCCGCGACCGCGACCGGATCCTGCATGCCACCGCGTTCCGCCGGCTCAACTACAAGACCCAAGTCTTCATCTATCACGAAGGCGATCACTACCGCTCCCGGCTCACCCACAGCCTCGAAGTGGCCCAGATCGCGCGCTCGATCGCGCGCTCCCTTCACGTGGACGAGGATCTCACCGAAGCGATCGCGCTCGCCCACGATCTCGGCCATCCCCCTTTCGGACATGCCGGCGAGCGGGCGCTCGATGCCGCCATGGGCCAGGCCGGCGGCTTCGACCACAACGCCCAGTCCTTGCGCGTGGTCACCAAGCTCGAAAGAAAATACGCGCAGTTCGACGGGCTCAATCTGACATGGGAGACGCTGGAAGGACTGGTGAAGCATAACGGTCCGCTCCGTGCGCCCGTGCCGGAGCCGGTGCGCGCCTATTGCGCCACGCAGGATCTGGAACTCGACACCTATCCTTCGGTGGAGGCGCAAGTGGCCGCGTTGTCCGACGACATCGCCTATAACGCGCACGATCTCGACGACGGCTATCGCGCCGGCTGTTTCTCCTTCGCCGAGCTCTTCGAGGCGCCGATCGCCGGACGCCTGCTGAGCGAGGTCGACGCGGCCTATCCGGAGCTCGAGGACGCAAGACGTCTCTACGAGGTCAACCGGCGGCTGATCACGGTCCTAGTGAATGATTGCATCGCCGAGACGCGCGACCGGCTGGCGGCGCTGCAGCCCACAAGCACGGACGCTGTGCGCCAGGCGGGCCGCGCCATGGTGGCGTTCTCCGATGGCATGAAAGCCGAGCTCGATGATTTGCGCGGCTTCCTCTTCGCCCGCGTCTACCGTCACCCGCGCGTCGTGCGCATCATGGGCGACGCCGAAGACGCGGTGGTCGAATTGTTCCAGCGCTATGTGAGCGATAAGGATGCGCTGCCGCCCGAATGGTCGGACCAGGCGCCCGCGCATGACCCGGAAGCCTATGCCCGCCACGTGGCCGATTTCATCGCCGGTCAGACTGACCGCTATGCGCTGGCCGAGCACCGCCGGCTGTTTGACGCGACCCCGGATTTACGATAGTCGCCGCGCCACGCATGATCCGGAAAAGTGGGAACCGGTTTTCCGATAAGATCATGCGCAAAAAAGCATGATCCGGAAAAATGGGAACGCTTTTCCGCTAAGATCAGGCGCACGAATGCTTTCCCGGAGCTTCCATGGACATTTTCGCAGGGTTTCACGGCCACGTATTGGCGGCTGTCCAGCAGCTCAAGCATGATGGCGTCGTGCCCCATGAGGCGAGTGTGGAAGGCATCACGCTCGGCAGCCCGAAGGACCCGACCCACGGCGATCTCGCCACCAACGCGGCCATGGTACTCGCCAAGCCCGCCTGCGCTGCGCCGCGCGCGCTTGCCGAGCGCATCGTGCCCTTGATCGCGTCCGATCCTTACGTCGAGAAGGTCGAGATTGCCGGACCGGGATTCATCAACCTGACACTTACCCATGCGTTCTGGCCGAACGTGTTGCGCATGGTGTTGGAGCAGGGCGATGCGTTCGGGCGAAGTGCCATCGGCAAGGGCAAAGCGGTGAACGTCGAGTACGTGTCCGCCAACCCGACAGGCCCGATGCATGTGGGGCATTGCCGCGGCGCCGTGTTTGGCGACGCGCTCGCCAACCTGCTCGACTACGCGGGCTACGACGTGACCCGCGAGTATTACGTGAACGACGCCGGCGCCCAGGTGGACGTGCTGGCGCGGTCCGCCTTTCTGCGCTACCGCGAGGCGCTTGGCGAGGACATCGGGGCGATCCCCGAAGGGCTCTACCCGGGCGATTATCTGAAACCGGTGGGCGCCGCGCTTGCCGCCAATCATGGCCGCGATCTTCTCGATCTGCCGGAAGCCGAGTGGCTGCCTTTGGTGCGCGCCACAGCACTCACGGCCATGCTCGGCATGATCGAGACCGATCTCGCGCAGCTCGGCATCAGCCATGACGTGTTCTTTTCCGAACGCTCCCTGACCGAAGGCCAGGACGAGGTGGCCGGGACCATCGCCGAACTCCGCGCCAAGGGCCTGATCTACGAAGGCTCCCTGCCGCCGCCCAAGGGCAAGATCGACGAGGAGTGGGAGGATCGGACACAGCTTCTGTTCCGCGCCACCGAATTCGGCGACGATCAGGACCGGCCGCTGATGAAGTCGGACGGCTCATACACATATTTCGCGTCCGACATCGCCTATCACTTCGACAAGTTCAGACGCGGCTTCAAGTCGATGATCGATGTCTGGGGCGCCGACCATGCCGGCCATATCAAGCGCATGCAGGCGGCGCTGTCGGCGCTCACGGGCGGCGAATCCGATCTCGACGTGAAGATATGTCAACTCGTCCGCTTGTTTCGGGCGGGCGAGCCTGTCAAAATGTCCAAGCGTGCCGGGACCTTCGTGACGCTGAGGGATGTCGTGGACGAGGTGGGCGCAGGCCCCGTCCGGTTCATGATGCTCTATCGGAAGAACGACGCGCCGCTCGATTTCGACTTTGCCAAAGTCACCGAGCAGTCGCGGGACAACCCGGTGTTTTATGTTCAGTACGCCCATGCCCGGGCGAGTTCAGTTCTGCGTAATGTGGTGGGGACCTTTGCGGACCTCAATGTTGCGGAGGGTGCGTTGGCGCAGGCCGATCTAAATCGGTTGAATGACGATGCGGAGATCGCTCTGATCCGCCGTCTCGCGCAGTTTCCACGTATTGTGGAGGGTGCGGCACAAGCACATGAGCCTCATCGCCTCGGATTCTATCTTTACGATCTTGCCGGAGACTTTCATGGTCTTTGGAACAGAGGCAAAGACTTGCCACAATTACGTTTTATTTACGAAAGTGACCGAGAGTTAACACGTTGTCGTGTAGCGCTTGTTGTCGCCACGAAGCGTGTGTTGGCGTTGGGTTTGGGGATCCTCGGCGTTCATGCCATGCACGAATTGCATTAGACGGGCACGGGCAAGGGCGCGGGGATGGTACGAGGGAAGTAGCCATGTCTACGCGTAATGGCGGATACGGCGGCGGAGTCGGCCAATCCCTAGAGTTTGAATCTGATTTTGCCGATAGGCAAAACGCCGCAAGCGCCCCGGGGGAGAGCTGGAGCGCGGACGCGGCCAACATTTAAGAGTGAGGTATCTTTCATGGCTCAAGGTGCGGATCGGCCAGGTCAGCCAAATATCGGACAACGCTCGATTTTCGGGAACGGCGGTCCGACTTTTGCGCAGATGCCCGCCTATACGCCGGTAACGCGGCCCAACCAGCCTTCGGCCCCGCAGCAGCCCGCCCATCAACCGCCAGCCGCAAGCCCGCAAGCGCCTCAGGCCGCACCGTCTTACCAGCCCCAGCCCCATCAGCCGCAAGCCTACGGCGGCGACCAGCAATACCAGCCGCAAGCCTACAACGCGCCGAGTGCGCCCAACAGCGCGCCCAGGTCGGCCTTCGGCGATCAGGACCTTCCCGATCTCAGCAATGCCGATCCCGGCTTTCCGGAGTCCATTTTCGGCGACTTCAAGGCGGATGCGAGCTTCTCCGAGGCGGATTTCTCCGGTCACAGCGGCGCCCCCGATCACGGTCTCGGCGACGCGGGCTTCCCCGAGCAGGGAGATGCGGGTTTCCCGGATCATATGCCCGCTCACACGGCCTATGGCGTCGACAGTATGGGCCATGGCTTCCTCGGCGCTGAGGACCCTAATTATCCGGCCGCGCAGAACGGTGGGGAGACGCATTTCGAGCAGGCCTCGCAGGCCCCGCAACACCAAGCGCCCAGGGCTCAGCCGCACGCCTATCAGCCGCAGGCCTATGCGCAAGCGCCCCAGCCGCAAGCACCCCAGCAAGGCTACGCGCCCGACGGACAGGCCTCTCAAATCGATCCGCGCCGCCAGCTCCAGGCCTTCGATTCCGTCTACGATCAGCCGCCGCAGATCGCGCTGGGTGGTCAACAAAGCCCGGCGCAGCCGCCGCAGCAGGAGTATTACGAGACCGATCGTGGCGATGCCGATTTCATGGACGAGAGCCAGCTCATTCCGCCCGCCGCAAAAGGCTCGAAGCTGTCCAACTCCCTGAGGGGGCGCAGCGCCTTCATGGTCGGCAGCGCCCTTCTCGGTGCGATCGCTCTCGGTGGCGCCCTGGCCTTCGCCTACAAGCAAAGCGGCGGCGGCATAGACGGCGAAACGCCGATCGTCACCGCGGATGCAACGCCTGTGAAAGAAGCTCCAGACCAGCCGGGTGGCAAAGAATTTCCTCACAAAAACAAGCTGATATACGACCGTCTGACCAACGGCAATGAACCGGAATCTGAGCGCCTCGTGCCGCGCCAAGAAAACGTGGCGGTGCCTGCCTTGCCGCCGGCAACGGCGACTGCCGGTCTGCCCGCCGCCGTCGCGACCACGGATTTCGCCAATCCGGCGACGACCCAGTCCGTGGACGGCGCTGCGGAGGATGGCGGACCGCGCAAGGTGAAGACGCTCGTTGTCCGTCCTGACGGCTCTGTCGAAGCCCCGGCTGTTGCGGATGCCGCCAACGCCGCCGCCGGTGCGACCGCGCAAGCCGCCCAGACCGCTGCCGGTGCCGCCGCCCAGGCCGCCGGCGAGCCAGCCAATATGATGCCGGTGCCGATTCCCGATGGGCCGGTTCCCATGGCCGCTCCCGCCGCTGCGCCGCAGCAGGTGGCCGCTGCCGATCCGGCACCGCAGCCGGCCGCGGCGTCGAAATATTTGGTCCAGGTCGGCGCGCATAAGAGCCAAACCGAGGCCCTGGCGAATTACGCCGATATCCAACAGAAATATCCAACCCTGCTCGGGAATTATCCGCCGGTCGTGCAGAAAGCCAGTGTCGGCGGCGGCAGCATGTACCGCCTCCGGGTTGGCCCGATCGCCAGCAAGTCGGATGCCTACAAGCTGTGTGGGGACTTGAAGGCGAAAGGGACCGACTGCTTCGTCGCGGTGCAGTAGGGCACTTTCACGGAGCGCTTGACCGCGACGCCCACCGGGGCTAGCCCCCGGGCGTGACTTTTAAAGCTTTCATCTCAGGTTGCGCCGGCACGGAGTTGACCGAAGCGGAGCACGACCTCTTCGCCGCCGAGCAGCCGTGCGGGCTGATCCTGTTCGCCCGGAACGTCGACAACCCGACGCAGCTGCGCGCACTCGTCGCCGACTTCAAGGACGCTGTCGGCAGCGACGAGGTCCTGATCCTCATCGACCAGGAAGGCGGCCGCGTGCAGCGCTTGCGCCCGCCGCATTGGCGCGCCATGCCGCCGCAACGATGCTATGGCGATCTCTATGCCACCGATCGCGAAGGCGCCAAGCGCGCCGCCTTTGCCGGCGCCAGGCTAATGGCCGCCGAGCTCCACGATTTGGGCATCAACGTCAATTGCACGCCATGCCTCGACGTACCCCAACGAGGCGCCCACGATATTATCGGCGACCGCGCCTTCTCCACCGACCCGGACGTGGTGATCGCGCTGGGGCGCGCGGTGATGAACGGCACGCTCGCCGGCGGTGTGCTGCCTGTCATCAAGCACGTGCCGGGCCATGGCCGGGCCCTAGCTGACAGTCACAAATCGCTGCCCCGCATCGATGCCTCGAAAGCGGAGCTGAAGAGGGTGGATTTCAGGCCGTTCGAGGCCCTGCACGATGCGCCGCTCGCCATGACCGCCCATGTTTTACTGCCGGTTTTCGATGAGCAGCGACCCGCGACGCTCTCACCCGCTATAATGGGCAAAGTGATTCGAGATCAGATGGGGTTGACCGGCCTGATCATGAGCGACGACATCGGCATGCAGGCCCTCGAGGGCTCCTTCGCGGCGCGCACCCGTGGGGTGATGGGGGGCGGCTGCGATGTTGTGCTTCATTGTTCGGGCAATCTGAGCGAGATGACCGAAGTGGCCGGCGCCACGCCGGTGCTTGAGGGGATGTCCGCGGAGCGGTTTGCCTATGCGCGGGCGTGTCTCCATGAGCCGGACCCCTTCGATGAGGCCGAGGCGCTTGCCCTGGTGACGGACGCGGCCGCGACCCGCGTGGCGAGCCTTGGTCCCGACCCGACAGTGCAGGCATGAACGACGAAGACACACCAGTGACCGAAGACCCGTCAGAGACCGAAGAGCCGCGTGGGCCTGAGCCTGCGTCCGATTGGGAACGCGGTGAGGAACGCCTCGAGATCGAGGATGGCGAGCAACTCCGGGTGGATGTCGGCGGCTTCGAAGGGCCGCTAGATCTTCTGTTGGCCCTGGCGCGCACGCAGAAAGTCGACATCACCAAGATTTCCGTCCTGGCGCTGGCCCAGCAATATCTCGATTTCATCGCCCAGGCGCGTGCCTTGCGGCTTGAGATCGCCGCCGACTACCTCGTCATGGCCGCTTGGCTCGCCTTCCTGAAATCGAAGCTGTTGCTGCCGGCCGAGCCCTCGGAAGAGGGCGAGCCTACCGGCGAGGAGCTGGCCGCGCTGCTGGCCTTCCGGCTGAAGCGTCTCGATGCGATGCGCGATGCCGCGGCGCAACTGATGACGCGCAAGCGCCTCGGCCGTGACGTATTCGGCCGCGGTCTGCCCGAGCCCATCCGCGTGACCCGGAACAGCGTCTACGAGGCGAATGTCTACGACCTCCTGAAGGCCTATTCCCAGCAGCGCCAGCGTAACGTCTCGCGCACGCTTCACATGGAGAAGCGCACCGTATGGTCGTTGAAGGAGGCACGTGACGAGCTGGAGCGTCTGCTCGGCATTACCTGCGATTGGGCGCCGCTCGACCAACTTCTCGCCGAGTTCTTGGTTGAGCCTGAGATGCGGCGCACGGCGCTCGCCTCGAGCTTCACCGCCACCTTGGAGATGACGCGCGAAGGGGCGCTGGAAATTCGCCAATCGAAATCGTTTGCACCGCTCCTGGTCCGCCGTCGCGGCCAGGCGGCGTGAGGCAGAATAGCCAGAGTTTGAGGAAAGCCTGAGTTCAGTGGACGAAGTAAAGGGATGACGGGCAGGAGCGTCAGTGAGGCCTGAAACGCTAAGGGGCACATCATGCCGAGACCCAAAATTTCGCCATCGAAACTTGATCGGGATAGGCCGGCAAGGCGCAGGGCTGATCCGGCGGCCCGGCCGAAACCGACCTTGACTTCGGTGCTGTCCGACATATCGAAGCTGTCGGAACAGGAGGTCGAGGCCAAAGGCGGGTCGGCGCTGGTAAAGCTCGATCGGGCGATGCGGGCCGCGGTTGCGGAGCACACAAAGACAAAAAATGCGGGGATGCCAATGACAGTGAAGCCAGCGGAGAGGGCGGTTGAGATGACGGCAGAAGAGGACAAGCAGGGTGTGCAAGCGCCGATGCTGCCGCTTCCGTCAAACGTGATGGCGCTGCCCTCCGCGGACCGGCGGGAGAAGCTGCGCATCGTCGAGGCTCTGCTGTTCGCCGCGCCCGAGCCCCTGAAAGAGGCGGAGCTGGCGCGGCATTTCAGCCAAGGCGAGGACGTGAAGGCGCTGCTCGAGGAGCTCCAGGGCCTCTATGGCGGCCGTGGCGTCAATCTGGTGCGTGTGGCCGGCAAATGGGCCTTCCGCACCGCCGATGACCTGTCCTTCCTGCTGGAGCGCCAGGCGGTGACCCAGCGGCGCCTGTCGCGCGCCGCCCTGGAGACGCTGGCCATCATTTCCTACCATCAGCCCGTGACGCGTGCCGAGATCGAGGAGATCCGCGGCGTTTCTACCTCCAAGGGCACGATCGACGTGCTGCTGGAGACCGGCTGGATCAAGCTCAGGGGCCGCCGCCGCGCGCCGGGCCGCCCGGTGACCTATGGCACCACGGAAGCCTTCCTCGAGCATTTCGGCTTCGAGCAAATCCAGGATCTGCCGGGTCTGGCCGAGCTCAAAGGGGCAGGGCTGCTCGATTCCAACCTGCCGCCCGGCTTCTCCATGCCGAACCCGGACGATGCGCCGGATCTGCGCGAGGACGAGGACCCGCTGGAGGACGAGCCGTTGGGCGCCGGCGAGGACGACGACGAGCCTCTCGATCCCGACGAGGAGGCCGGCCACGGGGCGTGAGAGGCGCGTGAGGCGGCGTGAGCCGGCTCCCCGCGTCGATCGCGCAGGGCCACAGACGTTGCGCTCGGACCCGCCCGTCGCGTAGACCTCACCTATGCTCGAGTTCTTGAAGACGCGAGGCCGCGCGCCCGATAAGGCGGCCCTAGGCGACAGACGCCTTGCTCCGCAGGCCCGCGGCAAGGCCGCGGTGACCTTTGCCGCGCAGCTCGATTTCGAGCATGTCTCCCGCCGCTACGGCGAGGTTTACGCGCTTCAAGACGTCACCCTCGAAGTGTCCCCCGGCAAGGTCTTGTGCCTGCTTGGCCCCTCGGGCTGCGGTAAGACCACACTGCTGCGCATCGCCGCCGGCGTGGAATGGCCGTCCGCGGGGCGCGTCCTGATCGACAAGCAAGAGGTCGCCGGCCCCAACCGCTTCGTGCCGCCCGAGAGACGCGGCGTCGGCCTCATGTTCCAGGACTTCGCGTTGTTCCCGCATCTCACCATCCTCGACAACGTTGCCTTCGGCTTGCGCTCCCTGAGCAAGATGGAAGCGCGCGCCGAGGCCCAAACCGCGCTGGAGCGCGTCGGCCTTGGCCAATACGCCCGCGAGTACCCGCACATCCTGTCCGGCGGCGAGCAACAGCGTGTGGCGCTCGCCCGCGCCATCGCGCCGCGTCCGGGCGTCCTGCTCATGGACGAGCCGTTCTCCGGCCTCGACTCGCAATTGCGTGAGAGCATGCGTGAAAACACGCTGGCGATCGTGCACGAGACCCGCGCCACCTGCATCGTGGTCACCCACGACGCCGAGGAAGCCATGCGCATGGGCGACACCGTGGCGCTGATGCGCAAAGGCCATGTCGTGCAGACCGGCACGGCACCCGAGCTCTATCGCGCTCCAAAGACCATCTTCGCCGCGCGCACCTTTTCCGATCTCAACGAGATGCGCACGCGCATCGAGAGCGGACGCGGCGACACCCCGCTCGGCACGTTTCCCGCGCTTGGGCTTGCCGATGGCACCGACGCCATCGTCTGCGTACGCCAAGGCGGCGTGCGGCTGACCAAGCCGGGGCAGGGCACGCCTGGCCGTGTTCTCGACACGCGCTTTCTCGGCGATGTCGGCCTTGTGGAGGTTGCGGTCGAAGGCCTGGACACGCCGGTCCTCGCCCGTGTGCGGGAGGCCGATGTGCCGGCGCAAGGCACCGAGGTTGGCGTCGGCGTGGATAAGGGCGCGGTCCTGGTCTTCGAAGCCGAGGACGGCGAGCCCAAGCCTTCATCTTAGAAGCCTTCATCTTAGAAGCCTTTGCCTTAGAGCCTTCACCCTAGTTAGACCGGCTCTAGGAGCCTTCGCCTTGGAAGGCTTCACCTTAAGGGGAGGTCGGCTTGCGAGCCGGGCTTCTTTGCTGTCATAGTGCCGCCGAATGATTGATCACGCGGGCGGCAGGCCGCGCGTTGGAGGCCTTTGATGGGACCGAGCTGGTGGCAAATTCTGATCGTGCTGGTGCTGTTCGTGCTCCTGTTCGGGCGCGGCAAGATCTCCGATCTGATGGGCGACGTCGCCAAGGGCATCAAGAGCTTCAAGACGGGCCTTGCCGACGACGGTGAGGAGCAGGCCCAAGCTAGACCTGAAGCGAAACCCGACGCCAAGGTGATTGAGCACGAAACGCCCGCGCCGCAAGCCCGTTCAAAGCCCCGCGCGAAAGCCCCACGCAAGCAGAAGTCGGGCTAGACGCATTTCGCGTCGCGCGTTTTGCGCGGGCCGTGCGTCGCATAACGCCTGAACCACGAACATGCTCGACATCGGATGGTCGGAACTTTTGGTGATCGCCGTCGTGGCGATCGTCGTGGTGGGCCCGAAGGACCTGCCGAAGCTGATGCGCACGTTCGGCTTCTATGCCGGCAAGATCCGGCGCGCGGCGGGCGACTTCCAGCGTCAGTTCGAAGACGCCATGGCCGAGAGCGAGGCCGACGAGGTCCGCAGGAACATCGAGGCCATCCGCGCCAATATGGGCACCACAGACGATTTCACCGCACCCGCCGATAAGCCGTTGATGATGCCGGCGACTGAGCCCCCTCGCACCGCGCTCGGCGCGCCCCCACTCGGCACGCAACAGACGCGGGCGCTCCCCAAGCGTAAGGCCGCGCCGGCCAAGAAAGCAGTCAAGAAGGCGAGCAAGAGCGCAAAGCCCCGCAAAAGCACGGCGCCGCGAAGCACGAAAGCCAAAGCCAAGACGACCAAGACCAAGACGGCGACGAAGAGGACGCCGAAGGCGCAAGCGAGGCCGAAGCGGTGAGCGAACAGCAGGAGGACATCGACGCCACCAAGGCGCCGCTCGTCGAGCATCTGATCGAGCTCCGGCGCCGGCTGATGTGGTCGCTCGCCGCGATCTTTGTCGCCTTCGTCGTCTGCTTCTGGTTCGCAAAGCCCATCTACAATCTGTTGCTGTGGCCGTACCGGGTGGCCGCCGGCGTCGATGTGCCCATCGAGCTGATCTACACCGCGCCGCAGGAGTTCTTTTTCACCCAAGTGAAGCTCGCGCTGTTCGGCGCCATCTTCATCGCCTTTCCGGTGATCGCCGCGCAACTCTATCTGTTCGTGGCCCCAGGGCTGTACCGGGCCGAGCGCAAGGCCTTCCTGCCCTTCCTCATCGCCGCGCCGATCCTGTTCTTGTTGGGCGCCGCGCTGGTCTATTTCGTCGCCATGCCGCTCGCCATGCGGTTCTTCCTGTCGATGCAAGAGACGGGAGACACAGGCGTGCAGATTCTGCTCACCGCCAAGGTCAGCGAATATCTGTCGCTGATCATGATGCTGATGCTCGGCTTCGGCATCTGCTTCCAGTTGCCGGTGCTGCTTACGCTGCTCGCGCGCGCCGGGCTCGTCACCGCCGCGACGCTCAAGCACTACCGCAAGCATGCCATTCTCGGGGTGTTCCTCGCCGCGGCCATCCTGACGCCGCCGGACCCGATCAGCCAGATCGCGCTGGCGCTGCCGACGCTGCTTCTCTACGAGATTTCGATTTTCGCCGTGAAGCTGGCTGAGAAGAAGCGCTCTGCGGCCGATGCCGCCGGCGCGAACACAAGCTCACCATAAGAAGCAAATGGAGGAACACAAGATGGGCAATGAGCAAAGCTTTGCCGACGAGCTCAACGCATTGATCAAAAAGTATATCGACGGCGGGTCCGACCCACAGGATATCGTCGACGAGTTGACTCGAGAATCGAACCTCGTCTTCGGGCATTACAATCTGGAGATCTATCTAGTAGCGAAACCCACTGCCCGTGGGTGAGCGCGGACTTATCCCCGCCTCTCAAACCTCGCGTAGAATGGGTGTCACCTCGTCCGTTCAAAGGGCGTTCTCGCGAGGCGTTTGCGTGAGCGGGACGGGGTGCGGCGCCCGCGGGGCTTGTACGCGACAAGTCACTCGGGCGGTATCGGAGCCACCCCCCGGGGCCACTACGAGCCCCCGCCAGAAGCTGGCAGTTAGATCCCGGACAGACAGTTCGGGATTGAAGCGGGGCCCGGTGCCGTATGGACGCTGCAATTGGCGCGCCGGAAGGCGCCCGCGCGGTCCTCGGACCGCGAGCTACACTGACTTGCGCTTTTCGGCGCGCCATCCCCTCGCTCTCGAGGGGAGCAAGACCGCAAAGCCCGGGCGCAGTTCGCGCCGCGACGAGGCGTGCCTTCACTCTCCTTCATCATGCCCGGAGAAGCCGAATTGAACCCCCGGGACCAGCCCAGGGGTGACGACAGGAAAGGCAGGCGGGGCCATGACAAGGGCCCGATCGGGCCTTATACGGGGGCCAGGCAACGCCTCCGAGTCGCAGAAAGAGAAATCCGCCGTGCTCGACGTCAAATGGATCCGTGACAACCAAGAGGCCTTCCTCAAGGGCCTGACCGACCGTGCCTTCGAGAGCCCGAACGGCACGCTGAATCATATTCTGAAGCTGGACGAGGAACGCCGCGAAACGATTCAGACTTTGGAGGAGGCGCAGGCCAGCGCCAACAGTTCATCGAAGGCCATCGGCAAGGCCAAGCAAGCCAAGGACGAGGCGGAAGCGCAGCGTCTTTTGGATGAGGTTACCGGCTTGAAGTCCATCATCCAGGATCGTGAGGCAGCTAAGCGTCTCCTGGAAACCAGTCTTCACGAGTTGCTTGCCGGCATTCCTAATATGCCGGCGGACGAAGTGCCGATCGGTCCCGACGAGAGCGCCAATGTGGAGCTCCGGAAAGTCGGTGAGCCACCCAAATTCGCCTTCACGCCGAAAGAGCATTTCGGAATCGGCGAGGCGCTCGGTCTGATGGACTTCGAGACGGCCACGAAGCTCTCCGGCTCACGCTTCGTCGTCTTGAAAGGCAAACTGGCACGGCTCGAACGCGCGCTCGCCCAGTTCATGCTCGACCTGCACACCGACCAGCACGGCTATACCGAGATCAACCCGCCGCTGCTGGTGCGCGACGACACCATGTTCGGCACCGCGCAATTGCCGAAGTTTCGCGAGGACCAGTTCTCCACCCACAGTTCGGTAGCAGTCCAACGCGTTGGCGAGGTCGCCAGGCAGATGCGACATTCGGGCAGATTTCCGACCGACGAAGAGTTCGATGAGTTCGATCGCGCGCTAGCGGACTCCAAACAGCTCTGGCTCATCCCAACGGCGGAAGTCCCGCTGACCAATCTCGTGCGTGAAGAGATCACCGAGGAGGCGAGCCTCCCCATGCGCGTCACCGCGGGCACGCCGTGCTTCCGCGCGGAAGCCGGCGCCGCGGGCCGCGACACGCGCGGCATGATCCGCCAGCATCAGTTCTCGAAGGTTGAGCTCGTCTCGGTGACCACGCCCGAGCAATCGGCCGACGAGCACGAGCGCATGACGAAATGCGCCGAGACCGTGCTGCAGAAGCTCAAGCTGCCCTATCGCGTCGTGGTGCTGTCCACCGGCGACATGGGCTTCGCCGCGCAGAAGACCTACGACATCGAGGTCTGGCTGCCGGGGCAGGACGCCTACCGCGAGATTTCGTCGTGCTCGAATTGTGGCGACTTCCAAGCGCGCCGCATGAATGCGCGCTATCGCCCCAAGGATCAAAAGGCCACGCAGTTCGTGCACACGCTGAACGGCTCCGGCGTCGCCGTCGGCCGCGCGCTGATCGCCGTTCTGGAGAACTACCAGGAGGCGGATGGCAGCGTGCGCGTGCCCGAGATGCTGCAGCCTTATATGGGCGGGCTCACCAAGATCGAGGCGGCGACGTGAGTCAAAATAAGAACGCGCCAACGAAAGCGCCGGTAAGGACTCGCAAAAAGATGCGCATCCTCATCACCAACGACGACGGCATCGAGGCGCCGGGTCTCGACGTCTTGGAGAAGATCGCCACCGATCTGACCGACGATGTTTGGGTGGTGGCACCGGAGACCGACAATTCGGGCGCCTCCCATTCGCTCACCCTCGCCGAGCCCTTGCGCATGCGCGAGATCGGCAAGCGCCGCTACGCGGTGAAGGGCACGCCGACCGATTGCGTCATCATGGGCGTGCGTTTTCTTCTCAAGGACGATCCGCCGGACCTCGTGCTGTCGGGCGTCAATCGCGGCCAGAACCTCGCCGACGATGTGAACTATTCGGGCACCGTGGCCGGCGCCATCGAAGGCACGCTGCTCGGCATCCCCTCGATCGCGCTCAGCCTCGCGCTCGGCAATTACGATCACGGCACGCCGATCTGGGAGACGCCCATGCATCACGGCGCCGATCTGTTGCACAAGCTGCTCGAGGCGGGCTGGCCGGAGGGCACCGTGCTCAACGTCAACTTCCCCGATTGCCAGCCCGGCGAGGTCGAGGGCATGGTGGCGACCAAGCAAGGCCTGCGCGATACGGCGCTCCTCGACATCGACGACCGCATGGATACGCGCGGCAAGGCCTATTACTGGATCGGTATCACCAAGCGTGGGCCCAACCCGCCCAAAGGCACGGATCTGTGGGCGGTGGGCCATAAGCTCATTTCCGTCTCGCCGCTCTGCCTCGATTACACCGACCGGGGCACGCTGGAGGAGCTTGCCGCCGTTCTCGGCGAAAAAGGCAAATAGGTTTTAGGCGTTGGCCTGAGAATCGGCCAATACTCGCGGAAAACCCGCCTCGGAAGGAGGTGGAAGGGATGGCGAGCGCACAGGACCAAGTCAGCCTTATCATGCAGCTCAGGCGTCGCGGCATCCGCGACACCAAGGTGCTGCGCGCCATCGAGCGGGTCCCCCGCGAGTTGTTCGTCGACGAGGCTTTCTCCGACCACGCCTATCAGGACATCGCGCTCCCCATCGAATGTGGGCAGACCATCTCGCAGCCTTTCGTCGTCGCCTTCATGACCGAGAAACTGGAACTCGAGCCGACCCATAAGGTCCTCGAGATCGGCACCGGCTCCGGCTATCAGGCGGCCGTGCTCTCGCATCTGTGCCGGCGCGTCTATTCCGTCGAGCGCTGGCGCGAGCTGCAGAAGGGCGCGGAAGCGCGCCTGGCCGAGCTCAAGATCAACAACGTGACCACGATCATCGGCGACGGCTGGCTCGGCTGGCCGCCGCAAGCGCCGTTCGACCGCATCATCGTCACCGCCGCGGCGCTCGATGCGCCCGCCGCCCTGCTCGATCAGTTGAAGGAAGGCGGCCGCATGATCATCCCGCTCGGTGAGACGCGGGATTCCCAATCGCTCGTGCAGATCGACAAGACCGAAGAAGGGCTGGTGGAAACGGCGCTTCTGCCCGTGCGCTTCGTGCCCCTGGTGCATGGGCGCGTAAAGCGTGACTGAGCCTTTAGGAGGGGCCCTAAGTCGTTGTCCGTTGATTCTTTTTTAGGCAGGCGGGTGAAGAGACTTAATGCGTTGTTTACCGCCTGGGCGCTTTACTCAGCACAACGGGTATTGCGAGAGGGCCAACGGGGGATGCGCGTGGCGTTCGGGTCGGAGTATGCCCGCGGTGCATGTGGTGTAATCGCGGGTCTGAGTTTTGCGTTGGCTGTGGCGGGCTGTAGCTCGGGCGTCTCGCGCTTCGACTTTCCATCCTTAAATCTTGCCGACGACGGGTCGAGCGACGCGGACATGACCACCACGTCGTCGCTCCCGGTGCCATCGGAATCCGTCTACGGCTCCGGCCGCTACAACTATTACGGCGATCGTTCGGCCAAGCCCGCGCCGCAATCCACGGCCGCCTACGCGTCGGGCCAGCCCCGCTATTACGGGTCGCAGCAGACCATCAAGGCTCCTGCGCCTCCGCCGATGTCTCAGGCCTCCGGTCCGCGCATCAAGGTGCAAAGTGGCGATACGCTGTCCAGCCTGTCCCAGCGCTACGGCGTGCCCATCGACACGATTCAAACCGCCAACAACCTGCCTGATGCGCGGCTGCGTGTCGGCCAGACACTGATCATACCCGGCGCCAAGGTGGCTGCCGCGCCCAAACCCGCAGCGTCTGCGCCGCGCGTGGCTGCGGCGACACTTACGCCACGGGCGGGCGAAACGGCCTACACCGTGCAGGCGGGCGACACGCCGCACAGCATTGCCGAGAAACTCGGCACCAGCGAAAAAGCCATCCTCGTCAGGAACGACGTCCGCGCCGACGCGCTCCAGATCGGCCAGAAGCTCATCATTTCGGCGGGCGGCGCTGCTGCGTCCGTCGCGCAAGCCGATCCCAAGCCTGGCGTGCGCAAGGTGAAGACCACGACCATCCGCGCCCCGGGTGCGGACGAGACCACGCAAAGCACGGCCAAGACGTTGCCGGCGCCTGCGCCCACGCAACAGAAGGTGGCCAGCACCACGCAACTTCCCAATCCCGACCCCATGGCGGGCGGCAGTTTTCGCTGGCCGGTGAAGGGACGCGTCATCTCCGGATTCGGCACCAAGCCGGACGGCGGGCACAATGACGGCGTCAACATCTCTGTGCCGCAAGGGACTCCCGTGAAGGCCGCGGAGAATGGAGTCGTGGCCTATGCCGGCAGCGAGCTGAAGGGCTATGGCAATCTCGTGCTGGTGCGCCACGCCAACAATTGGGTGTCGGCTTACGCCAACAACGAGCAACTGCTGGTCAAACGCGGCGACAAGGTGAGCCGCGGTCAGACCATCGCCAAAGCGGGCACCACCGGCTCGGTCAGCCAGCCGCAAGTGCATTTCGAGCTGCGCAAGGGCTCACGCCCCGTCGATCCGACCAAGTATATGAGCAGCATGGCGGCGCAAGCCAATTAGCCGCCAGCGGCTAGAGCGTTGCGCCGAGCCGTCCCGCCAAGTCCTGAATGAACTGCCACGCGACGCGGCCCGAGCGGCCGCCGCGCCCGCGCGACCATTCGAGTGCCTCGCGCGTTAGGTCCGCATCGAGATAATCGAGCCCGTAATGCGCCGCATAACCGCGCACCATGGCGAGATAGTCGTCCTGGCTGCAATTGTGGAAGCCGATCCATAACCCGAAGCGGTCCGACAAAGAGAGCTTCTCCTCCACCGCCTCGGAGGGGTTGATCGCGGTCGAGCGTTCGTTGTCGACCATCTCGCGCGCCATCAGATGCCGCCGGTTCGAGGTGGCGTAGAGCAGCACATTGGCCGGGCGGCCTTCGATGCCGCCTTCGAGAACCGCCTTCAGGGATTTGTAGGACGTGTCGGCCGCCTCGAACGAGAGGTCGTCGCAAAATAGAATGAAGCGGTGTTCGGGCGCCGCGCGCAGATGGGCGAGGAGCCGGGGCAGGGCCTGAATGTCCTCCCGGTGGATCTCCACCAGCTTGAGACCGGGGAGGGTGCCAAGTACGTCCTTATGCACGGCCTTGATCAGGGAGCTCTTGCCCATGCCTCGGGCGCCCCACAGAAGCGCGTTATTGGCCGGCAGCCCTTTGGCAAAGCGCTCCGTATTGGCCAGCAGGGCATCGCGGTTCCGGTCGATGCCCTTCAGAAGCGGCAAGGGCACCCGGTTGACGTGCCCCACGGGCATAAAGCGCCCGGATTCGGCCTGAAACACGAAGGCCTCGGCGCGTGAGAAATCCGGAGTTTCGGGCCGGGCCGGGCCAAGCCGCTCCAAGGCTTGGGCGATCCGCTCGATAAGCCCCGAAATTGGTTCCTGAAAGTTCATGCGAGGGCCCCGTTGCAAAGGCGTCCAAGCTCAGTATAGTCGCGCCCAATCGCGCGAAGAGCCCGCCTCGCACCGCTGCGAGAGGGGCCCGAACTGGCCGAAACCGGCCTTACCTAAGCCAAGCAGGGGATACGAGCAATGAATGGTTTCGCCTACGCTCAAGCCGGCTCCGGCGGCTTCGAGATGCTGAACAGTCTGCTCGTCCCGACTATCCTCATCATCGGAATCATGTATTTCCTCATGATCCGCCCGCAGCAGAAGCGGATGAAGGAGCATCGCGAGATGATCGCCTCGGTTCGCCGTGGCGACACCGTGGTGACCTCCGGCGGTATCCTCGGCAAGGTGACCAAGGTCGAGGAGAACGAGCTTCAGGTCGAGATCGCCGACGGCGTGCGCATCAAGGTTCTGCGGACGACCGTGTCCGAGGTGCGCGGCAAGGGGGATGGCGGCGGTGGCGCCTCCCAGGCGAAGACCGAATCCAAGCCCAAGACGTCGGATAAGGCGTCGGACTAACAAGAGCGCGCAACAGTCGTCTGATCTGGAGTTTCAATCCCGGCAATGCTGCATTTCCAAAAATGGAAGACGATCTTGGTGTTCGGCATCGTGCTTGCCGGCTTTCTGTTCGCTGCACCCAATCTGTTTCCCGCATCGACAATGCAAAACCTTCCTAGCTGGGTTCCCCACAAGCAGGTGAATCTCGGCCTCGACCTTCAAGGCGGCGCGCATCTGCTCTACCAGGTCGACGACAAGGAATTGATCGACGACTGGCTCGGCACCATTCGCGGCGACGTGCGTGAGACGCTGCGTAGCAACAGGGTCGGGTACAACGATCTTACGCAGAACTTGGCCGCCCGCAGTGTCTCGGTTCGCATTCGCAAGCCCGAGGACACGGAGAAGGCCTTCACGGAGCTGAAGAAGCTCGCCGTGCCGATCGGCAACGACGTCTTCGGCGGGTTTTCCGGAAACGATCTCGAAGCGACCAGGGACGGCGACAAGATCACGCTCACCGTCACGGAGGTCGGACTGACCGACCGCGTCAACTCCGCCATCCAGGCCTCGATCGAGACCATCCGCCGTCGCGTGGATGCGTTCGGCACCACGGAGCCCAGCATTCAGCGGGAAGGCCGCAATCGCATCCTCGTCCAGGTGCCGGGCGTCTCGGATGTGGAGCGGCTGAAGAATCTCATCGGCGAGACCGGAAAGCTCGAATTCAAGCTCGTCGATTCTACGTCAAACGCGGCGGAAGTCGCGGCCAGCAAGAAGGTCCCGCCTGGCACTGAGCTGCTCTATTCCGAGGGTGAGCCGCGCGTGCCTTACGTGCTCAAGGATCGGGTCATGGTGAGCGGCGAGAACCTCGTCGATGCGCAGCCCGGTTTCGATTCCCGCAATGGCGAGCCCGTCGTGACCTTCCGCTTCGACGCCGCGGGCGCCAAGCGTTTCGGCCGTGCGACCCAAGACAATGTCGGGCTGCCGTTCGCCATCGTTCTCGACAACAAAGTGATCTCCGCACCGGTCATTCGCGAACCGATCCTGGGCGGCACGGGGCAGATCAGCGGAAGCTTCTCCGTGCAGGAGGCGAACGATCTCTCGGTGCTGCTGCGCTCCGGCGCGCTGCCCGCCAAGCTCACCGTCATCGAGGAGCGGACCGTTGGCGCGAGCCTCGGTGCGGATTCCATCGAGAGCGGCAAGAATGCAGCCATTTTTGGCATGCTGCTGGTGGTGGCCTTCATGTTCGCCGCCTATGGCCTATTCGGGCTGTTCGCCAACATGGCGCTCCTCATCAACATCGCCCTCATCTTCGCCGTGCTGTCGCTCATGGGCGCCACGCTGACCTTGCCGGGCATCGCCGGCATCGTGCTCGTCATCGGCATCGCCGTGGATGCCAACGTGCTCATCAACGAGCGCATTCGAGAGGAGGTCCGGTCCGGCAAGTCGCCCTTTGCCGCGGTCGATTCAGGCTATTCGCGAGCGCTGGTGACGATCATCGACTCCAACGTCACGACTCTGATCGCGGTCTTGGTGCTGTTTTGGTTGGGCTCCGGTCCTGTGCGGGGATTTGCCGTGACGCTCACGATCGGCATCTTCGCCTCAATGTTCACCGCCGTCACCGTGACGCGCATGATGGTCGCTTATTGGCTGCGCTGGTCGCGGCCGAAAATCTTGCCAATTTAGGATCAGCCAGAATGTTTCGCGGCATTACCTTCATCCCAGCCGACACCAAGATCGACTTTGTCGGCCAGCGCGCCATCACCTGGTTCGTTTCGGCGTTCCTCACCGTGGCGCCGCTGGTTCTGGTGGCAACTGTCGGGCTCAATATGGGCATCGACTTCCAGGGCGGCACCTTGATCGAGGTGAAGACCAAGCAGAGCCCGGCCAATCTTGCCGATATTCGCGGCGCCATCAGCGACCTGGGAATCGGCGAGGTGCAGATCCAGGAGTTCGGCGCGCCTGATGAAGTGCTGATCCGTATCGCCTCTCAGCCCACCGAGGAGGAGCAGCAAGCCTCCATTGCCAAGGTGAAGGGGGCGCTGGGCGACACCGTCGAATATCGCCGCACGGAAATCGTGGGGCCGACCATCTCTTCGGAGCTCATTGCCGGCGGCACGCTCGCCGTGGTCGTCGCCATGATGGGCATCATGATCTATGTCTGGTTCCGTTTCGAATGGCAGTTTGCCGTGGCGGCCATCGCCTCGCTGGTCCACGACGTCACCGCCACGATCGGCCTTTACGCTTTGCTTCAGCTTGAGTTCAACGTCTCGAGCATCGCCGCGATCCTCACCATCATCGGTTACTCGCTGAACGACAAGGTCGTGATCTTCGACCGCATCAGAGAGAACTTGCGGAAATACAAGAAGATGCCGTTGGTCAAGCTTCTCGATCTGTCCATCAACGAGATGCTGTCGCGCGCGGTGCTGACTCACGTGACGACCTTCCTCGCCATGATGCCGTTCTTGTTCTTCGGCGGCGAGGCGATCTACGGCTTTGCCGTGGCGATGTGCTTTGGCATCGTCATCGGTGCGTACTCGTCGATCTTCGTGGCCTCGCCCATGCAGTTGATCCTCGGCGTACGACGCGAGGCCTTCGCGCCGGGAGCCACGGTGCGCGCCTGAGCCCATGAGACACGGCCGTGCATGATGTCGAGCGAGAGGACGCGGCGGTCAGGCGTGTCGCGCGCGCCATCGACCCGGACCGCGCCATCGTGACCCTGTTCGCCCCGTCGCAACACCGCAACGATCTCTTCGCTCTCTATGCCTTCAACGCCGAGCTGACTAAGATCGCCGATCAGGTGACCGAGCCGGACCTGGGCGCCATTCGCCTGCAATGGTGGCGCGAGGCCATCGACAAGGCCGCAAGCGGCGAGAGCACGGGCCATCCCGTGGCCGATGCCTTCGGGCAGGTCATGGCGCGCCGTGAGTTATCCAGAGAGCGTATTGCCGGGTTGATCGATGCCAGGACCTTCGACGTGGGCGAGACCGTCATGCCCGACACGCGCACGCTCGATGCTTATCTGTTCGACACTACCGGCGGGATCTTCGCCTTGGCCGCGCAGATCGTCGGCGCCGAGGGGGAGAAGCGCGATCTCGTGGCCGAGACGGGTGGCCGCGCCTACGGCTTGGTACGCGTCATGCGCGGCCTGCCACGCCTTGCCGCCAAGGGCCGGACCTATTTGGCGGCCGACGCGCTGGCCCGGCACGACACCACGCCAGAGGACATCTTTGCCGGCGAGACCAGCGATGGACTGAAAGCGCTGCTGGCCGAGATGCGGGAGAGCGCGCGCGCCTCTTTGCGCGAAGCGGAGTTCCATCTTTACGGCCAGGGCATGACGGGAACCGGGCTCGATGAAGCCGGCCGCACGGTCTTTCTACCGCTGAGCCTGGTCGAGCCCTATCTGAAGGCGTTGGCGAAGGTTGGCGATCCCTTGCGGCAGATCGTGCGGATCAACCCGCTCACCCGGCTGTGGCGTTTGATGCGGTCGCGCTAGCGCGGACGATTGGCGTTCGCGTTCATTCGGCGGCGACGGATGCCGGCCCCGTTGTCGGTCCTTGCAGCCAGCAATCGAGATCGACCAGCGCACGGGCCGACATGGCGCGCTTGCGCGCGAACGATTTGCTGTTTTTGGGGCCTTTGCCCCACGAGTCGCGTGGCACGCTGATCGGCGGGAACAGTCCGAAATTCACATTCATGGGCTGGAAGCTGCGGGCGCCGCCTTCGCCATCGGCACTGAGATGCCCGTGGGTGATGTGCGCGAGCAGCGCCCCAAGCGCTGTCGTCGGTGGTGGTGGCGTCACTTGCATCCCGGTTTGCTCGGCCGCCGCAAAGCGACCGGCGATCAGCCCGATGGCCGCGGACTCCACATAGCCTTCGACGCCGGTGATCTGTCCGGCGAAGCGCAGGCGCGGGGCCGCCTTGAGGCGCAAGCTTTGGTCCAGCAGTTTCGGACTGTTGAGGAAGGTGTTGCGGTGAAGTCCGCCTAGCCGGGCGAACTCCGCACTTGCCAGACCCGGGATCGTGCGAAACACGCGCACCTGCTCGCCGTGCTTCAGCTTGGTCTGGAAGCCGACCATGTTCCACAACGTGCCGAGCGCGTTGTCTTGGCGGAGCTGAACCACGGCGTGCGCCTTGATGTCCGGCTGATGTGGGTTGGTGAGCCCGACGGGCTTCATCGGACCGTAGCGCAGGGTGTCGCGCCCGCGCTCCGACATGACCTCGATGGGAAGGCAGCCCTCGAAATAGGGGGTCTTCTCGAAGTCTTTGAAGGTGGTCTTCTCGGCCGCGAGCAGCGCATCGATGAAGGCCTCGTATTGGTCCTTGTCGAGCGGGCAGTTGATGTAGTCGGCGCCGCTGCCACTGGGACCGACCTTGTCGTAACGGGATTGGCGCCAGCACACATCCATGTCGATGGACTCGAAGTGCACGATCGGCGCGATGGCATCGAAGAAGGCGAGCTCCGCTTCGCCGGTCAGCGCCCTTACGGCGTCCGCCAGTGCCGGTGAGGTGAGGGGCCCTGTGGCCACGATCACGCTTCGCCAATCCTCGGGCGGCAGACCGGACACCTCTTCGCGGCTGATTTCGATCAGCTCGTGCTCGGTCAGCGCTGCCGTCACCGCCTGCGCGAAGCCCTCCCGATCGACCGCGAGCGCGCCGCCCGCCGGCAGCTTGTGAGTGTCCGCGCAAGCCATGATGAGGGAGCCGGCCCGCCGCATCTCCTCGTGCAGCAGGCCCACCGCATTGGTTTCACAGTCGTCGGAGCGGAAGGAATTGGAGCAGACCAGCTCGGCCAGGGCATCCGTGTTGTGGGCTTCGGTCGGACGTTTGGGCCGCATCTCGTGGAGCACCACGGGCACCTTGCTCTTGGCCAACTGCCAGGCCGCCTCGCTGCCCGCAAGCCCGCCGCCGATCACATGAACCGTGTCCGTCATGGCGCGTAGCTTTCGCCTGCAAGCCCTCATATTTCAAGCGGAACTAACGGGGAAAGCGCCCCGATGAACGTCTATTTCTTGGGCAAAAGACTAATCATTGTTCAGTGTGACGCCACTTTGGGCTATACTCCGGGCCGGGAGCCGAATCGACCTGACAAAAATCAGGCTTCCGTAAATGAGCCGGTGGATTGCCGGCATTTCGGCGGATCCGCCCGCTCTCTTTTCAAAAAAGGGGGGTACGATGTCCGCGAATACTGCTCTTGCAATCAGCGTTGGTGTCCTTGGCGCCATTGCCACCTGGCTCTTCCTAGGGCCGCTCGGTGGCATGCTCGCCATTTGGGCCGCCTTTATCGCCTGGGGCTGCTTCTTCCACTGCGGTGGCAAAGAGACAGGCCTGCAATCTGCCATTCTGGGGAATATCGCCGGCGCGGTGATCGCCGGGATTACCCTTTGGGCCGCGACCCAGACCGGGATCGCCGACAAGATCGGCCTGCCCATTTGGGCCGGAATCTGCGTCGGCATCGGCGTCGCGGTGATGGTGCTCTTGGCCAATATCCCGATCTTCGCCGCCATCCCGGCTCAGGTCTACGGGTTTGCGTCCGTCGTTGCCCTGACCCTGCTCGGCAATGGCGCCGGGAATCTGACAGCCACCTCAATGGAGAATCCGGTGGTCGTCATCATCATCTCGATGATCGTCGGCGCCATCTTCGGTTGGGTGTCCGAGAAGGTCGCCGGCATGCTGGCGGGCTCCGGGCACGGCGCCCACGCCAAAGCTTAAAGCCTAAGCTGGCTAGAGGGCTCCGGGGCCCCCTAGGCCCGGGGCCTGTATGGCCAATTGACGGCGTGGCCTTGCCGAGGGCCACGCCGTTTATTCTTTCGGGTGAAGTTCTAGGCAACCTTGTTTTCGTAAGTGCCTTGCGCGCAAGGCGGGAGGCCTTCAAGGTGCCGCCTTCCTCGGGGCCCCGCGCTGAGTGTTCGCGCTTTTTCGGAGACGTTGTAAAAGCCCATGTCTTGCGTCGACGTCGTTTGGAAAGGCAACTGCCGCAAGCCGGAAGTGCGGTATCGGTTGCTCAGCTATTTGCACCGCCTGGCCCATTTGAGCGACGGCTATCTGCGCCAGGGCGAGCGGCCGTTTTTGAGTCTGGTGGGTGAGGGGCATCAGACTCCACGCCCCAATATCGAGATGGTTGACGAGATGGTCGCCGGCCCCGTGTTCATCTCGAGCACGATCGGGCCGCATCCCGAAACCATCGTCGCGCGGGCCCAACAAGCCGGGCTAACCGTGATCGAGCCCGAGCAGGGGAGACCGCATCTCGTCGTCCTCGATGAGGTTCGCCTGCGCGGCCTCAACTTCAAGCTCTTCGATCCCCGTGGCCTTTATCCCAGCGACGATCGGATGAGCTTCGTCTTCGTGGAATGTCCCGAGCACCACTTCCTCGACGGGCGTTTGGTCGAAGTGAAGGAAGAGGCGGAGGGAGTCTATTTGACAACGCCGAGCATCCAGCTTCGGTCCTATCTCGAGGATTGGACGGATTGCTTGTTCGCCTGGATTCGCTTCTTCCTTGTCGGCGATTTCTGGTGGCAGCGTCGCGAAGAGCTGCAAGGCTACGCCGACTATCGCAGCGTGTTCGAGGAACTCCAGACGACGCGCGGCAGCGTCGAGGCCGAGGATGCGACCTTCGACGCGGTGCTCTCGACCTTCTCCCAGCACGCCGAGCATTCGATCAACGAGGTGAGAAGCCTCGCCAAGGCCGGCAAGGCGTAGGCTAGGTCTTCGGCGGCCGTCCGAAGGCCTTGCGCAGCTCGTCCTTAGCCGTCTCCAGACGCGCCCGATGTTCCTCCGACAGGTTCTTGCCGGCACGGTTGATGTAGAAAACGAGCATCGACATCGCCGAGCGGAACGGATCGGCCTTGCGGCGCTTGCTCGCTTCCGCCGAGCGCTTCAAGGAAGCCGCGATTTCCTTCGGGTCTTCCAGCGCGAACACGCCCTTCTTCAGGTCGAGCGCGTGGGAGTGTTCGGTGACGTCTTGCGACCAGCGTTTCGGCGTCTTTCCAGCCATGAGACGTCTCCCGGATCTAGAAGCGCCCTTCATCGGGGATGTTCAGCCGCGTGCCGCAGGCCTTGCAAAACACCGCGTCGGCCTCGTGCCGTTGCAGGCCACATTCCGGGCAAGGGAAGCGCACCTTCTGCGGCCGCAGCAAGGTCTGGAGCAACCTCAAGAACAACGTCACGCCGAAGATCATGATCACCACTGCGGTGAGCCGGCCGAGCGAGCCTTGTAGGGTGATGTCGCCAAAGCCGGTGGTGGTGAGCGCCGTCACGGTGAAATAAAGCGCGTCCACATAATTGGCGATCGCCGGATTCCGCCAATGCTGCGTCTCGTAGACGATGCCCGTCATGATGAAGACGAACACGATCAGATTGATGACCGCGGTGATGGCCTCCTCGTTGCGCCGGAAGAAGGTGCTGTCGGCGCGCAACCGCGACACCAACTGATAGGTGTGCAGCAGGCGCAGCGTCCGCAGAATACGCAAGAATCCGAGGCCTTCGCCGACGATAGGCGCCAGGAACGAAAAAATGGCGACCATGTCCGCCCAAGTCGCCGGATGGGCGAACTCGCGCACCGGATGCGGGCTCACCCAAATGCGCGCGCAGAAATCCGCAAGAATGACCACGCCGAAGATCATGTCGAGATACTCGATCCATGGCTCGCGCGGTGTGAACGAGGTCCCGACGATGAACAGGATGGTGATGACATCGAAAGCCAGGAGCGCGTAACGGAAGCGGTGCGCCGTCAGACTCCGGCCGTGATAGAGCAGCCGAACGCGTTCGCGCAGCGATGACGCGTCCTCATCCGCCTTGGAGGATGCATTGGCGGTGTCCGGTTTGGTCTTCTCGGTCTTCGCGGCGGTCATGCGGCTTCACTTATAGTCCGGCGTCTGCTTCAAATCGCGACTCTGCGGCCTGAAACTTGACCAAAGGTGACCGGTGCAGCTGAGTCAGGATCGCAAGGCTCCGAGGAGCTGCAAGATGAGCGCCGTGCCGAAGCCCCAGGCGCCGTTCACCGCAAGTCCGATCAGAAACCGCGGACCCATCGCCTGCATCGGCTCGCCCTTCAGCGGCGGCACGACAAAGAAAGCCACCGCGGTGAGGGCCAATGCGCCGACCACGATCCAGGCGGCCCAGTAGCTGGCACCGCTCAGATGGACCAGGATGGGCGTCAGCGCCAGCCCCCAGAGGCCGCCCCAGAAGGCCTTGGACAAGACCGCCGGCACGCCGAATGGCGGGATGGGGTCGGTCGCCCAGGCCGGACGGCTCAGGGGAATCACGCCGGTATGGTTGAAGATGGACCACAGACCCTGATGAAAGATCAGAGTGGCAAGAAATCCGGCGACGAAACCGAGCAGAAGCAGCTTCAAGGACATGGTGAACTCCCTGCGTTCGCCGCATGATGCGCACTAGCGCAGACGGCGCGCAACAAGACGATTGAGTTAGACACGAGATGTTGACCGTGATTTCAGGCGGGCAGACCGGCATCGACCGTGCCGCGCTTGATGCCGCCATTGACGCAAAGCTCGCCTATCGCGGCTGGTGTCCGAAGGGCGGCTGGGCCGAGGATCTGCCGAATCCGCCGGGCCTGCGCGCGCTCTATCCAGGCTTGCGCGAGACGTCGGAGGCCTCGCCGGAACAGCGCACGGAGTGGAATGTCCGCGACGCCGACACACTGATAGTGCTTGCCGATGCGCGCGGGATCGGCTGTTCGACGGGAACCGCGCTAGCATTGTACCGTGCGGAGTCTTACGGCAAGCCGCATATCGTCATCGGTCTCGATGAGGCGGAGGCCTTGTCCAAGGCGCGAAACTTTCTGAGCGCGCGGGCAGGGGGCACCGTCTGCATCGCCGGCCCCCGCGAGAGCGAAGGTCCTGGCATCTATGCCAAGGCGCGCGTGTTTCTCGCGACCCTATTGTCCGATAGCGCCCTTACAGAAGAACGACTGCCGCTCGCGCGTCGTTAACTGACATGGCAACTCAACATGAGAACAGTAGCCTTTACGTCGTGCGCGTCGAGGGTGGCAAACAACCGGATGCGATTCCCGAAAAGACGGAGAATGTCCGCTTAAGCGACGGATTGTTTCTTGTGCGCACGAGCGCGACCCAATCGCAGCTCTATCATACGGTTAAACGCAGAGCGCAACCCGACGTCCTATTCGTTGCGCGTCTCGATGGCGCGCCGAAATTCAAGGGCATGACTGACAGTGCGCTGAAATGGGTGCGCTCCGGGCAGTACTGAGTCCTGTCAATGTGCGTTCAGCGCGATACTCCAGGACGGACCATTGATCGCCTGAAGCACGAGAGCCTGCGCCGTACCGGCATTCACCGTCCGGGGCGGCGGGAGCGTGATCGTCGCACGCGCACCAGTCTGCCCACCAAAGCCGATCGTCTCGGTCTTGAAGTGCGAGGCCCAAACGTAAGGGTAGACATTGCGTATGGCGGTGCCCGGCAGGGCTGCGAGCGTCGCGCCATCCCATTCGGCAACGGTGCCGCCTGAGGCATCGATAAGCCGGGCCGCGATGACATAGGCCGCACCCGTATCGGGTCCGGCGTTTACATAGGCCTTGAAGATGACGGCACCGTCAGTGGCGACGGCCGCATCGGACAGCGCGATGCTGTGACGATGGAAACTGACCCGTGCGTGCTGCGGCGACATCATCGCGCTGAACAGGATCTGGTAGCTGCAGACGGTGAACAGGACGGTGAAAGCGGCCAGGGCGAGACCGAGTGTCTTCACGCTGGATAATGGAAGCGGCCTGCTCAAGACCCAGCTGCTCCAAGTGTTGCGCTCGGCCCATTGGCTTCGCCCGATCAAGCTGTCGAGAGACCAGGCGCCGCCGCCGGCGAGAAAGATGGCGCTGCTCATCGCCACGCCGGACACGGCCATGGTCCATTCGTCGAGGCAGGTGGAGCCCATCCAGCCGAAAATCAGCATCAGCGCGATGTTGAGACCGATGCTGACGAGGGCGAAGAGACGCGTGCCCAGGCCGATGATCAGCCCGAGCCCGACAATCAGCTCGGCAATGGTCCAGATCCACACCGAGGCGATGAGCAGGTCGGGATGTTGCAGGGTCCATTCGAGCGGCCCCTGAATCCATAGCGTGCCGGGCAGCGCATGGGTGAGCTTGTTGGCGACGAACCCGGCCGAGTTGAAGTCGAGCTTTGAGGCGACATCGACGCCGTGGACCTCATGGAAATTGTACAACAGCCGCCGGCTCGCACCGCCCCAGAAGATGAAGCCTTGGACGAAGCGGGTGCCGAGCAGCACGAGGGCGAGCAGCGAGAAACAGGCGGCGAGGCCGGACGGCGTCCGGTCGATTGTCTGTGCGTCTGCCATGGCGTTTGTTCCCTGGGATCGGATGCGCGGGCAATCTAGCGCAAATTCGTCTCAAGCTGGGGAACCGGTACCATCCTCGGACATTGTGACCTCGAGGTGAGGAGCGTATTTTGGGGGGCCGACCGAGCCGGCCGGTTGCCTCGGTGGCGAGGAGGAGGCCAGGAGGGCCATGACACGCACGACACGAATGATGCTTGTTGGCGCCATGTTCGGGCTTGGCGCTTCGTTCATCTATGCACCCTCGGCGTTCGCCATGGGCAGTTGGGTCGAAGGCGAAGAGACCGACGCGTGCGTGAATGACGATGGCGCCTTCGACGAGGCGGCCTTCGTCATCGCCACGGAGCCCAAGGCCGGCGCGCGCGTCGAGAGCGGCTTCGGAGTCGAAGGGTGCTCACGCAGCTTCGAGAGCAATTTGCAATGGAAACTCATCGCCCGCGACGGGGCGGTGCTGGCGAGCGGCAATGCCCAAGGCGGCGGCGTGGACGGTCCGGCGGCATTCTCCTTCACCATCCCCTATGCCGTGGACGTCCAGCAGATCGGCCATTTGGAAGTGTCTGCCGAGGATCCCTCCGACGGCGAAGGCTTCCCGCCGGGCCGCACGGTCCTGCCGCTGGTGCTGAGGCCTTAGGCTGTGCTTTGATGCGCCCGGCATGAAACCAGTTCTCATCATCCAGAACGATGCGAAGGAGGGCGCCGGCCAGCTTGCCACGCTGATTGCCCAGCGCGGCCTCGGGCAGGAGACCGTGTTCGGCTACGACACGGATTACGGCAAGCTCGACTCGGAGGATTACAGCGCGCTGGTGGTCTTGGGCGGCGCGCAAAGCGCCTACGAGACCGAGGTGTATCCCTATCTCACCGACGAGATCTCGCTCTGCCACGACTTCCTGCAGGCCGGGAAGCCGATTGCGGGGTTCTGCCTCGGTGCGCAGATCCTGGCGCGCGCGCTCGGCGGCGAGGTGGCGCCCGGCTCGCAGAAAGAGATCGGCTGGTATGACCTCGTGCTGAGCGAGGCGGCCGCCGACGACGCGGTTCTCGAGACCCACCCCCAGACGCTGCTGGCCTATCATTTTCACGGCGACCGCATCGAGGACGTGCCGGGCGCGGTGAACCTGGCCTCCTCCGGGCTCACCTCCTGTCAGCTCTTTCGGTACGGGGCGAATGTGTACGGCTTCCAATACCACGCTGAGGTCGATCAGCCGCTGGTCGAGGTCATGTGCCGGAACAATGCCGACTACATGGCTTCGAACGGTTTCGACGCCGAGGCCATCATCGCCGAGAGTGAGCAGAATCTGCCGACCTTCGCGGAAGCCTGCAAAGGCGCCTTAAATCGCTGGCTGGACCTCGTCACGATGCCGGGGACAGCCTAGCGAAGAGTGCAAGGCGCGGTCGCGACTCATGGTAGAGTCCGCCCAATTTTCAGCGCACAGGGGGGAACCATGCTGACAGCAATCATCATCATGCTCGTGGTCGGGGCCATCGCCGGCTGGCTCGCAGGCCTTGTCGTCTCCGGGACGGGGTTCGGCCTCGTGGGCGATATCGTCATCGGCATTCTGGGCGCGCTCATCGCCGGCTTCCTGTTTCCCTATTTGGGGCTCACGCTCACCCTTGGCGGGGGCATCCTCGGGGCAATCATCATGGCCTTTATCGGCGCCGTGATCCTGCTTGTGGTGGTGAAGGTCATCAAGAGCATCGCTGCCTAGCGAAAAACGTCAGCCTTTCCATAGCGTTATCCTGAGCCTTTCATCGGCGCAGGGCCCATGGCCTTGCGGCGGTGCAGCTTCGCGTCGACCGCAACGCCAGGTTGAAGCGATATGTCGCACTATAATCCCGGTGTGACCACGGTTTCGTCACAAGCCGATCCTGCCCAGGACAGAATTCCACAGCAAAAGCCCCGTCCTTAGCGGTCGTTCCCGCGCAAGGTTAACAAATGTGAGGTACATCAATGGGGGTTTGGGGCTTTGTCAGCATGCGTGGGGGCATGCTTGTCTTGGCGTTTCTTGCGTTATTGGGGCCGGCCTGTGCTGAAGAGGCCGGCGATCAGTCCACAGACGCGGAGGCTTCGGCGACTTCCGTCATCACAAAGGACGGCATCGCGATGGCCGCGCTGGAAGTGGCTGCCCAAAGTAAGGGACCGCAGCACTACATCACACATTCGGAGCGGGAGCTTCGCTGCCTCGCCGAGGGGATGTATTTCGAGGCCCGCGGTGAGCCGCTGCGTGGCCAGCTGGCCGTCGGCCGGGTCATCATGAACCGGGTTGCGAGCGACGCTTATCCCGACACCATCTGCGACGTGGTCTATCAGAACGACCACATGCGCAATCGTTGCCAGTTCTCTTTCGCCTGCGACGGCAAGCCCGACAAGATCACCGAGTACGGAATCTGGTACGAAATCCGCGGCTATGCGGCCTGGCTGTTGGCCAACGATCCCAAGCCGGGCGCGGAATATCAGGTGCTGGCCTCTCTCGAGACGGCGACTCACTACCACGCCGACTATGTGAGCCCGCGTTGGGCGAAGTTCCTGACCCTGACCATCCGGATCGGGCGTCACTACTTCTACGCCGACCCGGCGGCTTAAGGCTTCTTGGCAAGGGGCGGCAATCCTCTACTGCCCCTTGTATTCGGTGCTTCCGATCATATTTCTAGGACTTAGTATGGCACGACCACTGAATCCTGGGATTTGAGACCATGAAACGACTTCTGATCGTTCTAATGCCTCTTATGCCGCTTGCGCTTGCTGGCTGCGTGAGCGAGCAGGCGCCGGTCTTTCCCATGACTCTGGGGCCAAGCGCTGCAGCCGATGCCGCGTGTCTGACCTATGGCGACACGCCTACATTCGGCGACTGCCGGCCCGACACCGCGCCCCCCATCTCTCAAGAGTAGGCTTCCAGGCCTGGCGAGACCCGCCCGCAAGCGTCCGAAGGCGAGGTTGCCGGTGCGGCCCGTTTAAGGGTACGACACGCCCCGGGTTGACCGCAGCCGCCGGAGCCGCCCGTAGGCCCCCGCGAAACGGGAGGAAGACGTGCCACGTCCCGTCATGTTCAGCAGCAAGCTGGAGCAGCGCCGAAAGGCGCGACGCTTCGCGCTGCTGGTCGCATTCACGGTCTTGCTGGTCGGGTTGGTTTTGATCGCCGTCGTGGCGGTGCAGGGCTTCGACATGCTCGGCGTGGCGGGGGCGGATCGCATGCCTGTCGTGCTGGGCATTGGTGTCGCCTGTGGCGGCCTGCTGGTGTTTTCTCTCGTTGCCTATGTCGCGGCCCGAATCGTCAGCCGGGTTCCATAGCCGTGAGGGGAGAGGCGGGCAGTGGGACGGTAGCCTCTGGCCAACGGGACGCCCCACATTTCGACGTGGTGGTGATCGGCGGCGGCCACAACGGACTTGTGTGCGCCGCCTATCTCGCTCGCGCCGGCCTGAAGGTGAAGGTGTTGGAGCGGCGGGAGATCGTCGGGGGCGCCGCGGTCACCGAAGAATTTCACCCTGGCTTCCGCAACTCGACCGCCTCTTACACGGTGAGCCTGCTCAATCCCAAGATCGTTGCCGATCTCGAACTGCACCGGCACGGGCTCCGAATCGTAGAGCGGCCGGCGATGAACTTCCTGCCGCTCCCCGACGGCGGCTACCTGCTGACAGGTGAGGGCCGCACCAAGACCGAGATCGCCAAGTTCAGCCGCGCCGACGCCGAGCGCTACGACGAGTATTGTGCGCGGCTCACGGTCATCGCCGACGTGCTCAGAGATTTGGTGCTGCGCGCGCCGCCCAACGTGGTGAAGGGCTTTGGCCTGCGGGGCATGCGGGAGGCCGTACGGGCCGCCGTGCTCGGCAATGAGCTGCGCGGTCTCGACCTGGAGTCCCAGCGCCTTCTCGTCGATCTCTTCACCAAGTCGGCGGCCGACGTGCTGAATGAGTGGTTCGAGAGCGCCCCGCTCAAAGCCTTGCTCGGCTTCGACTCCATCGTCGGCAACTATGCCAGCCCCTTCGATCCCGGCACGGCCTATGTGCTGTTGCACCATGCCTTCGGCGAGGTGAACGGCAAAAAGGGTGTGTGGGGCCATGCCATGGGCGGGATGGGCGCCATTACCCAGGCCATGGCGAAGGACGCGATCGAGCACGGCGTGGACATCGAGACCGATGCCGAGATCGCCGAGGTCTTGATCGAACAGGGCAGGGCGGTGGGAGTCGCCTTGAGCGACGGCCGGGTCGTGAAGGGCCGCGCGCTCGCCGCCAACGTGAACCTCAAACTGCTCTACACAAAGCTGATGCCGGAGGCCGCGCTACCGTCGGACTTCCTCACGCGCATGCGGAATTTCAAATGCGGCTCCGGCACGTTTCGCATGAATGTGGCGCTGTCCGAATTGCCGGACTTCTCGGCGCTGCCCGGCAAGGAACCGGGGCCGCAGCACGGCGCCGGCATCATCATCGGGCCGAGCCTCGACTACATGGATCGCGCCTATCGCGATGCCCGCACGGAGGGCTGGAGCCGCGCGCCGATCATCGAGATGCTCATTCCCTCGACCCTCGACGACAGCCTCGCGCCGCCTGGAGCTCATGTGGCGAGCCTGTTCTGCCAGCACGTGGCGCCGGAGCTGCCGGAGGGACGCTCCTGGGATGACGCCAAGGACGAGGTGGCCGATCTCATGATCGCGACGGTGGACTCGTATGCGCCAGGCTTTGCCAAAAGCGTCATTGGCCGGCAGGCCCTAAGCCCGCTCGATCTGGAGCGCACATTCGGCCTCGTGGGCGGCGATATCTTCCACGGGGCGCTGACGTTGAACCAGCTATTCTCGGCCCGGCCCATGCTCGGCCACGCGGACTGCCGCGGACCCATCGACGGGCTCTATCACTGCGGGTCGGGTGCCCATCCCGGCGGCGGCGTCACCGGCGCGCCGGGGCACAACGCGGCGCGGACGATCCTCGCCGACCTCAAGCCTTTTTCTTTTTCAACTTGGCGCTGAGCTTCTTCCATTTCGTCTCGGACATGCATTTAAGGCAGCGGCAGCCGAGCGGCTTGAGGAAGGAGTCGAAATAGTTCTTGCCGTAATTGTAGCCGAGCTCCTCGCCAGGCTTGATATTGCGCTTGGCCATGATGAAGACGCGCTTCTTGCGGATCTCGACCTCGCAGTTCGGCCGGCAGGAATGGTTGATGTAGCGCGCGGTATTCTTCTTGTTCCAGCCGTCGATGGTCTTCTTCTTGGTGACCTCGAACAGATAGCGGCTGCGGCTCGTCTCCTCTTCCTTTGCCGTGAGCGTGCGTCCGACATATTCGATAATGCAGACGCCCTTTGGAATGCACTCTTGGGCGAACAGGCCGCGACCGGCGCGCGCCTTCTTGACGGCGAGATCAAATCCGCCGGGGGTGAATTTCGATTTTCTCATGGGCCTCGTGATGATTGGAATCGGTTGGCGCGTAGGTGAGGCATACCTCTAATCGTCGCGCCCCTAGACCTCAAGGCTCATGAGCCTGGGCGTGATGAAGTGCTCCTCTATGGCGATTTTCTTCATGGAGGTCCTGCGGGGCGGGTGCGAACGGCCTTGGCCCGTGCCGGTCGCGGCCCCGCCAAATCCCTTACGGCCCGCTTTTCAACACCGCGGCGCGAGGTGCCGACGATCGGGCTGGCGCGCGGCGCGCGATCTTCTAGAATGGAGGCACCGGACGGGAAGTTCCGGAACAACGAGGAGGGAATACCAATGGATATCGCCAGCCTGTTGGTTCAGGTCGTCGCCGGCGCGGTCGGCGGCGCGGGTACCGGCGCCGCGGCCAAGCAATATTCGCTCGGCACGATCGGCAATGTGATCGCGGGCGCGGTCGGCGGCGGCATCGCCGGCCAGCTCATCGGCAATTTCGCCGGACAGATGATCGAAGGGTGGGTCGGCGACATCGCGGGCGGCGCCATCGGCGGCATCGCCCTCACGCTCATCGCCGGCGTTATCAAGAGCATGATGGCGAAGTAGCAGCGCGGGACGCGACCTGGCGCGCCCCGGGCGCGTCAGGATTTGGCCATGAGTGCCTCACGCTCCTTCAGGAGCGCGTCGAGCTTCGCCTGCTGATCGGCGATGCGCTGGGCGTTGCGTTCCTCGTCGGCCGCGCCGGAATAGGCCGCGGCCTGCTCCACGAGCTCGCGGAGATTGTCCTCGACAATCTGGATGCGGCGTTCGACTTCTTCGAGAGAGATTGAATTGGCCATGATGCCTCGTGTTGTGTGGAGTGACGTCTTTCGGGGCCGGACTTTACCCAAATCCCGGCCGGCCAGAACAGGATATATGTCAAAGCGTCCGCCGCATTAGCACCAGCTGGCCTCGTTCTCGGGCGGCCGGCGCAGCAACTCCTGGACATTGGCTTCCAGCAGCCGGTAGCCGACATTGCCGAACAGCCTTTGCCTTCCGTCATTCATCAGAAAGGTCGGGCTGCCTTCGATGCGGTTCTTCTGGCTGAGATCGTAGTCGGCGGCGAGCTGCGCGACCGCCTCCGACGATCGGATCTTCTGATCGACGGCGCCGTAATCGATGCCGATGCGCGCGGCGATCTCCCGGTGGACCTGCCAGTCGGAAATGTCCCGCGCCTGGGCGAAGAACGCCGAACGCACCTCCGAGGCAGCGCGCGTGGAGAGCTTGTCGAGATAGGGCACCGCCGCGTTTCCTTCGTCGTAGCCTTCGATCAGCGCCACAGCCTTCAGGAAGATATGTGGGCTTGCGGAGGTCCTGGGCCGCGCCTTAAGCCACACCGCCTCGTCAACAACGATATGCGGAAATTTCTCTGCGACCTGTCTCAAGTGCCGGTTGAAGCCTTCAAAGCCGCCTTTGGCGCCCCAGGCCTTCTCGATCTTGCTCCAGGCATCGGGGAAGACCGAACAAAAGCGCACGTCGACCGAGATCTTGTCGCCAAATTCCTTGGCGAGTTCCTCGAGCCGCCGTTCGGCCACATAGGCCCAGATGCACAACACGTCGGAATAATAGGAGATCTCGATTTTCGACATTGGCTTATGTCTCTCCGAGCCGCGACGCTTTGGTGCACGCAGACTACAGCATGAATCCGGATTCACCCTGCCGCCTAAGGCCGCTGCATTGCTCCGGTAACAAAATTCGTGCAGGCTGACCGTATCCCAAAACAGCTCGCAACTCGCAAAGAGACGAGCACGACAACCACGCATGAGGACGGTCATGATTGGCAATCGGATCTGCGCCGCGGCATTTGCGGCCGCTTTTGCAATTCTCTGTTTCACCGCGCCCGCGAACGCGGCCCCGTATGACGGAAGCTGGAAGATGTCCCTGGTGACCACCGACGGTCATTGCGGGGTCATCAGCGTGGCTCTCGCCATACGCGGCGGCGCGATTACCTCGACCAGCGGAAAATTCGTGATGCGCCCGATTCACATTGTCGGCCGGGTCTCCGGCTCCGGCCAAGCCCGGATGGACGGTGTGGCCGGCCCGCGCAAGGCCGCCGGCAATGGACGGTTCACGCACTCCAAGGGCAAAGGCCAGTGGAACGGCGTCGGCCCCTCGGGCGTCTGCTCGGGCTATTGGATCGCCATCCGCGCCTAACGCCGGCTCTATTTCGGCGGGACGGGGCAGCTCAGATCGCCTTCCTGACACGAAAGGAAGGTCTTCAGGTCCTCGACGCGCGCCCTCGTGATGTCCTCGAGGCACCCGGCATAGACCGTAGGGTAGATGCTGCCACCGGACACGCCCGAGGCCGCGAACGTGCATTCGGCGTCGCGGAAGGCGATCCACGCCCGCTGCGCCGCCACGAGCTGCTTCGTGGTCTCGGCCTTGCCCGCAAGGCGCTGCTTGATCTTCGTGTAGAGCGCGTTCAGCGCGCCGTCGGCTTTCCGGTAGGCCTTGTCCGCGCAGGCGTTCATCGCCATCTGAGTCTGCGCGTCCGCGCAGTCGTCCGCGTGCGCAACGGACACCGGCGCCAGCAAGACCAGCGCGAGAAAGAACCCTCGATACATATTATCTCTCCACTCAATTGAGCTGGAGGGTAGGGGACCCGTCCCGACGGTTCAACCGGTCTCGGGAGACGCCGATTTGCGCGGCTTCCCGGGGCCTGTTTGGGTCACCCCGGGCTACCCTGGGGCTTCCTTTGGGCTTCCCTTGGCTTCCTCGACAATGACATGGCTTTGCGGTTTATTCGCAAAACGCACCTCAAAGGCCGCCGAGGGAACCGGCGGCTCTTCGTTAAGGCGAACACGTAAGCGCGTAGAGTGTACTGGGTCGAGTACCCGACGGGGAGAACCGTGAGACAGGGCCTCGGCGTCGGCTTACTGGTAGCGATCATGGTGGCGATCGTTTCATATGCGGTGGACGCTTCGCCGCTGACGCCGCGCCGCTCCCCCGCCAAGCAGATCGCCTCGCAAATCTCACTGCTGCATCGGGTGCTGATCTACGCCAAGGAAGGCAGCCGGAAACTGGTCGACGGGCGCTGGAATCTCGGCCAGAGCGAGGCCAAGCTCGGCCTTAAGTTCTCAGCCGACGAGACGAAGCAGCTGATGGCCTGCACCGGGCGGATCGTATGTCAGACCGGCGAGGGCGAGGTGTTCGCTTCTGCGTCGAGTGTGCTGAGACCGGACTTGGTGGTGACGGCGAAGCACGTCTTCTCCAAAAGCAGAGGCGGTACGGTGTCCCTTGGACGGTGCACCTTCCGCAGCTATCTGCACAGCAATGTCGCCATTCCGGTCGTGGTCGAGAAGGACCAGAGGAAGGGATATTTTCTCAACAACGAGGACTTCATCGTCGTTCGCCTCAAGCGCGGCTTGAGGGGCTGCAGTTCGTTCGCGATCAACGGGTCCGACACGTCTCTGTCCGAGGGGGAAGAAGTCTTCTCCGTCACCGGCCGCCAACGCCGCATGCTCAATAAAATATCGGACCGCGAACCGGTGCTGGCGAAGGGAACGATCAAAAGTGCCTCCAAGGGCGTCGCGGGCGGGCCGCCGTTCTACTACGCCGACATCGATCTCGACGAGGGCGGTTCGGGGGGCGCGGTGTTCGCGCTCAAGGATGGACGCCCGGTCACCGACGACGACGGCTACCTCATTCTGCGGGGCATCCTAGTGGCGGTCGGACCACGCGGCCGCAGCGGCAAGCCCTACAGCGAAGAGCGGAACTATACGATCGTGGTCGGCCTTCAGGCGGAATTCAGGGAGCTGGTCGAGGGCAAGGCCCAATTGCCGGTTGCCTTGGAACCGGCGCTTTGTCTCGGTGACGAGACGGCCGAGATCACCGTGATTTCGCAAACCGTTCCGGCGCCGCCACCCCAAACGCTTGCACCCTTCCTTCAGCAAGACGCCTGCAGCCGCGAAGCGGGAGAGGCAAACGACAGCTGCGCAAAGCTGGCCAAGGAACTGAAAGAGCTCGCCAAGGGAATCGAAAAATTAGCCGGCGCGCGGCGCGGCATAGAGAAGCGTCAATTCAAGCTGCAGAACGACACGAGCTGCCCGATCTGCTTCACCTATGAGCGCTGCAACGATTTCGGATGCTGGGACGAAGCGATGCGGGCGAGCGGCAAATCCACACTGTTCGCCGGCGTGCGGGTGCGGGCGCCCGTCATCAAGAACCCGCAATTCTGCAAGTCGGGACGCTTGCTGGCTAGTCTGGGGCCGCCCCTGCCGCCAAGGAAGCCCGAACACATTCCAACGGATTTGGTCGAATTTCGCGAACGCGGTGCCGCGCCCGAGGCCATGTTCGCGACCGTGCAGGAGAAGGCAAGGCGCGAGGGGGTTCACACGCTGACGCCGGAGGACATTCGCGGCCTGAGCCTGGACCAAATCCGGGCGCTGCGCGGCTACTAGGCCCTGCGCCTCGCCACTGCGCACCGCGGACTGGCGCCCCACCCCAGCGCTCCCATGGCGCGAAATGGCAAGTGCGCGCGGCAGAAATACGGTATGGGATTTCGGCCGACTCGGCTGATCGAGTTGCGCTCCAGGGGAGAGAAATAATGACAAAAGCCATTTTCTTCATCGCGGGCCTGACGGGATTGATGGCCACGGCGGCCTTCGCGGCGGAGCCCACGGACGCGGAAAGCCAATACTGCGCCCACGACTATCGGGAATATTGCGGCGAGGACGGGATCGGCAGCCAGCTGCTGACGCTGTGCATGCGGCAGCACGGCAAGGAACTCTCCGCGCAATGCATCAAGGCGCTGGAAGACGCCGGCGAGGTCACGCCGCAAGAGGAGGCCGAGCTCAAGAAGCGCGGCGAGTAACCGCAAGGCGCAGCGGGCCTCAGCGCTCCACGATCACCATTTGACGCAGACTGCGGTTGCCCCGCTGAGCCCCTTGCAGTGTCCCCCGGGGCGTTCATTGGCTTCGCAATAAACTTCCTTCGTGGCGCTCTGGCACCGAACCTTGACGTAGCCGCCCATCGTGCCTTTTTGTTCGCACGTACACACGGGTGCGCCCTCGCCCATGCCTTCGCAACGGGCTTTGGCCTTCGTGCCGTTGCAGGTGATCGTGCAGTAAAGTTCACCGCATGAAACCCGCGCGGAGTCGGCGAAGGCCGGGGCGGCAATAAAACCGAGGCAAAGTGCGAATAAGACCTGCGGAATCGCTCTCATGTCAGAAGACTCCTTCTTCGACGGAAGGTGGAACATTCCTTCCCTCCTAACGAAGTGAGAGAGCGGCGACCTTGATGCGGGTCAAGCGCAGGGGCTTCGGCCGTCAACATCAAAACGACCCCAGCCCTCCTGGCGGGGCGGCGTGGCCATGGTGCGCGAAGCGCGGTAGTGCACCAAGACAGCGGCGGGCAGAAGAGTCGCCAACACTCAGTCGGGCGACTCCACGGCCGGGCAAGAGCCCGGCCATGAGAATCGAAGTGCCGCGCGGGTCCGCGTACGCGCAGCGCATAACCTAAAAGATCAGATACAGCAGAACGATGACGATCAAGGGAACGCCCATCAGCCACATTAGAATACCAGCCATCGTTACCTCCTTGTGTGAAGTGTACACAGGGAACAATCAGCCCACGCTTTCGTTCCGTCCTGCACAGGTTTTCATCACAAGCGAGATCATGGGAGGCAAACACATGGCGCGCGCAGGCATGGTTGTTGAGGAAGAAGTCGTTGTCGCCGGTCCCACCGGCAAGGCGAACGACTGGGGCGCGATCATCGGCGGGGCGCTCGGCGCCATCGCCGTGTCCATCATTCTGTTCACCGCCGGCTTCGGCTTCGGCATCTCCACGGTCGAGCCGTGGTCCTTCGCCAACGAAGCGCCGGCGACCTTCGCCATCGGCACCGGCATTTGGCTGATCGTCATGCAGTGGCTGTCGGCCGGCTTCGGCGGCTATCTGGCCGGGCGCCTGCGCGCCAAATGGACGGCCCTGCGCACCGACGAGGTGCTGTTCCGCGACACCGCCCACGGCCTGCTCGCCTGGGCGCTGGCCACGGTGATCGTCGCCGCGCTGTTCGCCATCGGCACCGGGATCGCCGGCACCGCCGCCGTGACCGCGGATCCGGGCGCGGCAGCCGACGCCGCGGACGCCGCCGCCGCAATGTCGCAGGAGGCGCTGGAAGCGGCCGCCAACTTCTCGATCTTCACGGCGATCTCGCTGCTGGTCGGCGGCTTCATCGGCGCCGTGGCCGGCGGCCTTGGCGGCTACCACCGCGACGCGGTATAACGGACGCCAAACTCCGTAGACACTGGACGGGCGCGCGGCTTTCCGCGGACCCGTTCCAGGGAACGGCCCTGAACCGCCCGCGTTTACCCGTCGTGACTTAAGGGAGAGCACAATGCCGTATCTTTCAGGCGTCCTGACCGGAATCCTTCTCACCATCATCCTGGTGTTCGTCATCGACCATGTGAATGATGACCCAGGCTCGCAAGACATCGTCAATTGGGGCCTGGTGGCCGACGGGCTTGGCAACACGGTCGCCGACGTCAACGAGCAGGTGCGCGAGGAAGTCCACGAGGCCACGGCGCCCGAAGCCGAGACGCCCGCGTCCGAACCGGCGACGCCCGAACCTGTGACGGCCACGCCGCCGGCGACCACCGACGACACCGACGACATGCCGTAGCGCTGATTGAGCGCAGGCTCACATGCGCGACCGGCCTCCGGCCTCCGACCTCCGGCCTATGAGAGCGCGCGCTCAACGCCGGCCCGCGCCCACTTTGCGCCAGGCGCGATAGGCGCGAAGCTCGGCCGCCGACCCGATCCGCCATTCGATCTCCGCGAAGTCGGGGCGCACGCGGCGCTCCTCGTCGAACGCCGCGAGCCAGGCGGCCATGCGGCCCCCACAAACGCGCACGTCGCCGCGGCAAGCTTTCGCCCGCCGGCAGGTAGGATCAGGGCACAGCACCCACAGGCAGATGCGGTCGGCGCCGAAGCGCAAGGCCCGCTCCCGCTCGCGGGCGTTGTCCCATGCACTCGTGTGTTTCATGCGGCTCCTTTCGTCGTTGTGGGCATCACACTGCGCGCACAAGTGCCTCTCGCCGCGAGGATCGCGCGAGCCTTGTCACCGTGCTCTCCCATGTCTCCCAAAATCACCCACAACGTGTGGGCCCCCGAAGGGGGGTGGCGCGCCGAAAAGCGCAAACCTATGGTGTCCGCGATCCTTGAGGGACCACGGCGGGCGCCTCTCGGCGCGCCAATCACGGCGTCTTGTCGGCGGCGGGCCCCGCTTCCTTGTTTGTTGCGCTTAGTGGCCAGAGTGCTCATGTAGCGCGAAGCGCGGTAGCACGAACAAAATGGCCGGTAGCGCACAAACAAGTACTGCCGGCTTCCGGCGGGGGCTCCTAGTGGCCCCGGGGGGTGGCTCCGCGCACCGCCCGAGTGCCTAGCTTGCGTAACGAGACCCGCGGGCGCCGCACCCCGTCCCGCCATCATGACGCCTCATGAGAACGCCCTTCGAGTGGACGAGGTGATGCGCATGATAAGGCAGGTTTTCGGGGCGGGGATAAAGTGGCGATAGCGCGCGCGAAGACTGTCGCCAAAATCCGCGCGCCGCCCTAGACTCTGCCGACATCGATCACTTGGGAGCACGTCCATGCGCATGATGCTGAAGATCAAATTTCCGCCCGAGAGCGGAAACCGCTCCGCCAAGGACGGTTCGATGGCGGAAGCGTTTCAGACACTGAAGGCGCAACTCAATCCCGAGGCCGCCTATTTCTCCATGGAAGACGGCATGCGCTGCGCCTACCTCTTCTACAATGCGAAGAACTTGCCGGAGTTCGTGAAGATTCACGAGCCGCTGATTCAGGCAACCGGCGCGCTCGTCTATGATGCGCCGGCGTTGACTTGGGAGGACATGGCCGAAGCCTTCAAAGGGTTTTAGGCGAAGGCGGCGGTTACGGCCTCGGGCCCCGCGTTGTCGCCCTTGGAACGGACGAGGTGAGTGCATTCTACGGCAGGTTTTCGGGGCGGGGATTAAGTGACGCGCATTTTTCCTGCGCGTCATCGCCCGGCTCGACCGGGCGATCCAGTAAACCGCTCAGTACGCTGAGACGTAACGGCATGGATGGCCACCCGGGTCCGGCTTCGCCGGCCCGGGCGCAGGCTCAAGACAAGCCCGGCCATGACGAGCTGCGAGTAGGCCGGGGATAAGTGCCCCACGAAATGCTACGCTCCCGCAGGAGAAGGTAGCCATGTGGTGGATCAGGAACAAGAAGCGCCCAAGAAAACTTGCCGTCTCGGGCGCGACGGAGGAGGAGCTGGCCAAGACGCTCGCCTTCCTCGAGGAGATCTGGGAGGAGGGTGCCAAGGAAGCGGTCGCCACCGCGGTGAGCCTGTGCGCGACCTACCGGCATCCGCCGCCGCCCTGGCTCGCGCTTGCCGTGACCTGTCTCGTCAGCCCCCGATACCAGCACGACATGGTCCATATCAGGCGCTGGCATCTCGTCCGCATCTTGCGGGCGCGAGGTATCGACTGGCGCGACGTCTACGACGTGGCGAGCAAGCATCTCGCGCAAGAGGGGGCGCCTTGCGTCCCCGATGCGGTCCGCAAAAGCTATGACAGCGTGCAGGCGCAGCTGGGTGCGCGGGGGTAGGCAGTGCGGCGGAAATAGCACTCGTCCGTCATTGCCGGGCTTGTTGCGCCCGGGCCGGCGAAGCCGGACCCGGGTGGCAATCCATGCCGCTGGCCTCGCTCCTTGCTGAGCCGTAACGGCGTGGATGCCCGGATCAAGTCCGGGCATGACGAGGGTTTGGTCGTGGTAGTCGAGGGCGCCGCACCCCGTCCCGTTTTTCACAACGCCTCGCGAAAGCGCCCTTCGAGTGGACGAGGTGAGGGCATGATAAGGCAGGTTTTCGGGGGGGGGATAAGTTCGCGCATTTTTGTGCGCGTCATCGCAGGGCCTGACCCGGCGATCCAGTAACGTGCGACGTGCGAGATAACGAAGACCAGCAATTACTGGATGCCCGCCTGCGCGAGCATGACGAAGGAGGAATGTCGGCGCCGCGTCCTTCGCCCCGAGGAACAGACGGTCGAACCGCACAAGTCGGCAGCACCTGCAAGGGGTGATCATTCTTCGTAGCTGTCGATGTTCAACTAATCCGTCCCCCAAAGCTTTCGGGCGCTCTTAAGGTTGAGCGAATAGGACGTTGGAAATTTACAACTTAAGAGGGTATTGGTAGCTGAAGCTCCAACTTCGGTTTGCGGACTGAATGCTAGGCATTTTTCTAACCGCGAGTGCTGCGTTCGCCTGCTCCTTTCTAGAGCTTCTGGGAAGAGGCCTGAAGGCAGTATCGCTAGTGGGATCAACGCCCGACTGGCAGGGCGCAAAGGTTAAGACAGTGAATTCCAGTTTGGACACTAATTCATCGCCGCCCGAACTCTTCTTCGGACTTGTCGGCGCAGTCGGCACCGATCTCGAACCGATATTTGAGAGTCTAAGACGCGAGTTGCTGGCTGTGAACTATTCTGCTGAGGAAATCCGTCTTAGTTCGCTTCTAGCCGACTGCGACAAATACTCGGACCTTCGAGATACATCCAACCTGTCGGAACATGAGCGCATCACCCATTTCATGAATGCAGGAGATGACTTCCGCGGCACCGCCAAGCGAGGTGATGCGGTGGCCCTGCTGGGTATGGGCCGCGCGCGCGATATTCGTGACGATAGATGTGCTGCGACGCGTTTATGGGCAGGCGTTTTTCTTGATCTCGGTTTACGAGTCCCGTGAAAATCGACACAAAAATCTTTGCGAGAAATCCGCTCAAACAAGTGGAAGTTACGACCCCGGACCTTTCTCACAGGCGGCGAACGAGCTTATTGATAGAGATCAGAAAGACCTCGTGGACGATCTCGGTCAGAACGTCAGGGACACATTTCCGCGAGCGGATTTATTCGCCAATGTCGTTGACGGTTTCGATCTTGACGTTCAGGTGAAGAGATTCATCCGACTGCTGTTCGGCTATCCATTCACGACGCCGACGATTGCTGAATACTCGATGTTTCATGCGAAGGCGGCAGCGTTGAGGTCAGCCGACTTGTCGAGGCAGGTAGGGGCCGTGATAGCCTCGACGTCGGGTGAAATTCTTGCCAGTGGGTGCAATGAGGTGCCCGCCGCCGGCGGCGGGGCCGTATGGGACTGCGAAGTGCAGAATGGTAGGGCGGATAATCGAGATTTTGTAATCGGTTACGATTCGAGCGTTCGCATGGCGCATGAGTTGATCGGCGAGGTCTTTTCTCGATTGCAGGAGGAAGGTTGGCTCAGCGCTGAACGGTCTAAAGTGGACGTGAATGAGTTGGCGCAGGAAGCTCTCCGCACAGGAGACCCGCCGCCCCTAAAAGGAACCCGAACCGCTAGTATAATTGAGTTCGGTCGGATTGTTCATGCTGAGATGGCCGCTGTTTGCGATGCGGCCCGGCGGGGAATTCCCATCAAAGGGGCGACGCTTTATTGCACTACATTCCCTTGCCACATGTGCGCAAGGCACCTCATCGCAGCCGGCCTTGTAAAAGTTGTATACATCGAACCGTATCCCAAAAGTCTCGCAAAAGAATTGTATGCGACTTCAATTCGCTTGGATTACGAAGCAGCTTCCGCTGAGCATGCTGTAGAGTTCGTGCCCTTCACGGGGGTTGCTCCTCGCCGTTATCTGCAGCTTTTCGAAACCACAAAAAAGCGGAAGGACGATACCCGCCGAGCAACAAAATGGAAGGCCACCACAGCGATGCCCAAGGTCGCGGAGTTCTCCGCATACAAGGATCTCGAGGCGGTCCACCTGGATCTCCTTGAGACAAACAAGGAGTCTTGGGGCATCATAACAAAGTGATTCTAGGGAGAGCGAGAGATGTCCGACCAAGCCGATTGGCTTAGACGCCAACTATCGAGCGCGAGGCGTGAAGTCGGCAACTGGGATGCCCGAAAACGCGACACATATAAGATCAGAGGTTTCCACCCAGCTCAAAGGCCCACGCTTAGAGAAAAGAGGTGGCTCGGAAGGGGTTTCGGTGTCCTGTGACCACAAGCCCCCAAAGGGCTAGGCAACCTGATGTCGTGTTTGGCGTGCGGCGGATTTTACTCCGCGGCTTTGGTCCGCGGCCGCTCAGGGCCTTGCCGCGTGAGCCCGCCACCACGCCGGTCCCAGCAGCTGCCTGAGATAATGCCCGGATAGCTTTCAGCCGCGCGCGCAGGCCCAGCGATCAAAAATTGATGTTTTTGATCGTCGGCCAGCGGGAGTGGCCTTGCAGCAAGGCCGCTTTGCCCAGCGCCACGGCCCGCTCGGCTTGCGAGGCGTTTTGAAATGTGCCCCAGGCGCAACCAAGAATTTCGTATTTGCCGCAGCGCGGGCACGCAATCACGTGACCGTCGAAATCGGGCGGGGTGAGGTCTGTCGCCGCGCCGGCACAGATCAGGCATTCCATGGCGGGTGTCGCTTCGGAGGCGGGCGCCTTTTGATCTTCAGGCATCCGATCTTCAGGCATCGCCGGGGGCGGGGTGGCGCGGTGGTCGGAGGACATTGGGCTAAATCCGTCGCGCGAAATCCGTCGCGCTAGATGCGCTCGATCTCGCTTTCCGCAATGGTGCGGAAGAACGGTTCGCAGCCGCTCTTGATGCGATATTGGAATTGTCCGTCCCGCGCCGGAAGCTGAGCGACCACCTTATAGGGACCAGGCGCGGCCTTGCGGGGCGGGAAGCGCCGGCTGAGCAGCACCTCATGGCCGGTGGGGAAGCCATGCCCGGTGGCGAGGCCCTGCTCGGACGGCTCATCTTCAAGCAGTGAGGCCCTTTTGCGGGGCGCTTGGCGCGGTGTCGGGCTGGATTTGGGTGAGGGCATGACGGCGCTCCTATTGGCAGGCGGGAGCGCGACGTAACTCTCTCAGCCACCAGGGCCTGGGATCATCACCCGGTGATGCCCTTTACATGGGCCTTATTGGGCCGAAAAGCGAGTCCTATGGTCGGCTGGTCGAGGCAACGCTGCCTCGTTTGAGCCCTCTCCCCTTGTGGGAGAGGGCTTTCCGCCGCGAGCTTGCGCGCGCAGCGCCTGCAAGTCGCGTGGCGGGAAGGGTGAGGGGTGATTCTATCTTTTCGACGCCGCTTCGCGGCTTACCCCTCACCGCGCGCCTTCGGCGCGCGTGCTCTCCCACAAGGGGAGAGCGGGGAGTCTGCTGCACGGCTCAAGCAAACATCACTCCGCCGCTTCAGTCTGGGCCGGACGTTTGCCTGTACGCGTAGCCCCACCCCGCCGATCCAAAAGCTGCTTGAGATAATGCCCCGTATAGCTCGCCGCCACCTTCGCCACCTCTTCCGGCGTGCCGGTGGCCACCACCTCGCCGCCGCCGTCGCCGCCTTCGGGGCCGAGGTCGATGATGTGGTCGGCGGTCTTGATCACTTCGAGATTGTGCTCGATGACGATCACGGTGTTGCCCTGGTCCACCAACTCGTGCAGCACCTCCAGCAGCTTGGCCACGTCGTGGAAGTGGAGCCCCGTGGTCGGCTCATCCAGGATATAGAGCGTGCGGCCGGTGGCGCGCTTCGACAGCTCCTTGGACAGCTTGATGCGCTGCGCCTCGCCGCCCGACAGCGTCGTCGCCTGCTGGCCCACATGGATATAGCTGAGGCCCACGCGCTTTAGCGTCTCCAGCCTGTCGCGCACCGCGGGCACCGCCTTGAACAGCTCGGCCGCTTCCTCGACGGTCATGTCGAGCACGTCGGCGATCGACTTGCCCTTGAACTTGATTTCGAGGGTCTCGCGGTCGTAGCGCTTGCCCTTGCACACGTCGCAGGTGACGTAGATGTCGGGCAGAAAGTGCATCTCGATCTTGATGACGCCGTCGCCCTGGCAGGCCTCGCAGCGCCCGCCCTTGACGTTGAATGAGAAGCGCCCGGGCTTGTAGCCGCGCGTCTTGGCCTCGGGCAGTTCGGCGAACCATTCGCGGATGGGCGTGAAGGCGCCGGTATAGGTCGCGGGGTTCGAGCGCGGCGTCCTCCCGATGGGCGACTGGTCGATGTCGATGACCTTGTCGAGATGTTCGAGCCCTTCGATCTTCTCGTGCGCGCCGGGCAGCTCGCGCGCGTTGTTGAGCTTGCGCGCCACGGCGCGGTACAGCGTCTCGACGAGGAACGTCGATTTCCCTCCGCCCGACACCCCTGTCACCGCCGTGAACAGACCCAGCGGAATGTCGACGTCGATGTCCTTGAGATTGTTTTCGGATGCGCCGAGCACTTTGATGGCGCGGCCCTTCTTGGCCTTGCGGCGCTCCTTGGGGAGCGGGATCTGCTTGAAGCCGGTGAGATATTGCCCGGTGAGGCTGTCCGGGTTGGCCATGACCTCAGCGGGCGTGCCTTCCGCGACGACGGCGCCGCCATGCACGCCGGCGCCCGGGCCCATATCCACCACATAGTCGGCCTCGAGGATGGCCTCCTCGTCATGCTCGACCACGATCACGCTGTTGCCGAGATCGCGCAGCGCTTTCAGGGTTTCCAGGAGCCGTGCGTTGTCGCGCTGATGCAGACCAATCGAGGGCTCGTCCAGCACGTAGAGCACGCCGGTCAGCCCCGAGCCGATCTGCGAGGCAAGCCGGATGCGCTGGCTCTCGCCGCCCGAGAGCGTGCCGGAGGCCCGCGACAACGTCAGATATTCGAGACCGACATCGTTCAAGAAGGTCAGCCGCTCGCGGATCTCCTTGAGGATACGCGCGGCGATCTCGTTCTGCTTAGGCGTCAGCTTCTCGGGCAGTGTGTCGAACCAGGCATGCGCCTCGCGGATCGACATGTCGGTGACCTGGCCGATATGCAAGACCGCGATCTTCACCGCCAGGGCTTGCGGTTTGAGGCGGAAGCCGGTGCAGGCCTCGCAGGGCTGGTCGGACTGGTAGCGCTCCAGCTCCTCGCGCACCCAATTGGACTCGGTCTCGCGCCAGCGCCGCTCGATATTGGTGATGACGCCTTCGAACGGCTTCTCGGTCTCGTAGCGCCGCACGCCGTCGTCATAGACGAAATTGACCTCATCGATGGAGCCGTAGAGCACGATCTCGCGGAAGTCCTCCGGGAGATCCTTCCACGGCCGGGTCATCGGCTGCTTATAGTGCTTGGCCAGCGACTCCAAGGTCTGCTGGTAATAGGGCGAGGTGGCCGACGTGCGCGCCCATGGCGCGATGGCCCCGCGATTGAGCGACAGGGTCTCGTCCGGCACCACCAATTCAGGCTCGAAGAACAGTTCGGTGCCGAGCCCGTCGCATTCGGGGCAGGCGCCATACGGGTTGTTGAACGAGAACAGGCGCGGCTCGATTTCCTCGATGGTGAAGCCGGAAACCGGGCAGGCGAACTTCGCCGAGAAGATCAGCCGCTCGGCGGCGTCTTTGCTTTTTGCGTACTTGGAATCCTTGGCCGGCGCATCCGCGAACTCGGCGATGGCGATGCCGTCCGACAGCGACAGCGCCGTCTCGAGACTGTCCGCAAGCCGCGCGCTCGAATCCGCGCGCACCACCACCCGGTCCACCACCACGTCGATGTCGTGCTTCTGCTTCTTGTCGAGGGCAGGCGCCTCGGCGATCTCGTAAAACGCGGTGTCGATCTTGACCCGCTGGAAGCCCTTCTTCTGCAGCTCGGCGAGCTCCTTGCGGTACTCGCCCTTACGGCCGCGCGCGATCGGCGCCAGCAAATAAAGCCGCGTGCCTTCTGGCAGCGCCAGCACGCGATCCACCATCTGGCTCACGGTCTGGCTCTCGATGGGCAGCCCCGTGGCGGGCGAGTAGGGGATGCCGACCCGCGCCCATAACAGGCGCATA
>Ga0307378_10000749_pt1 | contig 55078 bp, 38 predicted proteins | sample UN1MG_FD_202238 | JGI IMG/M metagenome (GOLD analysis project Ga0307378, IMG submission 202238) | Soil microbial communities from Risofladan, Vaasa, Finland - UN-1 | ecosystem: Environmental > Terrestrial > Soil > Coastal area > Acid sulfate soil | place: Finland: Risofladan, Vaasa | collected... | reverse complement strand
TCCACTGGGCAGCCACGCAGGGCTGCCCACGACCGGGGCCAGCCACAGCCGCTGCGCTGTTCCTCGCGGAACCGCCTGCAACGCTCGAAAATATCGGCCACCTTTACCGACTCTTCTGTATCCAAGAACCCTCTGTCACTCGTAGCCGACGCCGGGCGCGCGGGCCGCGCCCGAGGCGCCGCTCGACACGCCGCGGGCGCCTCCTGGGCACATTCGGCCCCGCTGGCCCAGCGGCGCACCGCCGCTGCAGGGTTGCATAGGATACACACATGGCCGCCGCAACGCAGAGCCGGTTGCAGAAAAGCGCCCGCGCGCTATCATGTTGCCCTGCGGGGAGGCCCAGGGTCACGGCAGGAAGGACGCCATGGGCGCCATTCGCTGGCTCGCTCGCAAGCTCCTCGAGCGCCGGCTCGGCCAGGTCGAGCGGTCCCTCGCTCACCCCGCGGAGGTCCAGGAGCGCCTGCTCCTGCGCCTGGTGCGGCGGGCGGCCGACACCGAGTGGGGGCGGGCCCACGGCTACGCGGGCATCCGCAGCGTGCGCGACTACCAGCAGGCCGTGCCCGTCTGCCGCTACGAGGAGATGGCGCCCCTGTGGCACAAGGCGTTCGACGGCGCACGCAACGTGTGCTGGCCCGGCCACATTCGCTTCTTCGCCCTCTCGTCGGGCACCGCGTCCGAAACCTGCAAGGCCCTGCCCGTCTCGCGCGAGGCCATCAAGGCCAACTTCCGCTCGGGCCTCACGCTCATGGCCCTCTGCCAGCGCCAGGCGCCCGACGCCGGCATCCTGGGCGGCAAGACCCTCTACTTCGGCGGCTCGCCCACCCTCGAGCGGCGCGGCAAGTGCTTCCAAGGCGACTCCAGCGGCATCATGGCCCGCCACATCCCGCGCATCGCCCATCGCTATCGCCTGCCCGAGTTCGACGTCGCCAGCATCCCCGACTGGGAGCAGAAGGTCGAAACCCTCGCCCGCCGCTACCTCCGCAGCCCCATCCGCGTGCTCGTCGGCCTGCCGTCGTGGACCCTGCTCCTCTTCCGCCGCCTGGTGGACGTCGGCCGCGAGGAGCTCGGCCCCCACGTCCGCACGGTGAGCGACGTCTGGCCCCAGCTCCGGGTCTTCGTGCACTTCGGCATGGCCTTCGAGCCCTACCGCGCACAGTTCAAGGAGATCATCGGCCGCCCCATCGCCTACGTGGACACCTATTCCTCCTCCGAGGGCGGGATGAACGCCATCCAGGACAGCCAGGCCGACCCGAGCATGCTCCTCGAGGTGGACGCCGGCACCTTCTATGAGTTCGTGCCCGTCGAGGAGCTCGACGGCCCGCACCCCACGCGCCTCACACTCGACCAGGTGGAGACAGGCAGGGACTACGCCATGCTGCTGAGCACGTGCTCGGGCATCTGGGCCTACGACGTGGGCGACATCGTGCGGTTCACCTCGGTGCGTCCCCCGAAGCTCGTCGTCTCGGGCCGCACCCGCCTCACCCTCAACGACATGGGCGAACACGTCATCGGCGGCGAGATCGAGCAGGCGATGGCCGCGGCGTGCCGCGCCACGGGTGCCACCGTGCGCGAGTTCACCGTCGCCACCGTCCTCCCCACCGTGGCCGAGCCGCGCGGCGTCCACCAGTGGCTCGTCGAGTTCGACGGGTCCCCGCCCCCGCCTGCCGACTTCACGGCCCGTGTGGATGCCGTCCTGTGCGAGAAGAACCTCGACTACAAGACCCACCGTGAGCACGACTACGCGATGCGGCCGCCCGAACTGGTGGTCCTCGCCTCTGGCACGTTCTACGAGTGGGCTCGCCGCCACGGCCAGCTCGGCGGGCAGCACAAAATCCCCCGCGTCGCCCGCTCGGCCAAGATGGTGGAGGAACTACAGGCCATTTCCTGCAATCTGGCCAGCCCATGACCCGTGACGCGTGACAAGACGGGCCGCGGCGGCTCCCCTCTGGTCACGCGTCACGCGTCACGCGTCCTGTCGGCCTCATCCATCCACGCTCCGCGTACCAGAGCGCCGTCTCGCGCAATCCCTCGACAAGGCCCTTCCTGGCTTTGTAGCCCAGCTCCCGCTCGGCCTTGGCCCAGGTGCACGTCCAACGGCGCTGAAGCGCGTCGCGCATTTTGCGGCGGCACACGATCTGGGGCTTGCCCGTGAGCGTCCACTTCAGCTCGCCGATCTCCCCCACCAGCCGCGCGACGAGGCCAGGGAGGCGGAGGATGCGCAGCCGCAGCCCCAGGGCGGCGCCCAGGGCAGCGACGATCTCGCGCCAGGTGTGCGTGCCGCTGCCGACGAAGTAGGTCTGCCCCACCGCCGCCTCCGCCCGCGCCGCGAGCCAGATGCCCTCCACCAGGTCGGCCACGTGCACCAGGCTCAACTGCTTCGACGGGCTGCCCACCACCGGCGCCAGCCGCAGCCGCTGAGCGGTGCGGAACAGCGAGACGAAATTCGGGTCCCGCGGGCCGTAGACCGACGGCGGTCGCACGATGCACACGGGCACGCGGTCGCGGGCGGCCAGGACGGCCCGCTCGGAGGCCAGCTTGCTCGCCCCGTAGCCGGGCAGCGGATGCGGCTCCGCCGTCTCATCCAGCGGCGCCTCGGTCGGCGTCGGACCCGCCGCCGCCTGGCTGCTCACGTAGACGAAGCGCTTCAGCCCCCCTCGATTCGCCCGCGCCGCCGCCTCGACCAGCCGACGCGTCGGCTCCGTGTTCGCGGCCACGTAGGCCGCGGGCGGTCGTGCCCGCGTCACCGCCGCCACGTGGAACACCCAGTCCACCTCCCCCAGCGGCAGCGCCTCCGGCGCCTCCAGCGACCCGACCACCTTCTCGACGGGCAGCCCCTCCAGCCACTCCAGGCGGCTCGTCGGGCGCACCAGGCACACCACCTCGGCCCCCTCGCGGCACAGCCGCTCGGCCAGGTGGCTCCCCACGAACCCCGTCGCTCCCGTCACCAGTGCCTTCATCGCTCGGCGGGACCTCCAGCAGGCGCCTCGCAGAGTCTCACCGGCCCGAGCAGGGCCACGGTGGTGTAGTTGCCCACGGGGCGCTTGTCGGCGACGCGGAAGCGGAGCTTGAGCCGCTCGGCGCCCTTCGCCGCGTCGGTGATGTCGAGGGCGAGCCACTCCTTGCCCTCGCGAGACGCCGCGATGTCCTCCTCCCACACCAGCTTGTCGTTCACATAGAGCTGCATGAACCGGTAGCCGGTCCATTCCGTGGTGACCATGGTGTCGTTGACGAAGGCCTGAAGGGCGAGGCGGCGCTGGAACTTCGGGAGGGGGAGCTCGGCCTGGACCTCGGCGTAGTCGCCGACCTCGGAGCGGGTCTTCCCTGGGAAGGCGATGGCGGTGAGCTTGGTGCCCTGAACCTCCAGCGTGCCGATGCCCCACATGCCGCGCCAGGAGGGCGGGGTGGCGGACCACGTCCAGCGGTCGGCCGCAAGCTCGGCCAGCTTCGCGCCCTCGGGCGGCCGCGCGAGCGCAGCCAGGCAGCCACTGAGGTCGCGATTCGTGGTGAGCGCCTTGAAGCGCTCGGGCATCTGCTCGATGGCCTTGAGCCCGGCGGCCTCCCGCCGCGCCGCGTCGGCCTTTCGCTGAGCCACCAGCTTCTCCCAGTGCTCGATGCTGGAGATCTGCCTCTGCCAGAGCGCGACGTACTCCTTGATGCCCTTGAGGCCGCCGAGGGCCTCGGCGACGCGCTCGATGGCCGGGCTGGCCTTCTCGCGCACCTCCGCCAGCAGCTTCTCGGCCTCCTCTCTCTTGCCGCCCTCGACAAGCTCGAGCATCCGCTTCTCGACGCCGGCGGCGGCAAGCCAGTATTCCGGCAGATCGAGCTCGGCCATTGCCCTGGCGTAGCGCACGGCGGCTCGCATCGGCTCGAGGAACAGCTTCGTCAGGCGCTCGGGGGCGAGGAGCGTCTCGCGCGGGGCCGCCGCCTCGAGGGACTTCAGGTGCGCGTCCATTTCCTCGATGAGCGTAAGAGCCGCAGGGCGGCTCTTGAGGTCCTTGAGCCGGCACGGCCAGTTCGGCCCGATCCCGCGGCCGGGCAGGTGGAAGAGGGCCTTGAGCCGCGCGAGCGCGTTGTCGAACCCTCGGGCCGCCTCGGCCTGCGCGGGGCCGAAGACGCCAGAGTACACCGCGGTCCGGGTGCGCTCCCAGTCGTGCCCCTCGGGATCCCAGGCCCAGATGCCGAGGGAGCCGGTGGCGTATTCCTCGGGCCAGCCGCCCCACATCATGACGGTGTCGGTGTGGTGGCGTGCGTCGCGGAGCTTCTCGTAGGTGGGGTTGTGCCAGCCGACCTGGAGGGGCGGGAGGTCGAGGTAGGCGCAGCCGGTCTCGCGGAAGTTGCTGCCGCCGTAGTCGCCGTGGGTGAAGCCGCCGGGGGTGCGGGGCCAGTTGTGCCACCAGGCGGGGAGGCGCTGGAGGCCGATACGGCGCGCCGCCTCGACATCGCCCTTGCACGGCACGCGGGTGAAGAGCCACGTGGCCTCGGCGAAGCCGGGGACGGCGGCGGCGCTGCGGTTGAAGTCGGTCTCGATGTTCTGGTAGGATCCGGTCGGCGGCACGATGGCGATGGCCCGCCCCGTCATCCCGTGCCTCTTGCCCAGCTCGAGCACCCGCGCGATCAGCACCGACGCGCCCTTCCCCGGCCCGGGATCGTCAAATGAGAGCCAGAGGCCGTCGGCGCCCAGCTCGAGCAACTCCTCGAAGGTCTTCAGCACGGCGTCGAACTGGTCGGGCTTGACGCCACAGAACACCGTTGCGTAGACGAAGAAGCCGCGGCGATGGGCCTCGGCAACGATCTGCTTCGCCTGCGGCTTGTTGATCGGGAACCCTGGCGGGAAGCCGAACTGGCCCCGCCGCGGGGGCGGCCCGTCGCGCAGGTCCACCCAGTTCAGCCGCGAGCGAACGTAGGCGTCGAACGTCCCTGGCTCCAACTGGACCTCGGGCCGCGAGATCGGCCGGCCGCGCCACGGAATGCTCGGCCAGTCGCGCACCGAGGCGACGGGAAACACCACCTTCTCCCCCTCGCGCCGCAGGAGGTCGAAGAAGGCGTCCTGGCCGTAGACCACGCCGCGGGGGTTGCTCCCGCCGACCAGGACGACCTGGCGCCCCGCGTCGTCGAGCACGGCAACGACGAAGCCGTCGTGCCCGGGGGAGGTGTCGGTCAGGTCGAGCTTCTTCTCCCCGCAGAGGCGGTCGAGCCAGGCATTCGTCGAGCGCTGGCCGAGCAGGACGGCCTGCCGAATGGCCGCGCCCACGCTCCCCTCGGCCTGGATGGGGAGCGTGCGCTTGAAGCGCCGCTCGATGAGCGCCTGGAGCCGCTCGGCCGCGTAGCGCTCGGGCTCGGTGGCCTTCGCGCCGACCACAATCGCCGCCCCGTCGGCCAGGAGCTCCGCGGTCCGACCCGCGTCCCTGTACTCTCTCGGCGTCGGCACGATGGGACAGGCCGGCCTGCTCTCCGCTCCCAGCGCGGCCGCGGCCAACAGGAGCAGCACACACAAGAGAGCCGCGTGGCCCCCCATCTTTCTTCTCCTCTGCAAGATGGCCCTCCCTGCGGCATCATACTCCAGAGCCGTCGGCCCCGCCAGTCAACCGGCGGCTCGCCAGCTCGTGCCAGAAGGAGGCCGTGGGGCGGGCCATGTTGTCGCGCCAGCGCGGCTCGACCGCTGAGAGGAAGGTGTAGAGCGCCTCGGCGAGGGGGAGCGGGACGCCCTGCTCGGCGGCCTCGGCGAGGAAGTAGGGCAGCTCGGGGAACTTGACCCACAGGCTCTCGCCTTTGCCTTCGACGACGCGGCCGGCGATGGCGGCGAAGTGGCGACGGAAGCCGTCGTCGCCGCCCACGGCCTCGCGGATGGCCTCGGGGTCCACGCCGGCGCGGACGCCAAAGGCGAGGGCCTCCATGTACGCGGCGTCGCCGAGGCCCATGGCGAGCTGGTTCACGCCCTTGACGATCTGGCCGCAGCCGCCGGGGCCGCAGTAGACGATGTGCTTCGGGCCGCCGAGGGCCTCGAGGAGGCGGCGGCAGCGGTCGAATGCCGCGCGGTCGCCGCCCGCAAACATCCGCAGGGTCCTCGTCTCGATGCCGTGCGGCCCGCCGCTCACGGGCACGTCGAGGAGGGTGGCGCCTCTCGCGGCGAAGGCAGCGGCCAGGCGCCGGGTCTCCGGCGGCGCCGTCGTGCCCAGGTCAATGAAGGCCTGGCCCGCCCGCGCATTGGGCAGCAGCTCGCCTTGGGCGACCTCGACGAAGATGGCGGAGGAGCGGAGGCTGGTGAGCACAATGTCGCATCGGCGCGCGACCTCGGCCGCGCTCTCGGCACGCTCTGCCCCGGCCGCCACGATGGCGGCCAGCCGCTCCCCGCTGATGTCGAAGGCCGTCAGCGGGTAGCCGGCGGCGAGCAGGTTGCGCGCCATCGCGCCGCCCATCGCGCCGACGCCGATGAAGCCAAGTCGTGGAGCCGTGTCCAAGGGGCCTCTCCTCACTTCGCAGGCGCGACGACCACAATGCCCCAGGGGCCGAGGGCCGGGAGGTCGAGCAGCGTCTGGCTGGCTTTCACCGCGGTGCGGAGCGGCATCGGCTCCTGGCCGGGCCGCAGGAGCGTGGCGGCCAGCTTCCCGTCGGCGAAGAAGCGATGCGTCTGGAGGGCGAGGCGGAACGGCGAAGGCGTCTTGCCCCAATCCACCAGGTGCACGACCACGGGGGCGGCGGCCTGCCCCGGCACGGCGCGGACGACGGCGCACACGTCCCTGCTGCCGACGACCTCGATGGGCGGAAGCTTGCCGTAGCGCTCGTCCTTGACGCCGGGGAGGGCGATCGCCGCGTCCTCGCAGCCGTCGAAGAGGGCCGCATTGTCGCGGACCAGCTTGTAGAGGTCCGCGTAGTCCTCGGGCTTGCCGTAGTAGCGGGCGGCATTGGAGCCCATATACACGTCCCACGGCACGATCAGGTGTCCGCCGCAGGCGTAGGAGGTGGCGATGACCTTGCGGGTCAGGGCCTTGTCGTCGGAGACGAAGGTGAAGACCTGGGCCTTGCCGCGGGCGTGGGCATCCTGGAACTTGTGGTGCAGCGCCGCGGCCGTGGCGTTGCGCGCGGGCAACTCGGCCATGCCGAAGTCGAAGAGGTCGTACGGGAAGCTCCACCGCGCGTCGTAGTTGTTCGACGACATGGGCACGCGCCGCCCCGCGTGCTTGTCGAGCTCGGGCCGGACCCAGGCGTAGAAGGCGGCGACCGACTGGCGCTGGAACTCGGCGAAGTGTTTCTTCAGCGGGTCGTTCCAGCGGGCGAAGGCGTCGCCGACGGGGGCATTGCGTTCCTTGAGGAAGGCGCGGAAGTCGAACGCCTCGAGCTTCTCGATGCCGAGCTTCGCCAGCTCCTCCCGCGTGGCCTTCTTCCCCAGGTACTCGCGGAAGGCGGCGACGCAGTGGTCGCAGAGGCATCCGCCCCAGGCGACGGCGGCGAGGTTGCACGGCGGGTCGTCCATCTGGAGGCAGTCGGCGCCGATGTCGAGGCACTTCTTCGCGGTGGCGAGGTAGCTCGCGCGCCAGTCGGGGCTGTTGACGCAGCCCCAGTAGCCCTTCCAGCCGCGCATCCAGGGGGCGGCGATGCGGTGGCCGTCGAGGTCCAGGATGCGGCCCCGCTCGCGCGTCTGGGCCGGGAAATCGGGCACGAGCGAGTTGATGGCTGCCTGGAGGCCGTAGCCGCGTCGCTTCACCTCGGCAGCGAACTCGGCGTCCAGCGTGTACACCCACACAAGGCGCGTGGCGTGGAACGCCTCGGCGGTCCGGAAGGTGTCGTGCGGGTCCTTGTCGTCCCGCGGGTGCTTCCAGCGGCTGGAGAAACAGACGTCGCTCGGTTTGGGCGCGCCGGGCGGCAGCTTGCGTGGCGCCGCGATCTCGTGAAGGCGTTTCACATCATCGCCTCCTGACGCCGACGCGGCGACCAAGGCGCCGACAATGTGCAACAAGCTCAATGCTGCGACCAAGGTCGCGAGTGACTGGCATCGAGTGAACTCCGTTCCCACGCCGTTGCCCTTCGGCTATTACCCCTTTGGTGTCACGAGCCGACCAGCAAGTCGGCCCGCCGCTGCGCGCCTTCCGCAAGCCAGCGGAGGACGTTCTCTGGGTCCTCCGACGGGTTCACCCACGCAACAGAACTTAGTTCGGGGCACCTGGACGCAAGTCCATGGAAGGAATTCCGCGCCGTGTCGTCGCAAGAAACCACTACACGGTCAGTTGCCAGAGCGGCTTCGATCAGTGGGATATCTCTGGCGACAGCTTTCCACTGGGATTCTGTGAGGCCAAGCTGCTTGAGCTGGCTCCGAAGCGCCTCTCGCTCGGGCTCTCGGATTTCGCTCAGCTTGTCGCGGCCGGACATCCATACGCGCCACGCCCTGGAGAAACGGGAAGCGTGTCTGTCCCACTCCGCGCAGATGGGGCCGGTGCAGACCATGGTGTGGCAAATGCGCAGAACTGCCTTGAGGAAGTCACGGCAGTTCTGCGCGGTAGGATAGGTCGCCTGCTCTCCCCCGGCAGAGCGCGCGACCGAGGCATCAATCACCAGGCGAATGCGCCCAGGAGCCGCCATGCTAGACCCCCGCCCTACGACGGTCCGCCGCATCCAGGTAGCGGCTCTGAGCCTCCAGTTCCACCTCCCCGAAGTCCTCCGGCCAACCGCCGAATGCGCCTGCTTTGTCCAAGTCGCCGGGGGTCACTTCTGTTGCGCCAGTCCGATCGTCTCTCTTGAACCAGAGGAGCTTGACGAGTTCCTGCGGCAGGTCACGTCTCGCTACAAGCGTCTGTATGGCGAGGAGCAGCAACGCGCTGTGTGTTTCGGCAACAACCTTCACCCCGCGGAGCGCCGCAGCGGCCAGAAGGTCGGCCATTTGGACCTGCGCCCTCGGGTGCAAGTGGATTTCCGGCTGCTCGACGTAGACCAACTGCCCGGGCATTGCTGTGACGAGTGCCAGGACCACTGGCAACGCCTGAGATACGCCGAAGCCCACGTCAGCAATGCTGACGAGATCCTTGGCCCCGCCCTGCACGCCACGAACTAAACGGCCAACCCGCAGTTCCAGTTGGGTTTCGTCAACTGGCTTAGCCACTACCTTCCATGTGAGGCCGAGTCTCTCCAGGTCCCTGCCAATCTGGGTAAGCCTGTCATCATGGTCCAACTGCCAGTGGTATAGGATGCTGGCCACATAGTCCTGGAATAGCCCCGGGAAGGTGGGTCCGACAGCGGTTCTCTTATATGTGCGCTCCGGGTTGCCCCGTAGGCCGGGCACGTGGATGGCGCCGCGAACGGCGGCCTCATAGGGCCAACACGGCGAGAAACTCGCCCAGCGGGCAAAGCCTCGCCCCGTTTCGCTGGGTGCGCTTGCGCGGAGATGGACCTCCAGAAAACACTTCATGCGTCCGACGGCCCATTCGAGGGGTTGGCCAGCTTCCTTCGACACGGTCTCGCGCGCTGATCGCACACTAGGCGGGAGGACAGCAAGAATGTCATCCTGAGTCATGCCCGGGCGAAGCGTGACAATCTCCCCGTCGGCCGTGTCCTTCATCTCCTCAATAGCCAAGCCTTGGCCGGGTTCGCCCCCTGGTTCACTTCGGAAGACCAAGGAGAGTTCACCGATACGCCCCATGGCTATACCGACAGTGATACGATTGCCGCGGGGCTTGCCAAGAGGGGCAGAAAGGAACTGGTCGGCCGAGGTGAACCTGACGTTCGGGCCATCGATTCGCAGAGGACCCGCGTCGTAGGTTGCATCCAGTGTCTGCTTCAGGAGCAGTAGCGGCTGCAGAGCGCTCGACTTCCCCGAGCTGTTGGCCCCCGCAAGAATCGTCAACGGATGCACTTCGATCCGGCAATCGGTGTGAAGCGACTTATAGCCACAGGCCGAGATGCCGGTGATCCCCTCCGCCTCCGCCCCATTCTGGGTTTCTGGATCCGGATTCTTTGGCATGCGCATGCCTCCTACCACAGGCGAAGCAACGCAGCGCCGGTGCTTCAGGACCCCGCCAGCACCCGCAGTGACCGCGAACCTCGCTGCTACAGTACCGGCTACAGTCTAGGCAACCCGGCGGCGCATGTCAACCGCGCGTGCGGATAACAAGTCACCCCTTCACCGCGCCGAGCTGGATGCCCTTGACGATGAACTTCTGGCTGACGATGAAGAGGATGATCAGGGGAATGATGTTCATCACGCTCGCCGCCATGATCAGGTTCGTCTGCCGGCCGTACATCGTGTCGAAGTACAGCATGCCGATGGGCAGCGTGCGCAAGTGCTCGCTCTTGATGAGAATGAGCGGCCAGAAGAACGAGCCGTAGTTGCCCAGGAACGTGAAGATGCCCAGCGTGATCAGGCCCGGGCGAGCCAGCGGCAGAATGATGTTCCAGAAGACCTGCCAGTGGCTCGCGCCGTCCATCGCCGCCGCCTCGTCGAGCGACGGCGGAATGGTGAGCATGAACTGGCGGAGCAGGAACGTGCCGAAGGCGCTGAACGACGCGGGGACGATCAGCCCCGCATACGCGTCGAGCAGGCCCAGCTTCACCATCAGCGTGTAGTTGGGGATCATCGTCACCACGCCGGGGATCATCAGCGTGGCCAGGTAGAGCCGGAACACGTGGTCGCGCCCGCGCCAGCGGAGCCGTGCGAACGCATAGCCGGCCATCGAGCTGGTGAGGCACTGGAGAAAAGTGACCCACGCCGCCACGAACAGGCTGTTGAAGTAGTAGCGCCCGAACGGGATCTCCTGGAAGACCTTCGGGTAATTCTGTGGCTGCCATCGCGTGGGAAATGGCTTGAGCTGCTCGACCTCGACCAGCGGCTTGAAGCTGGCGAAGACCATCCACAGGAACGGCACGAGCATGGTCGCGGCCAGCAGGACGAGGACCCCGTGGCTCAGGCCGAAGCGGCCGCGGCGGTACCACCAGCCAGAGAAATCGCGGGGCGTGGCCACGGGTCACTGCTCCTTCGCCGCCCTGGCGGCCTGCTGCGCCGAGTGCTTCGCCCAACTCTGGTACCAGGGCAACGGGGTGTAGCGGCGGTTGAGGACGTGCCGTATGGGCCCGAGGCCGTAGAGCTGTCGGTCGAGGCGCTCCCGCTCCGCCCAGAAGGCATCCGCGGCGGCCAGCCTCGCCGGCGGCCACTCCTGCCCCGAGCCGATGGCCGCGTGGAAGCCCATGAGTCGAGTCTTGGCCTCCCACTGGGCCAGGCGCCACGACTGCCTGGGACCGGCCGCGAGCAGCTTCGCCAGGGCCTCGGCAGCGGCCTTGGGGTCAACGGCAAACGGCGTCCCCCACGCCCGGAGCCACGCGGCCCACTCCCTCGCCCTGTCGGCATCGGCGCCGAAGTAGCGCGCCGCATACGACGCCAGGACCGCGTCCGCCGTGCGGAACTGCCCCGAGCCGAGCCCGGCCAGCAGCGCCTTGTTCGCATCCTCGTAGATGCCCTCGGAGTAGGCCGTCACGCCCGTGCACTGGTGCGCCCGCAGGGCCGCCACGGTCCGCTCGATGCGCCCCGCGGCAATCACGGGTCCCAGGTGGCCGTACGTGTCGCGCGGCGCCGCCTGCTCGGCATAGCCGATGTGGACGAATGCCCTGCGCTCGCAGCCCTTGGGCAGCGGGACGTTCGAGACGTCGGTCTGGCCGTACGGGATGTGGAGCGCCATGGCCTTGACCCAGCCGGGGGCCTCGCGGTCCACCCATTCCGCGAACTGCTGGTGCTCCTCGGCGCTCCACCACCAGCCGATGAAGTGCATCTCGATGCCCGGGTGGTGCCGGAGCGCGAGCGCGTGGATCTCGCGGCAGAGCTTCGCAAACGTCAGGATCCACGGCCGACACTCCTTGCAGGCACACCCGCCGTAGTCATAGGGCCCGGCCGACAGGGCGGACAGGCGCACGCCCGAGCGCGCCAGGTCGGCGAACAGGTGCTCGTAGTTGCGCAGGATGATCTCGCGGGCCTTGGGCCTGGACGGGCAGATGAGTTGGCCGAAGATGCGGTCGCCCGTCTGGGCCCGGAGCTCGGGCAGGCACTGGTCAACGTACACGTGGTTCGGCGTGATGCCGAGGGTGCACCCGAGGCCGAGGGCCTGCGCGGTGCGGAAGTGGGCCTTCTTGCGGTCCCACAGGGCCGCCCCGAGGTCGCAGCGCGCGCTGGCGAAGGGGTCGGAGCAGTCAATCATGTCGAACCAGTCCGCGTAGCGGTTGAAGCCCCAGTGCCGGGCCTCGGCGAGCGTGTCGCGCATCTCGCGCTCGCCCATGACCTCGTAGCTGTTGCCGAAGTGGCCGGGCGCGTACAGCTCACGAACCTGGAACACGGCTCGTCCTCCAGTCCCTTCCTCGGCGCTCGCGCGGCAGGCCCACGACAGGGCCGCCGCACACAGCATCACGCACAAGCCAGACCGTCGGATCACGATGCATTGCTCCTCGCTCGCCGTCAGTAGCTCAACTCCTTGCTGCCGAACTTCCAGTTCACCAGCGTGACGACGAAGATGATGGTGAAGAGGACCCACGACACGGCCGAGGCGTAGCCGATCTGGAACTCCTCGAACGCCTTGGTGTAGATGTAGTAGACGAGCGTGGTGGTGGTGCCGGCCGGGCCGCCGTAGGTCATCACGCGGGCCTGCTCGAAGCCGCCCTGGAGCCCGCCGATGAAGCTCATCACCACGATGAAAAACGTCGTCGGCGCAAGCTGGGGCCAGGTGACGTGGCAGAAGGTGGCCCAGCGCCCCGCGCCGTCAATCGCCGCCGCCTCGTACAGCTCCTGCGGCACGTTCGACAGCGCGGCCAGGTAGAGGAGCATGTTGTTCCCGCCGATGGCGATCCAGATGCCCATGATGATAATGGCGTCGCGCGCGCCCAGGCCCCACTGCTCGCCGCTGAGACCCACCGTCTCCACCTCGAGCCCCTTGCCCCACGGCCAGAAGACGAGGAACAGCACGAAGGCCAGCGCCGCGCCCGCCAGCGGCCAGCGCGCCGGCGCCCCTGTGACCGCGCGGAGAACCCTGTAGACGCCGAGCAGCCCCAGCGCCACGGCGAGCACGATGGCGAGGCCGAAGATGTTTTTCGTCGAGAGCAGCCAGATCGGCGCCTCGACGCCCTTGACCTCCAGCCTGGCGAGCACCCAGTTGATCGCGGCGTTGATCGGCCCGAAGTCGGGGTTGTACAACGCCTTCCACAGGATCATCAGCGCCACGCCGCTTGTGAACGTGGGCAGGTAGAAGAGCGTGCGGTAGACCACGATGCCGCGCAGCTTCTGGCTCAGCAGGATCGCGAGGAAGAGCGAGCCCGCGATGGCGAAGGGCAGGCCCAGCATCAGGTAGACCGTGTTGAGGAAGTAGAGCCAGAACTGCTGGTCGCCGAACATCTCGCCGAAGTTGCGCACGCCGATCCAGTTGAACGCCCCGACGCGGGTCAGATCCCAGTCCGAGAACGCGATGGCGAGGGAGAACACGACGGGGCCCGCCGTGAACACCAGGAACCCCAGCAGGTTCGGCAGCAGGAAGCCCAGGGCGGGCCAGAAGTCGCGTTGTTGTCCGCTCGTGCCCTTCATCGTTTTCTCTCGCGGGGCAGCGACGCCCCGCCTGCAATTGGCGCGGGGCGCGGAGGCCCCGCCCACAGGGGTCACCGCTTGGTCAGCTCCTCGTAGCGCTGGCGGAGCTCCGGGTCGCGGTCGAGCATCTTCTGGATTTCCTCGTTGATCTGTCGGGCCGCGGTGCGCATCGCGTCCGCCGCGGGCTTGGCGCCGTTCTTCACCAGGTCGAGCTGCTTGCCGATGATGCGCCCCGCCACATTGCCGTTGACGAACGGGCTCACCTCGTCGGGAGTGCCATACTGCATGATGTCGCGCCACACCGCATTGGAGTCCTCGTTCGGGAACTTGGGGTCGTGGAGATAGAGGTCGGTGTAGCAGTGGCGGATGACGGGGGCGAGGGCGTCGGCCTGGTGGTTGATCAGCTCGTTGTACTCCTTGGCGGCCATGTACCGCAGGAAGGCGAGGGCCTGCTCGCGACGGGGGCTGTTCTTGTTGACGAGCGTGGCCCGCCCATAGCCGCGAAAGGTCCGCAGCGGCCCGTGGGGGCATTCGACGGCGCCCAGGCGCAGCCCCTCGTACTTGCGCAGGGTGCACAGCCACCAGCGGCCGCCGAGTGCCATGGCCGCCTTGCCGCCGCCGAAGAAGCTGATCGTGCCCGAGCCCCAGCCGCCCGCCGTGGCGATGGCCGCCTCCTCGACCGGGCTGGGCGCCACGTGGTGCTTGTAGACGAGGTCCTGCATGAGCTGAATGGCCGCAATGTTTCCCGGGCTGTCGAGCACGCAGCGCGTGCCGTCCTCGGTGTAGACCCGTCCGCCCCACTGGAGGCAGAAGTGGCGCCAGTTCCACCAGTCCATCATCAGCCCGAAGTGCTCCATGCGGCCCGAGGCCCCCTTCACCGTCAGCCGCTGGGCGAGGGGGATGAACTCGTCCCACGTCCACGGCCCCTTCGGGTACGCGATGCCGTGGCGGTCGAAGATCTCCTTGTTGATCCAGATGGCGTTCACCGAGGCGTTGGTGGGGAAGCCGTAGGTGCGCCCCTCGTAGATGCAGTTCGGGTGGGCGGCCGCCCAGCAGTCCTTCGCGACGTTGATCCCGGCCGCCGCCAGCGCGTCCGTCGCGTCCATCGCGATGCCCGACCGCACGTAGGCGGACAGTTGGAAGCCGTCGTAGCAGTCGAAGAGGTCGGGCCCCACGCCGCCGATGCACTGCACGATGACCTTCTGCATTCCCACGTTGCTGGGGTCGAGGCGCAGATGGAGCTTCCTGGCCACGAGGCCAGGGTAGCTGTGCTCCAGGAGCCGCACGTTGATGGCTCGCACCTCGAGTTCCGAGGGGTCCTCGCCTTCGTCCATGAGGGTCTTCACCTCGTCGGGCTCGAGCGTCACCCCCGGGAAATCGGGCTCCCAGTAGAAGTCGCGCCGCGCCAACACGTCGTTGAGGACCTGGAGCGCCTGCCGCTGGCGCTCGGCGTCGAGGGGCCGTCCCTGGGCGGCATCGCGGATGATCGCGCGCGCATCGGGCGGCAGAAGCCCCCAGAGCTGTCGCGACGGGCACGGCTTCGGGGCCACGGCCCCGCCGTAGAGCTTCTGGCAGAGGGCCGCCCAGTCGGGGACGTCGCACGGGCGGATGAGGAGGTTGAACAGCTCGATTTGCTCGCGGCGGGCGGGATTGTCGTCGCTCACCCACACCAGCGGCGTCTTCCCCTCCTCGGTCAGCCGCGGCTGGATAAGCCAGGCCACGCCGGAGAGGAGCACGAGAACCGCAAACGCGATGGCGAAAATGTACTTCACGTCACAGCCACCCGAATGGGGACACGAACACCGCCCCACATCACCGCGGCATTCTAGGGCGGTTGCCGCCCCAGGTCAAGCGGCGCTAGACGATCACTAGGCGCTCAAACTCCCTCTCTCTGGGTTTGATCATCTAGTGGCCCCACCCTGCGCCTGAGCAAACCCTTGCCGCGTCATGGCTTATGCCGTTGGACACCAGGCGCTCAACGGCCCACTAGGCGCTCAACCTCAAGCATCCAGTGGCTGGCCATCCGAGGTCCGCCATCCGCTTCCACATTGAGACGTTTGGGGAAGACGTGCTCGCCGGCCGCCCCCCGCGCTGAACCCTGCCACCTTGCTTGCCTCTCAATGAGCGATCCGATGCTCTGAGCCCCCGAATGGGGGCATTTCAGCCGTAGCCCAGGGCGACCGCAGGGAGCCCTGGGTGAACGTGCATGCAATAGGGAGCCCCGTCGGGGGCGATTCATGAGGCCACGAATCGCCCGCTTCACGGGCTCGGGAATGGGGGGCAGTATCCCAGGGCTCCCTGCGGTCGCCCTGGGCTACGGCTGGCTCGCCCACTTCGTGGGCTGCAAGGCCCGGCGTTGGGCTCGGCCCGAGGTGCTGCATCACCCCTGCCGGATCTACCAACGGAGTAGCAGCACCATGAGGCCGACCAGGCCGAGGCAGATGCCGAGGGTGACGAGGAAGCCGACCCAGGACTGGCGGCTGGGCTTGACGAGGAAGAGGCCGCCGGCGGTGCACAGGCGCTTCGCGGGCGGCACGGCCTGGTCGAGGGGCAGGTCGAGCTTGGCCTCCTGGCCGATGGGGACGTAGATTTTCTTGAAGAATTTCTCGGTGACCGCGGCGTCCGGGGGCCGGGTGACGAGGCTGCCGACGATGCCCGCCACGATGCCCGTGAGCAGCGGCAGGCCGATGGTCATCGCGCGGGTGCACACCACGCCCTTGGCCGTCACGGCCACGAGGCCCATGTCGGCGAGCGACCGCAGCAGGCCGCTGCTCTCCAGCGTGGCAGGGTCCCACCGCAGCAGCAGGCGGGTGATCAGCAGCGCCGCTCCAGCCGTGATGGCGCTGGCGAACACGCCGGCCGAGTTCATCCGCCGCCACAGGATGCCCATGCCGACGGCGATGCCGGCCACGGCGGTGAAGTTGAAGAAGTCGAGGATCGCCTCGACGACGCTCTTGCGCATCAGGATGGCGAAGACCATGGCCGCCGCGATGATCAGCAGACCGGTGAGCTTGGTCACGCGCACCACGCGATCGTCGTCGGCGTCGGGGCGGATGTAATGGCGGTAGATGTTCTGCGAGAACAGCGCCGCCACGGTGACCTGGATGGCCGAGCCGGTGGACATCCCGGCCGCGAGCACGCACGCGAGCATCAGCCCCTGGAGCAGCGGCGGCAGGAGCAGCCGCACGGAGTCGCCGAACGCCGCGTCGGCCACGGCCTTCGTCGGCTGCTGCCACGCCGTCGTCCTGAGCAGGTAGACGAGCCAGACCATCCCGAGCACGCACCAGCCCATGGTGCACACGCGCTTGAGCATGGCCCCGTAGGTGAAGCCCACGCGGCCCTCCCACTCGGTCTTGCCCGCGCCGCACATCGTCATGAGGTGCGGCTGAGCGAGGATGCTGAACGGCGCGTTGATGCACAGGAGCAGCACGGTCAGGAGCGAGAACTCCTTGGGGTCGAACAGGCTCAGGTAGCTGCCGCCCTTCGCCGCGAGGGTCTTCGCCGTGCCCGGCCAGCCACCCACCAGCGCCAGCCCCGCGGGAATCGCGACGAACGACAGGGCGACCATCATCAGGCCCTGAACGAAGTCCGTGCGAATCGTGGCGATGATCCCGCCCCAGTGGCTGTAGGCCATGAACACGCCCGTCGTGACGAACAGGATGCCGAAGAACCACAGGTCGTGCTCGGGGATGGCCCACGTGTCGCCCAGGAACCGCGCGCCCAGGAAGAAGTGCCCACCCACGCGGATGGGCATCGCGCCGGCGAGCCAGGGCACCTTGCCCTCCTCGGTCGCGGCGTCGAGCCGCAGCTCCGCCTCCGCGGCGACGGCGTCGGGCGGGACGACGATTCTGCCGCCGCCCATCATGCCCTGCACGGTGCGGGTGGTGGCGAGCAGGCAGCTTGCGGCGCAGATGGTCATGCCCACCGTGGCGATGATCACGTAAAGGAAGCTGGCGGCCCGCCCGAACCGCTCCTCGAAGAAGTCGGCCAGCGTCAGGCACCGCATCCGCCGCACCACGGCCCCGATGAGCCAGTAGAAGGGCGTGCCGAACATCCACATCCACGAGATCCAGATGCCCGAGGGGCCGGAGCGCACGGTGCCGCTCATCACGCCCGCCACGTCGCCGGGGTGGGTGCCGGCGCCGAAGGCGTGCATGACCATCATGGGCACGCCGAACTGGCGGCGGCCCATCATGTAGCCCTCGCGCCCCTTCGCCTCACGCTTGCTCCACCAGCCGAGGGCCAGCATGCCCACGAAGTAAAAGGCGAGGACGATCCAGATGGCGTAGTGAAGGCCGAGGAAACTCATGGGAAGCCCCAAGCTGCAAGCCACAAGCCACAAGCCTCAAGAGCCCGAAGGCTTGAAGCTTGCAGCTTGTGGCTCGCGGTTAGACGGCGAGCAGCGCGAGCATCAGGGCCACGAGGCCGAAGCAGATGGCCACGACGAGGACGAACCCCGTCCACGACTGGCGCGAGGGCTTCATGAGGAACAGGCCGCCCGCGGTCAGCAGCCGTCGGTTCGGCGGCAGCACCTCGTCGAAGGGCAGGTCGAGCTTCGCTTCCTGGCCGATGGGCGTGTAGATTTTCTTGAAGAACTTCTCGATGACCTCCTGGTTGGGCCGCCGCGTGAGCAGGCTGCCGAGGATGCCGCCGAGGATGGCCGTCACGAGCGGCGCCGCCGTCACCGCGAGGCGGCTGAACGCGAGCGTGTCCTTCGTCCAGTTCAGGAGCCCGAGGTCGGCGAGGGTGCTCAGCGCGCAGGCCTTCGTCCACGTGGGGACGCCGCCGGCCACCGACACCAGGCCGCTCGCCACCAAGTCGGCCTGGCTCCAGGTGATGAAGTAGCGGGTCAACAGGAAGGCGGCGGCGGCCAGGATGAGGCTTGTGAACACGCCGCCGGCGTTCATCCGCCGCCACACGATGCCCATGGCCGAGGCGATGCCGATGAAGGACATGATGTTGAAGTAGTCGAGGATGGTGGTGACGACGCTGTGACGCATGTAGATGGCCACGGCCGTCGCCGCCGCGATGATGGCCAGGCCCGTGAGCTTCGTCACGTGCACGTAGTGGTCGTCGTCGGCGTCGGGGCGGATGTAGTGGCGGTAGATGTTCTGCGAGAAGAGGCCGGCGACGGTGACCTGGATGGCGGAGCCGGTGGACATGCCCGCGGCCATCACGCACGCAAGCATCAAGCCCTGGAGCACGGGGCTGAGGAGCGCCCGCACCGAATCGCCGAACGCCGCGTCGGGGTGCACCCGCTCGCCCGTCTTGAAGAGGTACACGAGCCACACGAGGGCGAGGATGCACCAGCCCATCGTGCAGATGCGCTTGAGGACGTTGCCATAGGTGAAGCCCATGCGGCCCTCCCACTCGGTCTTGCCCGCGCCGCACACGGTCATCAGGTGGGGCTGGGCCAGCATCGAGATGGGGGCGTTGATGCACAGCAGCAGCACCGTCGCCAGCGAGAACGTCTTCAGGTCGAACAGGCTCAGGTAGTCGGGGCTGCGCGCCGTGAGCGTCTTGACCGTGCCCGACCAGCCGCCCACCTGCGGCAGCGCGAGGGCCGCGGGAATCGCCAGGAACGACAGCGCGATGATCATCAGCCCCTGCACGAAGTCCGTGCGGATCGCCGCGATGATCCCTCCCCAGTAGCTGTAGACGAGAAAGACGGCGGTGGTGACGAAGAGGATGCCGTAGAACCACATGTCGGCGTCGCGCTTCGGCACGCCGCGTGCGGCCCACGTGGGCGTCTTCGCTTCCGCCGCCTTCGTGGCCTCGGCGGCGGGGGTTGCCGCTTCCTTGGCGGCGGGGGCCGCCTCGGCCTGCGCGGGGGCGGCTGGCTTGATCTCGCTCACCTCGGCCTTGCCCATCATCCCCTGCACCGTGCGCGAGGTGGCCAGCAGCACGCTGGCCGTGCACACGGTCATGCCGATGGTGGCCATCAGCACGTAGAGAATCGTCGCCGCCTTGCCGAAGCGCTCCTCGAAGTAATCGGCGAGCGTCAGGCAGCGCATGCGGCGGATGATCGGCGCGATGAGCCAGTAGAACGGCGTGCCGAACATCCACATCCAGGAGACCCAGATGCCCGAGGCGCCCGACTTCACCGTGGCGCTCATCACGCCCGTGACGTCGCCGGGATGCGTGCCGGCGCCGAAGGCGTGCATCACCATCATGGGCACGCCGAACTGGCGTTTGCCCATGAGGAACCCCTCGCGCCCCTTCGCCTCGCGCTTGCTCCACCAACCGAGTGCGAGCATGCCGATGAAGTAGAAGACGAGCACGATCCAGATCGCGTAGTGAAGACCGAGGAACTCCATGAAAAGCCCCTAAGAAAGCCGCGAGCGGCGAGCCAGGCGAGCCATTGCTGATTTCAGACGCTGCATCTGCGCAATCTGTGGAATCAGTGGATGGAGATTCTCTACTTTTCCGCGGGCTTCGCCTGCCCCGCGTATTCGGCGTAGCGCTCGGCCACGCGCCCTTCCTTTTCGTCGCCGAGATGGAAGAGGACACGGTATCGAAGGGTGAGGTCCTTCCCCTCATCGAGGGTGTAGCCGCCCTTCTCGGGGTTCTTCTTGTCGAAGCTCTGGATGGCGAAGGGGTTGGTGGTCAGGAGGCCGTAGGTGCGGGAGTGCCAGTAGACGGGATGGCGAAGGTTCGCCGGATGGTCGAAGATGGCAAAGCCATAGCGCTTGCCCTCGACCTCGCCCGAGGCGTCCACCCACAGGGCCCGCTTGCCCCACGACGCGCCCGCCGTCTCGCCGTTGGAGTTCACGAGCCGCCCGCTCTTCCCGTCCTTGTCGGCGCGGAGCTCGGTGCGCATGCGCGTCGAGCAGAGGCCGCCCTCCTTCGTGTCGCCGAAGACGACCTTGCCATACTTCGCCTGGAGCGCGATCTCCAGGTCGAGGATGCGAACCGTGTCGTCCTTCGGGCGCGGGATGCGGACGGTGCGGACCTCGGCCATCACGGGCTTCTTCTCGGCATCGGTCCAGTCGAGGGTCTCGCGGAACATGCCGGCCTCGGCCCCGCTCTCGACGGCCTCGAAGGTCTTGTGGATCTGCCAGCCCGACTTGGTGGCGTTGGCCCAGTTGTCCACCCCGTTCACCGAGCCGTAGGCCACCCACAGGCTCGTGTGGTGCGGGTGGTCGGCCCGCGTCTCCTTCGGGTCGCCCTCGGCGAGGGGGTAGTTGCGGGTCATCGGCACCTGGTTGAGGCCGAGCACGGGGTAGAAGCAGGGCCGGAGCACGCGCTGGTTCATCGAGGGCTTGGGCGCGAAGAGGTACGTGGTGAACGGCTTGCCATCAATGCTGATCTCGATTGCGTCGTCGGTCTGCTTCAGTTGCACCCCCGCCGCATCGCCTGCCGAGGCGCCTCCGATGCACGTCAGAACAAGCCCCAGCGCGAGGATGCCGAGTGCCGTGCCGCCGCATGCGTTCATCCTTCCGTCTCCTCAAAGGCAGTGCCATGGGTCTGCGAACGCAGGTAGTCTGCCGAAAACCGGCGGCTCTGTCAAGCGCCCTCCCCGTTTGACTTCTCCCGGCGGCCACTGTATTGTCAAGTTCATCAACCAGGCCCTGGTGAGGCAGCCGCTATGAAAACGCTGGGGATGGTGGTCGTCGCCGCCATAGGGGCAACCGCCATGCAGGGGACAGCCATAGCCAGGTGGGCGATGCCGGAAAGAGCAAAGCAGGAAGGCGTCCGGTGGCTCAACAATCTGGCGGCCGACTTGCTTGATGTCCAGAAGCCCCCGTCGAAGCCTTACGCGGAGTGGAGTTTCACCAACCCGCGCGACGGCTGGGTCTTCCTCTCCAGCACAGCGAAAGTCAAAGGCGGCGAGAAAGTCTGGGTTGCGCTGAACGAAGGCGCGAAGGAGCAGGCGGTCGTCGTCCACCGGGAGGGGCAGCCTGCGACCGTCGAGGCGATGCGCTGTCTCCCGGCGGGTGTCCACAAGGTGAGGGTCTGGCAGGAAGGGACGCCGCTCGTTCAGCATCTCGTCGTGCGGGCCGTCCCGGAGTTGATATTCTGCAAGTTCCGGTACGACCCGCACATCGGCCCACACGGCCCGTACGACTGGGCGTTCCTCCAGAAGCACGTCCTCCCCCATGTCAACTGCATCGTCGGCAGCGGCGCGGAGGACCACCAGCCGTTCGTCGAGGAATGGAAGAAGCAAGGCAGGAGGTGGCTCGTCGAGGTCTCTGCCAGTCCGTACTTCGAGGGCAAGTCCGCCGAGGAGGCGTACCGCTACTGGGCCGACAGCGCGGGGCTGAGGAATCCCCTTCTCGACGGCATCATCGTGGACGAGTTCAGCGGCGGGGAGGACGAGCGCTATCGGGCTGTTACTGAGTCGGTCCGCCGCATCCGCCAGACGGAGCGGTTCAATGGCAAGGTCTTCTATCCCTACTGCGGCTCGATGTATGGCGCGCGGCGGAGCGAGGGATTCATCAAGGCCGTCGTGAGTGCAGGCTACCGATTCGCATGGGAACGCTACCTGCCGGAGCAACCCACCGAAGAGGCCGCCCAGAGGGATCTGGAGTCCCGCCTCGCTCGGGAGATGCGCGCCTGGCAGAAGGCGTTGCCCGGCTGTGAGGCGCATGCCATCGTCTGCCTCGGCTATATGTCCATGATAGCGGCCGAGAGCCTGAACATTCTCCCGCACGTGGACTACAAGGTGTGGATGGACATGCAGTTTCATCACCTGGCCACGGACCCGGCGTTCTTTGGCTTGTATGGGCTGATGGAATACACGTCGGGCTACGCCGACGAGGAAACCGTGCGCTGGGCCGCCAGGCTGTATCGCCACTACGGCATCGAGGGCAACACCGAGATGCTCTCCAAGCAGTTCGGCTTCAAGTACCGCCTCGAGCACATCGAGAACCCCGACTTCGATGAGGGCGCGAAGGGGTGGGCGATTCAGGCGGCGGAACCGGCGAGCGTGGACGCCAAGAGCGTGAAGGGCTGGAGCTGGCTGCAGGGGCGCTACCCGCAAACCACGCAGGGCGACACGTTTCTCTGGGCGAAGCGGAGCGCCCGGAAGCCCAACACCTTTGCGCAGGAGATCGGGAGCCTGAAACCCGGCAGGCCGTATTCCCTGAAGATGGTCACTGCCGACTACCGCGACCTGATGGAAGGCAAGGCCGTGGAGCAAACGCACGCCGTCTCCATCGTGCTGGACAACGTCGAACTGGTCCCCGCAAAGTCCTTCCAGTTCGCCATTCCCAACAACTACGCGCACCGCTGGGGTCCGTTCAACGACAAGCACAAGTTCTGGATGAACTACCACCATCGGGTCTTCCGCGCCAAGGGCACGACGGCCAGGCTGACCATCGCCGACTGGGCCAGCAAGGCCGAGCCGGGGGGCCCTGCCGCCCAGGAGTTGATGTTCAGCTTCATTGAGGTGCAGCCGTACTGGGAGGAATGAAGCCAAAGGGGTAGACCGGTGCAGAAGACCCTCACAAGCACGGGGCTGCTGACGCTTGCGTTGCTGGCCGCGTGGCTCTTGCCTTGCCGACCCGCCGCCGGGCAGGAGAAGCCGGCGGAGCTGACGCTCACGGACCGCGTGGCGCAGCACGGCGTCACCTGGACCTTCAGCGAGAGGGCCAAGGTCGGGCGGTTCGTGACCGGCGACCCCTATGTCGTCGGCCCGGTCACCATCGTCGCCATCGCGCCGAAGCCCGAGAACGAGCGGAACGGCTCCGTGCTGAACATCCCGATGGCGTCGGGAAAGAGCGGCTTCGACAGCCGCTCGCCCGGCGGCCGCTACGACCCGAAGCTCAGCGTCAAGCCGCCCATTGCGATGAAGCCGGGCGACATCCTGCTGTCGTCCATCAGCGTCGAGAAGGTGCGGGAGCTCCCCGCCCCACTGCGCCCGGCCGACAAGGCGATGAGCCCCGTGCGTAGCGTCTCGGCGCTCACCTGCGTGGCCGAGGCGCCGCCGGCCGACGCCTTCCGCCCGTCCTACGCGGACTACAAGGAGCCGAAGACCTACCTCGCCCGCAACCTGCGGCGCAACCTGCTCCCGAGCCTGCCCCGCGCCGGCATCCCGTTCGAGATCGAAACGGGGATCAAGTTCACCCTCGACGAATGGGCGAAGCGCTTCGAGCGCCCGTGGCTCGACGTCTGTTTCTTCGGCTTCGACGCGGCCATCGAGTACCAGCCCCACTACGGCCGCGAGGTCGGTCGAGCCGTCGGCATCGCCAGCCTGCTCCTCTGCCTCGACTTCACGCCCGAGGAGAAGGAGAAGCTCCTCCTCGGCTTCGTGCAGTACGGCATTGACCTCTGGGGCATCCTGCGGGCCGGCTACCCCGGCTGGCCCGCCCACGGCGGACACGGCACGGGGCGCAAGTGGCCCATCGTCTTCGCCGGCCTGCTCCTCGGCGACGAGGAGATGCAGACGCCGAAGAAGCGCTTCCCCAACGTGAAGTTCGGGGAAGACATGCAGACCATGTACGCCAAGGGCTGGACGGGGGCGAAGGCGGTCTACGCGGGCCACGTGGGCGCCCAGGGCAGCAAGAGCGACAAGGGCTGGGGCGCCTACGAGCACACCCCGCCCGCCGAGTGGGTGAGCAACCTTGGCGAAGCCTACCGCCGCACCTGCACCAGCCTCGCCTGGGTCGGACAGGCACTCGCCGCCCGAATCCTCCACGCCGAGAAGGCCTGGGACCACGACGCCTTTTTCGACTACGTGGACCGCTGGATGACCGAGGACGACACGGAGCACATCAAGATCATCAAGCAGGCGAAGGGCTGGGACTACTCGATGTCGTGGGCGCGCCAGCGACAGGCCTGGGACCCCTTCGTCGAGGCGATGTGGGCCAAGTACCGCCAGCGCCTGCCGCCGAGCCGCTGAATTGCCTTCGGACGCGAGCGCGCTGGCAGGTAAGTGTATACACGCCAATGGTTTGCGAGTCTGGAAAATCCGACGCACGTAGAGGGGCCTGGGACGCGACTTCGGGGGCACATGAGACCTACGGGTCATTGGGGCCTGCGCGGCGTGGGCCGCCTGGCCGCAAGTGTATGTGTCAACTAACCTTGCGTCGAGAGGCCGCTCGCCCCAGTTCTCCCCGCGCGATGCGTCCTGGGCCAAATTTGGCATTAACGAGTTGTAACCAACGCGCCGTTGCCCGACCACCCCGGATTCGGTATCCTGCTCGCGCGGCGCACCACTCACCGCTCGTGACGGAGAGGCCAATGCCGGACATCTTCGAGCCGCTGCCGAGGGAGGAAGTCATCAAGGCCGTCGAGCGGCGGCGACCGCGTCGCATCCCGCTCATCATGGCCAAGTGGTGGGGCGAGGGGCTGTGGGACCAGTACGGCGAGCGCCTCAAGCACTTCGACCGCTATCCCCACGACGCGGCGATGGTGATGTTCAACCCCCTCGACGTCTCGAAGATGGGCCTCTCGTGGCTCGGCGAGACTGCGGGCGTGAAGAAGGGCCACGACGCCGGCGGCCCGCTGTGGGACTGGGCTCACCTCGACGAGTTCCTCGCCAAGATGCCCGACCCCGCCGCCTCGCCCATCTTCGACGAGCTTCGCCCCCACGTCGAGAAGGCCCACGCCGAGGGCCGGTACCTGCTCTTCGGCTGGTGGGGCCTCTACTTCGAGCGCCCCTGGGGCCTGCGCGGCATGGCCAACCTGATGACCGACTACTACCTCGAGCCCGCCCGCATCCACCGCCTGCACGACGCCCTCTGCCGCCTCTATGTCGGCTACGTCGAGCGCGCGGCGAGAGAGTTCCACCCCGACGGCTTCTGGACCAGCGACGACCTGGGCAACCAGCGGCAGCTCATGATGAAGCCGGCCCACTTCCGCGAGTTCCTCAAGCCCTACTACACCCGCGTCGGCGCCGCCTGCCGCAAGGCCCGCATGCACTTCTGGCTCCACAGTTGCGGCAACAACACCGAGGCCCTCGACGACCTCATCGAGGCCGGCGCCCAGGTCTTCCACCCCGTCCAGAAGCACACGATGGACGAGCGGGCCGTTGCCGCTGAATATGGCGACCGCCTCACCTTCCTCGTCGGCTTCGACGTCCAGCACCTTCTCCGCGAGGGGACCCCCGCCCAGGTCCGCGCCGAAGTCCGCTACCTGATTGACACCTTCGACCGTCCCGACGGCGGCCTCTGCATGGCCGCCGGCAACGGCATCGTCGCCGGCACCCCGTTCGACAACATTGATGCCTTCCTCGATGAGGGGGTGAGATACGGTGAACACCACCGCGGCACAGCAGCCCCCTCGAGGTGTTCCTCAGTACCACGCTCGATGTTCCGCGTTCGGTTCAACCTTCGGCCTGGCGACTGCATCCAATCCCAGCGAGGGGAGGCCGTGCTGCTGGAACGACCTGACGGGTTCCGCCTTCGCCTCCTGTCGGGTGCGCAGGGTTCTGCTGTCAAGAGCCAGTCGACGGCAGCCCTAGTCGGCGGCCCCTACTCTACGCAGGCCGAAGCCACGCACGGAGCCGAGAATGCTCGGCGTGCGCTGTTGGTTTGGGCGGTCAGTGTAGGACAGGGAATCGACTTGGGCGACAGTCGCCTTCGGGGCGGGTTGACCAAACAAGGAAAAGACCACTTTGCTCAGGTGCTCGGCGGCCCAGTCCGAAATGACGTGCATGGTGTGGATGTGTACCAAGATGTCGCCGGCCTACGGTTCGTCGCATTCCAGGCAGACGCGCACATCGGTAGGAACGCCGACCGGTTCTGCTCATGTGTGAGCGAAACGTTCCAGCGACCGAAGCTTCTTACCGACAAACAGGCCCTCGCGGCGGAACTCTACTCATCGTCTTTGCTTGAGAGGTCATTTCGAAGCAGGTTCGTGACCCTGGTCTCTGCAATCGAGGCGCTCCTTTCCCCTGCCAAACGGTCGTCCGAAGCTCTTGCGTGTGTTGACGCGATCAAGGAACTGGTGCAGGGCGCCAAGGTCGACAAGGCAACGAAAGCCACAATGCTCGGCAGCGTGGAATGGCTGAAGCGAGAGTCGATCGGGCAGGCTGGCCGATCCCTTACTCAGACGCTGCTGGGCGAGACGCGGTACTGGGAGCAGACCCCAGCATCCTTCTTCACCCAGTGCTACGACGTGCGCAGCCAGTTGCTCCACTCGGGCAGGCCACATGACGGAAGCCTTGACTTGGCAGAGCTGTGCAACCGAGCGCAGCGTTTCGTCGGGGACTTGCTGAAGGCGATCCTCAAAGGGGGCACTGAGTAGTAGGTTCTGCTGGCCGACCGCCTGGGCTCGTGAAGACGGGGACGCAGGTGGGGCGGATGGCCTCGAGGAAGCCGCCGGGGAGGGGATCGGCGAACTCGGCCGCGGCCTCGTGCTCGTCGTCGTCCTCGTCGTCGTCGTCGAGTCGGATGGCTCTCTCCTCAATCAGGCGATTCGACGACGAGGACGACGACGACAACGACGACGATTGGCCGGCCAGTTGGCTTTCCCTGGCAGGTTTGGTATGATCGGCGGCCAGGGGAGGCGAAGGAGCAGGAAGCGATGGGGCTTGGTGATGAGGGGCGTGTGTCGCGGCGTGACCTCCTGCGGCTCGGGGCGGCCGGCGCCGCGGCGGCGCTCGCCGGCTGCGTGGGGCGCACCCAGAAGGTGGTCGCGACGCCTCTGCCGCCTCCGGCGCCGCTGCCGTTCAGCGTGGACATCGGCCTCCAGAGCTACTCGCTGCGCAACTTCAAGTTCGACGACGTGGTGGCGAAGATGAAAGAGGCGGGGATCCACTTCGTGGAGTTCACGCCCGGCCACTTCCCGATGGGGATGAAGCCCGAGGAGCTTCAGGCGGCCCAGGCCAAGCTGGCCGCCGCCGAGATCAAGGCCAATGCCTACGGCGTGTGCGGCTTCAGCAAGGACGAGGCGGGCATCCGCCGCATGTTCGACTTCGCGAAGAAGGCCGGCTTCGACTGCTATACCGCCAACCCCGCCCCCGACGCCTTCGACCTGCTCGACAAGCTGTGCGACGAATACGACGTGAAGGTCGCCATCCACAACCACGGCCCGGGCGACAAGCGGTGGGGCCGCACCCAGCAACTCCTCGACGGCACGAAGGACCGCCACAAGAACATCGGCGTGTGCCTCGACGCCGGCCACCTCATCCGCGCGGGCGACGACCTGCTCGACGCGGTCCACAAGCTCGGGCCGCGCGTGCTCGCATTCCACTTCAAGGACGTGAACGAGCAGAACCACGACGTGGTGGTGGGGAAGGGGAAGATTGACCTGGTGGCCTTCTTCACGGCGCTCAAGGCCGTGAAGTTCGCCGGCCCGTTCTCCCTCGAGTACGAGATTGACGCGCAGAATCCCATGCCCGGCATCATGGCGTCGGTCGCCGCCCTGCGCGAGGCCCTCGCGAAGGCGAGTTGAAAGGGGATCACGTGAAAGCACTGGCCGCATTGCTGCTCATCGTGTCCTCAGGGGACCACGACCGGCTCGACACGCCGGTGAGCGTGGCGTTGCGTTTGGCCGACGTCGGCCTCACGGCCGAGCAGGCGGGCAAGGCGACGTTTCTCCTCTGGGAACAAGGCGTGAAGGAGAAAACGGTCATTCCCGCCCAGTGGGATGCTTCGGGCGAGGGATGCCTCGTTTTCATCCTGCCGGGCAAGACGCCGAAAGGCGCCACGCGCACGTTCGAGCTTCAGGTGAAGACGAACGAGCAGGCCCCCGCCGCGGCCACTTCGAAGGTCACTGAGGGGAAATGCGTGGACGTGGCGGTCGGCGGCAAACCCGTCTTCCGCTACAACCACGGCGTCGTGCCGCAGTTCCAAGACAAGCCCAGCAAGTACGACCGCGCGGGCTACTTCCATCCGCTCTGGGCGCCGTGCGGCGAGATCGTCACGGGCGACTTCCACCCCGACCATGCGCACCATCGCGGCGTGTGGTTCGCCTGGGTGAAGGCCGACGCCGGCCCCGTGAAGGCGAACTTCTGGGAGATTCAGGAGGGCCGCGGCAAGTTCGTCAACAAGGCCCTCGCGCCCGTCGCCGGCCCCGTCTTCGCCGGCTTCGCGGCGCAAAACGACCTGGTGAGCGGCGACAAGGCGATCCTCAAGGAGGGCATCGCCGCCCGCGCCTACGCCGCGCCGAGGGATGTGCGGCTGATTGACCTCACGGTTCGGCACGAGGCAACCGATGCCGACGTGGTGCTGGGCAAACTTCACTACGGCGGCCTCGGCTTCCGCGGCCGCGACGAGTGGAACGAGAAGGGCGCGGCGCTGGACGTGTTGACCAGCGCGGGCAAGACTCGCAAGGACGCCAACGCCACGAAGGCCAAGTGGATTGATTTCACCGGCCGCCTGGGCACAGAGGGATGGGGCGGCCTCCTCGCCATCGAGCATCCCTCGAATCCGCGTTACCCCAACGGGGTGCGCGTGCATCCCTCGATGGCGTTCTTCAGCACCACGCTCGTGCAGCCCGAGCCCTACACGATCAAGAAGGGCGAGCCGCTGGTGCTGCGATACCGGCTGGTGATCCACGACGGCAAGCCCGACAAGGCGCTGGCCGAGCGTCTCGCCGCCGACTTCACGACCCCGCCCACCGTCACTCTCAGGAGAGAGCAATGAACGCGAGTCGGAGAGAATTCCTTCGCAATGGCCTGGTTCTCGGGGCGGTCGCCGGCCTGGCCCCGCGCCTCGCGGGCGCCGCCGAGGCCCCCGCCGAGGAGAAGCCCCGCATCCACATCGGCACCGTCACGTACATGGTCTGCGCCGGCATGGACCTGCCGACCCTCATCAAGTGCTGCGAGGACTCGGGCATGGAGGGCGTGGAGCTGCGCACGACCCACAAGCACGGCGTGGAGCCGAAGCTCGACGCCGACGGGCGCGCGAAGGTGAAAGAGGCGTTCGCCAAGTCCAAAGTGAAACTCGTCGCCCTCGGCTCCACGTGCGAATACCACTCGCCGAGCCCCGAGACGGTGAAGAAGAACATCGAGACGACGGCCACATTTGTCCAGCTCGCCGCCGACCTGGGGGCCTGGGGCGTGAAGGTGCGGCCCAACGGCCTGCGCAAGGACGTGCCCGAGGACGCGACGCTCCGCCAGATCGCGGGCGCCCTGAAGGAGTGCGGCCCCTTCGCGCAGGAGAAGGGCGTCAAGATCGTCGTCGAGTGCCATGGCGGCGGCACCTCGCGCCTCGACCGCATGGCCAAGATCATGGAATACTGCGACCACCCCGCCGTCGGCCTGTGCTGGAACTCCAACGGCGGCGAGACCGACGCTCAGGGCTCGCTCAAGCCGAACTTCGACCTGTGCAAGAAGTGGTTCTGGCACGCGCACATCAAGGACTGCGGCGGCGGCTATCCCTTCAAGGAGCTGTTCGACCTCCTGAAGGGCATCAACTACAACGGCTACACGATGTTCGAGACCTCGTGCAAGGGCGACCCGGTCGAGTACCTCAAGGAGCGCCGCGCCGCGTGGGAGAAGCTGGCGCTCTGAGCCGCGGGCGCCGAGTTCACCGCACGCCTTGCCCGCCCGACAGGAAGAAGTCCACCAGCCGTTGCGAGTGGAAGAACTCGTCGCAGACCTGGTGGCCCTTGCCCTTGACGACGATGAGCTCGATGGGGCGGCCGAGCGCGCGGTAGCGGCGAGCCAGCTCGCCGCTGTTCCGCTCCAGGGGCACCACCTTGTCGGCGTCGCCGTGCAGGTGGAGGATGGGAACCTTTGCCTTTGCCAGCGGGGCGAGGCGCTCGACGGGGTTGTGCTCGTTGAGCCGCTCCTTCAGCTCGGCCTCGGTCAGGTTGTAGGCGCCGCAGGCCCGCGCGAGGCCGGGGTAGCTCGTGAGGTCGCAGACCGTGTAGATGCCGCCGATGCACTGCACCCATTCGGGATGCTCGACGGCCCAGTTGTAGAGCATCAGGCCGCCGCGGCTCTGGGGCAGCAGGCAGGCTTTGGGCGCGAGGCCATAGGTCTTTGTCGCGTGCTCGTAGAGGGCGGTGTAGGCGGCGCGGCCCTTGGGGCTGCCGAACGATTCGCCGACCTCGATGCCGCAGATGGCGAAGCCCCGGGCGAGAAGCTGCCCGAACATCCACGTGTGGCTCGGGTCCGGATGCGCGCCGATGAACGTCGGGGCGTACCACAGCCACGGCTTCGAGCCGTCGGGCGCCGCCTTCGGGGGCAGGATGACGAATGCCCTGTGGCCGCCGAGGACGAAGTCGAGCCGCTGCGCGCCGAACTGGGTCGAAGCCTTCGGCGGCTCGGCCTCTCCCGCAAGCGCCATGCCGAGCAGAGCGAGGCAACAGGCACCGGTTCTCACAGACACCCCTCGTGGCGAAGAAGCCATTTCTTGATCTCCGGTCCCGCACCGAAGCCGCCGAGGCTGCCGTTCGAGCAGATCACGCGGTGGCACGGGATGAGGATGGGGATGGGGTTGGCCCCCACCGCCTGGCCCACGGCGCGGGCCGCTCGCGAGGCGCCCACCCGCCGCGCCAGCTCGCCATAGCTCACCGTCGTCCCGAAGGGGATCCGTCGGAGTTCAGCCCACACCCGCTGCTGGAAGGGTGTGCCCGTTCCGGTGTCAAGCGGGGTCCGGGTGACGCGCGGGGATCCTGCGAAGTAGCTGGCCAAGTCATCCGCCAGCCGTTGCGTCGTGGCCTTGTCTGCTCCAGGTAGGTCATCGGCCTCGCCGAACGCAAGGCTGATGACGGCACGCCGGAAGAACACTGCCTGAATCGGTCCAAGGGGCGACGAGATCACTGCACTCAGGAGGGGAATATCCGCCTTCTTCATTCTTTCCCCAATCGGCAATCGCAAATCGGCAATCGAGAATCTACTTCTGCCCCATCAGGCGGTGCACCTGGGGGATGACCCGCACGTCGCGCAGGCGCCGCTTGAGGGCCGCCTGGAACTCGAGGAGCTGCGGCGGGCTCGGGGCACGCATCCCCCGCACGGGGCTGACGGGCTGGAGCACGACGGGGGCCTGGGCCTTCTGGGTCTCGACCAGCTCGGCCACGCGCCCAAGCTCCTCCTCCGTCGTGTCGGCGGCCACGACCACCTTCACCTGGACGCTCCGCCTCAGGGCCAGGTCGAGGAAGCGATAGTGGGCCTCCCACGGCGTTGCCTGGCCCGTCGCCGACTCCAGCTTGATGTCCATCGCCACGTGGTGGATGCTGTCGAGGACCCGCTCGAGGGCCTCGGGCAGGGTGCCGTTGGTCTCGAGGTAGACGGGCAGGTCGTGCTCGTTCAGCAGGGGGCAGAGCACGCCGAGGAACGCGGCGTGGATGAGCGGCTCCCCCCCTGTGAGGGCCGCCGAGGCGTGGAGGCCGCGCGGCGCATCGAGCGACACCACGGCTCTCAGCACCTGCGGCGCCGACATCGGGTTGTCGCGCTGCGCGAACTCGCGGGTGCCCGGCGCCTGCTCGATGGCGCAGGCCGGCACGGGCGCGAGGGCGTCCTGCGTGTCGCAGTAGAAGCAGCGGCGGTTGCAGCCGCAGAAGCGGACGAAGATCTGCCGGGTCCCGACGAGGATGCCCTCGCCCTGGATGCCGGAGAAGATCTCGAAGACCGGTGCGGATGGCTCAGGCACTCAGCGACTCCCTCGCCCTTGACACCCAAGGGCAACCGACGCATTGTAACAGTAGCCATCCCCGCAATCCACTCGGGAGTTCGCCCATGCACAAGACCCGCGAGCAGGTGCTGGAACTCGTCCGCGAATTCCACGGCCGCCTCGCTGCCATCTACGGCGAGCGGCTGAAGGGGGTCTACCTCTACGGCTCGTACGCCCGAGGTGAGGCGACCGAGGACTCCGATATTGATGTCGCCGTCGTCCTGGCAGGCCCTGTTAGCCGTGCGGAGGAGGACAAGCGCACCGACGACCTGATCGGCGACCTGTCGCTCCGTGAGGATTGCATCCTCATGCCGCTCTTCCTCTCGGAAGAAGAATACGCAGAAGCGCCCTACGCCGTCTTTCGCAGCATCGTTCGGGAAGGGGTCGGCGTGTGAAGCGGGAGGCGGAGCAACACCTCGCACGAGCCGATGAGCTCCTTCGTCTCGCCAAGCAGATTCACGGCCTCGGCTACTTCGCGGGGCTGCGCTTGCGGGGTGCCTCGGCTGATTCATGAGAACAGCAAACCCGCCTTGGCCTTTGACCTGCGGAACTCGTTGGTAGCATCGCGACAGAACGCCCCGAAACCCTTGGGGCACTGCCATTCAATGCTGTCAAGCTGAGCTGTGTCGCGCCAACCGCGCGCGAAGTCGGTTGCGATCCCTACATGGCCTTGGCCATACGTCGAGTCGACAGCGCCGGAAACTTGCGTGAGTTCGTCAAGCGTCTTCTTTGGGTGAGGATCTTGCTCCGCCTTGTAGTTTGGGTCCGCGTACCGCAACTCGCTGGGGAGAGCATCTGATAGCTGGAGGAAGGCGAGTGTGCTAGCGCGGTCACCCAGCCACCAAGCCTCGATCTCCTCAATGGCGATTCCGACAACGAACCTGTCGCTTTCTCTGACCAGCTTCCTTACCTCGTCCTGTACGGGCTTTGTCCGTCTATCCAGCAAGATCACGAAGAAGGCAAAGTATGAGAAGAGCGAACTGCGCTTGAGGAAGTTCACGATCTGGCGGACAGCGACGAGAACGCCCCCATGCCCTCGCTTGCGCATTCGCAGAGAGGACGTTGCATCCTCCGGGCTCACCGGCCAGCGGAACTGTGCGCGGTCACAAGCAATGCGCTCAAGAAGTGCAGGAAGGAGGGCCTGGTCAATGGGGCCTTCTGCGATGATGCCGATCTTGGTCGCACCCATGCTCAGCTCATCCCTGTGCTGTGCCGCCGATGAGGCCCGAAAACCATGCCTCGCCCAAGGAGTGTTGGTATAGGGTCTTAACCAGATCGATGTCCTTCCGGTCAGACAGGCGCCGTAGCGACGCGCCCTCAAGCGGCTTGCCGCGCTCCATCACGTAAACGGCCTCAGGTTGATCAAGGAACTCATCTAGGACATAGGGGCTATGGGTCGTGAAGAACACTTGGCAGCGATGGGGCGGCTTCCTGAGAGCAAGCTCTTTCAGCATTTGCACCACGTGGGTGATCAGCTGCGGATGAAGGCCGTTCTCAGGTTCCTCGAACATCAACACCCCTGGCACCGCTGGCGCATAGAGGAACGTGCACACAGCAAGGAACCGCAGCACCCCATCGCTCATCTGCTGACTGCCGAAACGGACGGAGTGCCCGTTTCCCTCGATTAGGTTGATCTCCTGCCAGCCCCATCCCTTTGCCCCCCTGATGCTGATGTCCGTGACCGTGGGGAACAGCCTGCGAACGCGGGCCACGACCGCCTGGAACTTCCCCGGCTGCTCGCGTTTGAGCCGAGCCAACACAGGGGCCAGATGCTCTCCAGACAAGCCCAACTCCAAGTGCTTCCCTCTGTCCGCCTTTCGGAGAACCTTCGGATCCCAAATGAAGTAGGAACGAAAGCTACCAAGCCAGTTCCTGAAGTGCAGCAACTCGGGAGCACGGTGCCGGAGCAACGAATCCTCGAGTCCAGCGAATGCACTTTGGGGCAGCCGGCTGAGCACAGACTCCTCGACAAGCTCCTTCCCCGCGAAACTCTTGAGCTTCGCACCCGTTCGGTCGAGCAACGTGCTTGGGCTGCCCCCTTTCGGGGAGTAGACGACCCGCTCCGAACCGACCCCAAGATACCTCCACCTCCTCACCTCAACCGCATAGTGGTACTCCCCTGCGCAGGCGCCCTTCTCATCGGGGCCAAGTTCACACTGGAGTTGCCAGGTGATGGCTTTCTTCGTCTGACGGAGATTCGGGAGGTCAGAATAGACCCATTCCTTCTCTCTCAGATAGTCTTCGATTGACGGGTAGAACAACGCTCTGAGGAAATCAATCGCTTGTAGGAGCGACGACTTGCCGCAACCGTTCGGGCCAATGATGACGTTGACGGGGCCGAACTCAGTGGAGACGTTGGCCAGATTCTTGAAGTTCTGGACGCGCAGGGATTTGATCACAGGCTGACCTCCTCCTCTGGAGGGTCTACCCAGCCTAGCCAAGCAACCAGATGCCGGCGGCTGCTCCCAGGGTCCAGTGAATTGTACAGATTGCCACGATGGGATGCAATAGGCCGTGCTGCGCTCTCACTCGACCATCGCCGTCCCCCACTCGGTGGGCTCGAGGCGGCTTTCGTTGGAGATGTGGGCGGCCACGTTGGCGGAGGGCACACGGCCCTCTCCCGGGAAGAAGTGGCCACGAGGGCAAATGGCACGCTCAAGTCTTGGGCGAGCCGTAGCGGCGGACGAGCTCGGCGCATTCGGCGGGCTGGTCGCTGTAGCGGTCGTAGATGCCCACGATGGCGCCATCGGTGGGCTTGATGCCGGCGAAGGTGTCGCGGAAGGCCATGTCCACCCACGCCGGGTGGTCGGAGAGGCGGCCGGCGGCGAGGATCTTGAAGGCGAGGCAGGGACGCTTCGTGGCCTGGATGGCCTTGTACATGCGCGGCGGGTCCTCGCGGAGATACACCTCGCCGACGGGCAGCGGCACGTGGCCGAGGAGCTGCTTCAGGGCCTCGTGGCTGCGGTGCCGCTCGTAGACGCAGGTCATGTAGTAGTCGAGGTCCCAACCCTTCGACTCGATGGCATCCACGACGTCGGGCATGTGGGTGGAGACGCCGACGAGGAGCCCCGCGTCGCGGATGCGCTTGAGGTAGTCGTGGGCGTTGTCGAGGCGTTTGTTCTTGAAGAGGGAGTCGGTGGATTCGCCGTGGTGTGCGATGCCGATGCAGCCGCCCTGCTTGAGGGTTTCGATGACCTTGGGGTCGCCGCTTTCGATGGTGAGGAAGTGCATCCTGCCGCCCTCGTCGAGGAAGCGGCGGTAGAGGGCGAGGCTCCCGCAGCCGCTCTGCCAGGCGTTGATGCCCACCTCCTGGCAGCGGCGGAGGGTCTTGAGGATCTGCTCGGGCGTGTAGTAGCTCTTCATCTCGCGGTTGACGAACGTCGAGAGATGCGAGCCGCCGTTGAAGCAGTTGGAGCCGACGATGAGGCGCGAGACCGCGTGGGGCCCGAGCTTGATCATCGGCATCTTCGGCTCGGGGGCCGGTTCCGCGGCGGCGACCTGGGCCACGGCGCCGACCACGGCGGCGGCCCCGACCTGTTTGAGGAACTCGCGGCGGCCCTCGCCGGGCTCCGCACCACGCTCGGACGAACCCATGAGCATTTCCTTTCAGCCGATGGGGGGCAGGCGCTTCTTGAGTTTCTGGGGGATGGCGGGCGACGCGGCGAGGCGGGCGATGAGGTCGGCGGCCCTCTCGACCTCGCGCTGGTGGGCCTCGGCGACGGCGCCGACGACGCGCTCGCGGAGGCGTCCCGCCCCGCGGCCCAGCGCCGCCGAGGTCGCCAGCCGCACGAGGGCGTCGAGCACGACGCCGTGCTCGCTGGCGGTGAGATGCTTGTCGGTGGCCTCGCGCTCGAGCAGTTCATCGGCCAGGGCGGCGGCGCGGGCCGCCATAGCCTCGCCCGCGGCGATGAGGATGTCGGCCAGCACGCGATAGGTCGGCAGGTAGTCGCGGCGCAACGCCACGGCGTCGGCGATGGCCTGGCGCTGGGCGGGCGCGATGTCGCCCAGGGTGCCGAGCGCGTGCAGGGCGTTGAGCAACAGGGCGGTGTTGCCCGGCCCGAGCTGGAGCTCGCCCTCGGCGATCCGCCGCCACGTGCGCACGAGGGCGTCGAGCGCCCGCTGGCGCAGCACGCCCGTCGAGGCCGCCGCGATGTTCCGCAGGCCGGTGAGCACACCCGGCACCAGCTCCGTGTAGGCCGCGACCTCGTCGCCCACGGCGTAGACCAATTCGTCCTTCTTCGTGCCCAGGCTCCTGGCCTCGATGTCGGGCAGCTCGCGCTCGAGGAGCTTGCCGAAGAAGTCGAGGAGTTCCACCTTGAGGGCCGGCGCGGCCCGCGGGCCGCGGCAGAGGCGTCCGAGGCCGTCGAGCGCCGCGTGCGAGAGCCCCTTGTCGAGAATGAGGGAGCGGAGCCTGGCGGCGACGCGCTCGACCGTCGCCGCGTCGGCCGCGGCGCCCGAGCACATCTGGCCCAGGGCGCGAGCGAGGGTCGGGCGGTCGGGGAACCTGCCGTCGAGCACCGCGAGCGCGACGCCCGCGGCCCTGGCCACGGCCTTGCCCTGACGGGCATCGAGGCGCGAGGCAAGCTCGCCCAGGGTGCGGGCCGCGCTGACGCGCGACCGCGGCCGCTCGCCCCGGGCCACCACGTCGAGCAGCGGCGGCAGGGCGGGCGCGCCCAGCTTGGCGACCAGGGCCTCGATGGCCGCCAGAATCCCGGGGCTGGCATACTCCTGGAGCGAGGCGAGCGCGGCCTCGGCCAGCCCGCGCCGCGTCGCGGCGGGAATCGCCGGGTCGGCCGCGGCCAGCGAGTTGAGCACGGCCAGCCGCGCGGCGCGGTGCCCGCGCCGGAGGGCGTCGAGGAGCAGCCGGCCGATCCGCGCCTTCGCGGCGCGCGACGTCTCGCGCCGCGCCGCCACGCCGTCGAGCAGCCGCACGAGGGCCTCCTGCGCCGCCTCGGGCGCGCGCAGCAGCCGCTCGGCCACGCCCGGCACCACGGCCTCGCCGAGCCGGGCCAGCGCGTTGAGGACAGGGAGGCATTCGACCCCGGGGTCGCCGCTCGCCTCGATCTCGTCGAGGGCCTGGCGCAGCGCCTCGTCGCGTTGCTCGCGCGACGCGGCGGACTCGACGGCCACGGCCACGAGGGGCCGGCGCACCCGATGGTCGGCCAGCGACGCCAGCTCGCCCTGGAGGGCGGCGTAGACCTCGCCGGGGCTGGCCTCGCCGAGCAGGAGCAGCACGCGGCGCACCTCGGGGCCAAGCTCCTCGGCCGCGTCGCGGAGCTGGTTGAGGAGCACGTGCACGAGGTCCTGGCAGCTTCGCGTGTCGCGCGCCACGGCGCGGCAGACGCCCTCGACGGCACGGATGAGCAGGCGGCGCACCTCGACCGACGGCTCGTAGCGAAGCGTGCCCGCCGCGATGCGCAGCAGCACGCCCAGCTCGGCGTCCGAGGCATGGCCGAAGCGCCGGCCGATGCGCTGGGCGGCCGACTGCTTCTGCCGCGCGTTCCCCTCGGCCAGGAACCGGGCGTCCTCGGCCACGTCGGCGGGCAGGCCCAGCACGGTGAGGGCCTGGGCCGCCTCGCCGCGGACCTCGGGGTCCCGGTCCATCAGCGACGTGGCGAACAGCACCATCTTCTCGCCGTCGCTCGCGGGCGACAGGGCCAGGCGGCGGAGCGCGGTCACCTTCTCCTTCGAGTCGGCGCTCGTGCGCAGCACCAGCTCGAGTTGCGCGATGTCGCGGCGGGTGAACAGCTCGTGGATTTCGCTGGGGTGCAGCAGGTCGGCCTTCGGCACGAGGGCAGGCAGACGGGCCTCCTCGGGCGCCGGCTCGCCCCCCTCGGCCACCAGCTCCTCCTCGAGGGCGATGGTCCGCCAGCCCTTCTCCTCGACCACGACGAACGCCGCGGGCAGCGTCTCGCCCGGCAGCGTCAGCGCGCGGAGCGACTCCGTCGTCAGCCCGCCCGCCTGTTCGAGCAGTTGCGGGTGCAGGAGCACGTGCTGGAGGGCCGGCGAGTCGCGCAGGCACTCGATCGCGGCGGCCGAGAGGGCCACCCTCTGCGCCAGGAGTGCGGCCAGGCGCACCGCGAGCCGGTCGCCCAGCCCGAAGCGCTCCCGATAGAAATCCCTCGTCCCGCGCATTCCCCTGGGCATGCAGCCGTCTCCGCAAGAACTCTCCCTGGCGATGGTAGCAGGCGGGGATTGGCGAGTCAAGAAGGGGAAGCCGGCGAGGGTGCGAGCCGGGATTGTGGGCGGAACGGGCGCGCGGAAAAGACACCCGCTGTCTTTTGTGCGAAGCACCCGCAGGGCCGTTCCGGCAAGAGACAGCGGGTGTCTTTTCTGCCGCTCAAGCGCGTCCGCGCGAGCGCCGGCGACGGCGGAGCAGGGCCAGGCCGCCGAGGCCCAGAAGCGTGAGGCTCGTCGGCTCGGGCGAGGCCTGAAGGCGCAGGGCCTCGCGCCCGTCGGGCAGCGTCTCGATCCACGACCACCACACCGGGCCGCCCTGGGCGTCGCTGTAGTCGAAGGTCGCGGAGTCGAAGCCCGTGATCCCGCCCGTGGCCGTGAGGATGTCGAAGTAGTCGCCGGGCTGGGGGACAAAGCCAGGGTCGAGATGGACCTCGATGCCACCGAGCGTGGCCGTGCCGGGCGTGCCCACGACCTCGATCCAGTCGTACTCGGTGCCCTGGAGCAGGCCGCCAATGTCGACGAGCATCGTGCCGCCGCTGTGCGTGTAGCTGCCGTCCACAATCAGGTGGCCGGGCGTGTTGCCGGCCGAGCAGGTGCCGCCGGCCTGCACATCCACGTCGCCCAGGATGCTGCCCGAGCCAGCCAGCAGGCCACCGGCGACCGTGACGTCGCTGGTGATGCTGCCGTTGACGAGCAGGGTGCCGGCGTAGACGGTGGTCGCGCCGTTGTAGCTGTTGGCAGCGTTGGTGAGGGTCCATGTCCCGAGGCCGCGCTTGTTGAGGTCGAACGTGTCGGCCGAACCGTTGTAGATCCTGCCGTTGATCGTGCCGTCACCCGCCCCCTGCAAGTCGAGGCTCCGCGTTCCCGTGCCGTTCTGCTGAAAGATGTCCCCGTTGAGGGTCAGCGAGCCGCTGTCAACCTGGACGTAGTGGGCGCTTCCGCCGGTCTCGAGCCGGATCGCGCCGGCAAAGGTGTTGTCGCCGCTGCCGCTTCTGAGGACGGCCTGGCTGCTGCCCGCATTGTCGCCGGCGAGGTCCAGGTTGTTGGCGATCGTGATGTCGTTCTCGAGGTGCAGGGCGGTGCCTGCGGCGCTGCCGTTGAGGTCGACTCCTGCCTCTCCCAGCGCGCTGCTGTGGCGCGCGACGAGCGTGCCGCCGTTGAGGGTCGTGCCCTGCGAGTAGTTGCCGCCCCCGGTGATGGTCACCCGCCCCGGGCCGTTCACCTGCACGGCCATTGTCCTGTGGCCGCCCGGAGCGGGGTCCCGGTCGTCCACTTTCGAGACCACGATGTCGCCGGTGCCGGCGAAGACGGCCACGGCCTTGGCGCCGGCCGAATCGGGCGACCAGTACGTCGAGAAGCCGGAGCCAAACGTCAGGGTCCCCGAGCCATTGTTCGTATACGTCGTTGTCCCCTTCTCCGGCCGGATTTGGACGGAGAACAACTGGTCGGTGGTGACCGCGGCCTCGACTGTGATGCCGCCACCGTTGCCGATGCAGATCAGGCTGCCCGTGCTGGTGAACGTGTAGGCTGCGACGCCGGCCGTCTGGAAGCGCATCCACTTCAGGAGGCGATGGGTGCTGTTCGTGCCCAGCGCGATGGTGGTATTGCCGTTGCCCAGGCCATCGAACTGAGCAACGTCCCCGGTCAAGCTGCTGCCCGGCACGCTGGCAGGGGTCCAGTTGGCTGAGGTCCCCCAGGAGGCGCTCGACGAGCCGTCCCACGTAACGGTGACGGCTGAGGCGGATGCTGCCATCAGGAGCGCGACGGCAACAGCGACGGCCCGCCACGCCTGGGGGCGAACCCACGCAGCGCGGCCCCAGCCACGCTTGACCGACCATTGCAGGGAGCCAGCCATTCTCGCCTTCCTCACTCGCATCGACCTATACCCTTCTTCAGCGGCCCCAACACGCCAAGAGTCTACCGGAGGCCCCTGCGCCGTGTCAAGGCGAAAACCGCGTTTTCCGGACTGCGCGAACGCGCCTCGCCGGGGCACCAGACACTTGCCTCACTTCTCCTCTCTCACCCTCCTTTGTAGCAGGCAGCAACGCATGTGCCATTCAACGGCCTTCCCGCCCGTCTGCCACGATTTCGCATTAGTATAGACTCAGAAAGGACTTGCGCCGATCCCCGGAACGTCGGCCGGGTGTTCCCGGAGGATGTTTTTGTGCTCATGTTGACAATCCGCAACGGCGTTCCCGCCGTTTCGCCACAAAGGCAAGCGGGGCAGTGTGTTATGGCTGTTGACGCTTGGCAACGCGATGCTGCCGAGCGGCAACGCGGGCGCGGCCGGGATTCCCTGAGGGTCCCTTGACAAGGGCCGGCACGTGGGTAGAATCCAAGTGATGGCGGGGAAAGGCGGGGCAGGGCCATCAACCCAGGAGTTGGCAGCATGGCAAAGGCAGCAGTGGGACTCTGTGCGCTTGGGCTGGCCGTGGGCATGCTGGTTGGCGGCGCGGGCGCGCGCCAGGAGGCGTTAGCCGCTGACGCCGTCGTGATCGCCGTGTCGCCCAGCACGATCTCCCTCGGGTCGAAGGGAGGCGTCGTGTCGGTCCACGCCGACATCCCGTTCAGCGTGGTGGACTGCACGACGCTCGACCTCAGCGGCCTCCCGGCGCAGAGCGCGTTCGCGGACGACCGGGGCGACCTGGTCGTCAAGGTCAGCCTCGAGCGGGTCAAGGCCATCATCGCTCCTCCCTCGGCCACGCTGACGCTCACCGGCGCGACGAAGGACGGCGTTCCCTTCACGGGAACCGACACCATCCGCGTCGTCGAGGGCAAGTAGCCTCGCATCCCAATCCGCACGCTCTCGTGGGGGAATGCCCTTCGGCATTCCCCCTTCTCTTTGGCCCAACCGCCGCGGCCTTGAAGCAAGGGCGGCGACGTGGTATGGTGACGGCGTGGACATCCCATTCCGTATGGATATGGAAGGAGGACCGGCCGTGAGCCGATCAGTCAGCCGCCGCAACTTCCTCGCCTCCCTCGCCGCATCGTATCCCCTGCTGAGGAGCGCCGACGCGGCCGCCGCCCCGGCGAAGCGCCCGAACATCATCCTCATCATGGCCGACGACATGGGCTTCTCGGACATCGGTTGCTACGGCGGCGAGATCAGCACGCCGACACTCGACGGCCTCGCGAAGGGCGGCATCCGCTTCACGCAGTTCTACAACACCCCCCGCTGCTGCCCATCGCGCGCGACGCTGCTCACCGGCCTCTACTGCCACCAGGCAGGCGTCGGCCACATGGTCGGCGACTACGGCGTGCCCGGCTATCGCGGCTTCCTCAACGACCGCTGCGTGACGATCGCCGAGGCCATCAAGCCCGCGGGCTACACGACCCTCATGGTCGGCAAGTGGCACGTCGGCGAGCGGCGGCCCCACTGGCCCGTGGACCGCGGCTTCGAGCACTACTACGGACTGGTCAGCGGCGGCTCGAACTATTGGAAGGTTGACAAGGGCCGCATCTTCGCCGTGGACGACAAGGAGACAACGCCCGACGACAAGGACTTCTACGTCACCGACGCCTTCAGCAACAAGGCGGTCGAGTACGTGGACACGCACGGCCGCGGCGACAAGCCCTTCTTCCTCTACCTCGCCTACACCTCGCCCCACTGGCCCCTCCACGCCTGGCCCGACGACATTGCGAAGTACAAGGGCAAGTACATGAAGGGCTGGGACAAGCTCCGCGAGGAGCGCCACCGCCGCCAGATCGACATGGGCCTCCTCGACCCCAAGTGGCCCCTCACGCCCCGCGACAGGTCGGCCCCCGCCTGGGACGATGTGAAGGACAAGGAGATGTGGGACCTGCGGATGGCCGTCTACGCCGCGCAGGTGGACCGCATGGACCAGGGCATCGGCCGCCTCGTCGCCAAGCTGCGCGAGCTGGGCAAGCTCGACAACACCCTCATCATGTTCCTCACCGACAACGGCGGCTGCGCCGAGGCCATTGACCGCGGCCAGAAGGGCGTACCGCCCGGCCCGGTCAACTCCTTCCTGAGCTACCACCTGCCCTGGGCCAACGCCAGCAACACCCCGTTCCGCCTCTACAAGCACTGGGTCCACGAGGGCGGCATCTCGTCGCCCCTCGTCGTCCACTGGCCGGCGGTCATCAAAGACAGCGGCAAGCTCACGGGCCAGGTCGGCCACACGATTGACGTCATGGCCACCTGCCTCGACGTGGCCGGCGGCGAGTACCCCAAGACCTTCAACGGCAAGGAGATTCAGCCCCTCGAGGGCAAGAGCCTCCTCCCCACCTTCGAAAATGTGGGCGGGGCCTCCGTGCCCCGCGTCCTCTTCTGGGAGCACGAGGGCAACCGCGCCGTGCGGCAGGGAAAGTGGAAGCTCGTCTCGCGGCACCCCGGCGGCTGGGAGCTTTACGACATGGAGACCGACCGCACGGAGCTGCACGACCTAGCCGCCAAGCAGCCCGACAAGGTCAAGGAACTCTCCGCCCTCTGGGACGCCTGGGCCAAGCGCAGCAACGTCGAGCCGTGGCCTGTGCGGCGCCCCCCTGGCGGCAAGAAAAAGTAGGCCACCTGCCGCTGAGCAGGCGATGGTTCGGCTATTCGGGGTGTGTGTCAGGGTCGCTCAGTACACCGCCCCACAGATAAGGGGACAGGAAGCTCCCCGTTGGTGCTCTCCTCAGTCCCGAAGGGACTGAAGCGGGTTGCCGGCGGCTTCAGCCGCCGGATCAGAGGCCACCCCCGGTCCAGTCCCGAAGGGACGGCAGAAGCCCGTGGCGAGGTGGCCGGGGGCCTCCTTCTGCCGTCCCTTCGGGACTTCGGGCAGTTCCGGCGCCAGGGTCCGGCGGCTGAAGCCGCCGGCAACCCACTGCGCTCCCTTCGGGAGCAAGACGCCGAGGCGTCCGCGGCCTTGTCGCCTTATCTGGGGGTCGGCGTACTTGGGGCTTCGCGCGTCCCCGACTTGCAAAGAGCGCCTGCACAGGGTAGACTCCTGACGGTAGAGGATTCCTTTCACTGCGCCACTGCTTCAGGAAGGAGGCCGCACGTGAGCGAACGGAAGAAGGGTGTGTCGAGGCGGGACTTCATGCGCGGGGCACTGGCCGCGGGGGCGGCCTTCGGCGGCCTCACGATTCTGGGGGCCAGCGCGCGCGGCCAGGGCAAGGTCCTGAAGGCGGGCCTCGTGGGCTGCGGGGGGCGCGGCCGCGGCGCCGCCGTGAACTTCCTCGAGGCCGGGAAGTATCTCAAGACCGATGTGACGATCACCGCGATCGCCGACCTCTACAAGGACCCGATGGAGAAGACGCGCGAGCGGCTGAAGCAGGACGGGTGCGACATCCCCGACGCCAGGTGCTTCGCGGGCTTCGACGGCTACAAGAAGCTCGTGGACAGCGGCGTGGACTTCGTGCTGCTGGCCACGCCGCCCGTGTTCCGGCCCCTGCACTTCGAGACGGCGGTGAAGGCGGGCAAGCACGTGTTCATGGAGAAGCCGGTGTGCGTGGACCCCGTGGGCGGGCAGCGGGTCATCGCCGCCGGCGAGGAGGCGGCGAAGAAGAACCTCTGCGTCGTCGCCGGCACGCAGCGGCGCCACGACATCGGCTACCTGGCCGCCAAGAAGCTCGTGGACGACGGCGTGGTCGGCTCGCTCTGGGGCGGCGCGGTGTACTGGTGCGGCGCCTCGTCGTGGATCACCCGCCGCGAGCCGGGCTGGAGCGACATCGAGTACATCACGAAGAACTGGATCAACTTCGTCCAGATGTCGGGCGACCACGTCATCGAGCAGCACGTGCACAATCTGGACGTGATGGTGTGGTTCCTGGGCGCCGTGCCGACGCTGGCCGTGGGCGTGGGCGGCCGCGCCCGGCGGAAGACGGGCAACCAGTACGACTTCTTCAGCGTGGACTACACGTTCGCCGGCAAGGACAAGCCGATCGTCCACGTCCACAGCCTCTGCCGCCAGGTCAACGGCACCTGGAGCCGCGAGACCGAGGAGTTGATCGGCGACAAGGGGCGCATCCTCGCCAAGAGCGTCTACCTCCACCCGCGCAAGCGCGTCGAGCTCCCCAAGATCGAGGGCCACGACAACGCGTACGTCCAGGAGCACGTGGACCTCATCAACGCGGTCGTGAAGGAGAAGCCGCTCAACGAGGCCGAGCAGGTGGCCAACTCGACCCTGGTGGGCATCATGGGCCGCCTTTCCGCTTACACGGGCCAGCCGGTGCGGTTCACCGACGTGTGCAAGCCCGACGGCCAGTTCGGCAAGCTCGCCCTCTCGCCGACGGCCGAGGACTTCGAGAAGGGCGAGATCAAGCTGCCCGCCGAGGAGATTCCCCTGCCCGGCGTCGCCGAGGCCTGATGTCGCGTCGAGCACTCCCGGGGGGCCTTCGCGGCGTGAAGGCCCCCCGCGCGCCCGAGGCCCCCGGGCCGATTTCCCGAGTAGAGGCGCAATGCACGTCGGCACGCTTGCCTTCCGCGCAGTGATCCCATGCCTGATGGCGTTCGCTGCCGCCCCGCCCCGCGCGCGGGGCGCGAGCGGCGAGTGGCGGGACTGCCTCGGGCCGGCTGCCCGCCCCGAGCCGTCGGGCAGCGTGGCCCGGCGCGCCGACGGCGCGCTGGAGGTCGAGGCCGCCCAGGGGCAGCGCGCCACGCTGGTCCTGGCCCCCACGTGCCCCGCGGCCTTCGACCTCGAGGTCGCGCTGCGTTGGAGCGCGCGCGGCCGCGGGAGCGAAGGGGTGCAGTTCCTCATCGGCCCCCACGCCTTCGGCTCGGCCGGCTACCGCGTCGTCGCGGCGCCCGAGGCCTGGGCGGCGGAGTGCCGCGCGCCGTGCCTGGAGCCGCAGCGGGAGCAGAGGCTCGAGGTGCGCGTCCGCCCCCAGTGGCTCGAGTACTGGCTCGGCGGCAGCCTGGTTGCCCGGTGCCCCGCCGAGGCGGCAGGGGCGACTGGCGTGCGGCTGGTGGTGGCGGCGGGCAGCCGAGCCGTCGTCGAGCGGTGCCGGCTGCGGGCCGTGGAGGCCGCCTCGGCGGCGGAGGCCACGCCCCGCTTCGTGTATCCCGCCCCCGCGTTCCGCCGCGGGGGGCGAGTGGTCACCGATGGCCTGGCCGCCCGGGGCCAGGCCGTCGAGGTGCAGGGGGCCGGCCGGGACGCGCCGCTCGTGGGCGGGCACGACGCCGCGCTGGGCCTCGCCGGCCGCTACAACGCGGTCTTCGGCCTGCGCGGCATCGAAGGCTCCGGCAACGTGTGGCTCGACGTCGCCACCGCGGAGGGGCACACACTGGCCTCCTCCTGCGTGCGGCTCGAGGAGTTGCCGACGGACCGCTACGCGCGCCTCGGCGTGCCGTTCCCGTATCGGCCCGGGGCCGTGCTGGAGTTCCGCGTGGCCCTCGAGCGCGGCAGGGCGCGCGTGGACGAGGTGGCCGTGGAGGGCGCGGCCGGGGGGGCCGACGCCGCGGGCGGCGGCGCGCCCGCGCGCCCATGGCGGCAGCGGCGCGCCCGGGTCCTGGCCGACGTGTGGGGCAAGGCGCGCCCGGACCCCGAGGCCGCATTCACCATCGCCCGCCTGGAGCGCCGCCTGGCCCAGGGCGGGTGGTACGAATTCCGCGTGGTGTGGCAGCAGGACGCGGCGGCGCGCCTCGACGACCTGGCCGTGGACCTCTGGGTGGCGTGCCGGGACGCCTGGGGCATCGTGCGGGTGCTCGACTTCGGCGCGGCGTGCGACACCGTGCCGCGGGGGCCGCAGGCCACGACGGCCTGGCTGGACCCCGCGGTGCTGCCGCGCTACGGGCCGCCGGCAGCGCTCTTCGCACAGGTCTACCATAAGGGGGTGCCCGTGGCTGCCGCCGCGCGGAAGTGGGGAATCCCCGTGGACGACGTCTACATCGTGGGGGCGCAGCGGGCCGGGGCGCTCCGCGAGGCCCCGCCGGTCACTGAATGAGCGGCGGCTCGCGCCGGCCCTCGATGTCCCAGCCCTTCCCCCAGCGGCGGAACCTGAAGATCTCGGTGTATTGCACGCGGTCGCCGCGGTTGCCGGGCGCGTTCTTCAGCGGGCCCTCCGTGTACTGCGAGTTGTGGCCCTCCCAGCGGAACTTGAGGCGCAGCTTCACGTGGGCCACCGCGCCCTCCAGCGAGATGTCCTCGACCGACACCTCGAGGCCCTCGGCCTTCGCGCTCGCCTCCTTGTCGTCGGCGAAGTACGCGTAGAACCGGTCCTTGATCTCCTTCTCCGAGGGCAGGACAGGGGCGCTCTCCAGCCCTCCCTCGCGCCCGCCGGCTCTGCCGCCGACGGCGGGCAGCCGGTACGCCATGGCCGCGAGCAACACCACCATGATCGCCTGGAGAATCGTCTGTATCGTGCGGTTCGATCCCATGTCGGTAGCTCCCTGTGGACTGCGGGCCCCCCGCGGGCCCGGCTCCGCCGGGCCCGCCTGCGATGATACCCCGGCCCCTGCGCGCTGTCAAGGCGCGGAATCATTTGTCGCCCGGCCTCTTGAAGAACGCTCGGCGCGGGGGTAGAATGATCGGCAGCACGCGCCCGGGCGGGTGGTGGAATGGCAGACACATTGGACTTAAAATCCAAGGGGGCCTCAAAACCCCATGCGGGTCCGAATCCCGCCCCGCCCACCACGGTGAGTGGCTCTGCCGTACCCGAGCGGCCCCTTGGGGGCAGGGAGGCGTGAGATGTCCTGGCTCGGCTCCAGATTGCGGCGGGAGAGCGGAGGCGCGCGGTTCGCCCACGCGGGCGGCCCGCCGCCGGCGGGCCACGGGGGACACGCCGCGGGGGCGCACCCCCACGCGCACCACTACCAGCCGCGCGGCACACCCGTCGGCCTCATCGTCGGGGTCGGCGCCGCCGCGGTGGCCGTGCTGATCCTCGTGATCGGCATCGTCGCCAGCCGCGGGGAGACCCCGACGCTTGCCGAGCTGAAGGCCAAGCTGGGCATTCCGGCTCAAGGCTTGCCCGCCGGCTTCAAGGTCTCGCAGGTGGATTTCATGAACCGCCTGGGCACGCCGCGGCACCAGGAGCAGGACCCCGCCTACTTGTACTTCTACTACGACATTCAGGAGGGCACGGCGATCCTGGCGGTGGACCGCGGGGGCTGGGAGGTCGGCGAGGCACGCATCCGGCGGATCTACGTCCGCTGAGCGGCTCCGCGACTCGAGGCAACGGGCGGCGAGGCGTCCCGAGCGCCCTTGGTTTCCTATTCGTCGCGGCGGGCACAAGAGGAGCTCTGGATGCCTTCGTTCACCACGGCCCGCGAGATCGTCGCGGGAGCGGGCTCGGTCGGCTGCGTTGGCGGGCGCGCAGCGGCGCTCGGCGCGAGGGCGCTCGTGGTCACCGGCCGCTCGGCGATGCGGAAGAGCGGGGCGACCGACAAGGCGCTCTCGCTCCTCCGCGCGGCAGGCGTCGAAGCCGCCGTCTTCGACCAGGTCGAGCACGACCCCGACGTGACGACGGTGGACGCCGGCCGCGCCGCGTGCCGCGCGGCGCGGTGCGACGTGGCCATAGGCCTCGGCGGCGGCAGCACCCTCGATGCGGCCAAGGCCATCGCCGCGCTCGTGAATGAGCGGGAGCCGACGGCCGACTTCGTCCTCGGGCGGCCCATCGCTCAGCCCGGCCTCCCCTTCATCGCCATCCCCACCACGTCGGGCACGGGGGCCGAGGTGACGAAGAACGCGGTGCTCAGCGACCGCTCCCGCTGTCTCAAGCAGAGCATCCGCGCCGAGTGCATGATGCCCGTCGTGGCCATCGTGGACCCCGAGCTGACGCTGTCGTGCCCGCCGCAGGTGACGGCCGCCGCGGGGATGGACGCTCTGGTGCAGGCCATCGAGAGCTTCACCTCGATTCACGCGACGCCGCTCACCGACGCGCTGGCCTTCGAGGCGGCCCGCCGCCTCATCGGGTCGCTCGCCGCGGCGTGGGAGGATGGCTCGGACCTCGCGGCCCGCGAGCAGTGCGCCTACGGCAGCCTGATGGCCGGCATGGCCCTGGCCAACGCCCGCCTGGGCGCCGTGCACGGCATGGCCCACCCGCTCGGCGCGCGCTACGGCCTCGAGCACGGCGTCGTGTGCGCGCTCCTGATGCCCCACGTGATGCGCCTCAACCGCGGCCACGTGGGCGACAAGTACGCCCGCCTGTCGGCGCTCGCGGGCGGCGACATCGTCGGGTTCGTCGAGGGGCTTGTCGAGCGCTTCGGCCTGCGCCACGCCCTCGACGGCGTGGCGATTCCCCGCGAGGACTACGCGGCCATCGCCAAGGAGAGCCTGCCCTCGGGCTCGCTCAAGGCCAACCCCCGCAAGTTCACCGAGGGCGACGTTGTCGCCGTGCTGGAGGCACTGGTGCAATGAGCAGCGATGTCCGCATCCTCCGCGACCTGGCGCAGCGCTACGCCGACGTGTGCCGCAAGCCGACCTACGACGAGCGGCGCGACCTGTGGCGCCGCCACAACAGCCTCCAGCGCACGCGGCCGCTCGTCTACGTCCGCTGGCTCGCCGCCTGGCACGAGGCGCCCGAATCGCGCCTCGAATGCCAGGACCTCTTCTACCGCCCCTACGAGAAGTGGCTGCGCCAGATGCTCTTCCAGGACACGCTGGACGACGACTACATCCTCGAGCCCTGGCTCGCCGTGCGGGCGAGCGTGGCGGTCCCGCGCGAGGGGCTCTGGGGCCTGCCGATCCGCCATAGCGAGAGAACCGCTCCCCGCGGCTCGTGGAAGTTCCAGCCGACGCTTGCCACCCTCGACGATGCGCAGCGGATGACCTTCGCCCACCATCGCGTGGACGAGGAGGCCACCGCCCGCAACGCCGCCCGCGTGCGCGACGCCGTCGGCGACGTCCTGCCCGTCGTCGTGGACCGCTCGCCCGCCTACGGCGGCTGGAACGGCGACATCTCGACCCTGCTCACCCAGCTTCGCGGACTCGACCAGCTCATGCTGGACATGATGGACAACCCCGAGTGGCTCCACCGCGTGCTGAAGTTCATGAGCGACGCCATCCTCACCACCCACGCCGAGGCCGAGGCGGCAGGCGACTGGCGCCTGCTGAACCACGCCAACCAGGCCATGCCCTACGCCGCCGAGCTGCCCGACCCGTCGGCCGACCCGCGGCCCGTCACCCGCGACAGGCTCTGGGTCTTCGTCGCCGCCCAGGAGTACACTCTCATTTCGCCTGCCATGCACGACGAGTTCCTGCTCCAGTACCAGCTTCCCATCATGGCGCGGTTCGCCCTCTCCGCCTACGGCTGCTGCGAGGACCTCACCCGCAAGATCGACATGCTCCGCAAGGTGCCCAACTTGCGGCGCATCGCCGTGACCCCTGTGGCGAACGTGGCGAAGTGCGCCGAGCAGATCGGCACCGACTACGTCGTGTCCTGGCGGCCCAACCCTGCGCAGATGATCTGCTGCGGCTACGACCCCGACCTCATCCGCAGGGTCGTCGCCGACGCGATGGAGGCCGCCAAGGGGTGCATCGTGGACATCACGCTCAAGGACGTCGAAACCGTCCAGGGCAAGCCCCAGAACCTGCGGCGGTGGGTGAAACTCGTCCGCTCGATCACCGACCACTACACCTAGAACGGAGCGCGCGGCCATGAAGGAGAGGGCGACGCGGCGGGAGTTTCTGAGGACGGCTGCCGGCGCGGCCGCGATGGCCGCGGTCGGCAGTGCTTGCGACCGTGAGGAGCCGAAGGGGAAGCGCCCCAACATCGTGTTCATCCTGTCCGACGACCAGGGCTACGGCGACCTCGGCTGCTATGGCGCGACCGACCTGAAGACGCCATGCATTGACGGCCTCGCGGCCGAAGGCGTCCGCTTCACGCAATACTACGCCGCCGCGCCCGAGTGCACGCCGACTCGCACGGCCCTCCTGACCGGCCGCTATCTCCACCGCGTCGGCGGACTCGAGTGCGCCATCGGCACGACCAACGTCGGCCGCTACGACGATGCCATTCGCCTGGCCGAGAAGCACGAGCTGGGCCTGCCCGTCGAGGAGACCTCCATCGCCCGAATGCTCAACGACGCGGGCTACGCGACCGCCGTCTACGGCAAGTGGCACCTCGGCTACGAGCCGAAGTTCCTCCCCCGCCGCCACGGCTTCGACCAGTTCAAGGGCATCCTGGGCGGCCATTGCGACTACTTCCACTACGTCGAGATCACCGGCGTCAAGACCCTCTACGAGAACGACGAGCCGGCGACCGACGGCCGCTACATGACCGACCTCATCACCGAGGAGTCGGTGAAGTTCATCGGGCGGCAGAGCAGCGCGAAGCCCTTCTTCCTCTACGTGGCCTACACGGCGCCCCACAGCCCCTACCAGGGGCCGAAGGATCGCCAGCCCGAGCGCGTGCCGAAGGAGAAGTGGGACGACGGGCCGCGCGCGAAGTACGCCGAGATGGTCGAGCACATGGACAAAGGCGTCGGCCAGATCCTGAAGGCCCTGGCCGACAAGGGCCTGGCGGACGACACGCTCGTGGTCTTCGCGAGCGACAACGGCGGCGACCCGCGGGGCAGCAACGCGCCCTTCTCGGGCCGCAAGAGCTCGCTCTACGAGGGCGGCATTCGCGTGCCCTGCATCGCCCGCTGGCCCGGCGCGCTCCCGAAGGGCGTCGTCTCGCACCAGCCGTGCATCACGATGGACCTCACGGCGTCGCTGGCCCGGGCGGCGGGCGTGACCCCGCCGCGGCCCTTCGACGGCATGGACATTCTCGGGCACGTGGGGGCGGGCGCGAAGGACTTCGCCCGCACGCTCTTCTGGCGTGCGCGGCGCGGCGAGCGCACCTGGCGTGCCGTGCGCGACGGCTCGCTCAAGTACCTCTCGCGCCAGGACGGCGAGAAGCTCGAGGAATGGCTCTTCGACCTCGAGGCCGACCCCGCCGAGAAGAACGACCTCCTGGCCGCGCGGCCCGGCGACGCCAGGCGTCTGAAGGGCCTGCTCGGCGACTGGGAGAAACAAGTCCAGCACCGGAGATAGGAGCCCGAAGCGATGCGAGGAGCCATTCTTGCGGCGGCCCTCACGGCGGCGGCCGCTGCCGCGGAACTGCCCGCCGGCTGGACCCTGAAGGGCGAGTGCGAGACGAACGCCGAGCGCCTCGCGCCGACCGAGCCGGCCACCATCACGGCCCCTGTGCAGGGAGGCCAGTCCGTCGCCCTGGCGCTCAGCCTGGGCAAGCTCGACACGCCCCTGGCCATCCGCGCCACCGATGCTGCCAAAGGCGTCGTCGAACTCGTGCTGACGGCCAAGGACCTGCCGCAGTCGCCCTGGCCCTGGAAGAAGGAGATCGCCAGGGACGCGGGAATCGAGGCGTCGCTGCGGCAGGTCGGCCAGCCCTGGCTCTTCCACGGCCGGCGCTGGGTGCGGCCGAATCCCCATTTCTACCACGGGGCCGACCTCAAGAAGGCGCTCGACAACTGGGACAAGCTGCCGGCGGCAACCGCGCATCGCGTGCAGCTCCGCCTGGACTTCGAGCTGGGCGCCGTGGCCTTCTGGCTCGACGACCGCTATCTCGGCCGGGCCGAGCTGGCCGCGACCACGCTCACGCTCGCGCTCAAGCCGGGCCACGGCCTCCTCGCCGCCTCGGTGGGCAAGTGCGAGGACCATGGCCGCTACCTGCCCCTCCGCCTCGCCGGCTACCGGCGCGCGGGCGACGCCGGCGCGGCGAAATGCCCCCTGCCCCCAGGGCCGCAGACCCTCAACGGCGTCCCGTTCCACGTGGCCGCGCCCGACGAATCCATTGACGTCGGCCTCTCCCGCTGGCTCGAAGAGGCATCCGGCCCCGACGATTTCACCGACGACTACTACACCCGCAGCACGTTCGACGGCACGCCCGAGTCGATCCTGCTGTCCGTGCCGACGGCCGACTACGGCTGGGCGCACCTGCTCTGCGCGGTGGACCCCGACCCTGCGAAGACGCCCGTCCTCACGCTCCGCCTCACGCGCTTCCTCGGCGACTCCTTCGACTCGGGCGGGCGGGGCGACGCCTTCGCTGATACAACGGTTCGCGTCGAGCCCGGCACGCCCGGCACGCTCCGCCAGATCCGCGTGCCGCTCCACATCGGCCACATCCAGGACGTGCTCGACGAGACGGGCACGACGCACGGCCGCTCGACGCAGTGCCTCGACCTGGAGCTGACGAAGGGGCTGCACCAGGTCCAGAAGCAGAACTACGCCAACTTCTCGACCAAGCCGCTCGGCAAGCCGAGCGGCGTGCGCGTCTTCGGCCTCACCCTCGAGCGCTCGCCCCTCCGCGTGCGCCTGCGCGCGAAGCAAGTGGGCAACGTCCTCTACGCCAGCGAGAAGCCCGAGCTTGAGCTGAGTGTCGCGAACGTCGCCGGTGCGGCGTTCAGCGGCGAGGCGGTCTGCGACATCACGGACTTCTATGGAGCAAGCCGCCGCGTGAGCCAGAAGGTGGCGGTCGAGCCGGGCAAGACCGAGTCCGTTCGGCTCGACGTGGGCGGTCCCACGCTCGGCTGGTTCAAGGCCGAGGTGCGGGTGACTCGCGACAACGAGGCGATTTGGGACACGACGACCAGCTTCGCCATCCTCCCGCCTGACACGCGGAAGGCGGGGCCGGAATCGCCCTTCGGCACCTGGTGGTTCCGCAACAGCCACATCGGCACCAAGGATGTCGCCGACGTCGCGCCGCTGCTCCAACGCCTCGGCTTCCGCCATGTCTGTCCCGGCGGCTCAGGGCCGTCGGGCGAGGAGCTGGCGAAGCACGGACTCTCCATCAGCATGCTGCCCAACCTGATGCGCGGCAAGGACGCCGAGAAGGCGATTGACGCCGCCGTGAAGGCCCACCCCGATGTGAAGTGGGCGCTCATCTTCCACGAGAGTGGCTTCGGAGAGAAGCTCGTCTTCCCGCCCGAGTTCATCGGTCAGCCCGCGCCCAAGCTCGATGAGAAACAGGAGAAAAGCTTCAAGGCACGATGGGACCAGGCCATCGAGGTAAGCAAGCTCTATCGCGCGAAGTACCCGCAGATCAAGCTCATCTTCGGCAACAGCTCGCTGCCGTTCGCCGTGGAGTTCATGCGCCGCGGCTACCCGCGCGACCTGGTGGACGCCTTCGGCGACGAGGACCTCGGCCAGCTCATCATGCCCGAGTACCCGCCCCAGGCATTCAAGAGCGTCTACTTCCAGCGCGAGTACCAGAAGCTCTACAAGTACGACGTGCCAGTGACCTCGACCTACGAGTGGCGGGGCCGCCCGACCACGCCCGGCTGCCTGACGGAGATCGAGCAGGCGGAGCTGTACGCCCGCGACTGCCTCCAGGCCCTCGCCTACCGCATGCCGCATATCAACGTGGCGCTGCTGCACGACGTGGGCGACTCCTACTACTACAGCCGCTGGGGCGGCACGGGTCTCTGCCATCGGTGGCCGCTGCTGAATCCGAAGCCCAGCTTCGTCGCCCTCGCCACCCTCACGCGCGAGCTGGACGGCGCGAAGTTCACGCGCTACCTCCCCAGCAACTCGCCGTCGCTCTACATCTGCGAGTTCCAGCGTGGCGACGAGTTCATCTATGCCCTCTGGCTCCCCCGCGGCGAGCGTGAGGTCGAGCTGGCCTTCGATGGCGATGCCCGCTATGCCCTCACCGACTCGATGGGCAATGCCCCCGAGGGCAAGCTCCGCGTATCAAGCCTGCCCTGCTACCTCCGCACGAAGGCCAGGATTGCCAAGGCCGTCGGCGGCCCGGCGGCCTGCGAAGCCCCGCCCAAGAGCCTGAAGGTCGCTGACGACCTGTGCGACGCGGGGAAGTGGACGGCGGCGTCCGAGCGCGACGAGGCGCTGGAGAAGGCCCACTTCGACTTCCCCCGCCGCCAGGGCAAGGCCGATGTCGCCGTGAGGGACGACGCGGAGAAGGGGAAGGCCCTCGAAATCCAGCTCCTCCCCCAGCCCGATGTGCCGGCCCTCTGCCCCCGCTACCTGATTCTCAAGCCGAAGGACCCCGTGCCCGTGCCCGGCGAGCCGAGGGCCATCGGCACGTGGGTCAAGGGCAACTCATCGTGGGGCCGCGTGATGTGGGAGCTTGAGGACGCCAAGGGCGAGCGCTTCTTCTCCATCTCGGCCGGCGAGGGCGGCTGGATGGTCGGCGACTGGAAGGCCCGCACCTACATCAACTTCGACGGCTGGAACTACCTCCAGGTGAAGCTCTTGACCTGGTACGACGGCGGCTTCTACGGCCCCGAGCGCTGTGACTGGCATTTCACGGCGGAGGGCCGCGTGGACTTCCCCGTCAAGGTCACGCGGCTGGTCGTCGAGCTGCGCGACCAGGTGGTGCACCTCACCGACCTCGTGCCCGTGCCCGACCCGGCCATTCGGCTCAAAGACCTCAGCGCCAGCTACGAGTAGCAGGAGCGCCTGCGCGACACTGAATCTTGCAGGCGGCGGCGCCCCATGCTACACTGAGGTCCGCCAAGTCCATCGTGTCCACCGGCTCCTCGGGAGGCCCCTGACATGGCCGACGACCCGACGCGCACAATGGCCGGCGCCAAGGTCGTGCCACTCGACGAGGCCCTCGCCTCCGCGGCCCCCTCCGCGGGCCGCTACGTCGAGCAGGGCGCCATCGGCCACGGCGGCATGGGCGAAGTGGTCCTGTGCGTGGACCGCGACATCCGCCGGCCCGTGGCCATGAAGCGCATGCTCCCCGCCACCGCCGAGGACCCCGCCCGCCGTGCGCGCTTCATCGAGGAAGCCCAGGTCACAGGCCAGCTCGAACACCCCAACATCGTGCCCATCTACGAGCTGACCCGCCAGCCCGACGGCAGCGTCTACTACACGATGAAGCTGGTGAAGGGGAAGTCGCTGGCCGACATTCTCAAGGAGCTGCGTGCGGGGGAACCCCCTTTTGAGAAAGGGGGCTTCCCCCGCACCCCCTCCCCGAAAACTTCTGAGCTACCGGAGGTCGG